>ENA-UOIV01000372-UOIV01000372.1-human-gut-metagenome-genome-assembly--contig:-C59-NODE-372-length-51553-cov-5.565867_pt1 | contig 51553 bp, 33 predicted proteins | sample MGYA00242333_ERZ723880 | MGnify/ENA metagenome assembly ERZ723880 | reverse complement strand
TCGGCGATCGGTTCCGTCCAGACCGACCTGATATTCGGGAATGACAAGGAGAAGAATATCGCCGCCTACCTGAAAGGGCACCTTTCGACCTCCACCCTGCAACTGGACGAACTTTTTCCAGACGGCAATCCGTATGGAACAGCCAAATTAGCCGTTACACTGGACACGCACCGTCCTGCAGGAGGATCGTTTTCGGGTAATATCAAGGCTAATATAGATGAGTTCGAATACAAAGGCTATAAATACGAAAACATACTCCTATCAGGTAACTTCAAGAAAAACGGATTCAACGGAGTGCTGGACATCGACGATCCGAACGGCAAACTGTATGCTGAAGGGTTGTTCCTGCATGAAGGCAAGAATTCCATGTTCAACTTCACTTCACGTCTGGAACATTTCCGTCCGGACAGTCTCCATCTGACGAATAAATACGAAGCACCGGACATCTCCTGCTCGCTGAATGCCGATTTCACAGGCAACAACATCGACAATCTGGAAGGAAGCATTACGCTTGACAGCCTCTCTTTCAAAACCAAGCCGGACACCTTTTTCCTGAAAAAGCTCAAGGTGGAGGCTACAGGCCATTCGCTGAACCGCCATCTGACCATCACCTCCGACGTTCTGAATGGCGAAGTGACGGGTGCTTACTCCTTCACGACAATCGTTCCCAGCCTTATGCAGACATTAAAAGGGTATGTTCCGGCTCTGATCAACGTCACACAAAAGAAACAGAAAGTGATGGAAAACAACTTTTCTCTCTTGCTGACGATCGAAAACACAGAAGTCATATCCAACACTCTGAAACTCCCTTTTACGATGCTGAACCAGGGACGTATCACAGGGCATTATAACAACCAGTACAACCGCTTCCGTTTCGAGGCCTACCTACCTAAATTCAACATCGGTAAGTCTATGTTCGAATCCGGCTATCTGACCTGTGACAATCCCGAAGACAAGGTAAACTTGAAACTCAAGGCAACCAATTACAATGCCAAAGGATTACGCAACTACATGGATCTGAAAGTAGATGCAAAAGACAACCAGATAAAGACGCAGATCAGCTGGGCAAACAACAAAGAACGACTATTTAAAGCAGACCTTTCCGCCTCCACGCTCTTCATCGAGGAAGAACAGGAAAAAGGGCCAACCAAACTACGCACAGAAATCTCGCTGAACGAAAGTCCGCTGATCCTGAACGATTCCACCTGGCACATCGCCCCGTCCACCATCACCATTGCAGACGGCAAGATCGGGATACAAGACTTTTCCGTCTCCAACGGCACCGAATATCTCCACATGGAAGGAACGGTTTCGAAAGATCCGGCCGACACACTGTTGCTGGACCTGAAACAAGTCGAACTGAGCTACATCTTCGACATCCTGAACATCCCGGTGCTCCAGTTTGCCGGAAAGGCTACCGGAACCTTCAACATCACCGACCTCTACGGCAGCCGGATGCTGAACACCGACCTCGAAGTACAAGACTTTTCGTTCAACCAAGTACCCTTAGGGCGCCTCAACCTTTTCAGCGAATGGGATGACCAGCAAAAGGGCATTCTGATGCTAGGCAGCATCTACAAGAACGATACGACCTGGACCGATGTCAGTGGCTATATCTATCCGGTCGGCAAAAACGCAGGCCTTTCCCTCTTCTTCGGGGCGAATGACCTGGACGTCGCTTTCCTGCGGCCTTTCGTCGAGAATATCGCCAAGAACATGAAAGGACGAGGATTCGGCAATGTCCACCTGCATGGTCCATTCAAGGAGCTGAATGTAGAGGGAGATGCCTTTGTTCTCGATGGCGGCCTGGGTATCGAATATCTGAACACCTACTACACGTTTTCCGACTCCATCCACCTGACTCCGGGAGCCATCATCGGACGCAACGTAACAGTGCATGACGAGTTCGGCAACTCGGCAAAAGTAAACCTGACCGTCAATCACAAACATTTCAAGGATGTCAGCTTCGATGTAGGAGTCCAAACAAACAATATGTTGGTATTCGATGCACCTCAAAAGCAAAATCCGCTGATCTTCGGAACCGTCTTCGGAACCGGAACAGCCTCCATAAAAGGGAATGGACAATTGATCAACTTCGACATCAATATGCGAAGTGATCCCAAAACATCCGTCAAACTCGACTTCATGAACAACTCTTCTGCGGCAGAATATGATTTCATCACCTTCGTGAATAAAAAGGAATTACGGGAAATGGCACTTACACAACCGGTCGATTCCATTAAACCTCTTATTTTCAAAAACGAAGATGAAGGGGCGGAATTGCGCATGAACTTCCTTCTCGACATCACACCAGATGCCGACATCGAACTGATCATGGATCCGGTCGCAGGAGATAAAATAACTGGGAACTGTAACGGAAGCCTTCAGATACAATACGGGACGAAAACCGACTTGCGTATGTATGGAAACATCGGGATCGTGCAAGGAAACTATAATTTTAGCCTGCAACAACTCATCCATAAAAACTTTAAGATACGGGATGGCAGTATTATCAACTTTCGGGGAGATCCTTTCGAGGCAACGATGAATGTAAATGCCATCTATAACGTGACAGCCAACATACAGGACTTGGACCCCAGTCTGACGTACGAAAGTTCCCGACGCAATACGCCGGTCAACTGCGTATTGAAATTAGACGGTGTGCTGCGGAACCCAACTATTTCGTTCGACCTCGAACTGCCGAGCTCCAACGAAGAACTCCAACGGCAGGTCAAAAGTTTGGTCGATACAGAAGACATGATGACCCGGCAAATCATCTATCTGCTGGTTCTGAACAAATTCTATACACCGGAATACAATGCACAATATAAATCGAACGATTTCAGCGCAGTGGCCTCATCCGCCCTTTCCTCCCAGATATCCAGTATCATGAACAGCTTCACCGACAAAGTGCAACTCGGTACAAATATCCGAACCAGCCAGGACGGTATCGAAGATACAGAAGTAGAAATGCTGCTGTCCAGCCAATTGCTGAACAATCGCCTCATATTCAACGGAAACTTCGGATATAAGAACAGCATCGTAAACAACCAGAAGAATGCTTTCATCGGTGAGTTCGACCTCGAATATCTGCTGACACCCAGCGGTGATATCCGCCTAAAAGCCTACAACCATGCCAACGATATGTACATGATCCTTAAACAAGCCCTGACAACACAGGGAGTAGGTATCATGTACAAGAAAGACTTTACCCGCTTCTCCGACATTTTCCGTCGCCGGAAAAAATACCCTTTAATTCCTCTACGCCCGGCCACACCGGACAGCACGCGGCAAATACCGACAGCAACAGAACAGACAAAAAAGTAATCCCGATTCTATAATATAAAAGCAGAAGTCATATTGCTATAAAAAAACGACCGTCTTCATCGTCGTAATGACCGTCCTCATCGCGATGAAGTCAATGTTCATAGGAAACGAACATTGACTTCATGGAAATAAAGTCGGTCGTCACAGTGATGAAGACGGTCGTCTTTTTGCCCCTCTTCTACGACAATAATTATACAGTTATGCGAAGAACAGAATCAACAGCTGCGCTGTCAATACCCGAAGGAACATAGTCAACGGATAGACAGTTGCATACCCTACCGATGGAGCGTCGTTTCCGGCTGTCGCATTCGAATAAGCCAATGCAGGCGGGTCGGTCGTACTACCGGCAATAAGCCCCATAAGCGTAAAGTAATTGACCTTGCAGAAATAACGGCCAATACAACCGATGATCATCAACGGCACAAACGTAATAATGAAACCGTAGCCGATCCAGGCAAAACCGCCATTATTCACAATCGTATCGACAAAACCATCACCTGCACTGATACCTACGCAAGCAAGGAAAAGTGTAATACCGATCTCACGTAACATCAAGTTCGCACTCTGTGTCGTGTAAGTAATCAATTTATAATGGTAACCGAAGCGGCTGATCAAAATAGCCACAACCAACGGACCGCCCGCCAGACCTAACTTGACCGGCTGCGGAATACCAGGGAAGGTAATTGGAATACTACCCAGCACGATACCTAACGCAATACCGACAAAGATCGTGATCAAATTCGGTTCGTTCAGGCGCTTCATCGAATTACCCAAAACCTTTTCCACATTGGAAACCGCTGTTTCGGTACCGACTACATTCACACGGTCGCCAACCTGCAACGTCAATTCCGGTTTGGCAACCAGATCGACACCGGCACGATTGATACGGGTGATATTGATACCATATAATTTACGCAGTTTCAATTGGCCTAGACGCTTACCGTTCAGTTCCGGTTTCGTAATCAGGATACGGCGGTTGATAAACTGGCTCTCCATACGGATCCACTGTTTACGTTCCATATCGATCTCTTCCCCGACAAAAGTCTTGATCGTCTCGGCATCCGCCTCGGTCGTGATGACAAAAACCTTGTCGTTTTCCCTTAAAATGGTATTGGCGGAAGCGATTTCGATCTGCTTGTTGCTGTCACGCCAGACACGGGAAATAACAAAATCACGATGTTCCAGCAGGTTCGACAATTCTGCGATCGTCTTGTCGAAGATAGCCGGATTCTTCACGAGCAACGAGATCGGCTTGGCGCCATTGATATGCGAAGAATCCTCACTGTTCAACTGCTCGTTCTCCTTATCGAAACTTACACAAAAAATATACTTAATCAGGATAATAGACAGGATAATACCGATCACACCCAACGGATAAGCGACAGCATATCCCAAAGCAATCGTATTGTCAGACACTCCGTGCATATCGGAAAATGCCTGCTGGGCAGCACCCAATCCAGGTGTATTCGTTACCGCCCCCGACAAGATACCGACCATCGTAGGCATCGGGATACCAGTCACATAGTGCAGAATGACAGCCGTCAAGACTCCTAAAAACACAATACCGCACGCCAGCATATTCAGCGTAACTCCTCCCTGCTTGAAAGAAGAGAAGAAACCCGGCCCGACCTGCATACCTACAGAGTAGACAAAAAGTATCAATCCGAACTCTTTAAAAAAGTGAATCACATTGTGGTTGATCGTAAAACCGAAATGCCCTAAAATGATCCCCACAAACAACACAAGAGTAATTCCCAAAGATACGCCGAAGACTTTGATCTTACCTAATTGTATGCCCGCAGCGATCACAAAGGAAAGCAGAAGTATGGAGTGGCCGATGCCCTCGCCCCATAACAAATCATTAATCCAATTCATAATAATACGTGTAGTTATAATCTTAAATTTGCCTTAAAGGCTGCAAAGGTAGCCATTTACTTTGTGTTTAACAACATATATACTATCTTTACCCACCAAATATTTTAAAAGATGAAAAAGAGCTATTATATCTTATTAGGCTTGCTGACCTACCTCTCTCCTATCTTCGGACAGAGCGATGCGGACACCGTAACCTCCGCATCAGAACAGACTCCAGCAAAAATAGTCACCATCAACACAAGTGCTGGAATCCTGAAAGCGAAACTGTATGACGATGTTCCCAACCACGTCCGTACCTTTATCGAACGCGCCAAACGAGGCGAATACGACGGAACGCTATTCACTCGCGTACTCCCGGAATTTATGATACAGGGCGGCGCTCCCGATTCACGCAATGCTCCCGCTGGTGCTCGTTGCGGTTTCGGAGACCGAAATTCGGAGATCATGCCGGAGATGCGGCCTCACCATTTCAACAAACGGGGTGCGTTGGCTGCTCCCCGCCAGAACGACGACATCAACCCGCAAAAGAAATCGGATATGTCGCAATTCTATATCGTACAAGGAAAAGTCTACACTAATGGTGAACTGGACACGCTGGAAATGATCGCTAACCAGGATATCAAGGAGAAGGCCATGCAGAAGTTCTTCTATCCCGTCCGCGCCGAACTGCGCATGCAGAAAGCCAGCAATAAACGCGAATACCAGAAACGTCTGCGCAAGATCAACGCCCAAGTAGATTCAATGGTACGTGCCACACCCGGGCACCTGCTGTTCACCAAAGAGCAACGGAAGGCCTACACCACTGAAGGAGGTTGCCACCATCTGGACGGCAACTATACCGTATATGGCGAACTCATTGAAGGATTCGACGTGCTCGATGCCATCGCCGGACAACCTCGCGACGAATATGACCGCCCTAAGAAGGATGTACGCATTATTCAATTGACAATCGAGAATTGACCATTTTAAAAGCTGATATTTCTTATGCTTAAGAGAGATTTTATCCTGGTACAGATCGAGGAGCTTACCAAAGTGGTTCTTCAGATCATTATGAACCGCAACACAAATGCGGCCCGCCATACACCGGAGTTGATCCAAACCGTATACAGTTCCCTCAAACTGGATCGTCCCACCCTTATGACGGTCCAGCCCGAAGAACTTATCCGCCAGCTCGACAGTGACGATAACGGCGGAATCCCCCGTCTTGAGATAGCCGTCAAGACCTTGATCGAAGAAAGTTATCTCTACCCCGGCGAGGAACAGGCAATGTTGCAAAAGGCCAAGACACTCTTGGAATATATCCAAACACATGACAACACATTCTCTTTGGAACGCGTGAATATGCTGGACGAATTGGAACGGCGCATTCTTTGACCGACAGTCAAACATCTAACCGATATCTCAAGGATATTCCTTATTTTTGTGCCGTAAAAGTAAACAGCAATGGCAAATAACGAAACGGCACACGAACTAATACTCCAAATCCTGAAAACGCGAATGACCTTTCGCCAGACCATACAAAGAGTATTAAAAACCAATAATGTCGACATGACATTTGAAATGCTCCAGGTGATGCACCGTCTATGGAAGAAACCCGGAGTCAGCCAGCAATATCTGGCAGAACAGACAGCTAAAGATAAAGCCTGCCTGACCAATCTTATCAATAACCTAGAAAAGAAAGGCTGGGTGGAACGACGGGAAGACCCGACGGACCGGCGTAACAAACAAATCCACCTGACAGAAGCAGGCGAACGGCTCGCCCTTCGGGTAAAACCTCTGCTACATGATATATACGACCTGATAGGAGACGAAATGCCTTCCCGGCAAATCGTCTCATGCAAAAATAATTTACAAAAAATAAATAGCATACTGGACAAGCTGTAACTCGTCCAGTATGCTATCCATAAAGACGGAGGCAAGTACATTTGGCATACAGCCCCAAAAGAAAAACAGGCCCCATTCTAATGTCCGAACCTTGAGGTATCGACTTTTCTGACTTCTTTCTTCTTATATCCACCGAAACGGTAACTGAAATGTAAGGTGAAAGCACGTGAATAGAAACCATTGTTCATATCCAAATGCTGCCCTTTAAAACGGACTTTCAAGTCAGGCATACCTGAGTTGAAAAGATCACTGCAACGGGCTGACAGACTTATCCTATCGTTAGCAAAATTCCATTTCAATCCGGCAGTAAGATTATAGACCGCTTCAATATCGAAAGTTCCCTGAATCATCGGGGTTTGCAGGCTTCCTATCAATTCGAAAGCCAGATTTTTGTTGACTTTAAACGTGTTATCCAGTGAACCGTTGAACATCCATTTTCTCCGGTTAAACGGGATATCGAAAAAGTCGTCACAACGCTGGTGAACCTGCATACCGACCAAAGTCAGCCGTGAATCCAGCCAATTTCCGGCTTTAAAGGGCAGGATGATGTTTGCCCCCCACATCTGCATATAGTTCCAGTTCGTATTCTTATAGATTAATGCTAAACGGTCGGTTGATTGATAGCCCGTCTGAACAAAAAAGTCAGATGTATGCATGAAGAACAGGCCAAAAATATACTTTTGTTTCCATATATAATTGCCATTCAAATTATAGGTTGTCGACGGCTTCAATCCCGGTGTTCCCCAAAGCTCGGTATATCCGTTCAGATGACTGACGGAAGACTGCATATCCCAATAACCCGGATAATTTTTATCCGTTGATAACGAAAGCTGGAATAAATGTTTGGGAGATTTTACATACGTCAGGGATGCTTGTGGATAAACCGCCCACTTACGATAACCGCCAATGGTATAATATTCACCTGTAGCAGAGACAGAAACCGACGTACCGGTCGCATAATTCCTACTCAGGGAGACATAGAAGTTGGCCGTTTGCTCGCGAAGCCGGGAATCTGTATTTTCGGTCGGAATATCACCTGTAACCTTATCATAGGTCTGAAAATCACGATCTTTCGCAAATCGATAAGATATACCATAGCCTAAATTCCATTCTTTAGCCAAATGACGCTTCCGGTCGGCATAAATAGAATACCGGTCTATCTTTTGACCACCGATTATAGAGAAACTGCTCTGACCGCCATCCGCATAGTCCGCAAGCAACGTCTGGTTATTATCGGACGTATAATGCGTGTAATCTCCACCGACATCAAATCCGACTCCGGAATGATATTGCAAAGTGACATTGTGCATACGGGTCTCAACATATTTGTCTACATTGCTTGCCTGGTAATTGCCGGAAGTCAAGCTATTACTATACTGGTCAGGAGTGAAACTGCCGGTATAAGCGATATTGAGATGGTCCTTATCATTCAGATTATACTCGAATGCAGTCCTAAGATTGTGGTTCCAATACTTCATCCGCAATTGCTCGTTTTGCCTGATATCATATACTTGATTTTTCAATGTGTGCTTAGAATAGAGATTCATATATTCCATCTTTTTTACATCATTGGCTCCATACATGACATCAAAAGCCATTTTAGGCGTCGATAAGCGAAAATTGCCGTTCGCTCCACCACTATTGAAATATTGGTTTGTATAATCGGCATTGACTTCTCCCTGGAAAGAATAATCATTCGAGCGTTTCAGGACAATATTAATCACAGCTCCTCTTACATGATATTCGGGAGGTGCACTGTACATGACTTCCGCCTTCTCCACCCGGTCTAACGGAGTGTTGCGCAAAAGCGTCTCGAGTTGTCCGATGTCCATTGTGGTCGGCTTTCCATTCAAGATCACAGTCAAGTTTCCCGTACCAGCTAAAGTAAGTGCGCCTTTACTCTCCGTGACACCGGGGAGTTTAGTCAGAGCCTCGTAGGCATTGTTCACCACTCCGTCGCCGGCAAGAACAGACAGATCATACCCCAAACGCCCTTCTTCCACCTTCACAAAAGGACGCTCCGCTTTTATCACGACTTCCTCCAAAGCATAATCTTGCGGATCAAGTCGAATGAGACCGACATCTTTCCCCTTTCCTATGATTTCCTTGGTCTTGTACAAGAGATGTTGTATGATCAAGCGGTATTCTTCCGGCAGGCTATCCAGCACAAAAGTTCCGTCTACATTTGAGATAGAGGCGTTTATATAAGTAGAATCTATTGCCTGCAAAACGATAGTTGCACCATCTACCGGTCGGTTTTTATTGTCCGTAACCTTTCCTGTTATATTCTGTGCCTGCAAGGAAGCAACAAAGAATAATAGTAAAATACCGATTCCGACTTTCATATAATATAAAGTTTGTATTAATTTCCACTCTCCCTAAACAAGGGTTTTCATCATGCACCCGGACACAATTATCTGTCCATCATTTTCTAATACGCCGTAAACATACAAAATTAATCGAAAAGAATAGCAAAGCATGAATCCCATTTCGTTAGAAAAGGTTCGGAAAGATTTGCTACTTTTGTCCCCTCATTTCAATAGACAGTGAATTTACATGAAGGTAAAAGGATTTTTGTACGGACTTATCGCATCCGCCACATTCGGATTGATTCCTCTTTTTTCCATTCCCGCGCTTGAAAACGGCGTAGGTTTGGATTCGTTGCTGTTCTACCGTTTTTCCTTAGCTTCCGTACTGGTTGCCGTACTGATGTGGATGAAAAAGATTCCGTTCGATATACAGAAAGATGAATTCGGGATCGCTTTTATCTTAGGTACGCTCTATGCCATCACGGCGCTTTGGCTGACGGAGGCTTATCTTTATATTCCGAGCGGGGTAGCGACAACCATCCATTTCCTTTATCCGGTGGTAGTCAGCCTGATCATGTTTGTATTTTATAAGGACAAGCTGACAATACCAATATTACTGGCAATGGCGATGGCGGTAAGCGGTGTCTATATGTTGAGTGGAGGAAATACGCCGGGAGGTTCTATCAATATGAAAGGATTGATGTTGGTATTGGCTACGGTAGTTGCCTATGCAACCTACATCGTAGGCATGAACCGAAGCCGGATTGCCAGGCTCGACAGCTTGAAAGCCACTTTCTATATCCTGCTTTCCGGAGCGATTGTCTTTCTGATAAATCTGGCGATAAAAGGAGATTTGCCCGACCCGATGCCGAATCTGGACACAACGATAGACGTGTTGATGGTTGCTTTCCTCCCGACGCTGGTATCCGACCTTACGCTCATACTGGCCATTCGTTATATAGGTTCGACAACGACTGCGATCTTGGGATGTATGGAGCCACTTACCGCCGTATGTATGGGTGTCCTTTTCTTAGGAGAGCATCTACAACCGATGCAGATCGGCGGAATAGTAGTAGTGCTATCAGCAGTCTGCATCGTGATATCAGGCAGTTATATCAGAAAATGGATGCGGGATATCCGTCTTTTATTTATGCACCGGATATAAACGACGAGATATTCACATAATAAAAACAATATATTCGTAAATATGCATATCATCTTATCTCCAGCTAAGACAATGGCTGGAACATCCAAAATAAAAGCGCCAGCAGGCACAACGCCCCGATTCAACCGGGAAGCAATCGAGATCGCATTGCACATGGCTCAATATCCCGCCGAAGAATTAGGCAGGATACTAAAGCTCAGTCTCAAACTGATGCAGGAAAGTTACCGCCGTTTTCAGAATTTCCATTCTACGGAAGAAGAACCGCTACAAGCCTTGTTAGCTTATACGGGTGTCGTATTCAAGAATATCAATCCCAAAGATTTTACAGAAGCGGACTTCCGCTTTGCCCAGGATCACCTGCGGCTCATTTCCATTTGTTATGGACTCCTTCGTCCGTTAGACCTGATCAAACCTTACCGGATGGAATATGAAGTGAAACTGCCTGAATTAGGAGAAGGGAATATGTATGCTTACTGGCGTACCCGTCAAACAGAACCGCTTATTGAAGAAGTGAAAGCCGACGACAACCTGTTGGTCAACTTGGGGAGCATGGACCTACAACCCTCATTCGACTGGAAAAAGGTAGAACAATCTGTCCGTGTAATAACACCGGATTTTAAAGTCTGGAAAAACGGGAAAGCCGAAACAATCGTAATCTATGCCAAGATGGCGCGTGGACAAATGACCCGTTACATCATTAAAAACCGGATTACCGATCCGGAAGCCTTAAAAGGTTTTACTTGGGAAGGGTTTCGGTACAGGGAAGATATCTCCTCCGAAAGCAACTGGGTTTTCTTGCAAGATTAAGAAACCCTTGCAATAAACCGACAGTATCGTCCGTTTATACAAATAAATGGTTGGATATTTTTTTTAATTAGAAATGAAATGAGAAAAACCTTTAATCTTTTATTCATATGTCTGATAGCCTTATACGGCCGGATCGGATATCAAGTGATCCATAATACCGATTTGCCTCAATGCCAACTGGAAGGAAGCCTGTCCGATATCGCCGAAGAGGTGATCGCCATCCCTTTGGAAACCAACGGACATTGTTCCTTGAAAAAGATCAAAATGATCAAGCGCGACCGTGAAGACATCTTCCTTGTCAGCAACCACAGGCTTTATCATTTCAACAGCTCCGGACAATTTCTCGGACAAATAACGGCATATCGGCCAGGAACGAAGCAGCCTGTCGAACTGGCCGATTATGCAGTCGATCCCGTCCGCGACCGGCTGATCGTGATCGGCACCGGACAGGAAGTATATTATTATGATTACAACGGGCAACTCCTTTTCCAAAGTATCCTTCCTCAAGATGCTTCATGGAAAACTTTCGGCCACATGGCTTATTATGACAACCACCTGTGGGCGACAATCGACTTGGTCAATTCAGAAAACAAACAAGCTCCGACAGTAGAACAATGGCTCTATAAATTTGATCTCGGTTTCAATGAAGTCGAGAAACGCAAACTGGATGTAGCCGATTTGGGAAGAATGGATATCAATTACAAGACAGGTTCCGAAATAGCCGTCAAGGACGGACACGTTTATGTACAGGCTCCCTCCTTACAGCCGGCTCATATCCTGAACGACACGCTCTATCTCATCAATTGCAACCAGTTGGCTATCACGGAGAATTATGCAAAAATTCTTCCTTTACAGATTGGGACACGTTTTTTAGTCTCAACACACTACGATCCTACCCTGCCGGAACGTAGCTATACATTTTGTTACGATCAACGAGAGACAAAGGCCTATCACGTGCTGGGAGGACTGTAATACAATTTCTACAAGACAGGCAAAATTCCCGAACTTCAATCTATAGACCTTCAGAGCAACACCTATTGTTATTATAAAAGTGGCAAAGAGCTCGCCACCTCTTTTCCCGACCGGACAGACGAAGACAATCCTGTACTATTCATAGTAAAAATGAAAGCCTGACTCCACAGCCAGGCTTTCATTCAAATATATTTACGAACGATTAGAAAATCCGTCCACAAAGACGTATCTTCATAACCGGATAAACAGTCAGTTTATCCATAACTTTCGAAAACGTATCGTCCGGATCGACCTCATCCAGCAAATCATTGACATTACCATAGTCCGTATAAACTTCCGGTTTGCCATGAAATTGGACTCCCAGTTCGAACATCACGCCAAGCCGTTTCTTCGGTACGGCACGACCGAACCCCAGTCCTACATACGGACGAAAATTCGAAACTTTCAAGCCACCTGACACATTGCCATTTTCATCTACCGGAATCGTATAATCACCGATAACGACACCAGCCTTACCAGCTTCGGCTACCAGTTCCTTCAATTCATCACTATGTCCGTTAATCTTTAACAGAGTTCCTCCGCCAAAGTAAGCACCGGCAGTCAAAAAGAAAGCACCTTTTTTAAACGGATAATAATTCACAAGCAATTCACCGGAGACCCGCTTGATACTTCCTTCCATATCGATCGTAGAGGGAACATTCACACCTTCTATTGCTTCCACATCGACATCCACATCCGTATTCATACTGAAATTCGGCATAATAGAAAAACCACCACGCAAATCAAAATGAGAAGTGATAGGAGTTGCCACATTCACGTCAATACCAGTCGTACCGACGCCCACACCTACTGCTAAAGAATTAAACACTCCCAATTCTTTTTGGGCCATAACATCACTCACAACCACGCCTGACAAGGCCAACGAAATAACACAAAGTAGAGTTCTAAAACCTTTCATAACCACTAAAAAATGTATTTGTATTGAAATAAAGTACGGCAAAGAAAAGAAGAATTTTTGACATAAAGGCTGATATAGAATAAAAAAAGAGAGTGCAGGATGATAACCTTGCACTCTCTTTTTTTATTCTATAACAATTACGGACTTATTCTTCGCCATCGCCTCCATCTTCCTTCATATTATGGAACACATTCTGAACGTCGTCGTCTTCTTCCAGTTTTTCAATCAATTTTTCGATTGCTTCACGCTGTTCGGCTGTCACTTCTTTCAAGTCGTTTGGAATACGGACAAATTCGCTACTTGTAATCTCGAATCCGTTTTCTTCGAGATATTTCTGGATAGCGGAGTTCTGTGCAAACTCACCGTAGATTACGACTTCATCTTCATCCTCATCCAGTTCATCTACACCGTAATCAATCAATTCCAGTTCCAGATCTTCCAGCGAGATGTCTTCTTTTTTAGCAATATGGAATACACACTTATGATCGAACAGGAATTCGAGACTACCGCTCGTACCAAGCGAACCGCCATGTTTGTTGAAATAGCTACGAACGTTTGCCACTGTACGGGTCGTATTGTCGGTTGCCGTTTCTACGAAAATAGCGATGCCGTGAGGTCCGTAACCTTCGTAAGTCATTTCCTTATAACCAGAGAAATCTTTTTCGACCGCACGCTTGATAGCACGTTCCACATTCTCCTTCGGCATGTTCTCTTTCTTGGCGTTCTGCATCAATGCACGCAGATGAGGGTTGTTCTCAGGATCCGGCCCACCGGCTTTTGCGGCTATCGTAATTTCTTTACCTAACTTTGTAAATACACGGGCCATATTGCCCCAACGCTTAAACTTTCTCGCTTTGCGAAACTCAAACGCTCTTCCCATGATGTATGATCTTTATTTTTTAATTTTTAATTCTTTAATTCTTCATTTATCTCAACTGTGCACCTAACTTCTGTTCCAGGTTCGTCTGGATCTTTTTCATGATAGCATCAATCTGCTTATCATTCAAAGTCTTTCCTTCATCCTGCAAATAGAAGCTGACAGCATATGACTTCTTTCCTGCCGGCAGATTCTTACCTTCGTACACATCGAACAAAGCAATGTTCTTCAGGAGTTTACGTTCACTTTCCGTTGCAATCTTCTCTATTTCGGCAAATTGAACATTCTTATCCAACAACAAGGCAAGGTCTCGTTTCACTGCCGGGAACTTGGAAATTTCAGAGAAAGTAACCTTGCTCTTCTTGATTTCCTTCATCAACAATGTCCAGGAAAGTTCTGCATAATAGACGTCCGTTTCAATATCCAGTTCCTTGCAGATCTTCGGGCTGACGATCCCCATCGTACCTAACTGACGACCGGAGGAAGTCGTAATACTCAAACCTGCCGAATAGATATCGTTAGCCAGATTACCGAAAATGACCTTCTGCAAGTTCACACCGAGACGAACCAAAATATTTTCCACATACGCCTTCAACTCGTAAACGGAAGACTTTTCATTCGGATGTGCCCAGTTGTTATCCACGCGGCTACCGCTCACCCACAAGCCCAAACGATAATCTTCCGAGAATTCGGCCAACGTTTCGCCTTCCTTCTTATGGTCGATATTGTAATCGTAGCAGTTTCCGAATTCGAAGAAACGGATATTGCCATTTTTACGTTTCGCATTATGTTCGACGCTTTCCAAGCCACCAAACAACAACGTCTGGCGCATGCAATTCAGATCAGCACTCAACGGATTCATCAACATCACACAGTGAGAAACCGGATAAGTGGAAAGATTGTCATAGTAAGCCGAGCGTGTCAGCGAGTTATTCAGAATTTCGTTGAAACCGCAACCGCAAAGTTGTTCGGAAATCAGGTTTTGTAATTTATAACTGCGATCGGTCGGAGTCTGATAGCTCAGATTGGACTTCACATTATCACTGAACTCCACGTTATTATACCCGTAAATACGAAGAATATCTTCGATCACGTCGACATCACGCTGTACATCGATACGATATACAGGCACATCGATCACCCAACCTTCGGCTGTTTCGGAAACGATCTTCATTTCCAGACTTTCCAGAATGCTCTTAACCGTTTCAACCGGGATCACCTTGCCAATCAACGTATTAACCTTGTTATAAGCTAATTCCACACGATACGGTGCTACCGGAGCCGGATAGATATCCTGAATGGCGCCCGTAATCGTTCCGCCTGCCACTTCTTGAATCAACAGGGCGGCACGTTTCATCACATCGACCGTCTGATTCGGGTCCAGGCCGCGTTCATAGCGGAAAGAAGCATCCGTATTCAGACCGAAGCGACGGGCTGTCTTACGGATCCAGGTAGGATGGAAAGTGGCAGATTCCAGGAATACATTCTTGGTCTGTTCCGTCACGCCGGAATCGAGTCCACCGAATACACCGGCGATACACATCGGCTCTTCCACATTGCAAATCATCAGGTCGCGGTCGGTCAACGTGCGTTCCACACCATCGAGCGTAACGAACTTGGAACCTTCCTTCGCCGAGCGCACCACGACTTTATTACCTTTAACCTTATCGGCATCAAAAGAGTGCAAAGGCTGTCCTACACCATGCAGAATATAATTCGTGACATCCACCACGTTATTAATCGGACGCAGACCGATCACCTTCAAACGATTCTGCAACCATTCCGGGCTTTCCTTCACAGTCACACCTTTGATCGTGATGCCTGAATAGCGCAGGCAGGCTTCCGTATTTTCAACGACTACTTCGATAGCCGGAGTTTCATCATCAATCTTGAAAGCATCCACATTCGGACGTTTCAGGTTGGCAGGTTTACCGTTCTGTTTCAGGTAAGCGGCCAAGTCGCGGGCTACACCGAAATGGGAAGTGGCATCCACGCGGTTCGGTGTGATATCGACTTCCAGCACATAGTCGCTCTTTACATTATAATATTCTTTGGCCGGAGTACCGACTACCGCGTCAGCCGGTAGAACGATGATACCTGCATGATCCGTCCCTATACCGATTTCATCTTCAGCACAGATCATACCGTTCGATTCAACGCCACGGATTTTGGAGCGCTTGATCGTAAAGCACTCGTCACCATCATACAATTTAGTACCGTTTACAGCAACAACCACTTTCTGCCCGGTAGCCACATTCGGTGCGCCACAAACAATCTGCAAAGGCTCCGCACCGCCGACATTCACGGTTGTAATGTGCAAATGATCGGAATTCGGGTGTTCTTCGCAAGTAAGAACTTCACCGATGACAAGTCCTTCCAATCCGCCTTTAATGGTTTGAACTTCTTCTACTCCGCCGGTTTCCAAACCGATGGAGGTCAGTGCTGCTGCTACTTCATCAGGCTGTAAATCAAAATCAAGATAATCTTTCAGCCAATTGTAAGATATATTCATCGCTTTAAAATTTATTCAGTAAAGAGACGGGGCCGTCCGGCCTACGCCAAATTGACGGACAAAAGTACAAATAATTATTTAAATATGATAGTTCCAAGAAGTTTCTTGAGGCGAAACCTTCGTTTCATGCAAGGGAAAACTTAGTTCCATGCTCATGGAGCTAAAATTTCATGCCCATGGAACTTTATTTTGCAGACTATCGGAAATCTCCTACATTTGCAACATAAATCTGAAATAAAATATGATGCGCATAGATATACTGACCGTACTTCCCGAGATGATCGAAGGAATGGTGAACTGCTCCATTGTGAAACGGGCACAAGACAAAGGTTTGGCTGAAATACATTTGCATAACCTGCGGGATTACACGACCAACAAATGGCGGCGTGTGGATGATTATCCTTTCGGGGGTGAAGCCGGCATGGTGATGCAGATCGAGCCCATCGACCGGGCCATCTCGGCTTTGAAAAGCGAAAGGGAATATGATGAAGTTATTTACACATCGCCGGATGGGGAAACCTTCAACCAGCCGATGGCAAACAGCATGTCGATGCTGAACAATCTGATTATCCTTTGCGGGCATTACAAAGGAATCGACTACCGCATCCGCGAACATCTGATAACAAAGGAAATATCCGTCGGCGATTATGTCCTGACAGGAGGTGAGCTGGCTGCCGCCATCATCACTGATGCCGTCGTACGCCTCATTCCCGGAGCAATCGGCGACGAGCAAAGCGCCCTCTCCGACTCGTTCCAGGATAATTTGTTGGCTCCTCCGGTCTATACCCGGCCAGCCGATTATAATGGATGGAAAGTCCCTGAAGTCCTCCTATCCGGACATCAACGCAAGATTGAGGAGTGGCGCCTCGCGCAAGCTCAAGAAAGAACTGCCCGGCTACGCCCCGATTTATTGAAGTAGAGCTCTCTACTTCTGTTCTGCCACGAAATTATAGACAAACGCATATTCATACGTGTTGTTTTCCGCAGTAACACCATTCACAGGATTGATTTTTTCTTCAATCGTCATGCCTGTGATATAATCACCGGTCAATGTATAGCGGAATGTATATTCGGCACAGATATCCGTAGCAGCAGAGACATTATACCAATAGGCGCGGGTCGGCAGATTCTGATTCATCTTCCCATACAGCAGGTTCAACGGAGAGATCATATCAAAGCCGACCGGCCGGAATGAATTGACAACCCGGAACGGGAAGTTTTCCGGACGCAATTGAGAGTCATATTCGTATGTAATCTCTTGTTGTGGCAGGTAAGCGTAATGCACCACGTTTCCATTTTCCCATGAATAGCGATCCACCTCACCCATCTCTCTTGTCTGATAACCCGAACCGTTCTCATTCGGCCATTGGATAACCTGCGAAACCGATTTCAGCCAATTAGAACTATAAGTGTACCTGTTTTCTACAGCGGTGTACACAGCATTGCTCATATACTTGTTTTCGGATTTTTCTTCCTTGGCCGCAATCATATTTCCGCTCAACGTGTAAACCGTATGAACAAACGGATTAGTCGGAGAACCGTCGACCATCTTCACCCCGCTTACGGAAATCGTCTTGTCTACAATAATATAATTATCGGTAAACTGGTTTCCTTCCGTAGTCAATATAATCCGATTGATTTGCTTGTCCTGATCGTAAGTGATATCCGCGTTAAAAAAAGCATTTCCGTTTTTCGTACATGTTACACTCGTCAGTTTATTCAACTCGGGAATATACGGCTTATCATCATCTCCACAAGACACAAGTCCCACCGCTACCAAAAGCATACTTAAAAACTTCTTCATCTCTTTTTCTTTTTATTATTCGATCTTACAAAAATAGGACATTTGCTAAAATAACGGACGAAGTAACCTATTTTAAGTAATTCTACTTGAAGAAATGCAAGTAAACCATTAGTTTTGCAACACAATTTATCACAATAAATATCTAATAACAAACATCTTACAATAAGATAAAACGTAAATCATACAATATCTAAAATTTAATAACATGAGAATGAAACATCTGACGGTGGCAGCATTGACATTATTGCTGTCTGTTTCTTGTAGTCAAAGACAAGAAGATTATCCGTTCCGCAACCCCGATCTCCCTATCGACGAACGTATAGACGACCTCTTGAAGCGTCTGACTGCGGAAGAGAAGGTCGGACAAATGATGAATACGACTCCGGCAATCGAACGCCTCGGAATTCCCCAATACGATTGGTGGAACGAAGCCTTGCACGGTGTCGCACGTGCCGGAAAAGCGACCGTTTTCCCACAAGCAATCGCGATGGCGGCTACTTTCGATGACGACGCACTGTATGAGACATTCACGATGGTAAGCGACGAAGCCCGCGCCAAATACCATCAGTATCAAAAGGATAAAGAATACGACCGCTACAAAGGCTTGACCTTCTGGACCCCGAATATCAATATCTTCCGTGATCCCCGTTGGGGACGTGGCATGGAAACCTATGGAGAAGATCCGTACCTGACAGAACGGATGGGCGTTGCCGTAGTGAAAGGCTTGCAGGGAGACGATCCCAAATACTTCAAGACACATGCTTGCGCCAAGCATTATGCAGTCCACAGCGGGCCGGAATGGAACCGTCACGAATTCGATGTAACGGTGACACCTCGTGATCTATGGCAAACCTACCTGCCGGCTTTTGAAGCCTTAGTGAAAGAAGGGAATGTACAGGAAGTCATGTGCGCCTACAACCGCTATCAAGGCAAGCCCTGCTGTAGCAGCGACAAACTGCTCATCGACATCCTCCGGAACAGTTGGGGATATGAAAACATCATCCTCTCCGACTGCGGTGCGATCAATGACTTCTGGGAACGGGACGAACGCACGCCTCGCCACGAAACACATCCCGATGCGGAAAGTGCCTCTGCCGATGCCGTCCTGAACGGCACAGACCTGGAATGCGGCAACAGCTACCGAGCTTTGGTCAAAGCTCTGAAGGACGGAAAGATATCCGAAAACGATCTGGATGTGTCCCTCCGCCGACTGCTGAAAGGGCGTTTTGAATTAGGCATGTTCGATCCGGACGAACGGGTTCCTTATGCACAAATCCCGTACAATGTGGTGGAAAGCCCCGAACATGTGGCCCAAGCACTCGAAATGGCGCATAAGAGTATGGTGTTGCTGAAGAACAAGAACAACACACTGCCGCTGAGTAAAACGATCCGGAAAATTGCGGTTGTCGGTCCGAACGCTGCCGACTCGACCATGCTTTGGGCGAACTACAATGGCTTCCCGACACATACCGTAACAATATTGGAAGGTATCCGCAACAAAGTACCCGATACAGAAGTCATCTACGAATTGGGATGTAATCATGCCGCCGACTTCGTAATCCAAGACTTGGGCAGCCACATCACCTCCTCTGCCGGACAGGGATTCGCTTCCGAATTTTTCAACAATACGGAATTCAAGGGAGAAGCGGCTTACAAAGGTTTAGCAAGCCAGTTGCATTATACGACAGGTGGAAACACGCAGTTCGCACCGAATGTAAACCTGACAAACTTCACAGCACGTTTCACCGGCGAGTTTGAAGCGCCTGAGACGGAACAGGTCGAGATCAAGTTGTCAGGAAACGACGCCTTCCGTCTCTTTATCGGAGATGAAAAAGTAGCCGAAGTATGGGAAAACGAATACGGAGCGGAAAAGACGTATATGCTGAATGCAGAAAAGGGAAAGAAATATCCTGTCAAGATCGAATATATGCAACGCATGGGCAGCGCCGACCTCAATTTCCAGATCGGTACGCATCGGCCTGTCGATTATGCCGCTACAGCCGCCAAAGTCAAAGATGCGGATGTGATTGTCTATGTCGGAGGTATTTCTCCCCGCCTGGAAGGTGAAGAAATGCCGGTCAACGTGGAAGGTTTCAAAAAAGGAGACCGCACCAATATCGAACTGCCGAAAGTACAGCAAGAAATGGTAAAAGCACTGAAGGCGACAGGCAAGCCGGTTGTTTATGTGCTTTGTACGGGTAGTGCTCTGGCTTTGAACTGGGAAGAGGCCAACATCGACGCCATTCTGAATGCCTGGTATGGCGGACAGGAAGCCGGAACAGCAGTTGCCGACATCCTGTTTGGCGACTATAACCCGTCAGGCCGCCTGCCGGTCACATTCTATAAATCGATCGACCAGTTGCCGGACTTCGAAGATTACAGCATGAAAGGCCGTACCTATCGTTATATGACCGAAACGCCGCTTTATCCGTTCGGATATGGCTTGAGCTACACGAACTTTGCCTATCGGAATGCGAAGCTGTCTTCTGGCAAGATTGCCAAAGACCAATCTGTTACACTGACGTTCGACATTGCCAACACTGGCAAAATGGATGGTGACGAAGTCGCCCAAATCTACATCAAAAATCCGAACGATCCGGAAGGACCGATCAAGGCGCTGAAGGCCTTCTTGCGTGTACACGTAAAAGCTGGCGACAGTCAGGAAGTCAACATCGAACTGGCTCCCGAAACATTCCACTCTTTTAACGACAATACACAAACGATGGAAGTCCGCCCCGGAAAATACCAGATACTCTATGGCGGTTCATCCGACGACAAAGCCTTACAGAGATTAGAGTTGACAATCGAATAAAAACAAATGCCGCAGGCCTCCGGATGATCCGGAAAACCTGCGGCATTTTATCAAGGAGATTTTGACACACCGTCTTTATCCAATATACGTCTCCATGAACTTGGCACCCGGAACCGGTGAAATCGTCACGACATCCGTATCAGCCGGAATCAGGACTGTTTGTCCCTGGTGAATATAAATTTCATTGCCTTTATTATCACGGATAGAAGCTTTACCTTCCATACAAATATAAACGACGAAAGAATCCAGCTCAGAGAAATCACGAACCATGATCGTATCGACATCCAGCAAATTCGTTGTAAAATACTTGCAGGCGGCAAGTTCTACGGTCGCATTCGTATGCGCCTTGTAATGGGTGCGGTAGTCCGGATACAAAGTATAGTCGATCGCATCCTTTGCCAGTTCGGTATGCAATTCGCGCCCTTTTCCGTCCGGTCCCTTACGGTCATAATCATATATACGATAGGTGATATTGCTTGTCTGCTGAATTTCAGCGATGAAGCAACCGGCCCCAATTGCATGTACACGACCTGCAGGCAAGAAGAAAACATCGCCCGGATTCACTTCGTAACGCTGTAACACGTCCATGATCGTATTGTCCTCGACACGTTTCACATATTCATCCGCATCGATCTGCTTTGAAAAACCAGAATACAAACCGGCACCTTTGGTTGCGTTGATCACATACCACATTTCTGTCTTGCCGAAAGAATTATGACGCTTCTTAGCCAATTCGTCATCCGGATGAACCTGGATAGACAAATCATCGCGTGCATCAATAAACTTGATCAATAAAGGAAATGTGGAACCGAACTGTTCGACCACCTTTTCCCCCAACAGTTGTTTGCCATATGTACGGATCAGTTCATCCAGCGTTTTACCTTCGAGTGCACCATTATCCACAACGGAATAATTCCCCTCAACATGTGAAAGTTCCCAACTTTCGCCGATACCTTCCTGTACCGGAGTGATCCCCTTAAACGGGCAGATGTCAGAGCCTCCCCAGATAATACTCTTAAGGATAGGCTTAAATGTCATTGGATATAACATGAGTGATTTATGATTGATGATTTATGATTTATGATTTATGATTTGTCGGATTCGTCAGATTTATGATTTATGATTTATGATTTGTGGTCAACGCATAAATCATAAATCATAAATCATAAATTTAAAACTCATTTCATTTTCCTCAATACGACGGCGCTACGTGCCGGAATGTATAATTTGAGCCATTCTTTCTTCTCTTTTTTATATAACGGGTCAAACTGTGTGAAATGGTGAATGGAGTCATCCGCGAGCCCGAAACCTCCGAAACGGGTGGCATCGGTATTCAGCAGCACTTCATATTCTCCCTTCGGCACAAGGAAGCCGTAATCGGTAAACGATTTTGTCGGACTGAAATTCAATACGAATACCAGATTTTTCCGCATATAAGCCAAAATCTGATCCTCATCGTTATCCCAGACTTTCTGTATCGGAGTGGACTGGAAGTTCTTCACGCTACGGATCATCTCCAACATTTCACGATCGAAATCGCCCAAGAAATGATATTTCAAATCCATATTATCGACCAAATCCCATTGGCGGCGTGCATACTTATGCGACCAGCCATTTCCTTCGCGCGGAAAATCGATCCATTCCGGGTGGCCGAATTCATTTCCCATAAAGTTCAGATAGCCTCCGTTGATGGTGGAGGCCGTAACCAGACGGATCATTTTATGCAAAGCCACACCGCGTTCCACCATAAAATTATGATCGTCTTTCTGCATATGCCAATACATATCGGCATCGATCAGGCGGAAAATGATCGTCTTGTCACCCACCAACGCCTGGTCATGACTTTCCGCATAGCTGATTGTCTTTTCGTCGGCACGGCGGTTCGTTGTCTCCCACCAAATAGAAGAAGGATGCCAGTCTTCGTCTTTCTTTTCCTTGATCGTCTTGATCCAGTAATCGGGAATATTCATTGCCATACGATAGTCGAAACCATAACCTCCATCTTCATATTTAGCAGCCAAACCGGGCATCCCGCTGACTTCTTCGGCAATCGTAATCGCATTCTTATTGACTTCGTGGATCAATTTATTAGCCAACGTCAGATACGCAATGGCATCACCATCCTGATGGCCGTTAAAATAATCACTGTAATTGCAGAATGCCTCGCCCAACCCGTGACTGTAATAAAGCATCGAGGTCACGCCATCGAAACGGAAACCGTCGAACTTATATTCGTCCAGCCAGAACTTGCAGTTCGACAACAGAAAATGAAGCACTTCATTCTTCCCATAGTCGAAACAGAGGGAGTCCCAAGCCGGATGCTCGCGACGGGCACCGCCCAGGAAATATTGCGTGTAAGACCCATCGAAACGTCCGAGTCCTTCTACTTCGTTCTTGACAGCATGGCTATGTACGATATCCATAATTACGGCGATCCCCATGCTATGAGCCTCGTCTATCAACTGTTTCAGCTCTTCCGGCGTTCCAAAACGGGAAGATGCGGCAAAGAAGCTGCTGACATGATAACCGAACGAGCCGTAATAAGGATGTTCCTGAATAGCCATGATCTGAATGGCATTATATCCTTCCTTCGCAATACGAGGTAAGACCATACGGCGGAATTCGTCGTAACTGCCGACTTTTTCTTCATTCGAAGCCATACCGATATGGCATTCATAAATCAACAAAGGAGAGACATTAGGCTTAAACCGCTTATGCTTGAATACATAAGGTTTCTCCGGATTCCATACTTGCGCGCTGAAAATTTTGGTATTTTCATCCTGAACGACGCGCCGTATCCATGCAGGAATACGTTCCCCGCTGCCTCCTTCCCATTCGACCAGAAGTTTGAACAGGTCTTCATGATGCAGCAAATCTTCTGCAAGCGTGATCTCCCAAACGCCATTGCCCAACCGTTGCAGCTTGTACCGGTCGTCTTTCTTCCATCCGTTGAAAGTTCCGATCAGGTATATAGCGGTGGCATTGGGTGCCCACTCACGAAAAACCCATCCACTCTTTGTTTTATGCAATCCGAAGTAAAGATACCCGGAAGCCATTTCCGACAACGTCTGTCTACCGTTACCGGTCAAGCTCTTTTCTTTGTTTACCACATATTGGTATCGTCCTTCGATCGCCTCCTTATAGGGGGCCAGCCAAGGGTCATTCTTTATTAGATTTAGCGACTCCATGATTTTTTGAGATTGGTTTCGCACAAAGATAGAAGAAAAAACTCACATAAAATGCATAAGCTTCGGGTTAATTATCCGAAGAATTCCGTTTGTTCTTATTCAAAATTAGTGTCGACGGCATTTTTTGAAGTGCCTCTTTACGATGTTCGGATACATCGTTCCAGGTGTTGTAGCCGATCAGCATGAAGTTATAGCTATTGAACAATCCCGGTGTCAGGTCTTTATCCGGCAGCAAATGAGTTTGCGGGGTAGACGAGACGAAATCCCAAAGTTCTTTGACAATCCGGTCATGTCCGGGCGTCGTGGTGGATATCTTAGCTACAATGCCTGCGGAACCGTGAGTCGCTTTCAGCAATGTCCTTGTGTAGTCGAGCAGGAAGAGGTCTTCTTCGGAGCTGATGACGACCAATGTATTGGAGGCCTTCACAAAATTGCGGTTGATGAACACACCGACGTCGCAATTGCTGCGGGCGATAAACATCTTGGTCTTGTCTTTCAGCAATGCTCCGGGATAAAACCAGGATTCGGGAGCTTTGAAGCGTTTGAAAAAGCGGTTATAGAAAGAGGTACGGTAGCGGGTAGCCGCGATATCGTCCGGCGAGTCGCTCATGGAGATACCTGAACCGACCAGCAGAAAGTCGAATCCTTCGTTATTGACAATGTCGCAAATATCCTGTCCGGCGTTATTCGAAACCTCGTAGCGTGTATGGATGTTCATGCCTAATTTTTTGGCTCCATACAGGATAGGGCCGAAACTCACTTCCTCGAAATTATCCGTATGCAACGGATTGACATCGGAGCCGACGGTCAGGTGAAGCGCCGTCAGGTCCAGTTTGTTCTTCCCACGGGCAAACATCTGGTGGGCGACATCGAGCATAATCTGTCCGTTTCCGGCACGTCCGAATGAAAGGAGCACCTTGAATATCCCATCGGTCGGATCCGCATAAACCTGGTGTTCCTTGATCTTTTCGCGTGTCTTGAAACATAATTTAATGAACGAGACCAACGGTATCGTCATAAAGGTCGTGACCAATGTCATCAGCACCAACATGACGAAAATGGAAGGCGGCAATATCTTCATCTCATAGCCGATCGTCAGCACGACCAGTTCCATCAGACCGCGCGTATTCATCAAGGCTCCGATATAAAGACTGTCTTTCCAGCTTTCACCGACAAAACGGGCGGAAAACAGTGCTCCTCCGAACTTACCGATAATAGCCACTACTATGAAGATTCCGCACATGGCCCAAAGTTCCGGAGTGTTCAACAAGCCGATCTCCGTACGCAATCCGGTCGAGACAAAGAAAAGCGGAAGGAAAAGCGCCAATGACACGTCTTCCACCTTCTCTGTCATGATCTTGCGGAATTTGATGTTTCCCGGCATGACCACGCCTGCAATAAAGGCGCCGAAGAGAGCATGCAACCCCAATATTTCAGTAAAATAGGAGGATACGATCAGTAATAGGAACATCAAGGCTACCAGTGCTTTGTCGATTACCTCTTTATTATGGTATATATGCCCGATCATCCGTAAGAAAGGACGAACGGCAAGAAACATGAAGAGGATATACAGGATGGAAAACAATATATTGTAAACGGCACTCAGCATACTGCCGGCCTGAGCGATAGCAATCACGACGGCCAACAGGCACCAGGCTGTGATATCTCCGTTGGCTGCACTTGCCAATGAGATAGTTCCCAAATGTGTTTTGGTCAACCCCTTTTCCTGGATAATACGGGCCAGAACGGGAAAGGCCGTGATACTCATGGCAATCCCGATAAAGAGGGCGAACGAGAGAAACGGCGTCCCTTTATGGGCATAAGATCCATAGACATAATAAGCTGTCAGCATACCGAAGAAAAACGGCACGACCGTACTGGTGTGGCTGATCAGGATGGTCTCTTTCAATTTTTTGCGAACTTCGCCGATATCCAGTTCCATACCGATGGCAAACATGAAAAGAATGAGGCCGAATTGGCTTAATATGGTGATATTGCCTAATGACTCGAGTGGAAAAAGAAACGCGGATACTCCCGGCAGGAGGTGGCCGAGCACGGACGGACCGAGTACAATACCGGCTACGATTTCACCGATGACAGTGGGTTGGCCGATCTTTTGGAACATCCAGCCGAACAGGCGGCAGACGATTAATATGGTAATGATTTGCAGAAGGAGGATTCCCATCGACGATTGGATGTGATGAGTAACCGAATCCCAGAACACAAGAAAGCCTTCCCCCATCGTTTTGGGGGCATTTTGCATGGTCTGAACGGCTGTTCCGACCTGCTGGCTTTCTCCTTCTTTGACTATGAAATACATAAGTGAGCCAAAGACCAAGATCATCATCAAATAAAAGGCTATGCTTTTTGTTCCTTTACCCATCTGCTATCTCTGATACGGTTTCTTGCAAAAGTAAGAAAAGGAATTAATATAACTCTTTGTGTGATGAGAAATTTTACTGGCGATTTTGTTTTTTTGCAAAATGTCAGATTTGCCTTCTTCAGATTCGTTTATACACATCCATTCATCGGAATGGTAAATCCGCTTTTTCCTCGATATGTCTTTTTTTACCCTTATTGTAATAAAGGTAAAAAAGCCATTGGTTCAAATCGAAACTACTACTGCATCTAATTCGATTTCCTACCCCATATAGTTGTAATTAGTAGCAAAGGTAATATTTTTTAACAAACTACTATTTCTAGTATAGTGTTAGGAGACAATGGTTTATTGTATATATTTATTTTATTGGGGGATATTGTCTGATTTAAATTTAAATATAACCCCTCCAAGGAACCTTTAAGTATATGATTGGATATGAAAAAACGCCACTAAAGCTGCCCAAATCGGGCGAACTTCAGTGACGTCTACAGTCAAGGCCAGCTATATTTAATTAGTATGTTGTTTTTTTATTCAAACCCAGCATGTACCCCTTTGATGGAGAAGGAATCCGCTTCCCTCTTTTTCTCTCCGGTGTACATCCATTCGATGGTGTCTTCGTATGTCTTACCGTCACTCTGGACGACAGCTTTCACGACGTTCTTTCCGTCTTTGAGGGTGACATTGTCTATAATATAATGTACGTCGGTATAACCTTTATGGATGCCGGACAGCTCCTGGCCGTTCAAGAAGACTTTCGGCTCGCCGATATTGGAATAGACAGTGATGGAAGTGACTTTCTTTTCGCGATCCACATTCCGGCGCTGTGTCAGGTAGAGGACAGGGTCTTCGCTCCAGTTCGCCTTGTACCAGAAATAAGAGTCTTTCTTCGTCTTGCGGTCGAACGTCACCAGCCCCTTCATGTTACGGGCGGGAAGGTCGCCGCGGTTGGCCAGAGGAGTGGCAAAATCGAAAGTGTTCCATAAATAAGAAGCGACGATATACGGATGCCCTGCAATCACGCTCCACTGGTATTCGTGTGTTTTCGTCTGGAACGTTTCCGGATAGAAAGGCTTCGTCCAGTTCAACGAGTTCTCCAGATATTCCGTCTGGTGCAACAAGTTGGCATCGGCTCCATATTCCGTCAGCATCAGTTTCTGATCCGGATAGTTCTTCTCCAAGCCTTCCACCCACGGTTCGATATCCTGCAATTTCTTTTCATACCAGCCGAAATAGCGGTTCATTCCCTGTATATCGGCGTTCAGGTTGACCGGATGCTCCATGTGTCCGTAGCCGTTTACCGAAACAGTGTAACGGTCGGGATCTTCTGTCTTTGCAAGGTCATGCAGAGACTTAGTCAGTTCCTTGGTATATTCGTGCGGATGATAGACTTCGTTATGCAGCCCCCAGACATAGATCGAAGGGTGGTTGAAGCTTTGGCGGATCAGTTCGCGGAGCTGGCTTCGGGCATTTTCGGCTTCCTGCCCGGAGACACGGTTCACGAAAGGAATCTCCGCCCAGATGATCAGCCCTAAGCTGTCGCAACGCGAATAGAGGTAGTCCGACTGCTGGTAATGGGCAAAACGGACGGTCGTCGCACCGATATCCATAATAGTAGCCAGGTCGAAGTCATGATTTTCATTCTTCAACGCACTGCCCAGCTCCCACCAGTCCTGATGGCGGGTAACGCCGTACATCGGATATTTCTCGCCATTCAGATAGAACCCTTTGCCGGCAACGATCTCATACTTGCGCAAGCCCAATGGCTGTACCACTTCGTCGATCACTTTCCCGTCCCGGACGAGGCGGCTCACGACCTTATATAAATAAGGGTTCTTCCGTCCTTGCCATAAGGTGGGATTCTTAATCTTGAAATCGGCTTCGAACGACTGTACGCCCTGTGCCGCGAGGTCGAATGAACGGCTCTGGGTCGCGACTTGTTTCCCTTCCTGGTCATAAATCGTGTTCTGCAAAGTGAGCGGAGCAGGTTGCAGTGTTCCATTATCCAACTTCACCTTTACTTTTACATCCGCTTGCTTTTTGGAGACATTCTTCTGGGTAATGTAAACACCGGAAGATGCACAATCGGTCACACAGATATTATAAGGGTCTGTCACGATCAACCAAACCGGACGATACATCCCGCCATAGACGCCGAAAAGCACATGGTTGACAGGAATCACATCCGGACGTGACGCATTGTCGGCTTTCACAATGATCTCGTTATCCGCTCCCGGCTTCAGCACCGTGCCGATCTCGCATGAAAAAGCGGAATAGGCCCCTTTATGAGTCGCAACAAGCGAACCGTTCACATACACTTCCGCAACGGCTCCCACACCTTCAAAGCGGAGAAACACGCGTTTCCCTTTCATTTCGACAGGGAAGAAATAGTGCTTTTTGTAGTAGGCAGGCCCTTCATAGAAATTATCGAACTGCACCTGCATGTCTTTCGCATTCCATGTATGAGGAATCTCGACCTCGGTCCATCCACTCTCCCATTTGGGCGCATTGACGGCCAGTTCCTTGCCTGCCGGCGCTTTCTTAAATACCCAGCCGGAGTTAAACGACTCGACAATCCGGCCTTCAGCCTGCATCACCAAACTGAAACAGGCCAGCAATAAGGTTAAACTTAATACTCGTTTATTCATGATGTTTTAATTGATTGAGTTACAAAAATAGGATTACCTGACAAATCCACCGTGTAAAATCATCTCAATCCTGTTCAAGATCGTCTCTAAATCGTTATCTTTGCAGAGTTACACCCCTATAAAGGTCTAATTTAATAAAAACTACAGATGATAAAAAGACTCTATACCGCATTCATCATATATATGGTTATGCTATATGCAACCCCGGCATATAGCATAAATTTCTTCTTCTCCCACCTGGGAGTAGAAGATGGCCTGTCGCAAGTTTCCGTTCTTGATATTTTCCAGGATTCGGACGGCTACATCTGGTTCGGGACACGCAACGGAGCAAACCGCTATGACGGGTATGAATTTGTCATCTATCAGAATGAGGTAAACAACAACGCCACATTGACCGACAACTATATCCGGGGATTTGCTGAAGACGACCGGAAGAATATCTGGATCGCAACTTCAAACGGGATCAACTGCATCGATCATACAACCAAAAAGATAATCCGTTTCTACCCCAAAAGCATCGACAAAGAATGCACCACCAACGCCGCAGTACGACTATTGAAGCATTCCGACGGAAATGTCTATGCTTTCTGCAACCAGTCCATATTCAAATGCAGCATGGACCAGACAGTCGAACCGATCTTGCCCGACACGGTAATCTCTTCACCGGCCCACTCCGTAGCACAAGCTCCGGACGAGGACATCTATATCGGAACGGAGAGCAGCGGCTTGTACATCTATTCCGGAAACTGGAAACTAAAACAACATATACCAGTCGACGGTACCATAACAGCCATACTGCCGGACGAGGGCGGAAACATATGGCTGGGGCTGGACGAAGCCGGAATCTGCCTTTTCAACAAAGAGAGGCAGACTTTTACCTGGTTGCACAAAGACAACACCTGCCTCAGCAACAACTCGATACGCACACTCGTCCCCTATAGCGACAGTTCCATTCTGATCGGAACGTTCCGGGGTTTGAACATACTGGATAAAAAAGAGCTTGCCATCGCTCCGGCAGATATCAATATCGCCGGGAAAGGAGGACTGAGTCATTACTCCATCCATAGCATGATGATCGACAAAGACCAGACACTTTGGATCGGGACCTATTCGGCGGGAGTCAACTATCACAGTCCCTTTTACAGGCCGGTTTCCTATATCACGCCAAACGAATATGCCGGTATCATCGGCAAAGGCCAACAAGACAAGAACGGAAACATGTGGTTTGCAACAGAAGGTGCCGGATTGTTTTACTATAACCCGGAAAGCGGGCGGCAACAGCTTTATCCCATCAAACCTCTTCACGAAGGGAATTACGAGATCAATATCATAAAATCGATCCTGATACAGGGAGACTCGATTTTGTGTTCCACGCATTTCGGATCGGTCTATTTGTTCTCTATCCGTGACAAACAGTATAAAAAGCTGTACGACTTCCGGCACAACGACATTTTCTCCCTATACATCGACAAAAAAGGACGGCTCTGGATACCGACAAACAGCAGCCAGGACTTGGTGATGGTCGACAGGGGGAAGCAGGTCAATCGGTTCATGGCCGATGGTGTTTCCCGTCCTTTCAGATGGGTCACCGTGATCCATGAACTCGAACCAGACCTGTTTTTGTTCGGCACATTGTCCGACAGCCTTTACCTGTACGACATCAAGAAAGAAACCGTCCGCAATCTTTCCACCGAACTGCAACCGAATCCTAAGTTTGAGAAGTTGGGGAATATCACGGCCATTACGCAGGACAACGAAGGCAACGTCTGGATTGCGACCAATAAAAACGGCTTATACCGCCTGAACCGGAACCTGAAACTGGCCAAACATTATCAGAAAGAGGACGGGCTGTCCGACAGTTATATTAACTCGCTGACTATCGACCGACATCAAAATATCTGGGTGACGACGGGAAAATCTCTGTATAAACTGAATCGTACGACCGATATTTTCAACGAAATGAAGATAGCCGATATTCCTGCAATGGAGTTTACACGATTTTCAGGCAACAGCATTTCTGACGACGGCAGCATCTATTTTCCTGGAGACAAAGGAATCCTTTTCTTCAATCCGGACAAGATCATGGTGAACCCCAACATTCCACCCGTATATATCACTTCCCTGATTGTAAATAACAAAGACGACGTGACGGGAGAGATTGAGGACGGAGGCATTACGCTTGCTTCCGACCAGAATAGCATCACGTTCAGATACACGGCGTTAAACTTTATCCATTCCGAACGGAACCAGTATGCCTACAAGTTGGAAGGAGCTGACCCGACGTGGCACACGGTCGGCAACCGGCGGGAAGCCTATTACAGCAATTTGGCCCCCGGCACTTACACGTTCCGGATCAAAGCCTCCAACAACGACAACGTATGGAACTCCGAAGAAGCGACACTACGCATCACGATCGATCCGCCCTTTTACAAGACTTGGTGGGCTTATCTCCTATACTTCAGTATCATCACATTCATCATTGTGAAAATCATCCGCCACCAACACGACAAGCATGAACGGGAACGGGAACTTCGCTACAAACAGATGGAGCAGGATAAGGTCAACGAGCTGCATGAGGAACGGATGCGCATGTTCACCAATTTCTCACACGAACTGCGTACTCCCCTGACGCTCATCATCAACCCGCTAAACGACCTGATGCAGTACGTCTCGTTCTCGCCCGAAATAAAGGAGACACTTCAGCTGATCAAAAAGAACACCGGACGGATGTTACTCTTAGTCAACAACCTGATGGATATACAAAAATACGAGGCCGGTAAAACGATCCTGCAAAAAACCAGTTTCAACTTCTCCGCCTTTATCCGCGAGATGTATCACTCCTTCGAGAGTGTGGCGGGCAACAGGGAAATCCGTTTCACGTTGGACAACGAGCTGCCGGAAACCTACCAGGTTTGTTTCGATGAGGCGGAAATCGAAAAGATATTCTTCAATTTGCTCTCCAATGCCTTCAAATTCACACCTTCAGAAGGACAGGTGACCATCCGTGTCAGTACGATCACACAAGCAGAATGCGAACTGCTCCCCCATTTCCCGGCTCAATACAGCTCCATTCTGGTAGAAGCCAGATACTTGTTTATCGAAGTGGCCGACACTGGTAAAGGATTCAGCGAACAGGAAGCGGAAAAGATTTTCGAACCTTTCTACCGTTCGCAAGAAGATATACACCGGCAGATTTCCGGTACAGGCATCGGGCTTAGCCTGACACGCTCCATCATTTTGCAGCATAACGGTTGCATCTGGACCGAAAGCTCGGAAGCGGAAGGCACTCGTTTCCTCTTCCTTCTTCCCGACACCGAGAAGCAGGAAGAAGGGCAAGACGAATCTCCCGTCCTGTCCAAATCTGCCGAAATCAGCAAAAAGTTCGATTTGCTGGTCGAAGAGACTCGGAACAAAAACAAACAGACCATCTTGCTGGCCGACGACAACCAGGAAGTGCTTCAATATCTGGAACAACAACTCTGCCTGGACTATGTCGTGGTCAAGGCATTCAATGGCAAAGAGGCATTGGCGATGATCGAGGAATCATATCCTCATATCGTCATCAGCGACGTCATGATGCCCGAAATGAACGGGCTCGAACTTTGCAAACGTATCAAAGAAAACCAAAACTACTGCCATATACCGGTTATCCTACTTACCGCCAAATCGATGATATCACAAATCGAAGAAGGCCTGGATGCCGGCGCAGACGACTATATCGTCAAACCGTTCCAGATATCTTTGCTCAAAGCCCGCATCCGGAACATCCTTTCCCTGCGCGAGAAAATGAAGACGATGTACGGGGAAACGCTTTCCCTCAAACAGTTCGGAGTAGAAGAGCCGAAAGAGCACGACGATTTCCTCGCCCGATATATCGAGATTGTAAAGGCCAATATATCGAATCCCGAACTCGACGTGTCGGTCATTTATGAAGCATTGGGAATGAGCCGGACTAACTTTTACAGGAAAGTAAAGACGGTAACCGGGCTTTCTCCTATCGAACTGATCAAAAACATCCGCCTGGAGGCTGGGGCGAAATTATTAAAGGAATCGGACATGAACGTTTCCGAAATAGCCCAGCACATCGGTTTCAGCAGCCGTTCGTATTTTGCCCGCAGTTTCAAGGCTGTCTATGGAATGTCGCCGACAGAATATCAGGAAACAGAATCTCAAAACTAAGGGTATGTCTATCAAATTTCATCAAAATAAATGTTTTTTAGCACGTTGGTATGTTTTTATCCCCTTTTGGAATAAAAATACACGCGCTTGGCTTGCATCTTTCATTCTTTTGACACAAAAAATAAATAGGACCGACAGGTTAATTACTAATTGTTTAATGTGCTAATAAATTATGAAAGGCATGAACAGACAACTACGAGGGAATTTGCCTCCCAACGAAAAGGCAAACGGGAAGAACAGATTTCTTTCCTTATTACTACTCTTTATGGCGTTTGTATCCGTACAGGTATATGCGCAGGATGTCAAAGTTTCCGGTACGATCAATGACAGTATGGGGCCGATTATCGGGGCAAACGTCATCGAAAAAGGAACGACCAACGGTGTCATCACAGACGTGGATGGTAAGTTCACGCTGACCGTGTCATCGAAAGATGCAGTCATCCAGATTTCCTACATCGGATTTACGAGCCAGGAATTCAAAGTGGGAAATCAAACGGTTTTCAACATCAAACTGTCTGAAGACACACAAAAGTTGGACGAAGTGGTAGTCGTAGGTTACGGTTCGCAGCGCAAATCAGACTTGACGGGCGGTATCGTGGCAGTTGGCGAAGAAAAGCTCCAAATGGTCACGACAAACAACTTGATGGATAAATTGGCCGGACAGATTCCGGGTATGAATGTCACGACCGGCAACGCCAAACCGGGCGAAGACCAGTCACTGCGTGTCCGTGGTGAAAACTCGTTGAGTGCAGACAACTCCCCTCTGATCGTCATGGACGGTATTCCTTACAGCGGTTCATTAGGTGACATCGATCCGGATATCATCGAGAACATGTCCGTATTGAAAGATGCATCTTCAGCAGCCATTTACGGTTCACGCGGTGCGAACGGTGTCATCCTGATCCAGACTAAAAAAGGTAAAAAAGGAGCACCGACCGTTAGCTACAAAGGACAAGTCGGCATGCAACAGGCACAACGTCGCATCGACATGATGAAAGGTGCCGAATATGTAAAATACACGCAGGACTACAACCGCATGAAATACGGTTATTCCGGAGATCAGCTCGATCCGCTTGTACTCCTGAACCCAAGCGAACGTGCAAATTATCAGAACGGTTCGGAACTGGACTGGCAGGACATCATGTTCCGCAATGCTTTAACCACCAGTCATCAGATCAGCATTTCCGGTGGAACAGACGCAACAACCTATATGGCATCGATCTCTCACCTGAAAGAAGATGGTGTTATGGAAAATACAGGGTTAAAACGTACCAACATCGCATTGAACATTACACAGGTTTTAAATAAATGGTTAACTGTCGGAATGGGTACACAAGCTGTCCAGAAGGAATTCGGAGGAGAACAGCCTTACCTGGAAGCCGGCCTGAAAATGAGTCCTTACGGTATCTACAAAGATGAAGAAGGACGCTACGTCGATTATCCGATGGACCAGACATTGTTCTATAATCCGATGGCTAACATAAATGCGACAAACGATAAGACAAACCGCAACGTATTTATTTCTACTTTTGCAGAAATTCAATTCCCTATCGAAGGTCTGTCATTCCGCACAAACTTCGGTTACAACTATCGTAACGAGTTCGAAGGAACTTATTACGGAAGAAACACGCTTTCCGGTAGTAAAGTAAACGGTTCTGCCTCCATAGAGAATATCCACTATTACGATTACACATGGGAAAATCTCTTGAAATACAATAAGACATTCGGCCTGCATAAAATCGATGCTACAGCCTTGTTCAGTATGCAGGAAACAAGTAAAAAGGAAGCTAAAGAATCCGGTGAAAGCTTTGTAAACGACGATTCCGAATACCATAATATGGCCGGTGCTGAAAAGAACAAGGAAATCACTTCCAAGCTTACGGAAACAGCGATGCTGTCCTATATGTTACGTTTGAACTATTCTTATGCAAATAAATATTTGCTGACACTTACCGGCCGTTCCGACGGTTACTCTGCATTCGGTAAGAACAACAAATATGCATTCTTCCCCTCTGTTGCTGCAGCATGGAACATGTCTTCCGAAGAATTCATGGAGAACCAGTCAAACTGGATGGATATGTTAAAGGTCCGTCTGTCATGGGGTTCTAACGGTAACCAAGCTATCAATCCTTATCAGACACTTGACCGTTTGAAACTGACAAACTATATTTGGGGCGACCACGGTACTGTTGTAAACGGTTCTTACTTGCCTACCGATGGGGTCGGCAACCCGAACTTGAAATGGGAAACTTCACGCACGGTCAATGCCGGTATCGACTTCAGCTTCTTCAATGGCCGCCTTTCCGGTAACATCGACGTGTATGTGGTCAACACAAGCGACTTGTTGATGAGCCGTACGGTCCCTTACATGAACGGTTACAAATCCATCATGGACAACGTAGGTAAAACCCGTAACAAGGGGGTTGAAATCGCATTGAACTCTGTCAACTTCCAGAACAATGATTTCAGCTGGACTACGAACGTCAACTTCTCACTGAACCGTGACAAGATTATCGAACTGCGCGGCGACGGTAAAGACGATATCACAAACAAATGGTTCATCGGAGAACCGCTGCGCGTATTCTACGATTACAATGTTGTCGGGACATGGCAGGAAAACGAAACATACGTTGAGAATGGACATACGATCAGCTGGGATGCCGAAAGCGGCAAGTTCCTGAATGAAGAAGGAAAAGAATACCAGAAAGGTGCTGTTCCCGGTTCTGCTAAACTGGAAGACAAAGACGGAAACGGCTCCATCACGGCCGACGATAAGAAAATCATTGGTTCTAAACTACCGAGCTTCCTGCTGTCAATGGGTAACCGCTTCGATTACAAAAACATCTATTTCTCTTTCTTGCTGAACGGAGTGTTCGGACAGACAAAAGAATTGCATGACTACAACTTCGATCGCTGGATGCCGACATACAACTACATAAGTGGTATGGACTACTGGACACCGGAAAATCCGACAAACGAAATGACCTCTCCGGCTTATGTTCCTTACGACAAACACTCATTCTACAAAAAGATGAATTATGTCAATATCAAGAACATCACGATCGGATACACGTTCCCGAAGACAGTTTTAAGCACGATTGGAATCAGTTCGCTGAGTATCAATGCAAGTGTCAATAACCTCTATACTTTCAGCAACATCGACAACTGGTTGAACTTGGAAGATAACGATAATAACAGAAACATCCTCGTTACTTATCCGACAGCCCGTTCTTACATGTTTGGATTAAATCTTACTTTCTAACATTATAATCGAATTTGAATATGAAAAATATATTAGCAACTGCCGCTGCTGCATTTTTATTGGTGACATCAACCGGTTGTTCTGGTTTTCTGGATGAAGAGCTAAAAAGCTCGCTGGCTCCGGACAATACATACACAAGCAGCTATGGCTTCGAAGTCGGCGTAAACGGACTGTACGGTTGGGCCCGTTCTGAGTTTAACACATGGGGAGGCGCAACAACGAGTCAGGGACAAGCTTGCCCGTACGAATCATTCCAAGTGGCAACCGACATCGTTTATACAGGCCATGGCGACGGTTCATTGGTTCCTTTTGAAAATTTGTCTTATACACCGTCCACAACATTTGTCACATCCTATTGGAACTGGGGATATGGCCTGATTGCCTCCGCAAATGAAATCCTCGAATATTCGGAAGGTAATGTCAACTGGGACGAACCGACCGACAAAGCCTATTATCAGGCTGTCGCTCGCTTCTTCCGCGCTTATGCTTACCGATATCTGGTATATTTGTACGGAGATGTTCCATATGTCGACAAAATCGAAAAGAACTTCCGCATAGACTTTACCCGTACACCGAAAGCGGAAGTTTTAGGCAAGATGATCGAAGACTTGCAGTTTGCAATTGCAAACCTTCCGGAAGATCCCGATAAGGTCGAAGTTGGACAATTGACTAAATGGGCTGCCCAGCATATGCTTTCGGAAGTATACCTCATGGCAGGTAAGTATGCGGAAGCGGAAGCAGCTGCAAAAGCCGTAATCGATTGCGGTTACTTCAATCTGATGACTTCACGCTTCGGTGCGGAAAAAGATAAAGCCGGTGATCCTTTCTCCGATATGTTCAAAGAGTACAACCAAAACCGTACTTCCGGTAATATGGAAAGCATCTGGGTTATGCAGCTCGAATACAACACGACCGGAGGCGGCGGAGCAAACGAAGACTGGACAAAACGTGCCTGGGTTCCCAAATACTATAACGAAGACGGTTTTGTGTTGGCAGACTCTTTAGGCGGACGTGGCCTGGCACAGATCGTCCCATTCAAATGGTGGATCGACAGCAACGACTTCTTCGCTTCAAGCGATATCCGTAACTCGGAATACAACATCAAGAGGAACTGGTATTACAACGATGCCTCTTCTGATAAATATGGAAAGAAAGCCGAAATAACAGAGGACACATGGACCAAATTCACCGTATTTCCGGCTGTCACGAAATTCTTTTACGGAAAAGCTGAAGACTTGAGCTACGGTGGTAACAACAAAGACCGCATGAAGTTCCGTCTGGCCGAAACATATCTGTTATTGGCTGAAGCGCGTCTGATGCAAAACAATGCGCAAGGAGCTGCAGACGCGATCAATGTAATCCGCAAACGTGCAAACGCACCGGAAATCGCAGCCAAAGATGCCACGATCGACTTCCTGCTGGATGAACGTATCCGTGAATTGGTCGGTGAAGAGTTGCGCCGGTTTACGCTGGTTCGTACAGGCAAGCTGGTTGAGCGCGTAAAGAAATACAACCCGCACAGCAACACAATGGACGAACACCACACTTTGTGGCCGATCCCGCAGACCATCATCGACTCTAACACAGGAGCCGAGTTCCCGCAGAATCCGGGGTATTAAGCATTGAATACCTACTGACAGACACACACTTATATGGTGAAAGGGGAGTTCCAGCCAAAGGAACATCCCCTTTCTTTTTTATAAGAATCATTGGATTTGGTACATTTTTTAATCATTTTGAGATGATATTATTATATCCTGAGCCTTATCTTTCCTATTTTTGGTGCAGAATTAAATAGAAACAGAACGAATATCATGAAAACTACAATCAAGTACATTTGTACAGGCCTCTCACTTTGCGCTTGTACCTGTTTAGTGAACAACCTGCCGGCACAGGCCGAAACGACAAATACCGCCGTCACTACAACAGCTGCCGGCTGGAACCGGCAAAGCGTTATGGACGTCGCCCGCCGGGTGGCAGACTGGCAGATCAAGGATTATCCCGAAAACAAATATGCCAAGAGCGAACCGCGCGGATGGATCGCCGGGGCGCTTTATATGGGGATGTTCGACTGGGCGGAACTGAGTGGAGACAATACCTATTATGACTGGCTCCGGAAAATCTTCAACCGCCAGAGCTGGCAGGTCGCCAACCGGATGTATCATGCCGACGACGTTTGTATCGCACAAACCTACATCGATTTCTATAATAAGGAAAAGAACGAGAATATGCTGAAACCGACTATCGCCCGCGCGGACTGGGTTTTGAACAACCCTTCCAACGGAAGTATGGACCTCGATTACAGCAAAGGCAGCACGATCGAACGCTGGACCTGGTGTGACGCCCTCTTCATGGCGCCCGGTGTCTACACGCGGCTCTACACACTGACCGGCAACCGCAAATACATGTATTTTGCCGATGGCGAATTTCGTGCCACTTACAATCACCTGTATGATAAAAACGAAGATCTCTTCTATCGCGACAGCCGCTATATCGGACAGAAAGAAGCCAACGGCAAGAAGGTGTTCTGGGGACGCGGCAACGGTTGGGTAATCGGCGGATTGGCGGAAATATTGAAGACGCTGCCGGCGGAAGATACCGAGTTCCGACCTTTCTATCTCGAACTTTATAAGGAGATGTCCGAGCGCCTCGCCGGGCTGCAAGGGAAAGACGGTTACTGGCATGCCAGCCTGCTGGACCCGGACAGCTATCCTTCGCCCGAAACAAGCGCGACCGGATTTATCGTCTACGGCCTGGCATACGGAATCAACCAGGGTTATCTGCCGGCAGACAAATACCTGCCTGTCGTAAAAAAAGGCTGGGAAGCATTGACACGCGCCGTTGAAACGAACGGAAAATTGGGTTGGGTCCAGCCGGTAGGCGCCGATCCGAAAAAGGTGACACGCGACATGACCGAGCTCTATGGTACAGGTGCATTCCTGATGGCTGCATCGGAAATTTACAAATTAGCAGACAAATGAGACATACAGTTTGTTTACTCTTCGCATTCCTCTCCCTTTCCTTATCCGGTATTTCCGCAACGAACGGACAGGATTCATTACGCCAAATGCAGCTTAATGATCTGGGAGTGCAAATCCGATGGGTAAATCCTACCGCCATACGTGCCTATCTGGACGACACAAAAACGGCATTAGGAGAGAAAGCTCCCGCACTTTACGAAAAACTGTCCCGTCTGGAAACGCTCCTGCCCGGAGTACGGCAAGCCTTCTCCGGCAAGATTTCCGGCAATGCAGCCGACGAAGTGATTGGCCAAGCCCAAGAAATACTCGCGTTGAAGCGCGAGATCATTCTGGCCAATCCGCTGCTGGATATGGACAAGGTCATAGTGGCCCGTTACCGTTTAGGCGACAAGGCCCGTAAGGCAATGGGCCCGTCTATGGGCACTTCGACGGCCAACTACAACTCGCTATTCTCCAATCCGCGTAAAGGCTACGATGCCGAGATCGACTTGCTCACAGGCCTGCGTGGACAAATCAAAAGCGGCTGTATATACAAGCCTGAAGTCGATGTTCCCCTGTCGGACATACAACTCCACTGGGATGCCGACCGACTCCTTTTCTCCTCGCTCGACGAAAAACGGAAATGGCAGATTTACTAAATATCTCTGGAATAATCTCGAAAAATGGGAGAAATGACGCTAAACAACTTAATGTCAGTGTTGTTACGGTGTCAAACGATGCCAAACCGAAAATGCTGAAAAAGCAAAGAAAAGCAGAACTAAGCAGGAGAACGGTTTGCAAATCATTACCCGATGAGAAGTAAGATTTAACACATGGTGGACGCTATTTCCGCGTTTGTCACCGATTTGCGTATCAAGGTCTAACTCGTTGATAGATAACTTTGCAAACAAAAAAACGAGTATGGCAAGAAGCACATTCAAAGTGCTGTTCTACGTGAACGGCAGCAAGGAGAAAAACGGTATTGTCCCCATCATGGGACGAGTGACAATCAACGGAACTGTGGCGCAGTTCAGTTGCAAACGGAGCATCCCGAAAACGCTTTGGGATGCGAAAGGCAACCGAGCCAAAGGCAAGAGCGTAGAGGCACGGGACATCAACCACGCTTTGGACAACATCAAGGCGCAAATCATCAAACACTACCAGCGCATTTCAGACCGCGAGGCATACGTTACGGCTGAAATGGTGCGCAACGCCTATCAAGGTATCGGCAGCGAGTATGAGACACTGATTAAGGCGTTTGACAAGGATTGCGCCAACTTCATGAAACGTGTCGGCAAAGACCGCAGCATCGGCACATACAAAGTAATGGTAAGGGCAAGGAACTATGTCGCAGCCTTTATCAAGTCATTCTACAAGCGTAATGATATGTCGATGCTGGAACTTACACCCGACTTCATCAAGGAGTTTGCCGCCTACCTCACGGCAGAACGTGGATTGAAGAATGCTACCATTTGGCTGAATTGTATGTGGCTGAAAGGTGTCGTTATGAGGGCGCATTACAACGGACTGATACCGAGAAACCCGTTTGCACAATTCCACATCAGCCCGAATGTGAAGGAGCGTGAGTATCTGACGGAGGATGAAATCAAAAGAATCATGGCACATGAGTTTGACAATCAGACCCTCGCATTGGTGCGTGATCTGTTTATCTTTGCCTGTTTCACCGCATTGTCTTTCGTGGATATGAAAGAGCTTACAACGGATGAAATTGTGGAAGTGAACGGTGAGAAGTGGATAATCGCCAAACGGCACAAGACCAATGTTCCGTTCCAAGTGAAACTGCTTGACATTCCCTTGCAGATAATCGAGCGGTACAAACATCTGTCGGAAGATAAGTTGGTATTCGGTAAAATCAACTATTGGACGATGTGTAAACAGCTTAAAAAAGTGATAGCCGAATGTGGAATAGAGAAGCAAATTTCCTACCATTGTGCGAGGCATACATTTGGAACTCTGGCTCTTAGCAAGGGTATGCCTATTGAAAGCGTAAGCCGTGTTTTGGGGCATACGAATATTGTCACCACGCAAATCTACGCAAAGATTACCACGCAGAAACTTGATAACGACCTTACGATGTTCGGAAACAAACTAAACGCATCATTCGGAAGTGTAACCACATAACGAGACAAAACCATGAAACGAAGTATCATCACGATGGACGGACAGGGCAACATCGCCCTACCGACCGATACAGGCGCAATCGCCATGACTGAGTGGGAACTCTGCGAGTTGTTCGGGGTTATCGCCCCGATAATCCGAGCAGGGATAAAGGCTCTTTGCAAAAGCGGAGTTTTGAGGGAACATGAGATAAGGCGTACTATCCGCCTGTCGGACAACCGCAGCATGGAGGTTTACAACCTTGAAGCCATCATAGCCCTTGCTTTCCGTATCGACACATTCGGAGCGGAGCAGGTTCGCAGAGCCATTCTTGAAAGATTGTACTTGCGAAAAGAAAAAACAAACATCTTCTTTTCGCTGAACATTACCGATACGGCAAGCCCGAAATACTTTGCATAGGCGTATTGCCATTCACACATACTCACGCACCCGAAGAAGCATCTGTTTTCAGCCCTGCTTCTTCGGGTTTTTCTGTTTTCACAGCCCCGAACCGCTCACTTTCTTGTAACGATGTGTTTTATTCAATATTCTGCTATATTTTGCGTAACAATTTATCCGATAAATGATTATACTTTTGTGGCTGACATTTTTTCAAACTTAAATCATTGGAATATGGAAGCAAACAAAGTAAATGACAGCCACCGACCGCCCACAGATGGCGGCATGGCAAAGGAAGAGTTTATCCGTGTCGGCACAACGCTCTACAAGATTGTGGAGCAGCCTGTTTTGAACGGAGGTTATGTAAGGAAGCGCATCGCATGGAACAACGAGACCCTGCGCCAAGACTATGGCAAGGACTACATCGGCAGCGTACCCAAGTATGACGGTTTCTGCACCGTACCCGAACACGTCAATTATCAGCCTGTAATCGGCAAGTTCCTCAATCTCTACGAGCCGATAGACCACCAACCGAAAGAGGGTGATTTCCCCTCTATCCGCTCATTGGTGGAACACATCTTCGGGGAGCAATACGAGTTGGGGATGGACTATCTTCAACTGCTCTACCTGCAACCCATACAGAAGCTGCCTATCCTGCTGTTGGTATCGGAGGAACGCAACACGGGTAAAAGCACCTTTCTGAACTTCTTGAAAGCCCTGTTCCAGAACAACGTGACATTCAACACCAACGAGGATTTCCGCAGCCAGTTCAATTCCGACTGGGCAGGGAAACTCCTTATTGTGGTGGATGAGGTATTACTGAGCCGCAGGGAGGACAGCGAGCGGTTGAAGAACCTGAGCACGGCACTATCCTACAAGGTGGAAGCCAAAGGCAAAGACCGTAACGAGATAGCATTCTTCGCCAAGTTTGTGCTGTGTTCCAACAACGAGTATCTGCCTGTTATCATTGATGCAGGTGAAACTCGTTATTGGGTGCGCAGGATAGACCGCTTGCAGTCGGATGATACCGACTTCCTGCAAAAACTGAAAGCCGAGATACCTGCTTTCCTCTACCATTTGCAACACAGGCAGCTATCCACCGAAAAGAAGAGCCGTATGTGGTTCGCCCCCTCGCTGCTGCATACCGAAGCCTTGCAGCGAATCATCCGCAGCAACCGCAACAGATTGGAGATAGAGATGCATGAGCTTATTCTTGACATTATGGAGAGTGTAGGCACGGACACTTTCTCTTTTGACTGCAACGATATTTTTCTTCTGTTGCGGTATTCACAGGCAAAAGTGGAGAAACACCAAGTCCGCAAGGTATTGAAAGAGTGCTGGAAACTTAATCCTGCCCCCAATACGCTTACCTATACCACCTACCAAGTGGACTATACCCGTGACTGCCACTATTCGCCCATGCGGAAGACAGGACGGTTCTACACCGTGACAAAAGCGTTTTTGGAAACACTATGATTATTTTGATGAAATGATGAATAAGTATATAAATATATTGAAATATAGATATTTACATTCTCATCAAACATTCAGCAAAAGTATCTTACTGATGAAAAGAGAAAACAGGACGGACAGACCATGCCCGACACCGTAAACGATGAATTTCTCTTTTCGTGAGTAGTTTGATGAATAATTGATGAGATGTTATATAGATGTAAATCAATGTATTAAACCACCCCTTCATCAAATCATCGCTTTATCAACCATCATCAAATCCGTAGGAATATACATTATGACAATACAGGAAGCAAAGCAAATCAGAATAGCAGACTATCTGCAAAGTTTAGGTTACACACCCGTCAAACGACAGGGCAACAGCCTTTGGTACAAATCACCGCTGAGAGAGGAAGCCGAAGCCTCGTTCAAGGTAAACACCGAACTCAACCAATGGTATGACTTCGGCATCGGCAAAGGCGGCAACATCATCGCATTGGCGCAGGAATTATATTTTTACGACCATGTGCCTTATCTGCTCCGTAAGATAGCGGAACAGGCTCCATACATCCGTCCTGTTTCTTTCTCTTTTCGCCAACAGGCATCTGAACCATCTTTCCAACAGTTGGAAGTCAGGGAACTCAAGCATCCGGCATTGCTCCGCTATTTGCAGGAGCGTGGGATAGACACAGCATTGGCAAAGTCGGAATGTAAGGAACTGCACTTCGTCCATAACGGCAAACCCTATTTCGCCATCGGCTTCCCGAATGTGGCAGGAGGGTACGAGGTGCGCAACCAATTTTTCAAGGGTTGTATCGCACCGAAAGACATCAGCCATATCCGGCAAAAGGGAGAACCAAGGGAGAAATGTCTGGTATTCGAGGGCATGACGGATTATCTTTCATTCCTCACGTTGAGGATGAGAAACTGCCCGACCCTGCCCAACCTTGACGGGCAGGATTATGTCATTCTCAACTCCACCGCCAACGTGCCGAAAGCCATTGACGTGCTGCACGGATACGGGCGCATCCACTGCCTGCTTGACAATGACGAGGCAGGGAGAAAGGCGTACCAAAAGCTGGCAGTCGAGTTTGACGGACGCATCCGGGACTTCTCCCACAACTATCACGGACATAAAGACCTGAACGATTATTTGTGCAGGAAACCTTTGTCCCAATCGGTAGAACCGACGAAGCAGGAGAAGCAAGTCCAATCCGCAAGACGGATGATGCAGCCACCGAAAAAACGAGGGCTGAAGATGTAGTGAATGAGAGAATGCTTGCAGGCACACGGATATTTGCCAACGGGAAATACCATAGCTTATTAGGGAATTTTCCGAGCCGCATTGCAAGCAACGCTGAAAATTCCCCAATAAGCCAAAGAGGTTGCACCTCTCTGGACTCTCCCAAGCCAACGGCAAAAGCCGTGCAGGAGAATAACCGACCATTGTTTCATAAGCTAAAAAAGAAAGGAAAATCATATATGGGATTTGTAGTATTGCACATGGAAAAGGCGCACGGTTCCGACAGCGGAACCACCGCCCACATCGAGCGTTTCATCATTCCAAAGAACGCCGACCCGACACGGACACATCTTAACAGAAAACTCATCGACTACCCCGATGGAGTGAAAGACCGTTCGGCAGCAATCCAACGGAGATTGGAGGAAGCAGGACTGACACGCAAAATCGGCAGCAACCAAGTGAGGGCTATCCGCATCAACGTGTCGGGAACACACGAGGATATGGAGCGCATCGAAAAAGAGGGAAGATTGGACGAATGGTGTGCCGACAATCTGAACTACTTTGCCTTCATGTTCGGTAAGGAGAATATCGTGGCTGCTCATCTTCATCGGGACGAGGAAACGCCACATATACACATCACCCTTGTTCCCATCGTCAAGGGTGAGCGCAAGCGCAGGAAACGGGAAGAACAGGCGAAGAAACGCTACCGCAAGAAGCCGACCGACACCGTAAGGCTGTGTGCCGATGACATTATGACACGGCTGAAATTGAAGTCTTACCAAGACACCTACGCCATTGCGATGGCGAAATACGGATTGCAGCGTGGCATAGACGGCTCAACGGCACGGCACAAGTCCACGCAGCAGTATTATAACGAGACGAAGAAACTCGCAGACAGCCTCAAAGCGGAAGTGGTGGAATTGCAGGAGCGGAAAGAAGTAGCACAGCAGGAACTTCGCCAAGCCAAGAAAGAGGTGCAGACCGAGAAACTTAAAGGCGCAGCCACTACCGCAGCGACCAACATTGCCGAAAGTGTCGGTTCTCTTTTCGGCAATAACAAGGTCAAGACGCTGGAGAGGGAGAATAGGAATCTGTATGAGCGTGTATCAGAACTTGAAGAGGAAGCCCGACAAAGGGAGCGGCAATACACAAAGCACATAGAGGAGATAACGGATGCCTACGAAAAGCGACACCGAAAGATGGCAGAGTTCACTGATTTTGTCAAACGCTACTTTCCGTATGTGGTTAAGCTGATGCCGATGATAAACTTCTTGCGTGAACGCTTGGGCTTCAACGATGGTATTATCCAACGGTTATGCGCATTCAAGGATGTCCCCATAACAGGCAAACTCTACTCTTCGGAGTTCAACCAAAGCTTTGAAGCCAAGCGTTCTGTCTGCTCCATCAAGGAAGACGAAAACGGAAAGTTCGATTTCACGATTGATGGTGTATCGCACATTAGTTGGTTCAGACGCAAGAGGGATGAGTTTAGAAAAGCTATCGGAATACCGAAGCCGAGGCAAAATCGTGGCATAAAATACTAATTAGAAAGACGGATGGTTATACTGTCCGTCTTGTTTTTGATTAAGATGCAGAGAGTTTTTTGCATCTAAATGTTTAATTGTGTATGCATTATCAAAATATTGGGCAACAATCATTTCCAATCGAATTAAAATGAGTACCTTTGTACCTTGGATGTGTTGTACGTTATCCCAAAGTCAGAAATAGCCAATGGACCATTTGACAAAGGAACAACGCCATAAAAATATGGCTGCAAACAAAGGCAAAGGAACCAAACTTGAAATAATGTTTGGGAAATTCCTGTGGAACGCCGGAATAAGGTATCGCAAAAATGATAAGTCGGTATTCGGTAAACCCGATTTTGTCATTAGAGGGCCTAAAATTGCGATATTTTGTGACGGTGAGTTTTGGCATGGTAAGAATTGGGATATTAGAAAGAATGACCATAAAAGCAATTGTGAGTTTTGGCACTCTAAAATCGAGCGAAATATAGAACGCGATAAAGAAGTCAATGAAGAATTGCACAAACAAGGTTGGAAAGTCTTTCGATTTTGGGAGACAGAAATAACAGCGAATCCCGATGTATGTTTAAATGAGGTTTTGAATTATATGAATAGAAAATCAATAACTGACGATAAAATAGCCATTACAAGAATGTGTGGCGGAGGAAAAGTTTCGATGCAAATGTACGGACCTCACTCGCTAAATGAGGATGGGAGTATAATTGCATTTGAAGAACAAATGGCGATTGTGTCTCACTACCTGCACAATCAAGGTTACAAATACGCTAAGCCATATGAGGTAAAAGCTGAAGGTCTGATAGAGGATATATATAACATTCATCAAAAGAAGTCTGACGCACAATGTGTGTCAGATATCAGTGTGCAGTATTCATTGTTCTCTGATTTGTTTGCCGTCCCGTTCTTACCGATAGAAAAGCCCCAATTTACATTCATTGATTTATTTGCAGGTATCGGTGGATTTAGAATGGCAATGCAAAACCTTGGTGGCAAGTGTGTGTTTTCTTCCGAATGGGATGCGCAGGCGCAAAAAACCTATCTGTTGAATTATGGTGAAGTTCCGTTTGGGGATATTACCAAAGAATCCACGAAGTCATTTATACCCGATGATTTTGATATTCTGTGTGCAGGATTTCCCTGTCAGGCGTTTTCATTAGCCGGAAAACGTCTTGGATTTGAGGAAACCAGAGGAACATTGTTTTTTGATGTGGCAGAAATCATACGTCGCAAACGCCCTAAAGCATTCTTTTTGGAGAATGTCAAAGGGTTGCTCATCCATGATAAAGGGAAAACAATTCAAACCATTTTAAAAGTATTAAGAGAAGACTTGGATTATTATGTCCCTGAACCGCAAATTGTCAATGCAATGAATTTTGGAGTACCTCAGCATCGTGAAAGAGTGTATATTGTAGGATTCAGAAAAGACCAAAATATATCCGATTTTACATATCCGGAACCAACAGATAAAACTAAAACTTTTGCGGATATAAAGGAAGAAAATACAGTTTCTGCAAAGTACTATTTATCTACTCAATATGTGAAGACGCTTATTGCTCATAAAGAAAGACACGCTGCAAAAGGTAATGGTTTCGGATATGAAATAATACCAGATGATGGTGTTGCAAATGCTATTGTTGTAGGTGGTATGGGACGAGAACGCAATCTTGTAATCGATAATCGTCTTGAAGATTTTACACCTGTTACCAACATTAAGGGAGAGATAAATCGTGATGGCTTGCGCAGGATGACTCCACGAGAATGGGCCCGCTTGCAGGGTTTCCCGGATAATTTCATAATCGGAGTAGCAGATGCGTCTGCTTACAAGCAATTTGGAAATTCTGTTGCAGTGCCTGCGATTCAAGCAACTGCACAAGAAATAATTAAAAGAATCAACCTTTCACAATCCAAGAAATATGGCACTAACAGGAAATAAAGGAGAATGGAGTGAAATATACACCTTGCTCAAATTGTTAGGAGAAGGGAAGGTTTATGCTGGAGACCAGAACCTGAATAAGATTCAAGATTTGTTTTATCCTATCGTAATGATTCTTCGTCAAGAAAAAGACGGAAACTTCAACTATAAACTACATGATAAAGATGTTGTTATTCAAACTCCTGAAGGAGATGAGTTATTGAGAATCCCAGCATCTGTGTTCTTAGTGGAAGCCGAAAATTTATTGAAAGCCATCAATGAACGAGATGGGGCATTTCCCGTTCCACAAATTGAATCTTTCATGAATCGAATTTATTGCCATTCTTTGAAGGCAAAATCATCGGATAAAACAGATATACGGATTATTTTGCACGACCGTAGAACCAAGATAAACTCCGAAATGGGATTCAGTATAAAATCCCAACTCGGAGGTGATTCAACATTGTTGAATGCAAGTAAAGCTACAAATTTTAATTTTAAGATTCATGGTACTGTCCTCTCTGATGAAGATATTGCCTATGTTAATTCACTGAATCCCAAGCGAAACAAAGTTATAGATAGGGTTAATGCAATTAAAAAGAAAGGTGGCAAATTGGTATTTGATAAAGTTGACAATCAGACATTTCGCAATAATCTTGTTATGCTTGATGGAGACCTCCCATTCATAATTGCCAATTTACTTTTAGAACAATTGAATAGTGGCATATCCACATTGAAAGAATTGGTAGAAAAGATTACAGAAACCAATCCTTTAGGGTACGATACAAAACAAACCTCGCCTTTTTATGCTTATAAAATCAAACATCTTTTGACTTCAGCTGCATTAGGTATGATGCCGGCAACTGCATGGAGCGGAGAGTTTGATGCCAACGGGGGATATTTAGTGGTAAAGAGAGATGGCGAAATTCTTTGTTATCATTTCTATGACCGTAACAGATTTGAAGACTATTTATTTTCCAATGCGTATTTGGAGCGTTCAAGTACTTCTCGCCATGAATATGCATCAATCATCAAAGAGAATGATGGCACTCTTTCTTTCAAACTCAATTTTCAAGTAAGATTAAAATAATGATTATGAGTACATGTCAAACACATACACCAAATATTGAAGTCGTAGATTTATTTTGTGGTATTGGAGGTCTTAGTTTTGGAATGAAAAGTAAGGGCTTCAAAATAAAAGCAGGTTATGACCTTGACAGCTCATGTAAATACGCATATGAAATTAACAATTCTGCCACATTTCATTATCAAGATATAAAGTCTGTAAGTGCAAAAGATATTAATGCTAATTATAGTGATAATTGTATAAAAATTTTAGCTGGCTGTGCGCCTTGCCAGCCATTTTCATCATATTCATTTAAAAACAAACAAAAAGACCCGAACAAGTATGATTTGTTATATGAATTTGGAAGATTAGTTCGAGAGGTTAAGCCAGACATCGTTACAATGGAAAATGTGACGCAATTTCTTTCCTTTAAAGAAAAACCTGTTTTACAAGATTTTATAGAATGTCTAAAGGGTTGCGGATATTGGGTTGAAGTCAATAAAGTTTACTGTCCACAATACGGGATACCGCAAAGTAGGAAGAGGTTGGTTTTATTAGCATCTCTATTGGGAGAAATAAAGTTGATACCTCCCACCCATAATAAGGATACATATATTACGGTTAGAGATACTATAGGTAGCTTACCTAAATTATCATCAGGAGAAATTGATAAAAACGATCCCCTACATAGGGCAAAAGATTTATCACCGTTGAATCTTAAAAGAATACGACACACACCATATGGTGGAAGTTGGAGAGATTGGCCTGATGAGTTGGTTCTTAAATGCCATAAAACTACAGGTGGAAAATCATTCGGCAGTGTTTATGGAAGAATGATATGGGATGCTCCATCGCCTACAATGACAACACAATGTACAGGATTAGGTAATGGGCGTTTTGGTCATCCTACTCAAGATAGAGCCATTTCTATACGGGAAGCTGCATTATTGCAAACATTTCCAATCTCCTATAAGTTTTTTCCCGATGAGAAAAGTGTCGCAATTACTAAAGCATCACGTTATATCGGGAATGCCGTTCCACCTAAATTAGGTGAAGTTATAGCAGAAAGTATTATTAATCATATAATGTCGCATAATTAATTATGAAAGCATATACATTTAACATATCACTTAGCATCCTTAATCATTTAGGACGGAATTTATACAGAAGTTTTATCACAGTGTTAGGTGAGGCAATTTCTAATTCATGGGATGCTGATGCCAAATAAGTTCAAATTACCATTGACAGAGACGCTAATCTTCTAATTATTAAAGATGATGGGGACGGAATGTCTGAAGATGATTTTCAGAATAAATTTTTAAAAATTGGATATTCTAAACGAAAGGGTAATATTTCAAAAACTGCTTTAGGTCGTCCATTTATTGGTCGTAAAGGTATTGGGAAATTGGCATTGCTTTCATGTGCAAAAAAAATTACAGTATTAACAAAAACAGAAAATACAGATATTATCGGAGGGGTTATTGACAATTCAGGTTTAGATGAAGCAATAAAAGATGACATCTCTGCAAATGAATATAACCTTATAGAACCATCTGGGGAAATTGTTGATAAATGCACTCATGATTTTACTAAAGGTACAATAATCATCTTTGAAGACATCAACGAAGGTATTAAAAATCGAATAGAATATATTCGAAAATTAGTTGCTCTATATTTTCGCTTTTCTCTATTGGACAAATCATTCAATATATTGGTGAATGGGAAAGAAATCAAATTGGATGAATTGTCGGAGTTAATAGATAATACGCAATTATTGTGGAAAATAAACAATCCGAAAGACCCTTATTTAAATGATTTATTAGAAAGAAAAGATACACTTAAACGTAAAAAAGAGTTAAATATTGAAGGCGTTGCTATAACTGGTTTTATTGCTTCCGTAGAAAAG
>ENA-UOIV01000370-UOIV01000370.1-human-gut-metagenome-genome-assembly--contig:-C59-NODE-370-length-51781-cov-13.942408_pt1 | contig 51781 bp, 49 predicted proteins | sample MGYA00242333_ERZ723880 | MGnify/ENA metagenome assembly ERZ723880 | reverse complement strand
AACACCGGCCTGGGGGAACTTTCGAGAAAGTTCCCCCAGGAACCCCCTCAAAGTTTTTGATGCAGGCGGAACGCGGCAGGCTGCCGGATGCGCCGCGCGTGTCGGAAGAGAAGCAAAAAATAAAAAGGAAGGGATGACGCGCCGTCATGCCTTCCTTTATTTGTTGCGGGGATATGGGGTGCGCCTGTCTGTAAGGCCCATCAAATAATCCACGCTTGTCCCATAATAGGAGGCAAGCGCTTCCATTACGGACAGAGGCGGCTCAACCTCGCCGATCTCATACCGCGAATAAGTTTGCTGTGTACAATGCAGATACTCCGCAAGCTCTTTTTGCAGCTTATGGTGCTCATCGCGGATATCGTATAATCTCAACCGCATCACATCACCCCTGCCTTTATTATATGTACACAGAATCTGTGTATTGACGCATACACGGAAACTGTGTATGATAAAGGGAAAGGAGGCGTAGGAATGGCTTCGATTTTGAAAAAAGAGTATTCGGAGAGAAAACGATATCTGCTTGAATTGCTTCTGGAACCCTGCGATGCGGAAAAAAGTTTACGCAACTCTCTCGACGATCAACAGATGAGCTTGTTCCTTGACACTCTTGACCATCGGGATCGGCTTTACAATCATTTTGCTTGGCATTGTTATAAAGCCGCCTTCCGCAAGGGTGCGCGGACGATGATGGAACTGTGACCAAAGGGAACTTTTTTAAAAGTTCCCTTTGGAATCCTTCAAAACGTTTGGTGCAGGCGGGGCGCGGCGGCTTTCCGCACACGCCGCCCGTGTTTCACACCGGCCCCTCCATAACCCTGTCTCACGGGCCGCGGATGCGGGGCGGGCGGCGGCTCGCCTGATCAAAGTCTTTGGGCGCTTTCTTCAGAAAGCGCAAAACGGACGCCCGGCTTTGTGCCGGGCGGTTCGCTTTCCCGTTCTTCTGCACGAAATCTTGCAAAGACGGTTATCGTGTGGTACACTGGTGGCACGGAGGGGCGACAGAAAAACAGGCCCCGGAATCCGTGACAGCGAGGGAGGACTGGACGATGAAAAAGATGTTGGCAGTGCTGATGGCGGCGGTGCTCGCGGGGAGCTTCGCGGGCGTGTGCGCGCTGGCGTACAGCATCACGACGGATACCCATCTCACCGGGGAGGCCTATGACGCGGACGGCGATTCGGTCGTGGGCGACTACAATTTCGCCTTTGGCGACAAGGTGTCGGCCGACTTTGTGCCCGCGGGCAAAAAAATCTACATCGAAATCGGCGACGGCACCGAATTTCACGGTGGCGCGGGGACGGTTTCGGCGGACGAGCTGGCCGACAGCGGCGAGTTCAATTTCCGCCTTGACCGCGACAAAAACGGCAGCCTGCTCGATTCCGTCAAGCTGGTGACCAAGAACCTCGACGGCAGCGGACGGAAAAATTATATTGAGATCAAGCTCAAGGAAACGACCAGGACGGAGGAGCGCAAGGTCACCTTCGACGTCTATTTCAAGGCGCGCCACGCGGACGACGGCGACCGTTGGGAGAGCGGCGACATCGCGAACACGCGGTTTGAGCTGTGGGTGGACAACCCCGTGGAGGACGGCGACTACGCCGACATCGAGGCGGGGCAGAACGTCGTTTTCAACCCGGTCTCCAACGAGCGCAACACGATCTCGTGGGGCGCGGACGACGACGTGGCCTGCCTCGAGTTTGAGGCGGACGACGATTCGCGCAAATTTTACGCGAAGCTGTCCACGAAGATCGACCGCGACATCTACGAGGAGTACGGCGACCCGGTCAACGCGGAGCTCTTTTTCCGTACCTTTGTGGGGAGCCCGTCGATCGACTCGACCTCCCGCGCGACGCTGACCCTCTACAATCCGTGGAACGACTGCTACGACTGGTACGGCTCCCGTTACCGCGACGTGCGCCCGCGCGACGTGCACATCTACCTGGTCGACAGCGACGGCTACCTCGAGGATCTGACCGACCGGATGACCTACGCGGACGAGGACGACACCGAGGCGGGCATCGACGGATGGAAAATCCGCGTGCGTTCGCTCGGCACCTATGTGATCTCCGACCGCGACCTCGAGCTCGACTGGGGCGGGATCGAAGAGGCCCCCCCGATCGAGAAGACGGAGGAGACCCCTCCCCCCGCGCCCAAGCCGGGACCCGCGCCCGCGCCGACCGGCTCCCACGACGCCGTCGGCGTTGCGGTCATGCTCGCGGCGGCTTCCGCGACGGCGTTCGCGCTTACGAGAAAACGCAGATAAGGATTCGCGCGCGTACGCGTATAGAAGAAAGACTGTAGCATCGCCGTCGGCCGATTCCGGCCGGCGGCGGTTTTTCATCCGCGCGAGGGCAAAGGCATTTGCGTTTTCGGTTTTCGGGAACCAAACGGCATTGCGCATTGGCTTTTGCGCGTTTGCACGCGGCAAATTTTGCCGCATCTCCATTTTCGCGGCGGATATGCGCGACGGTTGCATGGGATTGACAGAAATCCTGCATTTGCGTTTCCATTTTGCATAACTAATATCTAGAAATTGCTGAAAAAATCAAAAAATGAAATTATTATATGCGGTTTGATGTGCAATATGCACGATAATTATTACAATTTGGTAACAAAAACCTCTTGAAAAGTGCTTGATTCTCGGATATACTCAGTCTCGTTCCAAGCGGCTCGGATGTGCTGAGCCGGAGGATCGAAACTATTTTTCAGGAGGAACCCAATACCATGAAAAAAGTGCTTGCTATGATGCTTGCAGCCGCTACGACTCTGTCGATCGGCGTGACCGCTCTGGCTGATGACATCACCACCCTGGAGGATCCCACGAGCTCTTCGTCTTCCGAAGAATCCTCGTCCGAGTCCTCTACCGAGGAAAGCTCCTCTGAGGCTTCTTCTTCCGAAGCGTCCTCTTCCGAGGCTTCCTCTTCCGAGACTTCCTCTGATGCGACTTCTTCCGATGTCGTGACCGACGTTGACTTCAAGGATGCGACCGGCATTGCGATCGGCGCCGACGAAGACGGCGTTGTCCTGGGCGACGATATCCTCGAGCCCGGCACCGAGTACAAGTTCCCGGTTTCCATGATCGTTGGCGGCAAGTCTGTCAAGATCACCGACGAAAACATCAAGGATTTCAAGTTCCGCTACTCCAAGGTTTCCACCAAGGGTATGAGCCGCTTCGAGATCGAGGAGCACAAGGGCCAGTACTACCTGTACGTTGAGTCCCGCGACACCATGACCACCAAGCCTGTCGATATCAAGTACAACGTCAAGCTGACCCCGAAGTCCACCACCCTGCCGGTCTTCAGCCAGGAAGTCAAATTCCAGTACGGCTATGAGGAAATGGGCGGCGACTACATCGACAGCCTCGACAAGGGCGACACTGTCGAAATCGACAACAGCAACCCGGTCATCACCGCTTCCCAGTTCAACAAGATCGCGAAGATCAACGACTACAAGAACGTCACCCTCGCGGGCAACGGCTGGGAGTTCACCGTCAACGTGAGCGATGAGTCCACCAAGAACCTGACCCACTCCAACGCGGGTATCAAGGAAGTTCTCTCGAAGTTCCCGGATCAGGATTTCAAATTCTTCACCTTCGGCGCCAAGCCGACCTTCTCCGGCACCGGTAAGCTCTCTCTCGACGTTGACGACATTGTCGACGACTTCGACAAGATGTACACCTACCGCTATGCGGATGGCAAGCTCTACCGCATCAACGCGACCTTCGACGCGGATGAGAACACCCTCTCCTTCCGCACCAACAAGCTGGACAACTTCCTCGTCACCAACGAGCTCATCAAGGATGGCACCGTCGTGACCGAGGTCGACAACGACAACTCCTCCAGCTCCGACAAGGAAGAGAACACCGACAAGAACAACCCGACCACCGGTGCCAACGACATGATCAATGTCGCTGTCATGGCTGCGATCGCCTCCCTGGCGGCTGCCGGCACCATGGTCACCAAGAAGCTCTCCAAGTAATTTTACAAAGAGGCTGATTAGAGCGGACGGGGACGGGCGTACGCCCGTCCCCGTCTGTTTTGTTTTCCTCGGGCTTTACAAATCCGTCCAGATGGTGTATAATAAGTACCGCAAACAGAATAAGCCACGTAACGGGGGGCTGGCGTCAAGCCGGCTGAGATAGCGCGTATTGCCGCGCTGACCCGAAAACCTGATCTGGGTAATGCCAGCGTAGGAAGAGCGTTTCTCCTTTTACGCCGCAGGGATTATCTGTGGCGTTTTTGTTTGGAAAAAACAAGTGGAAAGGGGAAACCACCATGAAGCCAACCACCCGCAAACTGACCCACAGCGCCCTGATGCTGGCGCTCGCGCTGCTGCTTTCGATGATCAAGTTCTACCACTTCCCGAACGGCGGCTCGATCACCGCCGCGAGCATGGCCCCGATTATCATCATTTCGCTCATGTACGATACCCGGTGGGCGCTCTTCACCTCCTTCGCCTATTCGCTGCTCCAGATGCTCGAGGGCTTCTATCCGCCGCCGGTCCAGTCCTTCGGCATGTTCGTCGCCCTCATCCTGCTCGACTATGTGGTCGCCTTCGGCGTCCTCGGCCTCGCGGGTCCCGTCGCCCGCCGCTTTCAAAAGAAGCCCCTCGGCGCGGCGGTCGGCTCGATCGTCGTCGTCTTCTGCCGCTTCTTTTGCAGCTTCCTCTCCGGCATCATCGTCTGGGGAAGCTACGCCCCCGAGGGTACCCCCGTGTGGATCTATTCCCTCACCGTCAACGGCCCCATCATGATCGGCGAGATGATCACTACCTCCGTCGTCGTCGCCCTCCTCGTCAAATTTATCGACTTCCAGAAGCTGGCCGGCAAAAGCTCGGCGGCTGCCTGAGAAGGACGGAAAAAAAGAATCCCCCGGCGTCAGCCGGGGGATCCTTTTTTGCGCTTTCGCGGGAGGACGGAAAAGCCAAACGCCCGGCGTCAAGCCGGGCGTTCGTTTTTGCGCTTTCTGAAGAAAGCGCCCAAAGACTTTGATCAGGCCGGCCGCGCGTCCTCCCCGCATTCGCGGCCCGTGAGACGGGGCCGTGGCGGGGCCAAAACACGAACGAAACGTTTTGAGAGATTCCAAGGAAAGCTGCCACAGGCCGCCTGAACCAAACGTTTTGAGGGTTTCCAAAGGGAACTTTTTCAAAAGTTCCCTTTGGCTACCGCTTCTTCAGAATTTTCTGCGCGTTGGCGAGCATCTGGCGGAAATTGAGGGCGAGCAGGAGGGCGCAGAGGAGGGCCTCGGGCAGGATCCAGCCGGACTCAAGGTTGAGGAGCACCCACGTCTGGCCGAGAAGGATGGCGAGGTTGAGCAGCAGCTTGAAGGGGCTCCAGTGGAGCTTGATGAAGCGGCGGGTGTCGACGATGCGCACGGCAAAGACGATGAGGTAGCTGGCGAAGGTGGCGAAGGTGCCGCCGTTGATGCCGAAGCGGGGGATGAGCAGGGCGTTGAGGATGACGTTCGCGCCCGCGCCGAGCGCGGTGGTGACGAGGGTGGCGACGCTCTTCTTCTCGGTCATGTAGATGCTGCCCAGGAAGGTGACGAAACAGGAGAAGGAGGTGGCCAGCAGCAGGAAGGGGGTATACTTCCACGACTCCAGGTATTCGCCGTGCGCAAGAATGTGGATGACGAACTTGCTGAAGAGCAGCAGGCCCGAGGCGGCGGAGAAGATAAACGCCTGATAGGCGGCGAAGACGTTGCTGAAAAAGCGGGTGCGCCCGGGGCCGTCCTCGGTGAAGGCGGACATCTGCCAGGCGTCGGTGAAGATGCCGGAGAGCAGGTTGATGATCGTGGGGACCTTGTAGGCGATGGTGAGCAGGCCGTTTGCGTCCGAACCGATGTAGTATTTGATGAAATAGGTGTCGGAGGCGTTGGTGACCCACCAGAAGATATTCGCGGGGATGAGGGGGACGGCATAGCGCAGCATCGAGCCGAGCACCGACCAGTCGCAACCCCGGAAACGGATATACCGGCGCAGGCCCGCGATGGTGAAAAGGAAGACGGAGGAGAGGAAATCGGCGGCGATGGTGGCGAGCAGGTACCCTGTGAGGCCGAGGTGGAACACCACCAAAAAGATGATATTGAAGGTGATGACCAAAATGGTGCTGAGCACCCCGTCGAAAGCATAGAGCTTGATGAACTGCTTGGCGCGCACGAACTGGGCGCAGAGGGAGCGCATGCAGGAGGTGAGCACATAGAGGTAGACGAGCGGCGCGCCGCCCTCGAGCATCTCGACGCGGGAGAGGAGCGGATAGAAGGCGAGCAGGAGCACATACCCGGAAAAAATGGCGGTGAGCGCGCCGGTAAAAACGTCCCGCTTGTCGGTGGCGCGGTCGATGCCGAACCGGATGATGGCGTTGGACATGCCGATCGACGCGAGCGGGATGATCAGGTTGGCGGTCTGTGCGAGCAGGTTGGCGTCGCCGAGTTCTCCCGGAGCAAGCACGCGGGTATAGAAAGGAACGAGCAGAAAAACAAGCACCTTCGAGCTGAAGGTGCCGACTGCAAAGATCAGCGTGTTGGAGAGCAGCTTTTTATACTTGTCCACACCGCCGTCCCCTTTCCGTTCATTTGACCAGCCGTCAGAAGAGATTCAAAAAGCCGAGCAGCCCGTAGGACCCCACCGTCATGATGACCCCGGCGATCAGCACGCCCAGCGTGATCGAGAGCAGCGCGGGGCGCATACGCATCCCGAGCAGCGCGGCGATCGCCGCGCCCGACCACGCCCCGGTGCCCGGCAGGGGCACGGCCACGAAGAGGCAGAGCCCGATGGACTCGTAGCGGGTGACCTTGTCCGACTTTGCCATGAGCCGGTTTTCGATGCGGGTGGAAAGCCCGGAAAGCAGGCGCGTGGACTTGAGCCAGCGGAAGAGCGGCCTGCCGAAAAGCACGATAAACGGGACGGGCAGCAGGTTGCCGACGACCGAGATGACAAAGACGGTCGGCCAGTCCATCCCAAAGAGCGCGCCGAGCGGAATGGAGCCGCGCAGCTCGATGAGCGGCACCATCGACACGAGGAAGAGGGCAAGCTCGCGGCCCGCGCCTGACAGGAACTCAAATAACTGCTGGGTGAGCTGCTGCATAAAATCCTCCGAAGCCCGGATAAACCCGGATAAAAATACCATTGCAGAATCATATTATAATCAAATTATGCACAAAAGACAATGGAATATTGTAAATTCCCGCCCCGCCCCGGAATTTCCGTGCAAAAAGACGAAGCCCCCGCCCGCTGGGCGGGCGGGGGGATGGATATGCTTGCGGCAAACCGCACGGCGGACCCGCCAAAGGTTTTGAGGGCCCGGGGGACCGTTTTTCAGCTCTGCCGCATGGGCCGAGCGGACGGCGGCGCGGGGAGGCGGGCCTGTTAAAAGTTTTCGGGGTCCAGGGGGACTTTTTCAAAAGTCCCCCTGGGGCAGCAGCCTCTCGGCGTTCCTCCACTTGATGTCCTCGAGTTCCTCCCCGGTAAGGCCGAGGCGCTCGAGCATACCGAGCTCGTTTTTGACGGTGTTCCAGGGGCAGTCGGTGCCGAAGAGCACGTGGTCGGCGCCCTTCTTGCGGATGAGGCGGAGGTACTCGCCCGGCTCGAGGTAGACGGAGCTCATGGCCGTGTCGAAATAGACGTTGGGCAGATCGCAGAGATAGCGCTCGGCGGGTTCCGTCTGGCCAAGCGCGCCCATGTGCGCGGCGACGAGGGCGAGGCGCGGGAAGGCGCGCGCGACCGCCGCGATCTGGTCGGCGGGCGCGAAATTCTCTCTGCTGACGGGGTCGCGCCCCGCGTGCAGCAGGAGCGGCAGTCCCGCTTTTTCGATGGCGGCGTAGATTGGAAAATACGCCTCGTCCCCGAAATAGCACGTCTGATAGGCGGGGTGCAGCTTGACGCCGCAGAGGCCGGCGGCCTTGATTTCGGCGATCTCGTCGGCCGCGCCGGGGTCCTTCGGATGCACGGTGCCGAAGCAGAGCATGTTCGGGTTGCGCGCCTGCACCTCGGCGGCGAAGCGGTTGACGGTCTTCTGCTGGCCGGGTTTGGTGGCGATATGCAGCACGACGGCGCGGTCCACGCCCCAGGCGGACATGGCGTCGAGCGCGCCGTGCTCGGTGCCGTCGGTGTAGTAGGGGCTGTCATAGGCGATGTGCGAGAGGCGCGGCAGCGTCTTTGCGGCGAGCGCGTCGGGGAAGATGTGGGTGTGAAAGTCGATGAGCATGGTGATTCCCCCTATAAATCCGGATGGTTCCGGGAATCTTAGATAAGGCAGACTTTATTATACATCATCGCGTTACCGATGTAAAGCGCGCAAACCCCTTGACAAGTGGATAAAATCGGTATAGAATAACAGCAGACCCACCCCCACCCCCGGGGGGTATCGAAAGGATGAAAGCCATGAAGCAAAAATTCGATGTGACGGGCATGACCTGTTCCGCCTGCTCGGCGCACGTGGAAAAGAGCGTGGCGAAGGTCCCGGGCGTCCGGTCGGTGACGGTCAACCTGCTCTCCAACAATATGGCGGTCGACTACGACGAGACGGCCTCGAGCGACGCCGCCGTCATCCATGCGGTCGAGGAAGCCGGCTACGGAGCCTCGGTGCACGCGGGCGCGGCTTCGTCCCGCCCGCAGGCGAAGGCAGCGCCAGCCGCCGACCCGATGGCGGCCGAGATTGCCAACATGAAGCGGCGGCTGATCGTCTCCTTCGTTTTCCTGATCCCGCTTTTCTACATCTCGATGGGGCATATGATGGGCCTGCCGCTGCCCCATTTCCTGCACGGGACGGAAAACGCGCTCGTCTTCGCGTTCACCCAGCTGCTGCTGACGCTTCCGATCGCCTACGTCAACCGCAAATACTACCAGGTGGGCTTCAAGACCCTCTTCAAGGGCGCGCCCAACATGGATTCGCTGATCGCGATCGGCTCGGCGGCGGCGATGATCTACGGCGTGGTGGCGATCTACATGATCGGCTGGGGGCTCGGGCACGGCGACACCGCCCTGGTGGAGCAGTATTCGATGGACCTCTACTTCGAGTCGGCGGGCATGATATTGGCGCTCATCACGCTCGGCAAGTTCCTCGAAACCCGCTCGAAGGGCAAGACGAGCGAGGCGATCACCAAGCTGATGGACCTCGCGCCCAAGACGGCGCTCGTCGAGCGGGAGGGCGTCGAAGCGGAAATCCCGGTCGAGGAGGTCGCGGTGGGCGATCTGCTGATTGTCAAGCCGGGCGCGAGCATCCCGGTCGACGGGGAGATCACCGAGGGCAGCGCGGCGGTCGACGAATCGGCGATCACCGGGGAGAGCATCCCGGTGGACAAGGGACCGGGCGACCGGGTGATCGCGGCGACGATCAACCGCTCCGGTTACTTTAAATTCCGCGCCACCAAGGTGGGCGCGGACACCACCCTCGCGCAGATCGTCGCGCTCGTCGAGGACGCGGCCAACTCCAAGGCCCCCATCGCCAAGCTCGCCGACAAGGTGAGCGGCGTGTTCGTGCCGGTGGTCATCTGCATCGCCGTGATCGCCGCCGTGACCTGGCTGCTGCTCGGGCATACGGTGGAGTTCGCGCTCTCGATCGGCATCGCGGTGCTCGTCATCTCCTGCCCCTGCGCGCTCGGCCTCGCCACCCCGGTGGCGATCATGGTCGGCACCGGCAAGGGCGCGGAAAACGGCATCCTCATCAAATCCGCCGAGGCGCTCGAGACCGCCCACACGATCGACACCGTCGTGCTCGACAAGACGGGCACGATCACCGAGGGCAAACCGCGCGTCACCGATATCCGGACGGCGGACGGCCTCTCCGAGACGGAGCTGCTGACGATCGCCGCCTCGGTGGAAAAGCCGTCGGAGCACCCGCTCTCCACCGCGATCGTCGAGGAGGCCGCGCGGCGGAACCTCTCTCTGCGCGCCGTGACGGGGTTTGAAGCGGTCGCGGGGCAGGGCGTCGCGGCCGAGGTGGGCGGCGTCCGCTATCTCGCGGGCAACCGCAGGATGATGGAGGAAAACCGCATCGAGCTCGGTGATTTCGCTGAAAAGGGTGAGACCTTGTCAGGGGAGGGCAAGACCCCCCTCTACTTTGCCGGCGAGGGCAAAGCGCTCGGCGTGGTCGCGGTGGCCGACACGGTCAAGCCGACCAGCCGCGCGGCGATCGAGGCGTTCGGACAGATGGGCGTCGACGTGGTGATGCTCACCGGCGACAACAAGCGCACCGCGGCCGCCATTCAGAAGCAGCTCGGCATCGGCCGGGTGGTGGCGGAGGTGCTCCCGCAGGACAAGGAGCGGGAGGTCGCCAAGCTGCAGGAGCAGGGCCGCAAGGTCGCGATGGTGGGCGACGGCATCAACGACGCGCCCGCCCTCACCCGCGCGGACGTGGGCATCGCGATCGGCGCGGGCACCGACGTGGCGATCGAATCGGCCGACGTGGTGCTCATGAAGAGCGACCTGCTCGACGCGGTGACGGCCATCGACCTGTCGCGCGCGGTCATCCGCAACATCAAGCAGAACCTCTTCTGGGCGTTCTTCTATAACTCGATCGGCATCCCGCTGGCGGCGGGCGTCTTCTTCCCGGTGTTCGGCTGGAAGCTCAATCCGATGTTCGGCGCGGCGGCCATGAGTTTAAGCTCGGTGTGCGTCGTCTCGAACGCCCTGCGCCTCAAGCTGTTCCAGCCGCGGAGGGCCGCGGCTTCCAATACAAATAGTAATCAGCAAGAAAAAATCAACCCAAAGGAGGAAATCATTTCCATGAAAAAGACGATGGTGATCGAAGGCATGAGCTGCGGACACTGCTCCGCGCGGGTGGAAAAGGCGCTGAACGCGCTCGACGGCGTGACGGCGAAGGTCGACCTCGAGGCGAAGACCGCCTCCATTGAGACGGAGGGCCGGGTGTCCGACGAGCAGCTGAAGGCCGCCGTCACCGACGCGGGCTACGACGTCGTCTCGCTGAGCTGACATGCGGGCGGACAGGGAACAGGTCGCCCGCCTGCTGCGCACGGCGCGCGGGCAGATCGACGGCATCCTCAAGATGGTGGAGGAGGACCGCTACTGCATCGACGTGTCCAACCAGATCATGGCGGCCGAGTCGATTCTGGGGCGCGCCAACCGGGAGGTGCTTCGCGCGCATCTTGAGGGGTGCGTGCGGGACGCGTGCGAAAACGGCGCGGCGGAGGAAAAGATCGAGGAGATCGCCGCGCTGCTCGACAAACTGGTGAGGTGACAAAAAGCCCCGCCCCGGGTACCGGGGCGGGGCTTTTTCACCGCGGAAAACTCACTTCGCGCGGTCCTTTTCGGCGGTGAGCAGGAAGGAGAGGGGCAGCCCCCTCCCGTCGTAGGCGTCGGTCAGCCCGACGTCGTAATCGAACTCCCGCAGCTTTTCGACGCGCATCCCCGCCGCGCTGACCGCGCCGACGATGTCGGCCATCGTGTGCGAAAAGCTGGTGAAGGTTTTGGAGGCGTACCGCTCCGACAGGTAACCCATCCCCTCGTTTTCGAGCCAGGGCTCCCGGCGGAAATAGGAGTAGGCGACCCGGTCGGGGCGCTCCGGGTCGAAGGCGGGCTCGCCGGGCATGGGCAGCATGTTCATGAAGGGGTGGAAATCGTGGAGCAGAAACCGGCCGCCCGGCTTCAGGCAGTCCGCCGCCTTTTGGAAGAGCGGTCCCAGGTCCCGAAACCAGGTGATCGCCCCGATGGTGAAGAAGACGAAGTCAAAGCCGCCGTGGAAGGTCTCCGGGATGTCGAGGATGTTGCAGGCGACGAACCGGCAGTTGCCGACGCCCGCCTTTTTCGCGGTTTCGGCCGCCTGAGCGAGGATGTTTTCCGCGATGTCGAAGCCGGTCCCGCTCGCCGCGCCGAGGCGCAGGAGGGAGAGCAGCTCGCGCCCGTTGTTGCAGCAGAACTGGGCGACCGCCCTGCCGCTCCAGTCGACGGCCTCCAGCTCCCTTGCCACGTCCGCGCAGAAGAAGGGAAGATGTTCGCCGAGCAGCCGTTCGTGGTTGTTCTCGCCCCAGCCGGGCTTCCGGTGCTCGAACGCTTCCTCCCAGGCGGCCTTGTTATTCTGGATATAGTCCATGTCGGTTCCTCCGTTCCCGTATGGTTTTCCGGTCTATTCGCGCAGCGCGTTCAGCAGCGCGCGTACGTCGGGGAACTGCCAGGTCGGCTGCCAGCGGGAGGCGGGGATGTCCTCCGGCTTCGCCTCGCCGGTAAAGACGACGGCGGTGTCCACGCCGGCGTTGACGCCGCAGGCGATGTCGGTGTAGAGCCGGTCCCCGACCACGAGCGTTTCGTCGGGGGAGAAGCCGGCGGCCCCCAGGCAGAGGTCGACCATCACGCGGTTGGGCTTGCCGATGAAGAGGGGCTCGCGGCCCACCGCGCAGCCGATCATTTTGCAGATCGCGCCGCAGTCGGGCACCGCGCCGAACCCCACGGGGCAGCAGAGGTCGGGGTTGGTGGCCAGGTAGTCGACCGGGCGGGTGAGGAGCAGCTCGCAGAGGAGCTCCACCTTGCGGTAGGTGAGCTCGTTGTCAAAGCCGACGACGGCGCAGGCGATGCCCGGCTCGAGCGTCTCGGTCACGTCGACGCCCGCCGCGCGCAGCTCCCCGGCGAAGGAGCGGGTGCCGAGCAGGAAGACCTTTTTCCCCGGGTAGTGGGCGCGCAGATGGATGGCCGCCGCGTAGGAGGCGGTGATGAAATTGCTTTCGTCGGTCTCGACCCCCATGCGCCGGAATTTTTCCATGTAGTCGCGGACGCCCTTGGTGGAATTGTTGGTGATGAAGATCGACTTGCCGCCGATCGAATCGATGTGGGAGAAGAGCTCGCGGCTTCCGTCGATCAGCGTTTCGTCGATGGCGACCGTCCCGTCGATGTCTAAGAGGAAGAGTTTCTTATCGGAAAGCATCTGTCACGCCCCTTTTGGGAATTGGTATTTTTTACAACGGTTCGAGACCATTATACCGCGAATGGGCGGATTTGCATAGTGGAAGCTCCACAAACTGCGAGTTGAAAAAACAGGCAAAATCCCGACTTTTTCTGGGGAAATTTTTGGAGGACTCCCCAAAATTGCAAAGGGGTGGATGGCGCGAATTGACAAGGAGGAAGATCGAAATTATAATTATTTACGTAAACGACAACGGTGTCGTGAAAATTTTTCCACGATGCCCATTTTTTTGTCGTTCCCGGCGCGCTGTACAAAGAGGAGCGGATGTGGTATGATGATTGTACAAAATAGGTTAATATTGTGATCAAAAATTATATAAATTGTCGAAAACTGGAAATTGCTTGTCTGTGTGTGGTCCTAACGGGGCGTAACGACGCGCCCCGATGGATAAATAAACAGAGAGAAAGAGGCGATGTTTTCATGGCGAGTGAGTCGAAACCGGTCCGCAGGGACGAAGGCAATGTCATCGCAAGGGTAGGTGCCTCCCTGACAAGATGGTCGATGAAGTACATGCCCGACCCGAGTATTTTCGCGGTCGTGCTGACCCTCATCGCGTTTGTCCTGGGCATTGTGGTCGCGCGGCAGACTCCGATGCAGATGGTTCAGAACTGGTACAAGGGTCTGTGGGAGCTGCTGGCCTTTGCAATGCAGATGTGCCTGATCATCATCACCGGCTCCGCGGTCGCGGAAGCGCCCATCGCGAAGAAGGGCATCCGCAAGCTGGCCGGGATCGCCAAGAGCGGCAAGCAGGCCGCCTGGCTGGTCACCTTCGTATCCCCGTCCTGGCCTCCTTCCTGCACTGGGGCCTCAGCCTCATCGTGGGCGCGCTGCTGGCCAAGGAGCTGGCCAAGGAGCTGCGCATCAAAAAGATCCCGTTTGAGTACGGCCTGATTGCGGCGGGCGCGTATGTCGGCCAGATGACCTGGCAGGGGATGCTCTCCTCCTCCATCGGCCTGCTCATCGCGACGCCGGGCCACTTCCTCGAGGACCAGATCGGCGTCATCCCGATTTCCCAGTACATGTTCAACCCGATGAACATCATCATTACGATCGCGCTGCTCGTGCTGCCGCCGATCTTCGCCGGCATGCTGCATCCCAAGGAGGAGCACGTGAGCCCGCTCGAAAAGACCGCGATCGAAATGATCGAGCTGGAGAGCGAATCGGTCGACGAGATGCCCGAGAACCCCTCCGTGGGCGACCGCCTCAACCACAGCCGCATCCTGGCCTATGCGCTTGCGCTGATGGGCGTGGTGTATATCGTCTACCACTTCGCAACCAAGGGCTTTGACCTCGATATTAACATGGTCAACGCCATCTTCCTCTTCGCCGGCATCATCATGCACGGTAACATCGCGAACTACATCCGCGCCGTCAAAAACGGCATCGGCGGCGTCAGCGGCATCGTCTTCCAGTTCCCGCTCTACGCCGGCATCATGGGCATGATCAAGTACTCCGGCCTCGTCGACATCCTCGCGACCGGGCTCGTCTCGATCAGCACGCCCTTCACCTTCCCGCTGTGGACCTTCATCAGCGCCTCGATCGTCAACCTGTTCGTCCCCTCCGGCGGCGGCCAGTGGGCGGTTCAGGGCCCGATCGCGGTCCAGTCGGCGATGATGATGAACGCCGATATCATCAAGACCGCGCTGGCGGTCGGCTACGGCAACACCTGGACCAACATGTTCCAGCCGTTCTGGGCGATCGCGCTGCTCGGCGTCACCGGCCTGAAGGCGAAGGACATCATGGGCTACACCACCGCCATCATGCTGATGAGCGGGCTGATCTTCATCCTGGGCGTCCTCTTCCTGCCTGTTTGACGCCTCTGACCTGAAAGGGGGAACCTGCAGTTATGCCTTTTAATTTTAAGGAAACCACGGTCGCCGAGGTGCACCGCGCGATGCTGGCGGGGGAAGTGACCTGCCGCGAGCTCGTGGAGTACTACCTGGGGCGGATCGACGCGTATGACCAGAAGGGGCCCTGCCTCAACGCGATCATCCTCGTCAATCCCAAGGCGCTCGAGGAGGCCGACCGCCTCGACGAGGCGCTCAAGGAGAAGGGGCTGACCGGCCCGCTGCACGGCATCCCGGTCATCCTCAAGGACAACGTCGACACGGCGGATATGCCGACCACCGCGGGCTCGGAGAGCCTGCGCGGCTTTACCCCCGACGAGGACGCCTTCATCACCAAGCGCCTGCGGGAAGCGGGCGCGATCATCCTCGCAAAATCCAACCTGCACGAGTTTGCCATCTGGGGCGAGACGATCAGCTCGATCCTCGGCCAGACCCTCAACCCCTACGACCTGACCCGCACGCCGGGCGGTTCGTCGGGCGGCACGGGCGCGGCGATCGCCTCCGACTTCGGCATCCTCGGCATCGGCACCGATACGATCAACTCGATCCGCTCCCCCTCCTCCGCCTGCTCCCTCGTGGGCATCCGCCCCACCATCGGGCTGGTGAGCCGCAGCGGGGTCGTGCCCTATTCCTTCACGCAGGACACCGCCGGCCCCATCTGCCGCACGGTGGAGGACGCCGTGGCCGTGCTCGACGTGATCGCGGGCTACGACAGGAAGGACGACGAGACCGCCTGGTGCGTCGATAAGCTCCAGCAGGGCAGCTACGCCGAATACCTCAAGAAGGACGGCATCCGCGGCAAGCGGATCGGCGTGCTCGAGAGCTTCTTCGGCAAGAAGGACGTGCACGAGGAGGTCAACCGCGTCGTGCGCGCGGCGATCGAGGTCCTGCGCGAGCAGGGCGCCGAGGTCGTCCCCATCACCGAGGAGATCGACTCCGGCTGGCTCACCTCGAGCGTCAGCGTCCATCTCTACGATCTCAAGGACCACCTCAACATCTACCTGAACGCCCTGCCTCCGCGCGCCCCCGTCCATTCGGTGGAGGAGGTCATGGCGTCGGGCAAGTTCCATCCCGGCATCAAGGAGAACCTGGAGAAGGCGATGCAGCTTTCGACCGGCACGCCGGAATACAACCAGCGGCTGATCCTGCGCGCGCAGACCCAGACCAAGGTCATGAAGCTGATGGCCGACTACGAGCTTGACGCGATGGTCTACCCGCACCAGCAGCAGCTCGTCTGCAAGACGGGCGGCAGCCAGCAGCAGCGCAACGGCGTGCTCTGCTCGGTGACCGGGTTCCCGTCGATCGCGGTGCCCGCCGGCTACAGCACGCCGGACGAGAACGCCCCCATCGGCGTGCCCGTCGGCATGGAGATCATCGGCCGCCCGTGGAGCGAGCCCACCCTCATCGAGATCGCCTACGGGTTCCAGCAGGCCGCGCCTTTGCGCAAATCCCCGCCGACGACCCCCGACCTTTAAGGATCAAATGCACAACGCCCCCGTACCCGGCGCGCCGGGTACGGGGGCGTTTTTATTCGTTACCGCAGCAGCGGCAGGCTGCCGGTGAGGCGGCTGACCTTTTTGGCGTCTCCGCAGATCGCCAGGCCGTAGTAGGTGAACTCCTCCGGGGAGGCCGCGGCGGCCCCGCTGATGTATTCGTCGTAGACGCGGCACCGCTGCGCCACATCGGAGAAGTCGACGGTCAACAGGCCGGAAAATTCCTCCGTGCAAAGCCGCTCGCGCAGGTCGTGGAGCAGCGCGCGGTCCCCCTTCAGGATGGGGATGGGGGAGCCGGTGATGCCGGTGTGGACCCGGCCGGCCGCGTCGGCCACGTCCGGTCCGACGATCTCGGGGAAGCGTTTGCCCAGCGTGATCCCGAGGATGACCGCCGTATTCGCGGCCACCCCCGCGGGCAGGGCCCCGTCGATCACCAGGACGCACTTTTGTCCGCTTTTGGACATACCGGCACATCTCCCTTCCCTGGATTCCGTTCCGAGAGGACCAGCCCCGCCAGCGTCAGCAGGACGCCCCCGGCCGCAAGGGGGGTGATCCGTTCCCGCAGGACGATCACCGAGGTCGCGACGGTGATGACCGGCACGCAGTAGATGTAGACGCTCGTCTTGACCGCGCCGAGCCGCCGGACCGCGAAGTTCCAGGTGACGAAGCAGAGGGCGGAGGCCCCCAGCCCGAGGTAGAGGATGTTGAAAAGGAGCATGGGATTCGCAAAGCGCGCGAAGCCCCAGTGGAAATCGGTGAACAGCAGGGCGGGGAGCATGAAGAGCAGCCCGTAGAAGAAGACGCGGCGGGTGGCCTGGACTGTGGGGCAGCCGAACGCGGCGATGCGGCGGGTGAGGACCGCGTAGACCGCCCACACGAGGGCCGCGAGCAGGGCGAGCAGATCGCCGAGGGGGTTGAGGCGCAGGACGGCGGCCCCATTAAAGCTGATGAGCGCGATGCCCGCGAGCGCGACGGCAAAGCCGATGAAAAAGCCGCTCCGCAGCGGCTCGCCGTTCAGGAAGAAGTGGGCGAGCAGCGCGGTGAAGAAGGGCGCAACCGAAATGATGACGCCGACGTTGGAGGCGAGGGAGTAGGTCAGCGCGATGTTTTCCAGCAGGAAATAGAGGGTGACGCCCGTCAGCCCCGCAAAGAGGAAATACCGTTCCTGCTTCCAGCCGGTGGAGCGCAGGCGGCGGGGACAGATCACAAGCAGGGCGAGAAAGCCGATGCAGAAGCGAAAGAAGAGGATTTCAACGGGGGCGAAGTCGCGGAGCAGTACCTTGGTCGAGATAAAGGTGGTACCCCAGATCAGGATGGTCAGGGCCGCCGCGAGGTGGCCCTGGACGGTTTGCTTTGGCAAGATGGTTCCCTCATTTCTCACGGAAAATCTCCCGGTACTGACCGGGCGTCAGGCCGATGAAGCGCTTGAAGGCGTTGGTAAAGTGGCTCTGGTCGGTGAAGCCGCTGGACATGGCGGCTTCGATCGGCTGCGCGCCCTGTTCGAGCAGTTCCTTCGCCTTGTTGATGCGCACCGTCAGCAGGTACTGGTAGGGGGTGATGCCCCGCTCCCGCGTGAACGCCCGGAGCAGGACGAATTTATTCATGTCCGCCGCCTTTGCCAGCTCATCGAGGGAGACCGGCTCGGCGTAGTGCGCGTCCACGAAGGCGCGCACCCGCTGGACGCCCGCGTTTTCCGCCTCGGGACGGCCTGCGGTCGGCTGGGCGTAGCGGCCGACCACCCGCTCGATCAGGAAGAGGAACGCCTCCTCCTTGGCAAAGTCGGCGCTGCCCTCCATGATCATCTCGTGGACCTCCCGCAGGAGCAGGGCCTCCTCCGCCTGGGGCGCGACCGGCTCGGAAAATTCGGGCAGTCGGCGGCTGCCGGTGATCTCCTCCATGACCGATTCCATCACCGCCTCGGGGATGTTGAGGCAGCGGAAATCGAGCGCCCGCTCGTCCACCTGCTCGCACTCGTGGTTTTCGCGCGGGTTTAAAAGCAGCATATCCCCCGACACGAGGATGTAGTCGCGGTTTTTGCAGGAGAGGTGGCGCTTGCCGCTCTCGATAAACCCCACCACGTAGTGGTCGTGGAAGTGGTTGGGAAATTTCTGCATCAGGCCCTGGAACTGGTAGGCCTCGATCTTCAGGTCGCTATCGTAACAGACGCGGCGTTCCTCCGCCATGGCGATCCCTCCCGGTTTCGGTCTGTCCCCTATCATAACACCCGGGGCGGAATTTGTCTTGTATCAAATTGACGGAATCCCCGGTTTCGGCGCAGGAAAAAAGCGGCACGCCGAAGGCGTGCCGCTTTTTCGCGTCCGTTCAGTGGAGGGTGGCCCGCGAGCCCCAGGTGTCGAGATCGACCATCGCGAAGTAGACCTGTGGGATTTCCAAGCCGAGCTGCTCCTTCATCAGGGCATAGAGCGCCTCGATGTACGCCCTCTGCGCTTCGATGGGCAGGGGCTTCTGGAAGATCGTCTCCAGAAAGGCGCACTCGGCGAGCTCGCCGCCCCGGTAGATTTCGCAGCCCGCGTCGATGCGGATCATGGCGCGGTCGGCGGGCTTGCCGGGCAGGAGCCGCACGCAGTCCGCGATTCCGGCGGAAAGGGCGGCCTTCTGCGGCGGGGTAAGCGCCTTGGTGGTGCTGAAATGCAAAAAGGGCATGGTGAAAACTCCTTTCGCTGGATATTAAGGGGTGACTTCTGGCAGGAAGGAGGTCCCGGCCGGGAAATCGTGGATGTCAAAGCGGTCGGCGACCGTCGCGGCGATGTCCGCGAAGGTGCCGCGCACGTGCAGGTTCACGCCGCTTTTGAGCCGCGGGCCGTACACGAGCAGGGGGATGTATTCGCGGGTGTGGTCGGTCCCCTTGGTGGTGGGGTCGCAGCCGTGGTCGGCGGTGATGAGGAGGATGTCGTCCTCCTTCAGGAGCGCGAGGATTTCGGGGAGCTTTTCATCGAAATATTCGAGCGCCTCGGCATAGCCTTTGGCGTTGTTGCGGTGGCCGTAGAGCATGTCGAAGTCCACGAGGTTCACGAAGAGCAGCCCGTCGAAATCGCGTTCGAGGTATTTAAGGGTCGACGCGATCCCCTCCCGGTTGTTGCGGGTGTGGTCGACCTCGGTGATGCCCACGTTATTGAAGATGTCCTCGATCTTGCCGACCGCGATGACGTCGCGCCCGGCGTCCTTCAGGTACTCGAGGACGGTTTTGCCCGGCGGGTCGATCGAAAAGTCCTTGCGGTTTTCGGTGCGGGTGAAGCCGGTCTCGGGGGAGCCGACAAAGGGGCGGCAGATGATGCGGGAAACGGTGTCGTCCCCCATCAGCAGCTCGCGGGCGATGCGGCAGATCTCGTACTGCCGTTCGAGGGGGATAATCTGCTCGTGCATGGCGATCTGCATAAGGCTGTCCGCCGAGGTGTAGATGATCGGGCGGCCGGTGCGCATATGCTCCTCGCCGAGCACCTGGATGATCTCGGTGCCGGAGGCGAGGTAATTGCCGATCACCCCCACGCCGATGCGCTTTTCCAATTCGTCGGTGATCCGCCTGGGGAAGCCGTCCAGAAAAATCTTGTTCGGCTTTTCCACGAGCAGGCCGCTCATCTCGAAGTGGCCGGTGGTGGTGTCCTTGGCGGGGGCGAACTCCCGGCACTTGCCGTAGTTCGCGCGGGGGGCGTCCACCCCCTCAAGCCCGAGGCCGTCGATGTTATAGAGGCCGAGGGCGCGCAGGTTGGGGACGCGAAAGCCGCCCATGTTTTTTTCCGCATACTCCTTGACGTGGCCGAGGGTGAAGACCCCCTCGTCGCCGAACGCGGCGGCGTCGGGCAGGGCGCCCACGCCCACGCTGTCAAGGACGATCAAAGTAACCCTGGACATAAAATCCTTCCTTTATGATAGATTGTGGCTCCCAACCGAGAGGGGGCGCAGATGGAACCGGCCGTCCTGCCGGAGCTTGGTGGAGACGGAGCTGATCGTGAGGACTACGAGGGCCAGCACGTAGGGCAGCATCGAGATGATCGACGAGGGGATGCCTGTGCCGAGCAGCTCCACCCGGATGCCGATGGCGTCCGCGAAGCCGAAGAGCAGGGTGACGAGCGCCACGCCGATGGGGTTGGAGCCGCCGAAGACGACGGCGGTATAGGCGGTGAAGCCGCGCCCTGCCACCATGCCCTCCGAGAACTCCGAGAGGATGGTGGTGGAGAGGTAGGCCCCCGCGAGCCCGCAGAACGCCCCCGACAGGAGCACCACGCTCCAGCGGATGCGCGCGGGGGAGATGCCGGCGGATTTCGCCGCGCCCTCCGACTGCCCGAGGGCGGTCACCTTGAGGCCGTATTCCGTCCGCCGCAGCAGAAAGCGCATGACGAAGATGAGCGCGATCGTGAGCAGGACGACGTAGCTCTGGTTATTGAGGAACGCGTTGACGAGGGGGATGCCATCGAGGAAATCGAGGTGGAAGAGGGGGAGCTTCTGGATGTTCGAGAGGCGGTAGAGCCCCTGGGTATTGAAGACGGCCGCCATCAAAAAGGTGGTGAGCCCGCCGCTCAACAGGTTCATCGCGATGCTCGCGATGATGTGGTTGGCCCGAAAGCGCACGACCGCCAGTCCGAAGATCGCGCTGTAGAGGGCGGTGCCGGCGACGGCGCCCAGCATCCCGAGCCAGACGTTGCCGCCGCACTGGTCCACCACGGCCACGCAGATGAAGCAGCCCACGGTGATGAAGCCGTCGATGGCGAGGTTGGTGATGCCCGCCTTGTCGCAGAGCAGGCAGCCGAACGCCGCCAGCAGAAGGGGAGTGGCCACCCGCACGGCGGCGGCCCACACGCTCGCGTTAAACAGCATTTCCATGGGTCTTTCGCTCCTTCCTTCTGCGGATGAATTTGAAGCCGACGTCCGCGCTGATTGTGAGGATGATGATGGCCATGATGATCTCGGTGACGATCTGGGGCACGCTGGTGACCCGCTGCATGATGCTGCCGCCGTTCTTGAGCGCGCCGAAGAAGAAGCCCGACAGGATGACGCCGAGGGGGTTGTTGTTGGCGAGCAGCGCGACCACGATGCCGTCGAACCCGATGTCGGGGTTGAAGGCGGCGATCAGCTTATGCTGCACCGCCGTGACCTCCATGGCCCCGATGACGCCGGCCACCGCGCCGCTGAGTGCCATGACCTTCAGTATGATGCCGTTGGGCTTCATACCGCCGTAGCGGGCGAACTGCTGGTTGGTGCCCACGAGCTTGATCTCATACCCCAGCGTGGTTTTGAAGAAGAGGAAGGCGGCGATGAGCGCGACGATGACCGCCAGGTAGATGCCGACGCTCGCCAAGGAGGCTCCGAACGCCCCCAGCTTGGGCATCCAGAGAGCCTCGGGGAGGGTACGGCTCGCGTTCATCTGGGTGATCTTTTCCGGGTCGCGCATCACTTCGGCTGCCATGAACTCGGTCAGCAGCTGGCCGACGAAGTTGAGCAGCAGAGTGGTGACGACCATGTCGGTGCCGAAATAGACCTTCATGAGCGCCGGGATGAGCGCGAAGAGCGCGCCCGCCGCCGCCCCGGCGAGAAAGACGGGCAAAAGCCCCAGCCTGCCGGTCGTCTCCGGCAGGGCCAGCGCGATCCAGGTGGAGGCGATCGCCCCCAGGTAGATCTGCCCGTCCACGCCGAGGTTGAAGACCTCGGCCTTGAAGGGGATGCAGACCGCGACCCCCGCCAGGATGAGGGGGGTGGCCCAGCGGATGGTGCCGGCCAGGTCGCGGGTGAAGGCGCGCCCCAGCCCCTGGAGCACGGCGGCGGGGTCGTAGCCGGAGACGGCGAGGAAGATCATGACGATCACGATTGCGACCAGCATCATCGCCACCTGGCGGCCGACCGCTTTGCCCGCGCCGCGTATGCGCTTGGCCCAAAGACTATTCTTCATCGCGCACCTCCCGGCGTTTCGCGCCCAGCATGTATTCGCCGATCTCATATTCGTCCGCCTCGCCGCGCAGGAACTGCCCCACAAGCTCCCCCTCGTACATGACGACGATCCGGTCGGAGAGGGCGAGAATCTCGTCGAGTTCGGCGGAGATGAGCAGGATGCCCCTGCCCTCGTCGCGCAGCTCGCCCAGCTTGCCGTGGATGTATTCGATCGCGCCGATGTCCACGCCCCGCGTGGGCTGCGCCGCGATCAGCAGCTCGGGCGACGATTCGAACTCCCGCGCGAAGACGACCTTCTGCATGTTGCCGCCCGACAGGGTGGAGAGCGGATAGGTCGCGTCGGGGGTCTTGACGAGGAAGCTTTTGCAGAGCTCCTCGGAAAAGCGGGAGATCTTCGCGTGGGAAAAGACGCCGCGCTTTGAGTAGGGCGGGGTGTAATAGCGGTTGAGGATGAGGTTTTCGCTGATCGTGCAGCTCTTGGAGACGCCCGTTTTGAGGCGGTCCTCCGGCACGTGCCCGATCCCCTTCTGCCGCCTGCGGCGGATGGAGTCCCGGCCGATCTCGCGGCCGCAGAGGCGGACGCTGCCCGCCTCAAGGGGGATCATGCCCGCGATTGCCTCCGCGAGGTCGGACTGGCCGTTGCCCTCGACCCCCGCCACGCCGACGATCTCGCCGCGCCGCACCGAAAGAAACACGTCGTGCAGCGGCATCCGCCCGGGCCGGGGCGCGGTGCGCACCTCCCGGAGCTCGAGCACCTTTTCGCCGGGCGAAAAGGGCTTCATCGGGACCTCGGTGGCGACCTCGCGCCCGACGATCAGTTCGGAGAGCCTGCGCACATTCATTTCGGAGGTCTCGCCCGCGCCGGTGACGACCCCCTTGCGCATGATCGTGACCCGGTCGGTGACGGCCAGGACCTCCTTGAGCTTGTGGGTGATGAAGACGATCGTGCAGCCCTGCTCCCGGAGCCTGCGCATAATGTTCAAAAGCCCGTCCGTCTCGGCGGGGGTCAGCACCGCGGTGGGCTCGTCGAGGATGAGGATTTTCACCTGCCGGTAGAGCGCCTTGAGGATTTCGACCCGCTGCTTTTCGCCCACCGAGATCTGGCTGATCTTCGCGCCGAGGTCCACCTTGAGGCTGTAGCGGTCCATAATTTCGGTGATCTCCCGGGCGGCGCGCGCCTCGTCGATCGAAAGCCCCCTGCGCGGGGTGCGCCCGAGGATGATGTTGCGCAGCACCGTCTCGTCGGGCATCAGCATGAAGTGCTGGTGCACCATGCCGATGCCGCGGCGGATGGCGTCCATCGGGGAGGAGATTTCACACTCCTGCCCGAAAATTTTGATGGTCCCCTCGTCCGGCTTCACCATGCCGTAGAGGATGCTCATGATGGTGGATTTGCCCGCGCCGTTCTCCCCGATCAGGCCGTGGATCTCGCCCTGCCCGATGCGGATGGAGACGTCGTCGTTGGCGATGACGCCGGGGTAGCGCTTGGTGATGTGGAGAAGCTCGATTGCAGAGGGCATGGACCTTACCTCCCGAACTCGCCCCGCTCATCCCACTCTTTCAGGATTTTGAGTGCCTCGGATGCAGCCAGGCAGGCTTTTTCCTCGCCGTTGTTGTAGGCAAAATTGTTGTTCTTGCGCGCCGCGACCACCGAAAGGACCGCCGCGATGCGCATGCCGTGCAGATAGCCGATGATAAACTGGCCGGCCGTGTCCATCTCGAGCACCTTGACGCCCTGCTGCTCGATGTCGGGCATGATGTCCTTCGCCCAGGAGGGCCAGTAGCTGTCCGGCTCGTCGCCGAGCGGGCGGCCCTGCCCGAGGTAGAAGGAGCCTGCGGTGTATTCGAGCGCGAGCCCGTAGCGGAAGCCGAGCCGCTCGCACGCCTCCGCCAGCGCCATGACCATGACGGGATCGGCGAAGGAGGGGAATTCGGGGTCGATGTAGCACTCGGAGGAGCCGTCCCGGGCGATGCACGCCACCGGGATGAGCAGGTCGCCGTTTTCAAAATTGGGGTCGATGCAGCCGGTGGTGCCCACGCGCAGAACGGTGTGCACGCCGGATTTTTTCAGTTCGTTTAAGCAGATCTCCGCGCTGAGCGCGCCGATGCCGGTGGAGGTGGTGCCCTGCTCCATGCCCTGGTAGACGCCGCGTTTGGAGATGTAGTGGCGGCTGTGGGCAACATCCCGCACGTTTTCCCAGTTGGCGGCGATCTTTGCGGTGCGCTCGGGAGAACCGGGAATGATCACATAGCCGGGCATGTCGCCCTCCCGCAGGTGCAGGTAGTAGGATCTCCCGTCCTCCGTCTTCGGGTCGAGTATCTGATCGAGTTTTTTCATAGTCGGTCCCCTTTCCTGTTTCTCGGTTCCGCCTCAGGCGTAGAGCGTGCGGATGGTTTTTTCGGTGTCCGTCTCCCGCAGGATGCGGATCGCCTCGCTCGCGATGCGGCAGGCCTTCTCCTCGCCGCCGTTGTCGCCCCAGGCTCCGGTGACGCGGTTCGCGTTCACAGCCAGTACCGCGCCCATGCGCATCTTGTGCAGGTAGCCCATGACCAGCTCGCCGGCCGTTTCGTTGTCGACCGCCACGACCTTCGCGTTGCGCAGACGGTCGACGACGTTCGCAGCCTCGGGCGGGAAGAAGCTCTCCTCGTCCCCGTCGAGCGGACGGCCCTGGCCGACGTAGTAGGAGCTGATCGAGCAGACCACGCCCATCGTGTAGCGGTAGCTGAGCCGGCGGCAGGCCTCGATGAGGGCCTTTACGACGCGGGGGTCGGCGAAGGCGGGGAACTCGGGCTTCACGTAGTGGGTCACGGCGCCGCCCTTCCGCATGCAGGCGGCGGGGATGATGATGTCGCCGAGGTCGAGGTCGGTGCGGATCGCTTCGGCGCAGCCTACCTTGACGCAGGTGTGCACGCCCACCTTCTTGAGCTCGTTGAGGCAGATTTCCGCCGGCTGGCAGCCGATGCCGGTGGAGGTCATCGCCATGTCGAAGCCCTCGTAAACGCCCGTCACGGTGCGGTATTCGCGGTTGTAAGCGATCTCCTTCGTATCCTGCCAGACGGCGGAGATGTGTTCGGTCGCGGCCTGGTCGCCGGGCAGGACGACGTAAGGGGGGACGTCCCCCTTGGCGAGACGCAGGTGGTAGACCTTTCCGTCGACGGTCGGCGCGGTTGCCTTGCTAGCCTGATTTGCCATAACAGTTTACCTCCCGGAAAATTTGATGCGGACGGCGGGGCCGCCCCGTTTTTTTGAAAGCGGCCCTGCGCCGCGCTCGAACGCGGCGCAGGGCCCGCCGGGGGATGCCTATTCAGCCGCGATGCGGTTCCAGTCGGGCGCGATGGGGTCGAACTCGACCACGAGCTCGCCCGCCTTGATCTTCGCCTCGATCTCCTTGCCCTTGGCGATGGCGTCCTTGAAAGCCGCGGCGTATTCCGCGTTGTCGGTGCGCTCGGGGAAGGAGTCGTATGCCTCCCAGTAGAGGTAGTAGCCGTCGTTGGTGATGTCGCGGATGCCCTGCTGCCCGCCGGGGAAGTTCCCGTCGACGACCGCCTGAATCGCGTCGTAGACGGCGGTGCCGTAGTTCATCTTGATCGTGCCGACGAAGTTTTTGCTTGCGTCGGTGTAGTCCATGATGCAGCTCATGACGAAGACGTCCTTGCCGGTCTCATTCACCGCCTCGATGATGCCCGCGTCGGGGGCGGCGCAGTCGCCCTGGATGACGTCGCAGCCCTTGTCGATCATGGCGAGCGCGACCTCCTTGGCCTTGGCGCTGTCCTCATAGCTGGCATAGGCAAATTCCACCACCGCGTCGGGGTTGGCGTCGCGCACGCCGCGCATGAAGCCGTTGCCCTCGGCGTTCGGGCCGGGCTCCTCGCCGCCGACGATGAAGCCCACGCGGTTGGTCTTGGTGGCCAGCCCCGCGATGTAGCCGTCGACATAGAAGGTGGTCTGGCCGCGGAAGACGGCGTCCCACAGGTTGGCGACCGGCTCCTCGGGGGTGTTGATCTCCTGGAAGATGGCGGCGTACTTGGTGTCGGGGAACTCCTGCGCCACCAGCTTGGTCGCGTCGGACATGTAGCCGAAGGTGGTAATCACGAGGTCGTAGCCCTCCTGCGACATGCTGCGGATGTCCTCCTCAAAGGAGGCGGGGGAGGATTCGATCTTTTTGAACTCCACGCCCAGCTCGGCGGCGGCGCGTTCGCCCGCGGCGGCCATGTCGTCCATGGGGCCGTTGTCGCCGAACTTCTGGTTGCCGATGAGTACGACGCGCACGGCGTCCCCGCCGTCCGCCGCGGGAGCGGCGGAATCCGCCGGGGCTGCTTCGCCGGCGGGCTTGCCGCCGCAGGCCGCCAGCAGCGTCAGGATGAGGCAGAGGCTTAAAACGGTAGAGATGAGCTTTTTCATAATTTCCTCCTTGTAGGCGTTTGATAAGGTTCCTGTTGTCATGGGGGCGGGGGGTTCAGTCCGCCCCGAGGGCTTTTTCGGAGACGGCGGCGACCCGCCGCTGAATCTCCCCGAGGTCGAGTCCGGGGATGCGGCGGTCCTGCACCAGGCGGCGGCCGCCGACGAACACGTCGGTCACATCCGCGCCGGTGGCGCAGTAGACGACGTTGGAACTCACGTTTTCGGCGCGCCCCGTCCGCAGCGGCGTCATGTGCGGGCGGGAGGCGTCCACGAGGATGAGGTCGGCCAGCTTGCCCTGCTCGATGGTGCCGAGCTCGTTTTCGAGGCCGAAGAGCTTCGCGCCGTTCACGGTGGCCATGTCGAGCGCGTCGTGCGCCGTGAGGGTGCGTACCCCGCCGTGCAGGCTGTGGACGAGCAGCAGGCATTTCATCTCGCGGAAGAGGTCGTTGGAGTTGCTCCACATGGCGCCGTCGGTGCCGAGCGCCACGGTGACCCCCGCCTTCAGAAGCGCGGGGATAGGGGCGAGTCCGTCGGCGATCTTCATCTCGCAGATGGGGGTGTTCACCACCTTGGCGCCCCGCTTTGCCATCAGCGTGATCTCCTCCCCGTCGAGGTAGACCGCGTGGGAGCCGATGTATTTTTCCGTCAGCAGGCCGCAGTGGTCGAGCGCCCTGACGGGGCTTTCGCCCATCCGCTCCACCGCGGCCGCGTGGCGCCAGGGGGTCTCCGCGAGGTGGCTCGTGAAATGGCAGCCGCTCTTTTCGACGATCTCCCGTACCCGGCGCAGGCGCTCCCGGGTGAATTCCTCCTCCGGCAGCGTGCCGAGCAGGGGGATGAGGCCGTACTCCCGGCAGCGGGATTGGAAGGCCTCGAGCATCCCGTCGGTCAAAAACCCGTCCGAACGGTAAAAGTCGTATCGCACATCCTCCGCCGGCGCGCCGCGCAGGCCGATCTTCGCAAACGCCTCCTGCGAGAGGGGCCCGAGGCTCCAGTACATGTTCTCCACCAGCATCGTGGTGCCGCTGAGCAGCGCCTCGGCATAGGTCAGCAGGCGGGCGTGGTAGCGGTCCTCGTCGGTGACGCGGTCGTAATACCAGTTGTGTTCCGCAAACCGCTCCATCTGCTCGCCCAGCGTGGTGTTGTCCGCGCCGCCCTTGGCAAAGCCCATATCGCCGTGGCAGTGCCCGTTCACGAGCCCGGGCATCACGATCTTTCCGCGCGCGTCCACAAAGGCGCGCCCGTCCGCCGCCGTGAGCGGATGGGGCCCCGCATAGGCGATGCGGCCGTCCGTTATGCCGACGCTGCCCGAAAGGGGCTTGTAGCGGTCGTGGGCGGAGATGATCACGCCGCCGGATATCACGGTATCAAACATCTTCTTCCCTCCCACAGAAAGCAGGGATTATTCCGGAATCCCCTGCAGAATGGTCAGGCTGGCCGAGACGCCCAGCCGGTCGGCGCCCGCTTCCACCACGGCCGCCGCGTCCTTGTAGGTGCGGATCCCGCCGGAGGCCTTGACCTGCAGCTTGGAGCCGACCACGCCGCGCATCAGGGCGACGTCGTGAGGGGTCGCGCCGCCGGTGCCGAAGCCGGTGGAGGTCTTGACAAAGTCCGCTCCCGCGCGCATCGCAAGCTCGCAGGCGGTCTTCTTCTGATCGTCGGAGAGGTAGCAGGTCTCAATGATGACCTTTGTGAGGGTGCCCGCCGCGGCGTCCACAACGGCCTTGATGTCGCGGTAGACAGTCTCGTCGTCGCCCGCGAGCAGGGCTCCCACGTTGATGACCATGTCCACCTCCTCGGCGCCGCGCCGGATGGCGTCCTGCGTCTCGAACGCCTTCACCTCGGGGGTGTTCGCGCCGAGCGGGAAGCCGATGACGGTGCAGACCCTGACGCCGCTGCCGTCCAACAGGCGCCTGGCCTGTTCGATGTTGCAGGGGTTGATGCAGACCGACGCCGCGCCGATCTCGAGCGCCTCCCGGCAGATCTGCTCGACCTGCGCGGGGGTGGCGGTCGCCTTGAGAATCGTGTGGTCCATCATTTTGGCTAACTGTTTTCTGTTCATATCCGGTCCTCCTTGGCCTTGTTTTGGTTAAAGCATCTCCTGTTCCTTCAGGATGGTTACGATTTTTTGTTTGTCGGACTCGCTTACCTCGCTCAACGGGGCTTTCATCCGGCCGAGCGGCGCGCCGACAAGTTCGCCGACGAATTTGTAGGCCGCCATAAAGGGCCCGATCTTCATCGCCTGGCGCACGCGCAGGATCTTTTCCTGCATGGCCCTCGCGGTCTCCCAGTCGCCCCTGTCGATCGCCCCGCAGATGCCGACGATGAGCTTGGGGAAGATGCAGGTCAGCAGGGAGAAGACGCCCACGCCGCCCAGCAGGCTCGTCGTGAGGATTTGCGCGTCGCTGCCGGCCATCAGTTCAAAGTGGCGGTCCCTGCCGATGAGGCGCAGCATCGTCTGCTGGTGGATGATGTCCTGCGTGCTGTCCTTGTAACCCCACAGGTTGGGGACCTCGGAAAAGAGCCTCCCGATGAGCTCGGGGGAGAGCTTGTTGCCCGTCTCAGGGGCGTTGTAGAGATAGACGGGCAGCTTGGTCTGGCCCGCGATCCCCGCGAAGTAGCGGTAGAGACCCTCCTCGGTGTATTTGTAGACGAGGGGCGGCGTAATGATGATCGCGCCGCACCCGCATTCCTCATACCGCTTCATGCAGTCCACGGCCATGTCGACGCTGTTGTAGATCAGGTTGCCGAGCACGGGAATCCGGCCGTCCGCGGCCTTGACGGCCCTGCGCACCGCTTCCACGCGCTGCTCGGTGGGGAACATGAGCGCCTCGCTCGCGAGGCCGTTGACAAATACGCCGGTGATGCCGTTTGTGATCAGGTATTCGATCTCCTCTTCGAGCAGCGCAAAGTCAATCCGCCCGTCGGCTGTGAACGGCGTGATGACCTCTGAGGCGGGCCCGTGGAACAAGAGCTCCTTTTGCATGGTCTGCTGACCTCCTGTGTGGAAATTTGAAATTGCGTTCACTCTGCAGGTGATTGCTTGTTGCAGTTCCTACTATATGGCATTTCCGAGCGTTTTTCAAGCAAATAATTGAAATTTAGATCAATTTTGTCAAGAAAACCAGAATAAGAATGCGTATTTATTGGTTTTATCCTTAAATAGTGAAAATTTGTTCAATTTGTTGCTTGCGAAATTACAGATATGGGCGAGGATCAAAAAAACCGGACACGATTATTTCCGGAAAAACGAATAAAACACAAAATAATTGAAACTATTCTCGAAAAGTAAAAACTAAATTTGAAATTTAGTCCAAATCTATTGACAAAGCAATCATTTTTTTCTATTCTAGAGAAAGAGAAGGAAGCAAAATAATGGGAATCAACCGTGGGGGGAAGATGATGAACAGAGATGGGCAGCTGCTCTATACCGTCGCGCGGCTCTACTATCTGGACAACCTGAACCAGGCCGAGATTTCGGCCGAAATGGGGCTGTCGCGCCCGAAGGTGTCCCGCCTGCTCGCCAAGGCGCGCGAGGACGGGATCGTGAATATCCAGATCAGCCCGCCGCCCTGCGGCGACGTGCACGAGCTGGAGGAGCGTATCCGGGCGCGGTTCGGGCTCGAGCATGTGCTGGTGACCGAATCGCCCTACGCGGACGACAAACGGGCGCTGGCCGATACCGTGCGGCAGGCCGCGCCCTTTTTCCAGGGCTTCCTGCGGGACGGGGACAAAATCGGGATCGCATGGGGCTATACGCTGCTGAAGCTGGCGGAACACCTCCAGGAGGTTTCGATGCCCGCCTCGGTCATCCTTCAGATCGCCGGGAATCTCGACAACGCCGACAGCAACAACTTCGCCAATGAGATCGTGCGGCACTTTTCCCAAAAGCTGGGGGTCAAATCGCTCAACACGCTGCCCTGTCCGGTGGTGGTGGAGAACTCCATCATTGTGGACCTCCTGCTGCACGACTCCAAGATCAGCCACATCATCAACCAGGTCAACGGCGTGGACGTGGCGTTCCCGAACATCGGCGTACTCAGCGAGGAGAACTGCCTGTGGCGCACCGGATACATTTCCACAGAGGAGCTTCAGCAGCTTCACCGGAGCGGTTCGGTGGGCTGCATCTGCTGCCGCTTCATCAACGAGCGGGGGGAGATCGTGGACCCCTCCCTCGACGAGCGGACGATCAGCATCGGACTCGAGGCGCTGCGCAGCGCCCGCCACTCCTGCGCCTGCATCGCCAGCGACGACAAGGTGCCCCCGCTCGTCGGCAGCCTGCGCGCGGGGCTGGTCGACGTCCTCGCGATCGACTCCCGCACGGCGGAGACCCTGCTCGCCTACGCGGAGGATTAGGGGCGTGAAACAGGACCATAAAAAAGGACGCGTCTGCGTCCTTTTTTTGCGCGCCGGGGCGAACCCCGCGGAATAGAGAGACACACCCTCCGCACATTCTTTGGAATGTGCGGAGGGTGTGCTTCTTTGCGGTGCGATATCGTGAATGAGAGGAGGTCAAACCAGGTCGGCCTTCAGCCGGGGTTCCCGGACGGACGCCTTCGTCAGCAGCTCCCTGCCGACGCGGTTGACGAGCCCGCACATCTCGGCCTCGTCGATATGGGTCAGCTTCCCGTCCCTGACGACGGTTTCCCCGTTGACCACGACGTCCTTCACCATGCGGGGGTCGCCGCTGATGACGATGCAGGCCGCGGGGTCGTTGCAGCCGCCGGCATATTGCAGCTGGTTCCAGTCCATAACGACCAGGTCGGCCGCCATATGGGGCGCGAGGAAACCGATGTCGTCGCGGCCGAGCGTTTTGGCCCCGCCGGCCGTGGCGAGGTAGAGAATGTCCTCCGGGCCGACGGCGTCCCGGCCCCAGGTGAGCCGGTTGACGAGATAGGCGCTGCGGATCTCCTCCATCATGTTGGAGGAGTTGCTGCTGGCCGCGCCGTCCACGCCGAGGCCGATGCGGCTGACGCCCGCCTTGAGGTAGGCCGGGATGGGGCTCACACCGGAATTCAGGAACATGTTGGAGATGGGGCAGTGCGCGATGCCGGTGTTCGTCTTCGCCATCTGCCGCACCTCCTCCTCGTTGATGTGGACGCAGTGCGCGTAGTAGAAGCGCTCGCCCAGCAGGTCGTGCCGCCGGAACCATTCAAAGGGGCGGCAGCCGAATTTTTCGAGGGTGAATTCGGTCTCATAGCGGCTTTCCGCCAGGTGCCCGTGCACGAGCAGGTCGTATTTTTCCGCGAGGTCGAGCGCGGCGCGCAGGCTTTCGAGGGTGCCGTACTGCGGCATGCTGGGCGCGACGCCCACCCGGCACATGGAAAACCGCGACGGGTCGTGGTAACGCTTCACGAGGCGCTCGGTGTCCGCGATGATCTCCTCCGGCGCGCTGATGATTTCGGGCGGGACGATGTTGCTTGCCAGCGATTCAAAGCCGCGGTTGGGATGGAACCGGATGCCGATCTCCTCCGCCGCCAGGATCGTCGCCTCCACCAGCCCCTCCACCGGGTGGGGATAGAAGAGGTCGTTGGAGGTGGTGCAGCCGGTTTTGAGCGCGTCGCCGAGCCCGGCGTAGACGCCCGCCCGGGCGACCTCCGGAGTCAGGTCCTTGAAGATTTCAAACATCACCTGGAGCCACGGCTCGAGCACCAGCCCGTTTGCAACGTTGATGTTACGGATGAGGGACTGCCAGGTGTGGTGGTGGACGTTGACGAACCCCGGGAGGATGACGCGCCCGGAGGCGTCGACCACCTCGTCGACGGGGGTGGTCGCGCGGTGCTTTTCGGCGAGGCGCTCGCCGATGTCCACGATCTCATTCCCGCTGATCAGCAGGTCGCCGTGGCGGTAGCGGCGGCGGTCGCCGTCCATCGTCAAAATCCAGTCGGCGTTTTGGTAAAGGATGGTTTTCATGAGGAGCCCCCTATTCTGATACGGTGTCTTTCGCCTTCTTTTCGGCGGGGATCAGGACGCTGAGCAGGATGGCGGTGATGGCGGTGCCCGGCAGGCCGCTGAGCATCGAGGTGACCCAGAAGGGGAAAGCCGCGAGGCTGTCCGCCACCGCGCTGAACCCGATGCCGACCGCCAGCGAAATTCCCACGATTGTGGTTTCGCGGTTGCCCATTTCGCAGTTCTTGAGGATGTTGATGCCCGAGAGGATGATGACGCCGAAGGTCATCAGCGCCACGCCGCCGAGCACCGCGTTGGGGACAAGGGTGAAGACGGCGCAGATTTTCGGGCAGATGCCGCAGAGCATGACCAGCACGCCGGTGATCGCGATCACAAAGCGGCTGGTGACGCCGGTGAGGCCGCAGAGGCCGAGGTTGGCGCTGATCGAAATGGTCGGGCAGAGATTGAAGAGCGAGCCGAACACGCTGCTGATCCCCTGCGCGAGGATGCCGCCGTGCTGTTCCTTTCCGGTGGGCAACCGGTTTTCGGCGAGGTTGGCCGCGGTGGTCTGGTCGCCGAGCAGCTCGAGCAGGGCCACAAGGCAGAGGAAGCTGACCGTCACGATGGTGCCCAGCTCAAAGCGGATGCCGAAGTGCAGCGGCTGCGGCACCCGGAGCCACGCGGACTGGATCATTTCGGAAAAATCCAGCTTCCCCATAAAGCCGTAGACCGCCGTCATGACGACCATCGAGACGAGCGCGGCGCATTTTTGCAGGAGCCCCTTCGTAAACCGCTGGAGGAAGAGGGTCAGCAGGATGGTGCCGCCGGCCAGCAGGTAGTTGCTCAGGGAGCCGTAGTCGGCGCTCCCGGTGCCGCCCGCGCAGTAGCCGATCGCCACGCCGCACAGGCTGATGCCGAGGATCGCCACGATCGTGCCGGAGATGTAGGGCTTTACCAGCTTTGCAATTTGCTTGTAGAGTCCGCCCCACACGATCAGGCAGACGACGCTGCCGACCAGGCAGGCGCCCGTGAAGGTGTCGAGCCCGTGCTGGGCGGCGATGGCGATGCCCGGCGCCACGAAGACGAAGCTGTTGCCCAGAAAGACCGGCAGCCGCGCGCCGACGGGACCCGCGCCGATCGATTGGAGGATGCTGGCGATGCCCGCGACAAACAGGCAGGCGGCGATCAAAATGGTGATCTCCGAGGCCGGCAGGCCGATTCCGCCGCCGATCAGCAGCGGGATCGGGACCGTGTTCAGCAGCAGCACCGGCAGATGCGTAAATCCAAGGGCGATCGCTTCCCGCAGGGGGGGACATTCGTTGAGCCCGTAGCCTTTTGGAATTTTCTTAAACATTCTGTTTCCTCCTTACTCACGAGAAACTCGTGACACACACAGAAATCAGCTTTCCAGTGCCCTCCGCGGGAATTCGCGCGCAGACCCGCTGATGAAAATGGAATGTAACAAATGCACTTGTTACATTTACAAAATACCACATTGCCAAAAGGCTGTCAATCGTTACATCGACAGAAATAAACCCGGATTTGTTGTGTAAAACGCTTGAAACGGAGCAAATTTTTTAAAATTACCACCCGCCGGCTGAACGAGTGAATGGGGTCGCTTGCGCTGGAACTGATGTAACATAACGATGTTACCGGGATATGTTTCACTGATTATTCGGAAACTTCACGCGGAATACTTGATGAAAAGGGATTGCTGTGCTAAGATGGAAAAAAAGACAGGATGCGTCCAGAAACGGCAGGTGAGGCTTTTGAATATCCGGGAGATCGCACGGCAGGCGGGGCTTTCCATCGCCACCATTTCCCGCGTCATCAACCATCCCGAGACCGTCGCGCCCGAGACGAGGGAGCGCGTTTTGGGGATTTTGGAGTCCTGCAACTATTCGCCCAAGCTGGCCGCCAAGCCGCCCAGGAAAAAAACCGGCGCCGTCGTCCTGATCGTCCCGGTCCTGCCGCGGTATTACGGCATTCTTGCCGGCATCCGCCAGGTCCTGCAGGCCAACGGCTACCAGCTGACGATCTGCGAGACGAGCGGCTTTCGGGGCGGGGAGAACGGAAGCATCCGCGCGGTCGCGGCCTCCCGGCCGGACGGCGTGATCCTGGTGCGCGGCTACGAAGCCCCGCCGGAGCTCGGGCCGCTCCGGCAGGCGGGGATTCCCGTCGTCCTGGTCGGGAAGTGCGCGGACGCGGAGAGCGAGAACAACTGCAGCATCAACTTCCAGGACGCCGCCGCCAAGCTCACCGCCCACCTGATCGACATGAAATACACCCGTATCGCGCTGGTGCAGACCGAGGCGGACTATCCGGAAAAGCCGCAGATCACGGCGGGCTTTTTGCAGGCGCTCGCGGCGGGCGGCCTGGACGCGGGCGGCTGTCCCATTTTGGAGACGGAGGACAGCGTCCGGGGCGGGTACATCGTTTTAAAGGAGATGCTCGCGGAGGGGGAAGCCCTGCCGCAGGCGTTTTTTGCCGCCGATGACGGCATCGCGGTCGGCATCATGAAGGCGGCGCAGGAGGAGAAGCTCGCGGTTCCCCGCCAGCTGGCGGTCGCCGGCTTCACGGACTCCGAGATGGCCACGGTCGTCTGCCCGGCGCTCACCACGGTGGAGCATCCGTATGAGCGGCTGGGGACGGTGGCGGCCCGGCGGCTGATCGACCTTATCGAGAACAGCGAGCTTTACGACATCGAAACGCAGGAGATCGTGCTGAAATCCAAGCTGAAGATCCGCAAATCCTGCGGCAATAAGAAGAATATCTATGAGCAGTTCGAGTGAGGGGAGGGGAAGCGGTATGTGCACAGCGGTGGATTTTATGGGCCTGCCCCTGAAAAACCCGGTCATCGTGGCGGCTGGTCCCTGGTCGCGGGACGCCGCGTCGATCCAAAAGGCGATCGACGCGGGGGCGGCGGCCGTCGTCACCGAAACCATCACACTGGAAAAGAGCCAGCTTCTCCGGCCGCGCATCTACCGGCAGGAGGGGCGGCTACTCAATACGACGCTCTACAGCACGCTGTCCTTCGAGCAGCTGGAGCGGGAGCTTTCGCAGGTCCGGAAGGGGGACAGCTTCCTGATCTGCAACATCCGCGGCGGCACCCCCTCCGAGCTGGCCTACACCGCCACGGCGGTGGAGCGCTTCGGCGCGGACGCGCTGGAGCTCTGCTGCTTCACCCCCATCGGGACCAAGATGGAGAACCTCGCGATCCATCCGGATGAGATCTACGAGATGATCCGGCAGGTCACCCAAAAGGTCTCTGTCCCCGTGATGGTGCGGCTGCCCCATCACGCGGCGTCCTCCCGGGAGTTTGTCCAGGCGGTGGAGCGCGCCGGGGCGAAGGCTGTCAGCGCGATCGAAACCCTCTCCGGGCTCATCGGGGTGGACGTCGAGCGCGGCCGCTCCCGGACGCCCACGATCGGCGGGTATTCCGGCCCGCATATCCGTCCGGTCTCGCTGGCGGCGACCGCCATGCTCAGCCAGCTGGCGGACTGCCAGATCGCATCGATGGGCGGGGTGGAGGACGCGCTCAGCGCGCTGGAATTCCTCATGCTGGGAGCTTCGGTGGTCCAGCTGGGCTCAGCGGTCCTGCTGGGAGGATACGGGCGGATTACCCGGACGGTGGAGGATCTGGAGGCGTGGATGCGGGTGCACCGGTATGGCTCGGTCGAGGAGCTGCGCGGGATCGCGCTGGACTCCCTCTCCCCCTTTGAGGAGATCCTCACCCGCCGTCTGCATGCCTCGCTGGATTCCCCCTGCGGGCAAAGCTGCGGGGAGGGCGGCTGTCCCTGCGTCACCGCCTGCCTCGACGGCGCGGTCGTCCGGGAGGGAGACCGCGTCCGGGTCGTCCGGGAGCGGTGCTCCGGCTGCGGGCTCTGCGTTTCGCTCTGCCCCGGCGGACATTTTTCCCTGCGGAAATAGGCGCACATACCAAAAAGAGGCCGCTGAACCTGTTCAGCGGCCTCTTTTGATATGGGTTGCCTTATGGATTGACGAGCGCGGGCCCGTCCCCTCCCTCCACCCAGGCGAAGATCTCCCAGATATTGCGCTCATAGTCGAGGAAGTAGGCGGCGCGCGAACCAAATCCGAAGGTCTCGGGCTTGCTGATGCAGACCACTCCCTTGGAGGTGAAATCCTCGTAGATTTCGTCCACGTCCTCCACCCGCGGGACCTTGATCGCGGTCATGAAGTTGTGCGCCTCATCCATGAGGTTCTGCTCGCCCATGATCTCGGCGACGGCGTCCCGCGCCCAGATTGCGATCGTCGCGCCGCGGAAGGAATACTCGATAAAGTTGGGGTTTTCCACCGTCGGCTGGATCCGCTTCGGCTGGAATCCCCACTTGTCCTCAAAGAATCGGCGGGAACCGTCAAAGTCCTTCGGGAAAAAACAGATGGCTTCAATGTTGTCCAGTTTTTCAACCGCGCTCATAAAATCGCTCCTTCATATTTATTTTTACCGCGTGGTTATGCGGCCGGGTACTTGGTGCTTGGGGCGGGCGGAAGCGCCCGCCGTCACAGGGAGGAGAGCTGCCGGAAAGCGCCGCCGCGCAGGGAGGCGTACACCTCCCGGTAGACGCGGTGGAGTCGGCGGTAGGTCTCGGCGTTTTCCGGGATCGGCAGCACGGTATGCGAGATGTGCACCATTTCGCGCGCACCCTCCCGCACGTCGGCGAAGAGGCCCGCGCCCACCGCGCCGATGATCGCCGCGCCGACCAGCGTCGCGTCCGCGACGGCAAGCACCTTGACTTCCGTGGCGAACATGTCGGCGATGATCTGCCGCCAGAGGCGGGATTTCGTGGCGCCCCCCGTGATGGCGAGAGAACGGATGGAGACGCCGGATTCCCGCATTGTCTCGTACATGTCCTTCGCCTCGAGGGTGATCCCCTCCATGACGGCGCGGAGCAGGTCGTTTTTGGTGCTCGAGAAGGTCAGCCCCGCGAAGACCCCTCTGGCGTCGGGGTCCCAGTTGGGATACCCGCTTCCGGTCAGGTGGGGAAGGAAGACGACCCCGTTTGAACCGGGCGGGCTTTGTTCGGCGCGGATGTCCATCAGCCGGTAGGCGTCCGTGCCGGTATCTTCCGCGCGGGCGCATTCCGTCTCCGCGAGGACGTCGCGCGCCCACCGATAGGCGCTCGCCGCCCCGAGCTGGTTGGCCTCCAGCTCGCAGATGCCGAAGGCGGGGGAGAGCGGGGCCATCAGGCCGGCGGTCTTGCTGAGGTCGAGGGATCGCGCGCCCGCCACGAGAAAACCGGAGGTGCCGAGGGTAAGGGAGGCCATGCCGTCGCTCACAACGCCCGCGCCGATGGCGGCGCACTGCTGGTCGCCCGAACCGGCGATCAGCGGCAGCCCCTCCGGAAGCCCGGAGCGGGCGGCGGCCGCGGCTGAGACCGAGCCGATTCGCGCGCCGGATTCCACGAGGGGCGGCAGCTTTGCACGGTCGATACCGGTCGCCGTCAGGATGCGGTCGGACCAGCCGCGCGCGGCGAAATCCACCAGCCCCAGCGTGCAGGCGGCCGTCAGCTCGGCGCGCAGCTCCCCGGCGCCGAACCGGTAGGACACATAGTCCCCGAGGTGTACGATCCACCTCGCGCGGCGGTATGTATCCGGGTCGTTTTTCAAAACCCAGACGAGCTTATGGATGGCGAAGGGAGGCGAGACGGGCATCCCGCTGATGCGGTAGAGTTCGCCGGGATCGATCCGGCCGGCTGTTTCGTCGATCGTCTCCGCCGCGCGCTGGTCCTGCCAGCCGTAGAGACGGCGGTCAATCATCTGCATTTCATCGTCCAGGAAGCCGAACGTCGACCGCTGGCAGGAAAAACTGGCGCAGGCGAGCTGGGAGGGGTCGACGGCCGCCGCTTCCACGGCGCGCCGGCAGGCCTCAAAGGTCTTTTCGACGATCTCCTCCGAATCCTGCTCCACCCATCCGGGGCGGGGATAGGCGGCGCCGTATTCCCGGTACCCCTGCCCCGCCACCGAGCCGTCCGTCCCGATGATCATCGCTTTCGCGCCGGTGGTGCCCACGTCGATTGCCGCGATATAATGTTCCAAACAGAGCTTCTCCTTTCCCGGCCCGTCAGAGGAGGCCGATTTCCTTCATCTGGTCGTACGCGTCGATGATCTGGCCGGACGCCCGCGTCCCGATGAGTTCCGCCCCGGCCTTGATGAAGGCGTAGGCGTTCTGGGGACGCGGGAATTTGACGCCGGCCACCTTCAGCCTGACCCCGGTGCCCGTGAGCGCCTTTTTCATGACAAGGAACTGGTCCATGCTGGGGCCCTCGTACTGTCCGGTGGAGGTTTTCGCGTAGTCCAGTCCCGCCTCGGCGATGAGCCCGCATACCCGCGTGATCTCCTCATCCGTCAGGAAGCACACTTCCAGGATGACCTTGGTCAGCGCGTCCTTCCCGGCGATGCGCTTGAACGCGTCCAGCTCCGCCTTCGTCACGTCGTAGCGGCCGTCGCGGACCGCCCCGACGTTGATGATCAGGTCGAGGGTGTTGCAGCCCGCCCGGAGCGCCTCCTCCATCTGGGCGATCTTTACGGGCAGGGGGGAGGCCCCGAACGGAAAGTCGATTCCCGTTCCGATCAAAAGGTCGCTCCCCGCCAGCTCCTCCCGGACGACAGGGGTCCAGTAGCTGGTCGCGGAATAGAACGCCGCGCAGTTGTAGGCGCGCGCGGTGCGGCAGCCCTCCCGGATCTCCCGTTCGCAGGCGTTTTTGGGGAGCACGCTGTGGTCGAACAGCTTGCCGAGTTCCTTTTTGGAGATGTGCGCAAGATCAACCATTCCGAATCCCTCCAGCAATCAGTAGGCTTTTTCAAGCAGGCGGGTGATGTCGGCGGCGTCCAGGGTCTGATAGTCGTTATCCAGCCCCACGCCCATATAGGCGACCGTCGCCTCGGCGATCGCGCGCACGTCCGGGCCCACCCCGACCTCGCGCAGCGTCTTGTCGAGCCCGATATCCCGGAGCAGCGCCCTGATCTCATCGATCGAGCCGGCCAGCAGTTCCTCGTCGGAGCGGCCCTCCGTCTTAGCCGCGGGGTTCAGCAGCTTCCCGACCACCTTGTATTTGTCCGGATTGGAGCGCATGTCGTACTCGTAGACGACCGGCGCGAGCGCCGCCAGGAATTCGCCGTGCACGACGTTGTCGATGCCGCCAGCGGCATGGGCGACGGCATGGCAGTTGGTCACGCCGCCCATCGAGATGGCGATGCCCGCCAGCGTGTCCGCCAGCGCCATCTGCGAGCGGGCCTCGAGGCTGCCGCCCTGTATGACCGCCTCGCGCAGGTATCTGCCGACTATCGAGATCGCCCGCTCGGCGTAGAGGTCGGAGATGGGGGTGGACATGCGGCTGGTGTAGGCCTCAAGCGCGTGGCAGAAGACGTCGAAGCCGGTGCTCGCCGTAATCCTCGGAGGCAGGCTGAGCATGAGCTCGGGGTCGATAATCGCGTGCCTGGCCCAGGTGTAGTCGCAGCCGAAGCCGGGTTTTTCCTTTGTTTCGGGGTTGGTGATGACCACATACTGGGTCACGTGGCTGCCGGTGCCCGACGTGGTGGTAACTGCAACGACCGGTAAGGTCGCGCCCGTGATCGCCTGCCGTCCGCCGCTCGGGGTAGGGGCGAAGTCCCAGATCTTTCCCCGGTGCCCCGCCGCAATTGCGATCCCCTTGGCGGCGTCGATCGCGCTGCCGCCGCCGAGGCCGATCAGGACGTCGACGCCGCTGTCCATGGCAAGCGCCGCGGCCCGGTCGACATCGACCGAGAGTGGGTTGGGGCTGATATCGGTGAACGCCACCGACGCGACACCGCTGTCCGAAAGGATTTTTTCCAGCCACGCGAGCAGGCCGTTTTCCCGGAAGAAGGGCCCAGTCGTGACGATCATCGCCTTTTTCCCATACTGCTTTACAACTTCTCCGGCCTCCCGGATTTTCCCGGGGCCAAAGGTGAGCCTGACCGGCGTGTTCCAATTGAATTCCATGGTGTTCCTCCTAAAGCTGGGATGTGTTTGCGCGAGCAAAACATCCTCTGGTTTGTGGACGGCCCCGCGGTTCAGTCCTCCGGCCGGAGGAGCTCCCGCGGGCCGTACCGCGCGAGTACCCGTTCCCCGGCCTCCCGCGCGGCCTCCATGATCCGTTTCCGGTCCACGCGGCAGAGGCTGCGGTCGCGCATGACCGCGCGCCCGCCGATATAGCTGTCGCGCACGTCCTGCCCCGTCACGCTGTAGGCGAGGGTGGAGAGGACGTTGTCGTAGTGGCCGAGGCGCAGCGGGCAGAGGTGGGGCGCGTCGGTATCGATCGTGATGAAATCGGCGCGCTTGCCGACTGCAATGCTCCCGAGCTCCTTTTCCAGCCCAAAGACCCGCGCCCCCTGGATGGTGGCCATCTCGAGCGCCTGCCGTGCGCTGACCGCGCGGACGCCGCCCGTGATCGCGTGCAGGAGCAGGATCCCCTTGATCTCGCGGAAGAGGTCGTTGCTGTTGTTCCACAGCCCGCCGTCGGTGCCGAGCCCGACCGGGACGCCCGCGGCGAGGTAATCGGGGATCGGCGCGACCCCGTCAGCGATCTTCATCTCGCAGAGCGGGGTGTTGACGACGCGGAAATCGGCCCTGCCGAGCATCCCAACCTCCTCCCGGTCCACCTGCACCGCATGGGAGCCGATGATGGGGGCGATATCGAGAAGCCCGCGCTCCTGGAGGTAGCGCACGGGGGTTGTGCGGAAATGCTCGGCGATGTGGCGGGACCGCCAGTCGGTCTCGGCGAAATGCTGGGTAATGAGCACCCCGCTGTCGCGCGCGAATTCCTCGATCAGGCGCAGTTGCTCCTCGTCGAAAAATTCCTCCGAAAGGCTGCTGACGACGGGCAGGATGCCCTGTTCCCGGCACTCCGAAAAGAACGCCGCATAGTCCTCCCGCAGGACTTTTGCCCCGCCGGCGGCGAGACGGTCCTGGATGTCGTCGGAGACGCCGCCCCGGATTCCCGTTTCGGCCATCGCCCGTATCGAGTCCTTCCCGAGGGAGGTGTACTCGTGCTCGAGGAGGAAGGTGGTGCCGGACATGATCGCCTCGATATAGGTCAGCTGGCGCGACCAGAAGAGGTCCTCCTTCGTGAGGTCCTCCAGGAAGTAGCGGCGCGGCTCGTAAATTTCGTTCTGCTCCAGCAGTGTGAGGCCGTCCCCAAGCCCACGCAGGACGGTCATGTCGCCGTGGACGTGGCCGTTGACCATGCCGGGGAAGATGATTTTGCCCGCCGCGTCGACGCGCTCCCGCGCCTCGCCGGGGAGCGCGCCCTCGCATACCGCGGCAAACCGTCCGTCCGTCACGCCGATGGAGCCGACGAACGGCCGGCAGCCGGGCTCCATCGTGACGATGATGCCGTTTTCAAGTTTCAGATCAAACATGCGACCCCTGCCTTTCAATGGCGGAAGCGGCGGGGAACCCGGGGCTCCCCGGCCGCTCCCGTCCTTTGGTTCGTTTAGGCCTTCGCGGAGGCCTCGTCGTCGACCACCTCGCCGTAGATCACCGGCTCGGGGTTTTCGCCGCGCTTGAGCGCGGGCAGGTAATTGTCAAAGAAGTCGTGGAAGAGGCGCATGATCTCCTTGCGGTTTCCGATGATCAGCGTGACCGTCAGCAGGATGAAGACGGCGCTGATGAGGTCCTGCAGGGCCCAGATCGCGGCGACGTCCAGCGTGGAGAGGAAGACCAGCGGCAGGACGTAGTAGCAGATGTGGGCGTATTTGAGCACGGGCGTCAGCCGCCGCTTGCCCAGACAGAAGTTCAGCGACTTTTCGCAGGAATAGAAGAGCGCGATAATCGTCGTCCAGACGAAGAAGCCCAGGATGATCGCCATCAGGTAGGCGCCCCACTCGCCGTAAGCCATGCGGAAGGAGATCGTGGAGAGCTGGCCGCTGGTGATGTCGCCGTAGTCGATGTAGGAGTTGGTGATGATCAGGGTGAGCGCGGTCATCGTGCAGATGACGATGGTGTCCACGAAGATTTCGCCCCATGCCCACGCGCTCTGGCGGACCGGATGGTCGGTCCTGGCCGGGGCGTGCAGGACGATGCCGAGCCCGGTGCCGGCGTCGTTGGAATACATCCCGCGCGCGAGGCCGTAGCGGACCGCGTCGCGGACGGTGGCGCCCGCAAAGCCGCCGATGCCGGCGATCGGGGTAAAGGCGTGGGAGAAGATCGAGCCGAAGGCCGCGGGGATCCGGTCATGGAAAATGACCAGGATGCCGACGCAGGCGACGATATAGAGGATCGCCATGAAGGGGACGGCCTTTTCCGCAACGGCGGAGATCCGCTTGAGGCCGCCGGCGACAGTGATGAACACCGTGATGCCGAGGAAGGCGAGGATGAAGCGCTTGTCGATGCCGAACGCCTCGTGGATCGAGTTGGTGAACGCCTCGCTCTGGGTCAGGTTGGACCAGGGCCCGGAGATGACGCACCACAGGCCGACCAGGAAGCCGCCGACCTTCCAGCCCATGGCGTCGCGCACGACGAACGCGCGCTCGCACATGAACTCGTTGGAGGATTTATACCGGACGCGGTATCGCTGCCCGAGGATAATCTCGGCCGCCTTGGTGGACATGCCCACCAGTCCGGCGACCCACATCCAGACGATGGCGCCGGGGCCGCCCATCGTGACCGCCGTCGCGACGCCGGCGATGTTCCCGACCCCGACCGTGCTGGCGAGCGCCGTACATCCGGCCGCGAAGCTGGAGATGGTCCCCTCGCCTTTTTCCCCCTTCTTGAAGAGCTTGCCGATGGAATTCTGGAACATGAACTTGAGGGAGAACTGGTATTTGAATTTGAACTTGATCGTCATGTAGATACCGATGCCCAGCAGGGCGATCGTCATCGGGGTCCCCCACAGGAAATTGGCGACCGCCTGTATGCCGTTAACCAGGAAATCCATTATCTTTCCTCCTCATCTGATCTGTCAGGTGAATACGTCCAATGCGGAATTGAATTCGGAAATCAGGTCGTCAATGTCCTCCGTTCCCACCGAGACGCGCAGCAGCCCCTCGTGGATTCCCATCTTGAGGCGGATTTCCTCGGGCACGCCGTAGTGGGAGGAGGAAACCGGATGGGACATGCTGGTGCGCAGGCCGCCCAGCGTGGTCAGGTATTTGACGAACTGGAGACGGTGCAGGAATTCGTTGATCTTCTCCCGGTCGTCCGCCACCGAAAAACTCAGCATCGCCCCGCAGCCGTGGGGGAACATCCGCTTGGCCAGCTCCCGCTGCGGGTGGGTGTCGAGGCTCGGATGGTTGACGCGCCGTACGTGCGGATTTTTAAGCAGCGCCCGGGAGAGCAGTTCGGCGTTTTCGATCTGCTTTCTGACGCGCAGGCCCATCGTGCGGACGCTGCGCAGGCAGAGCCACGAGGACACCGGGTCCGCGCAGCAGCCGGTCAGGATATACTGGTTGCGCAGCTCCGCGCCGATCTCGGGATCGTTGTAGGTGATGGAGCCCGCCGTCAGATCGCTGTGGCCGCCGAAATACTTGGTGAGGCTGTGCATGACAAGGTCCGCGCCGTGCTCCAGCGGCTTGATGACGAACGGGGTGGTAAAGGTGCTGTCCACCATCAGGACGGCGCGCGCGCCGTGCGCGACAGCCGCGACCTCGTCCAGGTCCACCAGCGTGGTGAGCGGATTGGAGATCACTTCGGTGTAGAGGACCTTTGTATTGGGCCGGATCGCCTTGCGGATTTCGTCCGGGTTGGTAAAATCGGCATAGCTTGTCTCAATCCCGTACCGGGGGAGGATGTTGTCCATCAGGTCGATCGTCTCGCCGTAGAGCGAGCTGTTGGCCAGGATGTGATCCCCCTGCTTGGTGCAGGTGTGCAGGGCAAGGTTGATCGCCGCCATGCCGGAGGAACAGACGAAGGTCTTCTGCCCGTTCTCCAGGTAGGAGATCGCCTTGCCCAGCGCGTTGCGGTCGGGGTTTGCGATCCGGTTGTAGACGTAGCCGTCCGCGTCCACCGTTTCGACGAGCTCGTGCAGGTCGCCCATGGCGTAGGCGCTGGCGAGGAAAATCGGGGGCGCGTCCGCATGCAGGACGTCCCCGTCCAGCTCGTCTCCCGCGTAAAGAAGCCCGGTATCGTCTTTCATTTGGTTCATCATAACTCACCTCAAAAATTGGTATCGCCGGTGTCCGGTGAATGGTTCCGCGCCGTCCGGGGCCTGTCGCGACCAGGCCCGACGGTACAGGGGATTTTAACAGTTGCCCGCTTGACGACCTCATTGTAGACCTTGACGCTACGTAAAGGTCTATTCACGTTTTGTTGGAGAATCGAACAAAATATTCTGTAGATTTAGCCAATTATTGATCAAACAAGCCAATACAACCCGCGTGTGGGAAACACAAAACGGTCGGCCTGGCAGGGCTGTCTCAAACGTCAACAATCCTGTCAGGCCGGCCGTCCGGCGGGCCGCGGAACCTTTGGTTCCCGTTTTTTCAGAGGAGGATCTGGATTTCGTACTCCGCCCGCTCGTACTCCTTAAGGTTGTCCTCATACTCGTTGGCGATGACGAGCGTGTGCGGGGGCGGCTCCCGGATGTAGTCCCGGATGCGGTGGGTGTCGATGTCGTCGAGGAAAATCCGCGAGCGAAAGCAGAGGTACTCCCCGGCGGGCAGGCTGCGGATGCCCGGGGAGAGGACGGCGGGCTTCTCCCGGAGGTAGACGAAGTAGCCAGCCTCCAGAAAGCGGCCCTCGAGCATGGCGTCGAAATCCATCAGGAAGCCGTATTGGCGGCGGTAGGCGAGGCGTTCCTCCTGCTTCCGGCTCTTCAGGGCGGCCAGCCGCACCGCCTTTTCGTCGACGGGTTCCCCCGCGAAACAGGGGGTGTTGAGGATATACCGCTCCTCCAGATGGACGCGGTAAAACTCCTCGGGCGGTCTGCCGGAGGCCCCGTAGGTGAAGTATTCGATATACCACTCGATGTCCCGCAGGATTTTTTCCGATTCCTCGATGGCGCGCCGCTGTTTTTCCCGCTGCTCGTTGAGGTGGGAGAGCAGCGTTTCCACGCTTCCCGAAAGGATGACCTCCTTGATGCTCTCGAGCGACAGGCCGAAGCTCTGCAGGTACTTGATGCGGTCGATGTAGTGAAACTGCTTGAAGGAGTAGTAGCGGTACCCGGTGTCCGGGTCGGTGTAGGAGGGGGAGATCAGCCCCATGGAATTGTAGTAGCGCAGGGTGCGCGTTGTAATGCCCATCAAGGCCGCGGTTTCGCCAATGGTATACAATTCTTTCATAACGCACCTCCGTTGTTAAATCAACCTAACATGATTATACCAATACGATCATATATTGTGCAAGTATGATTTTGTGCATATAAATCTCTTGACAAGTGGGTCCGCAGACGCTACTATATTTGTATATACAGGAACGTTCAAGTAAAGGCGGAGAGGGAGGCTGCCGCGCCGGGGACGGTTCCTGTCTATCCCGCTTGCACGCCAAATGCCTGTCTACAGGCGTTTGGCACGACCCTGTCCGCTTGCTTGACATTGTCCAGACACGTAATATAATGAAGGAGGATACATAAAAATTTCCAACTGCTGATAAAGCGTCGGAAACCGGAGGGAAAGTATGGTACTGGACAAAAACAGCCCGAAGCCGCTGTACGCGCAATTGGAGGACATCCTGCGCACCGCGATCCTCAACAAGGAATGGGAAGTGAATCATGCCATCCCGTCTGAGATTGAACTCAGCCGGATGTACAGCATCAGCCGGATGACGGTGCGCGCCGTCATTACCCAGCTGGTGAACGAAGGGATGCTCTACCGCGTGCAGGGGAAGGGCACGTTTGTCGCCGAGCCCAAAATCTCCACGAAATCGCTGGCCTACATGGGCGTGCGCGAGCAGCTGGAACGGATGGGCTATCAGACCTCGACCCGCCTCGTCCGCTTCGAAACGGTCAGGGCGAACGCGCACATTGCCGGAAAGCTGGGGATCACCCGTGGGGACGAGGTCGTCTTCATCGAACGGGTGCGCCTGGTCGAGGGCTGCCCGCTCAGCCTGCATCTCTCCTACCTGCCGAAGGCCATGTGCCCCTCCCTCACGGAGGAGTACCTGGAGACCGAGCAGCTCTGCGTGATCGTGGAAAAACAGTTCGGACTGAAGGCCGCCGCGGTTTCCGAATCGCTCGAATCGGTGCTGGCCACCGAGGAGGAGGCGGAGCTGCTGGAGATCGACCGAAGGTTTCCTCTCCTGATGCTTGAGGACGTCAACAAGTCCCCGGCTGGGCGCATCTTTGAATACAGCAAGGTGCTCTTCCGGGGGGATAAGATCAAACTCCATTTTGAATACGAAACCAAATAATCAGGCATTCGGCCGCGGTATGCCGCAGGGAGAGCGGGAAACAGCCGCGTTCCGCCTGCCGGAAAGCGAGGCTGTTATGAACGGCAATCTGTTTGTCCGCGTTTTGAGGCGGGCGAGGGAGTCCTCGACCGCCTGTGCATCCATCAACATCCTCAACTACAACACCGCGCGCGCGGTCATCCACGCGGCCGAACGGGCGGGGCGCCCGGTAATCCTGCAGCCCTCCGTCGGTACGGTGCGGCGCTATGGGGTCTCCGAAATGTTCCGGATGATCGACGGGCTGCGTTCGGCGGCGTCCGTCCCCGTCGCGTTGCATTTGGACCACTGCAGGGACGAAGAACTGGCGCGCGCCTGCGCCGATGCCGGATGGGACGCGGTCATGATGGACTATTCCGCGCTGCCGCTGGAGGAGAACATCCGGAAGACCCGTGAAATGGCCGCGTACGCGCACCCGCGAGGCGTTGCGGTCGAGGGGGAGGTGGGCGTCATCTTGGGCGTGGAGGAGGAGGTCTCGAGCAAGACCGCCAGCGCCGCGTCCTATGAGGACACGCTCGCCTTCATCGAAGGGGCGGGCGTGGATGCCATCGCGCCCTCCATCGGGACGGCGCACGGGCTGTATACCGGCGTGCCGGCGCTCAATTTCGGGCTGGTGGAGCGGCTCGCCGCGCAGCCGGTCCCCATCGTCATCCATGGCGGCACGGGGCTGCCCGCGGCGGATTTCCGCCGGCTGATCGCCCTCGGCGCCGCGAAGATCAATCTTTCCACCGCGCTCAAGCAGGTCTATCTCGGGGAGTCCCGCAGACAGCTTGAGAACCCGGACGTCGCCCCAGTCGCCTTCGACGAGGCGGTCGAGAACGCGGCCTCCCTGCTGATGGAGAAGTTCATTCGGCTGTTCGCCGGGGAGGACGTCGAGCTGTGAAACCTGTCACGGTAGGCCCGGCCGGCCGGGCAGCTTACGAATGCGACCTGCACAGCCACACGACCCGGTCGGACGGGAACGACACTCCCCGGGAGTCGATCGACCGCGCGGCGGCGCGCGGGCTCAGGGTCCTCGCAATCACCGACCACGACGTCCTGCCGCCGGCGGAGGTATCCCTCCCCGACGGGAGCGTCCGGGAAATCCACGCCTATGCCGGGGAGCGGGGCGTCTGCCTGCTGCGCGGCATCGAGTTTTCCTGCGAAACGGAAATTCAGGACGTCCACATCGTCGGCCTCGGCTGCGACTGGGAGGGGCCGGATATGGCCCGGGAGGTCGCCCGCATCGCGGAGAGCAAGTCGGGCTCCTACCTCGAGCTCATCCGCAGGCTGAACGAACGGGGCTACCGGATCGACCTCGCGGAGCTGCTCGCCGCGGGCGGGCGGGAGATCCCCGTCGCGGAGCTGCAAAAGAAAGCGATTTTTGACTACATGGCGGCAAAGGGGTACGTCTCCGCCTGGAGCGAGGCGAAGCTCCTGGTCCGGGAGGACCCCGCCCTCAATGTCGAGCGGGAGAAGCCCGGCGCGCTGCGGATCATCGAGGCGATCCACCGCGCGGGCGGGACGGCGATCCTCGCGCATCCCTATCTGATTGACGAGCAGGTCCGCTTCCAGGGGGAGCGGATCGGGCGGTGGCGGCTGATCGAGCGGCTGGCCGGGGCCGGGCTCGACGGCATGGAGGTGCGCTATACCTACGATAAGACGACCTGCAAGGACCGCCGCCCGCCGGAAGCGATCTGGGCGGAGGTGCGGTCGCGGATGCCGGAGGGGCTGTTTGTCTCGGGCGGCTCCGACTATCATGCTGATTACAAGAAAGGACAGGACAATCCGCGCGACCTCGGGGAATGCGGGCTGACAATGGAAGAGTTTTTATCCGTCCCCGTCTTCGCGCGCCTGTACCGGACGGGAGGTTAAGATGAAAGAGATTGTGGAGATCAGATGGCACGGCCGCGGCGGCCAGGGCGCAAAGACGGCGTCGCTGCTGCTTGCGGACGCGGCCTTCAACACCGGCAGGTATGTGCAGGGATTCCCGGAATACGGGCCCGAGCGGATGGGCGCGCCCATCACCGCCTACAACCGGATCAGCCGGGAGCGCTGCACGGTGCACAGCAACATCTATGAACCCGACTACGTTGTGGTGGTGGACGAGACGCTGCTCTACGCGGTCGACGTGACGAAAGGGCTCAGCGAAGAGGGCGCGGTGATCGTCAATTCGGACAAAAAGCCGGAGGAGCTGCGTGGGAGCCTGCACGGCTACCAGGGAAAAATCTGTACGGTGGACGCGGGACGGATCTCGGAGGAGACGCTTGGAAAGAACTTCCCGAACACGCCGATGCTCGGCGCGGTGGTGAAGGTGAGCGGCGTCATCCCGGAAGAAAACTTCGTGAAGGACATGCGCCAGTCCTTCGCGCACAAGTTCGCCACCAAGCCCCAGATGATCGAGGGAAATATGCGGGCGCTTGTCAAAGCGATGCAGGAGGTGCTCATCGGGTGAATAGCAAACGAGCGGCGGAAATCCGGGAGGATATCCGCTGGCAGGAGATTACACCGGGCGGCGCGGTCTATGAGGGCGGAACCGCTTCGGCGGTGAAGACGGGGGACTGGAGGGTCATGCGCCCGGTCTTCCACGCGGATCGGTGCAGGCAGTGCCTTCTTTGCGCCCCAACTTGTCCAGACATGGCTATTCCGGTAAAGGACGGTAAACGGGAGGATTTCGACTATTTCTACTGCAAGGGCTGCGGAATCTGCTTCAAGGTCTGTCCCTTCCAGGCGATCAGCTTTGAAAAGGAAACGCATCAGGAGGTGAACGGCGATGGGAATCCGTGAACGGCTCTCGGGAAATGAGGCGGTGGCATACGCGCTCAAGCAGATAAACCCGGACGTCATGGGGGCGTTCCCCATTACGCCCTCCACCGAAATCCCCCAGTATTTTTCCCAGTATGTCGCCAACGGGGAGGTCGACACCGCTTTTATCCCGGTCGAATCGGAGCACAGCGCCCTCTCCGCCTGCATCGGCGCGGAGGCCGCGGGCGCGCGCGCGGTGACGGCGACCTCCTCCTGCGGGCTTGCGCTGATGTGGGAGCTGCTGTATGTGGCGGCGTCCTCCCGCCTGCCGATCACCCTCGCGTGCGTCAACCGGGCGCTTTCGGGGCCGATCAACATCAACAACGACCACAGCGATTCGATGGGCGCCCGGGACAGCGGCTGGCTCCAGCTCTACGCGGAGACCAACCAGGAGGCGTACGACAACATGCTTCAGGCGATGCGGATCGCCGAGCATCCGGACGTGCAGCTTCCGGTCATGGTCTGCCAGGACGGCTTCATCACCAGCCACGCGATCGAGAATATCGAGCTGGTTGAAACCGACGCGGTCCGGGCGTTTGTCGGCCCGTACCGTCCGGAGCACAGCCTGCTCGGGCCGGAACCGATGTCGGTCGGTCCATATGACGTCCCCGCCTACTATATGGAGCACAAGCGCCACCAGGCGCAGGGGATGATCAACGCCAAACGGGTCATCCTGGATGTCGCGCGCGAGTTTGAGCGGATGACCGGGCGCGGGTACGGCCTCATCGAGACCTGCCGGATGGAGGACGCGGAATGTGCGCTGGTGCTGATCGGTTCGTCGGCCGGGACCGCGAAGGCCGCGGTCGAACGCCTCCGCGCGGCGGGGAAGCGGGTCGGGCTCGTGAAAATTCGCGCCTTCCGGCCCTTCCCGGCGAAGGAGCTCGCGGCGGCGCTCCAAAACTGCGGCGCCGTCGCGGTAATGGACAAGTGCGCGGGCTTCTCCGCGGCGGGCGGCCCGCTGTTCGCGGAGGTCTGCGCGGCCCTGTACGGCGCCGCGCCGCGTCCCCTGCTCGTCAGCTACACCTACGGCCTCGGCGGGCGGGATGTGACGGTGGACAGCATGGAGCGGGTGTTTGGAGAGCTCGAGGAGACGCTCCGGTCCGGAGCGGCGGCGGAGCCCTGCCGCTGGCTGGATGTGCGGGGATAAGGAGGAGAAAACATGTCATACAGCTTAAAGGAAGAACTGGCGAAACCCGAGCGGCTCTCGGGCGGGCACCGGATGTGCGCGGGATGCGGGTCTCCCATCGCGGTCAGGACGGTGCTGCGCGCCGTCAAACCGGAGGACCGGGCGGTCGTCTGCTGCGCGACCGGCTGTCTCGAGGTGTCCACGTTTTTATATCCGTATACGGCCTGGAAGGACAGCTTTATCCACAGCGCGTTTGAAAATGCGGGCGCGACCATTTCAGGCGTGGAGACGGCGTACGCCTCCCTCAAAAAGCAGGGCAAGGTGAAGGAAAACTGCAAATTTATTGCGTTCGGCGGGGATGGGGGCACCTACGACATCGGCTTCCAGTCGCTGTCCGGCGCGCTGGAACGCGGGCATGACATGGTCTATGTCTGCTATGACAACGAGGCCTATATGAACACGGGAATCCAGCGGTCCTCCTCCACGCCGCACTTCGCGGACGCGACGACCTCCCCGGCGGGCCGGGTCGTCCCTGGGAAAACGCAGGAGAAAAAGGATTTGACCCGCATCGTCGCGGAGCACCACATCCCCTATGTCGCCCAGACGACCTTCCTCGGAAACTTCCGGGACATCAGCGAAAAGGCGGAGCGCGCGATTTACACGCCCGGGCCGGCCTTCCTGAACGTCATGGCCCCCTGCCCGCGCGGCTGGCGCTACCCCTCCGAGGAACTGATGGAGATCACCAGGCTGGCGGTGGAGACCTGCGTCTGGCCGCTGTTTGAGGTCATCGAGGGCCGGTGGGTGCTCAACTACCAGCCCAAGAACAAGCTTCCGGTCGAAGAGTACCTCAAGCGGCAGGGCCGGTTCAAGCACATGTTCGCGCCGGGAAACGAGTGGATGATCGAGACCTGCCAGAAGGAGGTCGACCGCAGGTGGGAGCGGCTGTGCGCCGCCTGCAACGCGTAACCGCTCATCATGATACAAAAGGGCAGAGGGCCCGCCGGAAATTCCGGCGGGCCCTCTGCCGCGGGTTTATGCGATCGGGTCCAGCTTTTTGACCGTCAGGGGCGCGTTC
>ENA-UOIV01000363-UOIV01000363.1-human-gut-metagenome-genome-assembly--contig:-C59-NODE-363-length-52425-cov-12.915142_pt1 | contig 52425 bp, 52 predicted proteins | sample MGYA00242333_ERZ723880 | MGnify/ENA metagenome assembly ERZ723880 | reverse complement strand
GGGTCTCTCTTGCTCCCGCTGGGGTTCCCGGCGGGGCCTCTTCTCTATGGGTTGATTCCGGCATAGCCGGTCCGTTCGATCAGCTCCTGCCCCTCGGGGGAGAGGATCCATTCGAGCAGCGCGTCGATCTGCTCGGTGCTCTGGGTGGTGGCGGTGTAGAATTCGCTCGTCAGCGGGTAGCGGCCCGCCCGGATGTTCTCCACCGTGGGCGCGACGCCGTCCACCGCGAGCAGCTTGATGCCCTTGTTGCCGACCAGCTGGTCGGCATAGTAGCGGAAGGAGAAGCCGATCGCGTTCTTGTGGTTGCGGTAGTCGGAGGTCCGCTCGATGATCCCGGACATGAGGTCCTCGACCTGCTCGGTGGGCGGCGTCATCAGGGGCGCGTCCCCCATGAAGCGGACCAGCGCGCTCTGGCTTCCGCTGCCCTGGTTGCGCTGGAAAGCGAGGATCGGCTCGTCGCGTCCGCCGACCTCCTTCCAGTTGGTGATCCCGCCGGAATAGATGCCCCTGATCTCCTCCGAGGTGAGGCTTTCGACGGGGTTATTACGGTTGACGAAAAAGACGAACCCCTCCCGGCCGATCGGCGTGAAGCGCAGTTCCCGGCCTTCCGCGCGGGCCTCCCCGATCTGTTCCTCCGACGGGTACGCGCCGAACATCACGTCCACCTCGCCTTTGGCGAGCAGAGCGTAGCCGCCGATCGTGTTGTGGAACTGGAAGGGGCCGTCCGCCGAGCCGAGCGGGAGAATGTCGGGCGGATAGACCGCGCCCACAAAGGCGGAATAGACCGGGAACAGGGCGGTCGCGCCGTCCACCACCGGGAGCGGCTCGCCGAGCCGCAGGCTTGCCGGGCCGTCCAGCCGCGCGACCTTGGAATCCTGCGCGAAGGGCAGGTAATCGGCCGTGTCGAAGGGCGCGCCGTCTTCGACCGTCAGGTAGCGGTCGTAGGCGTTGTGTGCGAATTGGACGCCCAGGCAGACGGCGGAAAGCAGGACGACCCCCGCGAAAACGATCCCCACATTCCGCCGGGCCCTGCCCGGACGCAGCAGAATCAGCAGGATGCAGAATACGGCCGCGGCGATCGGCAGCAGGGCGAAGAGGACGGAATAACCGGTGGCCAGGGTCAGCAGGAAAAGATAGAGCGCGGCGATCGGGGCCGCGAACACGAGCAGCAGGATGGCCGCCGTCTGCAAGACGGCGGATGGTTTTCGACCGGAATCGTTCACAGGAGGGCCCCCATTCACAGGTTTCTTGGAACGACTCCATATTACCAGAAAAACGGACGGGCGGCAAGCCTGGAGACGCGGGTGAAAAATCAGGAACGCTCCCACATCGAGGAGAATAGGCTAATAGGGGGCAATCCACAAAGCCCCCGAAATTCAGATAGATTTGGAGAAGAAACCATGAACCAAGATATGATCCCTTTAAACCGCGTGCCGGAAGGGCGCGTCGCACGGGTCATCGACCTGTTTACCACCGGAAATATGCGGCGGAGGCTGCAGGACATCGGACTGATTGAGGGGACCGACGTCGAGTGCCTGCAAAAGAGCCCCGCCGGGGACCCGGTCGCCTATTACATTCGCGGGGCGGTCATCGCGCTGCGCTCGGAGGATTCCCAAAACATACTGGTGCGCTGCAACTAAAACGACGACATAGGGGGAGATTTCAGTGGGCTTAACATCCGGTTCCACGGGAAAACGTGCGGTCGACAGCGGCTTTGTCATCGAAAGGGGCCCGGGCGAACGGGTCATCGCGCTGGCGGGCAACCCGAATGTCGGAAAAAGCACGGTTTTTAACGAGCTGACCGGGCTCAACCAGCATACCGGCAACTGGCCGGGCAAAACGGTCACGAACGCGCAGGGGCGCTATACCCACAAAGGCCGCGAGTACATCATGGTGGACATCCCGGGTACTTATTCGCTGATGGCGCATTCGGTGGAGGAGGAGGTCGCGCGGGACTTCATCTGCTTCGGGGACCCCGACGCGGTGGTGGTCGTGTGCGACGCGACCTGCCTCGAACGCAACATGAACCTCGTCCTCCAGACGCTGGAGATCACCGACCGCGTCGTCGTCTGCGTGAACCTGATGGACGAGGCGCGGAAAAAACACATCGAAATCGACTTTGGAAAGCTCTCGGAGAACCTCGGCGTACCGGTCGTGGGCGCGAGCGCGCGCAGCCGGGAGGGACTCGACGAGCTGATGGACGCCGTGGGACGTGTGGTGGAGAGCGACCGCTGCGAGCCGGTCCGCCTGCGGTATCCGCAGGCGGTGGAGGACGCGCTCGCACTGCTCGCGCCCGCTGTGGAACCGCTCTGCACGGGCGGGATCCCCGCGCGCTGGATCTCCCTCAAGCTGCTCGCGGACGATACCCAGCTGATCGAAGCGCTGGGAAGCTATCAGAGATGCAACCTCCTCGCCAACGACGGCGTCGCGTCCGCGCTTCAGCGGGCGCGCGCTCTGCTGGCGGGGCAGGGGTTCTCCATTGAAAAGCTGCGGGACATCATCGTTTCCTCCATTGTCCTCCACGCCGAGGAGACCTGTTCGGACGTCGTGACATTCCGCAGGGAGGGCTACAACGACCGCGACCGCCGACTTGACCGTATCCTCACCAGCCGTGCCACCGGCATCCCGGTGATGCTCCTGATGCTCGCCGTCGTCTTCTGGCTGACGATCACCGGCGCGAACTATCCCTCCCAGCTGCTGGCGGACGCCCTCTTCTGGGTGCAGGACCGCCTGACGGAATTCTTCGTCTGGATGGGCGCGCCCCTCTGGGTGAACAGCCTGCTGGTCGAAGGGGTTTACAGGGTGCTTGCATGGGTCGTTTCCGTCATGCTGCCCCCGATGGCGATCTTCTTCCCGCTCTTTACCCTCCTGGAGGACTCCGGCTACCTGCCGCGCATCGCCTTCAACCTCGACCGCGGCTTCAAACGCTGCCACGCGTGCGGCAAGCAGGCCCTGACCATGTGCATGGGTTTCGGATGCAACGCGGCGGGGATCACCGGCTGCCGCATCATCGATTCGCCGCGGGAACGCCTGATCGCGATTATCACGAATAATTTTGTTCCCTGCAACGGGCGGTTCCCGACCCTTATCGCAATCATTACGATGTTTTTCGTCGGGGGCGCGATGGGCGCGTTTTCCTCCGTCGTCTCGACCCTGATCCTCACCGCGGTCATCGTGCTCGGCGTGCTGATGACCTTTGCGGTGTCGGCGCTCCTCTCCCGCACGATCCTCAAGGGGGTGCCGTCCTCCTTTACCCTCGAGCTGCCGCCCTACCGCCGTCCGCAGATCGGCAAGGTGATCGTCCGCTCGATCTTCGACCGGACCCTCTTCGTGCTCGGGCGCGCGATTGCCGTCGCGGCGCCGGCGGGGCTCGTCATCTGGGTGATGGCCAACGTCACCGTCGGGGATATGAGCCTGCTGGCCCACTGCGCGGGCTTCCTCGATCCCTTCGCGCGGCTGCTCGGGCTGGACGGTGTGATCCTCATGGCGTTCATCCTCGGGTTCCCGGCCAACGAGATCGTCGTGCCGATTATCATCATGGCCTATCTCGCGACGGGGAGCATCCTCGATTTCGACAATCTCGCACAGCTCAAGACGCTGCTCGTCGACAACGGCTGGACCTGGCTGACGGCGGTGTGCACGATGCTCTTTTCGCTGATGCACTGGCCCTGCTCGACGACCTGCCTGACCATCCGCAAGGAGACGCAGAGCTGGAAGTGGACGGCGGTCTCCTTCCTCGTGCCGACGGTGATCGGCATGATCGTCTGCTTCCTCGTCGCGGGCGCGGCCCGGCTGCTCGGGCTGGCATGACAAAAAAGCGTCCCGCTTTTCAAGCGGGACGCTTTTTCACAGGTCCTTGACGAAGCCGCGCAGGACCTCGCAGGAGGCATGAAATTTTTCTTCCTCGGCGCCGGTGAGGGGGAGGCGGACGATTTCCTGGACCCCGCCGCGTCCGATGACCGCGGGCACCCCGCAGAAGACGCCGTATTCCCCATACTCCCCCTCGAGCAGGGTGGAGACGGGGATGATGCGGTTTTCGTCGTGCAGGATGCACTTGATGATGCCCGCGGCGGTGGTGGCGATGCCGTAGTAGGTCGTACCCTTGCGCTTGAGGATTTCCCAGCCCGCCTGAACGGTGTCGTGGACGAGCCGGTCGAGGTCGGCCCCCTCGAAGCGGCCGGGATTGTCCCGCAGGACCTCGGCAAAGGTTTTGCCGCCCACGGTGACGCGCGACCAGGGGACCATCTGGCTGTCGCCGTGCTCGCCGAGCGCGAAGGCGTGGACGCTGCGCGGGTCGACGCCGACCAGCCCGCCGAGGAGCGCCTTGAGGCGGGCGGAGTCGAGCGCGGTGCCGGTGCCGATCACCTGGCTTTTGGGGAGGCCGGAGAGCTTCCAGACATCCTGCGCGATGAGGTCCACCGGGTTGGAGACGATGAGGAAGATGCCTGAGAAGCCCGCCTCCATGACCGGCCCGACGATCGAGCGGACGATCTCCTTCGAGAGGCCGAGGGTGTCGAGCCGGGTCTGGCCCTCGCGGGGCGGCGGCCCGGCGGTGATGACGACGATGTCCGCGTCGCCGCAGCCGGCGTACCCGCCGGCCGTCACCCGGATGTTGCGGCCGAGGTAGTCGATGCCGTCCCGCAGGTCCATCATCTCCCCGTGGGCGCGTTCGGCGTCGCGGTCGACGAGCAGGATTTCGTCGCAGAGCCCCTGCGTCAAAAGGCTGAACGCGGTGGAGGAGCCGACGAGTCCCGCCCCGATGATGGCGACCTTGCTGATATGCTGTTTCATGGGATCACCTCGAGAGAATCATTTCTCCCTAGTATGCCCCAATCAGTCGAGCAGATGCTTGGAGCGCCAGTTTCCGCTGCGCCAGCGCAGGAAGGAGACGAGCCCGCGGAAGCACTCGTCGCAGGTCATGGCGATCCAGATGCCGGGCAGCCCGAGCCCGAGGACGACGCCGAGCAGGTAGCCGCCGCCGACCGCGACCGTCCAGACGGTGGTGACGTTGAGGCAGATGGGGAAGCGGATGTCGCCCGCCGTCTGAAGGGCGCGGAATAGGACGATGTTGGCCGCGCGGCCGAGCTCGAGCAGGATTTCGATGCCCATGATCGTGCGGCACATGGAGAGCACCTGCGGGTCGCTCGTAAAGAGCCCGAAGAGCGGCTCGCAGAGCAGGAAGAGCAGCAGCGAGATTACAAAGGAGACGAGCATCGCGGCGCGCAGCGTCGCGTTGACGCGGCGGTCGGTCTCCTCGACTTTCCGCGCGCCCATCAGGTAGCCGACGATGATCTGGGTGGCCTGCGCGATCGCGGACCCGTAGATGTAGGAGAGCATCGCAAACATGTTGGAGTAGGCGCGCGCCGTGATGACGTAGATGGGCAGGGAGTTGCACATCGTCTGGATGACGATCTGGGTCAGGTTGTAGGAGATTGACTCGCCGCCCGAGGGGATGCCGATCTTGAGCAGGCGCTTCAGATGGTCGACGGGGAAGGGCCGCAGGTTCCGGAAGTCGACGGGGGTGCGGATCGTGCGCTTAAAGAGCCAGATGACGATGACGACGCCGACCAGGCGGGACAGGTCGCTCGAGATGGCGGCGCCCGCGACGCCGAGCATGGGGATCGGCCCCATACCGCCGATGAGGACAAAGTTGCCGGCGATGTTCAAAAGGTTGATGACGATCGAGATGAACATCGTCTGCTTGGTGAGGCCGTGCGCGCGGAAGAAGGCGACGAAGGTCAGGTGGATGGCCTGCAGGGGCATGCCGACGCCGATGATGCGCAGGTAGGCGCCCGCCTCGGGCATCAGCTCCGCCGGGACCCCCATCAGCCCGTAGATCTGCGTGGAAAAAAAGGTGAGGGCGACGAAGATGACAAGCGAGAGCGTGACGTTGACCACGAGCGAAACGGTGTAGGTCTGGGCGACCCGCTCGGTGCTGCCCGCGCCGATGTACTGGGTGATCAGGATGGTCGCCGCCATGCAGATGACCGAAAAGGAGATGAGGAGCAGATTGGTGATGACGTTGGCGTTGCCGATCGCTGCGACGGCGGTGGGGGAGGTGCGGGCCACCATCATCTGGTCGACGTTGCTGACGAGCATCTGGAGGACCAGTTCGACGAAGATCGGCCAGGTAAGTTGGAAGAGGTACCCGCGCGAATTGACATTTTGATCCATAAGCGTCCCCTGTTCACATCATAATAACGGAGTCATTATAGTACCTGCACGAAAAAAGTCAATGGATTTTCAGCACATCGCACAAATAAAGCGGACAGCACAAAAATGCTGTCCGCTGTAAGCCCGTGGTTCGTTATTTTGACATGAGGTCACAGATGGCGTTGGAGAAGGCGACGGGGTCGTCGATCGACATCCCCTCGATGAGCAGCGCCTGCGAATAGAGCAGGGAGGCGTACTGTTTCAGCCGGTCGCGGCCGCCCTCGTCCGCGTAGAGCTTCCGCATTGCCGCGAAGACGGGGTGGGAGGCGTTGACTTCCAGCACCCGCTCCGCCTTGGGCTTCTGCTCGCCGGGCATCGCGCTGAGCACCTTCTCCATCTCGAGCGAAACCATGCCGTCGCTCGAGAGGCAGACGGGGTGGGATTTGAGCCGGCTGGAGAGGCGCACCTCCTTGACCTTTCCGTCAAGGGCGTCCCGCAGAAAACCGAGCAGGTCCTTGTTCTCCTCGTTCTGCTTTTTAATCTCTTCCTTTTCCTCCTCGGTCTCCAAACCGAGGTCCTTATCGGCGACCGACTTGAATTCCTTGTCCTCGTACTTGAAAAGCATCCGGAGCGCGAACTCGTCGACGTCGTCGGTGAGGTAGAGGATTTCGTAGCCCTGGTCGCGGAGCAGCTCGGTCTGGGGCAGCAGGCCGATCTTTTCCACCGTTTCGCCGCAGGCGTAGTAGATGTATTTCTGCGACTCCTTCATGCGGCCGACGTACTCCGACAGGGTGACGAGCTTTTCTTCGCTCGACGAGTGGAAGAGCAGCAAATCCTGCAAGAGGTCCTTCTTGGCGCCGTAATCGTTGTAGACGCCGAACTTGAGCTGGAGGCCGAAGTTCTTCCAGAATTTCTCATATTGATCCCGGTCGTTTTTGAGCATCGAAAGCAGCTCGGAGTGGATCTTCTTTTCGAGCCGCCCGGCGATCACCTTGAGCTGGCGGTCGTGCTGGAGCATCTCACGGGAGATGTTGAGGGAGAGGTCCTGCGAGTCGACGAGGCCCTTTACAAAGCTGAAGCAGTCGGGCAGCAGGTCGGCGCACCTGTCCATGATGAGCACGCCCGAGGCGTAGAGCTGGAGCCCCTTCTCGTAGTCGCGGGAGTAGTAGTTGAAGGGGGCGCGGGCGGGGATGAAGAGCAGGGCGTTGTAGGTCGCCGCGCCCTCGGTGGAGCTGTGGATGACGAGCGCCGGGTCCTCGAAGTCGAAGTATTTCTCCTTATAGAAATTGTTGTAGTCCTCATCCTTCAGCTCCGACTTGTTCTTCTTCCAGATGGGCACCATGCTGTTGAGGGTCTCGTGCTCGGTGTAGTCCTCGTATTCGGGCTTGTCCTCGGGGCAGCCCTCCTTGAGACGGCGGGCGGGCATGTCCATGCGGATGGGGTAGCGGATGTAATCGGAGTACCGTTTCACAAGCGCGGAGACGCGGTGCGGGTCGAGAAATTCGTCGTAGTTCTCCTCCCCCTCGTTCTCCTTGAGGGTCAGCACGATCTTTGTGCCGTGGCCGTCCATTTCGCAGGGCTCGATCGTGTAGCCCTCGACGCCGCGGCTCTCCCATTTCCACGCCTCGTCCGAGCCATAGGGACGGCTGTAGACGGTGACGCGGGAGGCGACCATGAACGCCGAATAGAACCCGACGCCGAACTGGCCGATGATGTCAATGTCCTCCTTGTGCTCGCCGTCCTCCTCCTGCTTGAAGGCGAGGGAGCCCGACTTGGCGATCGTGCCGAGGTTGCTTTCGAGCTCGTCCTTCGTCATGCCGCAGCCGTTGTCCGTGATCGTAAGGGTGCGGGCGTCCTTGTCGAGGGCCAACTCGATCGAGAAGTCGTCCCTCGAAAGCCCGGTGAGATTCTCCGAAAGGGAGTGGTAGTAGAGCTTGTCGATCGCGTCGGAGGCGTTGGAGATCAGTTCGCGTAAAAAGATCTCCCGGTGGGTGTAGATCGAGTTGATCATCAATTCGAGCAGCCGTTTGCTCTCGGCCTTGAACTGCTTGGTGCGCATGAAACCAGACCTTTCTATCAGAATTTCATTAAAAACGAAAAGTTAGCACTCAATCTATTTGAGTGCTAACTATACTATAATATAAGTCGCAGGAAAAATCAAGTCTAAATTGTGAACATTTTCGGCAGTAAAACGCGCTCTTTCCGCCACTCAACTTACAGAAGGACAAAAAGGGGGGACCGGCATGGGCCGGATCAATCATCTGCTGAAGTTTGCCTGCATCGCGGCGGCGCTGACACTGCTTGCCGCTTCCCCGGCGCTGACCGCCCGGCCGCCCGAGCCGCCGGCCGAGACGGTCGAGATGCGCCTGCTGCCCGACGACCGCCCGATCCGCGTGACGGGCGACGGCCGGGTTCTCGAACTGCGCGCTCCCGCCGCCGGGCAGCTGCCCTCCCACGGCTTTGACGCGGAGCTGACGCCCGTCTACGACACGGCGGAGCCGGTCGACATCGCGCAGATGCCGGTGCGGGAAACGCCGGAAACGCCGGTTCCCCGCACCTGCCCGTTTGACGGGGAAGCCGTGTGAAACGCCGGCCGGCATTGGCCGCGGCAGCGCTGACCGTCCGCCGCCCGGGAGCCCGGCTGATCGAATGAGGATAAAAAAGGACCGCCTTACGGCGGTCCTTTTTGTGGTTTAGGATTGGGTATAGGCCTGGCCCGTGTGCTCCTTGTAGTGGTGCGCTTCCTCGAGCATCATGTCCTTGACCTTCATCAGGCGGATCTGGGTGCTGCGTTCGTTCTCGTCGAGCTTCATCGTGATGTACTTGATGTTTTCCCGCAGCTCGGGGATCACGACGTGTTCGAGCGCGTTGACGCGGCGGCGGGTCTTCTCGATCTCGGCCGCCATCAGTTGGCAGGACTTCTCCACCTCGGCCAGCCGCAGCAGGTCGGGCAGGATGTCCGAGAGGGACTTGATCGCGCCGTCAAGGTCGGAGGAGGTGAAGGCGAAGCCGTAGGAATAGATGTTGTTTTCGTCGCCCGAGCGGGTCTTGTACTCGAAGACGGGAATCTCGACGCTCATGACGTTGCGCTCCGACGCCTCGAGGTAAACCTCCTGCATCGGGGCCATCATCGCCACGTTGAGCACCTCGTCGTCCATGCCCGCGCGCGCCAGCACGAAATTCTTGTTGGCGGCGGCGATGCCCGCCTCCACGGTTTCGCGCAGGGCCTTGTTTTCCCGCACCAGCTCGAGGAACTGACGCATCAGCTCGTCGCGCTTATCCTTGAGGAGCTTGTGGCCGCGCGTGGCGGTGACCAGCTTTTTCTTGAGCCTGGTCAGCTCCATGCGGGTCGGGTTCACCTGTGTTTTTGCCACGGTGCATCACCCCTCCTGCTGGCCGTAATACTGATCGAGGAACTTGTCGTCGATACGTTTCAGCTCGCTGCGCGGCAGGATGCGCAGCAGCTTCCAGCCGATGTCGAGGGTTTCCTCGATGTCGCGGTTGGCGTCGTAGCCCTGCGAGACGTACTCCTGCTCGAACGCCTCCGCGAACTTGGCGTAGAGCTTGTCGATGTCGGTCAGCGCGGCCTCGCCGAGGATGACCATCAGCTCCTTCGCGTCCTTGCCGCGGGAATAGGCGGCGAAGAGCTGGTTCATCGTGTTCGCGTGGTCGGCGCGGGTCTTGCCGACGCCGATGCCCTTGTCCTTCAGTCGGGAGAGGGAGGGCAGCACGTCGATCGGCGGGGTGACGCCCTTGCGGTAGAGCTCGCGCGACAGGATGATCTGACCCTCGGTGATGTAGCCGGTGAGGTCGGGGATCGGGTGGGTCTTGTCGTCCTCGGGCATCGTCAGGATGGGGATCATCGTGATCGAGCCGGTCTTGCCCTTCTGGCGTCCGGCGCGCTCGTAGAGGGAGGCGAGGTCGGTGTACATGTAGCCGGGATAGCCGCGGCGTCCGGGGACCTCCTTGCGGGCGGCCGAAACCTCGCGCAGCGCGTCGGCGTAGTTGGTGATGTCGGTGAGGATGACTAGCACGTGCATGTTCTTCTCAAACGCGAGGTACTCGGCCGCGGTCAGCGCCATGCGCGGGGTCGCGATGCGCTCGACGGCGGGGTCGTTCGCGAGGTTGATGAAGAGCACGGCGCGGTCGAGCGCGCCCGTCTCGCGGAAGGACTCGATGAAGAAGTTGGACTCCTCGAAGGTGATGCCCATCGCGGCGAAGACGACCGCGAACTGCTCGTCGGTGCCGCGCACCTTCGCCTGGCGCGCGATCTGGGCGGCCAGCTGGGCGTGGGGCAGGCCGGACGCCGAGAAGATGGGCAGCTTCTGGCCGCGGACGAGGGTGTTGAGCCCGTCGATTGCGGAGATGCCCGTCTGGATGAACTCCTGCGGGTAGCTGCGGGCCGCCGGGTTCATCGGCAGGCCGTTGATGTCCATGCGCTTCTCGGGCAGGATCTCCGGGCCGCCGTCGATCGGACGGCCGAGGCCGTCGAAGACGCGGGAGAGCATATCCTCCGAGACGCCCAGCTCCATGCTGCGCCCGAGGAAGCGGACGCGGGAGTTGGAGAGGTTGATGCCGGTCGAGGACTCGAAGAGCTGGACCAACGCGTCGCTGCCGTTGATCTCCAGCACCTTGCAGCGGCGCTTTTCGCCGCTGGCAAGCTCGATCTCGCCCAGTTCGTTGAAGGTGACGCCCTCCACGCCGCGGACCAGCATCAGGGGGCCTGCGACCTCCTGTATGGTACGATATTCCTTCGGCATTAGAACTCCTCCTTCTGTTTGGCCGCGAGCTCGGCGATCTCACTGGCGAGCTCCCGCTGGATCGACTCGTACTCCGGTCCGATCTGGTCGGGCAGGATGTACTTGAAGCGGCCGATCTGCTCGCGCACCGGCAGGTTGACGAGGGAATCGACCGGGATGCCCTTGGAGAGGCCCTCGACCGCCGCGTCGTAATAGTCGAGCACGAGCTTCATCATCGTGAACTGCTTGGGCAGCGGGGTGTAGGTGTCGACGTCGTGGAAGGAGTTCTGGTGCAGGAAGTCCTCACGGATCGACCGCGCGGCCTCCAGCTTGATGCGGTCGGGCGCGGACAGCGCGTCCATGCCGACGAGCTGGACGATCTCCTGTAGCTCCGATTCCTCCTGCAACAGCAGCATCATCCGCTGGCGCAGGGAGGACCACTCGGCCGCGACGTTCTCGTTGAACCATTTCTCGGTGGTATCGGTGTAAAGGGAATAGCTTGTCAGCCAGTTGATGGCGGGGAAGTGGCGCTGGTAGGCCAACTGGGCGTCGAGGCTCCAGAAGACCTTGACGATGCGCAGCGTCGCCTGCGAGACCGGCTCGGAGATGTCGCCGCCCGGAGGGGAAACGGCGCCGATTGCCGAAAGGGAGCCCTCGCGGCCCTCGGAACCGAGCGTGATGACGCGGCCGGCGCGCTCATAGAACTGCGCGAGGCGGCTGCCGAGGTAGGCGGGGTAGCCCTCCTCGCCGGGCATCTCCTCGAGTCGGCCGGACATCTCGCGCAGGGCTTCCGCCCAGCGGGAGGTCGAGTCGGCCATCAGCGCGACCGAGTAGCCCATGTCGCGGAAATATTCGGCGATCGTGATGCCGGTGTAGATTGACGCCTCGCGCGCCGCGACGGGCATATCCGACGTGTTCGCGATCAGCACGGTGCGCTCCATCAGGCTGCGGCCCGTTTTCGGGTCCTTCAGCTCGGGGAACTCGTTGAGCACGTCGGTCATCTCGTTGCCGCGCTCGCCGCAGCCGATGTAGACGACGATGTCCGCCTCTGCCCATTTCGCCAGCTGGTGCTGGATGACCGTCTTGCCCGAGCCGAACGGGCCGGGGACGGCGGCCACGCCGCCCTTGGCGATGGGGAAGAGGGCGTCGATGACGCGCTGGCCGGTGACCAGCGGCATGTCGGGGGAGAGTTTTTCCTTATAGGGGCGGCCGCGGCGGACCGGCCAGCGCTGCATCAGCGTCAGGGGCTGCTCGGTCCCGTTGGCCGTCTCGATGACGGCGACCGTCTCGGTGATGTTGTAGTCGCCCTCTTCGATCGACTTGATCGTGCCGACGACCCCCACGGGGACCATGATCCTGTGCAGGACGATCTCCGTCTCCTGCACGGTGCCGATCACGTCGCCCGCGACGATCGCATCGCCCTGGCGGACGACGGGGGTGAAGTGCCATCTCTTCTCCCGGTCGAGGGAGGGGACTTCGACGCCGCGCGCGAGCGAGTTGCCGATCTTCGCGCGGATCTCCTCCAGCGGGCGCTGGATGCCGTCGTAGATATTCGAGATGAGGCCGGGGCCGAGCTCAACGCTCATCGGCACGCCGGTCGATTCCACCGGCTCGCCGGGGCCGAGGCCGGAGGTCTCCTCATAGACCTGGATCGACGCCTCGTCGCCGTGGATCTCGATGATCTCGCCGATGAGGCGCTGCCCGGAAACGCGCACCACGTCGAACATGTTGGCGTCGCGCATCCCCTCGGCGATGACCAGCGGGCCGGCCACCTTTTTGATCGTACCTTTGCTCATAGCTTGCTTTCACCTGCTCTATTCCGGTTTCGGAGGCCCCGCAGCGGCGGGGTCCGCGAAAGCCCTATTTTGCCGGCGGTCAGTTGCCGCCGAAGATGATGTCGGAGCCAACTGCCTGCTCCACCGATTTTTTCACGTTCCGGATGCCCATGCCGGTGTTCCCCGAGACGCCGGGGATGGGGATGATGGCGGGGAGGCGCTGGGCGCGGTAGCGGTCGATCTCCGTTTCGAGCTGGGCTGCGAGCGCCTCGGTGACGTAGACCACCGCGTAATCGCCCTCCGCGAGCCTGCGCAGCTGCTTTGCGGCCTCGACCGGGTCGGTGACCGGGAAGGTGTCCAGGCCGAGCGCCGCGAAACCGTAGATGCTGTCCCGGTCCCCCATGACTGCTGTCCTATACATACATCTCCCTGATCCTTTCCCGGATCGACGCCTCCGGCAAATCGTTGAGCTTGCCGGAGAGGATGATCCGCACGCACTTGATCTCGTTTTCCCGCCCGAGGATATAGGCGGCGAGCGGCCCGATACCGAACGCCTGGAACTGCTGCGGGCGGATCGACTCGATGATCACGTTGTCGCACCACCGCTCGAACGCGGAGGGCGACTGCTCGAGCGCCGAGACGGCGGCCGCGTAGTCGGTCGTGGAGAGGTAGTCGCTGACCGCCTCGAGGCTGTCGGCAGCCGCGCGCGCGAGCTGGTAGACGTCGAGCGACCGGCAGGGCGCCAGCGCGCGGCGGATGAATTCGAGGGACTTGCCCGTCTTCTGGCAGCGCACGGCGGTCTTGATGTCCGCCGCCGCGACGGTGAGCTCGGCATATTTGGCGATCAGCTCACTGTCGCTCTCCCGCCCGGCGCGCTCGATCGCTTCGAGCGCGGCGCGGTCGATGACGATGTCGCAGAGCTGGCCGTCCCGGGTCTGGGAGAGGGCGGTATACGCCTCCTCGGCCGGGGCGCGCATCGCCTCGGGCAGCAGGCCGAATTCCTTCTGGCGCACGGCGTCGAGGATCGCGCGATAGTCGACCGTCCCGTGTGAAATGAAGATGCCGAAGTCCTCTTCGCCGGTGCAGACCAGCTTGACCGCGGCCTTGAGATTGTGGTAGTCGTTGGCGTAGAGGAAGACGTCGAAGACCGACATGTCCTCCACCAGCTCCCCGATCAGGCTCCAGGTCTTCTCCCGCTCGGCCGCGAGCATGCGCTCGGTGCCGATTCCGGGCTCGCCGTCCCCCCAGCCGCGGTCGGCCAGCAGGCGCATGCACTCGTCGTAGCTTTTGGCCGCGAGCAGCTGTTCGATCGCCTGTGAGTTGAGGAGGGAGAGCTCCTTGGAGCGGATACGCGCAACGGCATAGGTATATAACGAATCGGACATTGCCTAACCTCCTTTGCGCGAATTAAGAGAAGAGCAGCTCCTGGACCCGGTCCTGCAAACGCTCGCGCGCCGCGTAGAAGAGCGCCTCGATCGAGCAGTTCTCCTCGATGCCGCCGTAGCTGAGCACGAAGCCGCCGTCGATGTCGCGGGTCTCCCGCGAGACGGTGAGCTTCCCGTTCGCGGATTTCGCGAGCGAGGTCTCGAAGCTGGCAGGCAGCCGCCCGAGGTCGGCGGGGGAGAAGAGCAGCTCGCCCTCCTGCGGGAGGGAAAACTTGCTGATCATCTTGAGGATCAGCGCGAAATAATCGGAATCGGGGAGCTTGTAGATCGACTGGCGGGCGCTTTCGATCGCTTCGCCGATGATCTCCTGCTTGGCGGCGAGCACCGCGCGGCGCTGCGCCAGTTCGGCGGCGGATCTCGCGGCGGCCAGATGGTTCTGCACGTCGGTTTTCGATTTGGCCAGGATCGCGCCGGACTGCGTCCGCGCGTCCTCCGCCGCCTTCGCGGCGAGCTGCCCGGCCTCCTCCTTCGCCTGTGCGACGACCGCGTCCGCGGCCTGCTGCGCCTCGTCCCGAATCTGCTGTACAATTTTTTCTAGTCCGGTCATAGCAGAATTCTCCTTACTTTGAAAGTGCGGAACATTCCGCCGGGGATCACAGGCTCAGGCCGCCGACGCCGAAGATCGAGAGGATCGAAACGAGCAGGGCGAGGATCGCGTAGGTCTCGACCATCGCCGGGAAGATCATGGACTTACCGAACGTCTCGGGGCGTTTGCAGATCATGCTGATCGAGGCGACGGAGGCGCGCGCCTGACGGATCGCGGACCAGAGGCCGACGAACGCCATCGGCATGCAGGCGGCGAAATAGAGCAGGCCCTTGACGAGGGAGATGTTGGGGTCGCCGCCGAGGATGCCGATCTGGGTGAGGGTGATGAAGGCGATCAGCAGGCCGTAGATGCCCTGCGTACCGGGGAGAAGCTGAAGGATCAGGACTTTACCAAAGCGGTTGGGGTCTTCGGTGACCGCGCCAGCCGCGGCCTCGCCGGCCATGCCGACGCCGATCGCGGAACCGATCCCAGCCATCAAAGCGGCGAGGGCCGCACCAAGCAACGCAAAAGCAATTCCCAAAGAACTCATTTCAGATTTCCTCCTTAAATTTGTAATATTTCGTATGGGCGGCGAACGGCGTGAACGCACGGCCGCCCCCCTCATAGAACTTGCCGAAGAACTCGACGAACTGCAGGCGGTTGGTATGGACGTAGGCGCCCAGCAGGTTGATGCCGATGTTCAGCGTGTGCCCGATCAGGAATACGACGATGAACATGATCGCGCCGACGATGCCGCCGCCCGCCATGCTGCCCATCTTGTTGAAGACCTGCGCGATGACGCCGGTCGCGAGACCGAGTGCCAGCAGGCGGGAGTAGGAGAGGATGTCGCTGAGGTAGCCGGTGACGTTATAGGCGCTGTAAAGCCCCTGCGCCAGCCGCGCGAACGGGTTTTTGGAGTCCCGCCCGCCCGTCAGGATGATCCCGACGAGCCCTGCGAGCGCGCACCACGCCGCAACCGTCGCGGCGATCGGCGGAAGCTGGAAGGGGATGCCGAGCATCTCGGTGATCATCGGCATGGTCAGCAGATAGACGATGCCGCCGCCGACCAGCAGGTACCAGAACACGACGTCGCAGACCGCGTCGTAATATTTCCCCTCCCGCGCGTACTGGTAGAACTTGAGCCCCAGCCCGACGAAGAGGTGGATGATGCCGATGAGGAAGGAGAAGGTCAGCAGGCGGATGGGCTCGCTGACCGGCTCGAACCAGATGGGCCGCAGCGCCAGGTCGCTGTGGAAGAAGGTCGACGAGATGACCGCGACCGCGTCCCCGAAGAAGCTGCCGAACATGAATCCCCAGAAGGTGGTGGACAGCCCGCACCAGAAGAACATCTTGACCATCTTGCCGATGCCGGGCTCCATGTTCTTGTACTTGAGGATCACGACCGCGCAGGCGATCGTCATGACGAGGCCGTAGCCCGCGTCGGAAAGCATCATGCCGAAGAGGATGTAATAGAAGAAGGACATGATGGTCGTCGGGTCGATCTCGTGCCTGCCGGGGAGGCTGTAGCTCTCGACGACCGATTCGACCGGGGTGGAGAAGGGGTTGTTCTTGAGCACGACCGGCACGTCCTCGTCGGGGCCGGGAGCGGTGAGCTCGACGGCCACGTCGAATTTGGAGGAGAGCTCCTCGGAAAGCGGCCGGGCGTTCCGCGCGGTGACGTAGCCGGAGAGGATGAACGCCCGCCGTGACTGCATGAGCCGCCCGATAACGTCGTATTTTTCCGCCCGTAGCCGCAGGTAATCGGCCAGCAGCTTGAGGTCCGGGCGGTCGCCGCCGCGCGAGACAATCTCCGTCCGGGCGGCTTCGATCGCCTCGTTTGCCCGCGCGATCTCCGCTTCGAGCAGCTTTTTGCGCTCGGCGGGGCTCTCGGCGGGCGGGGAGGCGGGCCGGGTAAAGCCGATGGCGCGCAGCGCCTCGTCGACCGCGGCCGCCTCGGCGCGCGGGGCGACGATGAAGACGCAGGTCTGGTCCTGCGAATGGCTGACGAGATCGACGTTGACCGTCGCGTCGGGGGCCTGTCCGGCGATCCGGGAATAAACCTCGTCGAGGGGGAGGTCCTCGGGGAAGGAGCCGATAAACGCCGCCGTGGAGCGCGTCCCGGTGAACCGAAGCGGGACGTCGAGCCCGAGCCAGGGGACGAGCGCGTCGAGCTGGGTCTCAAGCTTGAGGATCTCCGCGCGGTTCTCCGCGATCTTTTTCGAGAGCGCGTTCAGGCGCAGCGCCTGTGCGAGCACGTCGTCGGCGCGTTCGCCGAACGCGGCGTACTCATCGGCGGTCAGCGGCCCGCGCCCCTCGAGCGAGGAAAGCAGGGAGGACTTGACGGGGGAATAGGCGTCGAGCACCTCCAGAGCCTGATTGACGGCGGAGAGGTCCTTCTCGAATTGAGACCGGACGGCGGAGGTGTCGGCTTTTTCAAAGACGCTGTCCTGCAGGGCCAGGTCGGAGATTTCGACGACGCCGCGCCGCTGCAGGGTTTCAAGAATGGATTTGCGGTCTTTTTTCAGCGCGCATATGCTGATGCGCTGCATCTGCAGCACCGCCATGAAACGGATGCCTCCTTTTTCATGAAATTGGGCAGGGGGATCAGATCAGCTCGGAGAGAATCAGGCGACGGACCTCGGCCCCCTTTGCATCCGCGCTGGCGCGCAGCGAAGCAATTTCCTTTTTGACGGATTCGAGCGCCTCGCTCTGCATGGCTTCGCCCTGTTGCTTTGCTTCGGCAAGCGCCGCGTCCGCCGCGGCTTTCGCCCCGGCGACCGCCTGGCCGACCGCTTCGGCGGCGTCGGCTTTCGCGCGCGAGAGAATCTCCTCCCGTTGGCGTGCCGCCTCCTGTTCGATCTGTTCGGCTGCAAGCTCCGCTTCGCGGACAGCCCGAATGGTCTCCTGTTCCATAGTATCACCACCCACTTATCTGATTTTACTTGATCCGTGTATGGAAGGCCCCATGGCCGGGTAAACGTCGTTGGGATATCTTGTATAGTATACCGCCTTTTTTAGGAAGAATCAACAAAGCGCGGCCCGCTGAAGAAAAAATACAATAATTTTTTATTATCTTTCCACAAATTGGGCCGCTGGCACGCGATCGGGCATTTCCCAGCCCGTTGGCCACATTATTACAATAAAAAAGGAAAAAACATACTGATATTGTACTATATAAAGACAACAGAATCAAGGTGTTATCGGAAGTAATTTTGTGAAAAATAATAATTTATTATTTTGCAGAAACACAATGGAAGAAAAAACCGTTTGGGGTTGAACGGGAAGGGAATCCGTAGTAAAATGGCGGTAGAAGGCGGCCCGTGTCAATCATAGCATGCCGCGCCGGGGCCGTAATTAGACAGATTTACCAGATTGTCGGAAAACGAGACGGTTTTCGCAATCTGTATGGACAGATCGGGGGAGACGGGATGATCAGAGGCCGATGCATAGGGTACCGGTGGCTGGCCGCTGTGCTGGCCCTGCTGTTCGTATGCGCGGGGCCGCCCGCGTTCGCGGAGGATGCGGTTGAACCGGCCGTTTCTCCGACGGAAAAGACGCTGGAGGAGGGGAACAAGCTCGCGGATATCGCGTTCACTGCGAGGGACGGGAATGATACCGTGCGGGGTCGTTTTGCCTGGGCGCCCGAAGTCCCCTATGATCAATCTCTTACGCAAGCGGATTCCGGATCTTATACGGTCATCTTTACGCCGGAGCCTGCCGAGCAAAACGGGAAGGTTTATTCAGAAGCGCGGCAGGCGGTCGCCGTCACCGTTATGCCGAAGGAATCACCCGACCCCGCCTACGACACCGCGTCCGCGATCACCGACGCGGTCCGCGGCATCGCCGATCGGTCGGACGACGAGGTCCGCCGCATCGCCGAGGCGATGCGCGCGCTCAGCGGCCGCGAGCAGGACAGGCTCTCCCGGTCGACGCTCGAAAAGCTCGACGCGGAGTACTGCAAGCGCTTCGGGTACACCCATGAGACGACGGTCGACGTGCGCGACGACGGCGTTTCGAGCAACCGCATCCCGCGCGGTTCCCACGCCTACGGCGTGGCGGCCGCCACCGGGGGGAACCGCACGGTGAAGCTCTACCAGCAGAAGCCGTCGGGCAGCTCGGTGCTCCAGTTTGAACTGGAGGTGGACGGCAGCTCCGCCTCACTGCCCGCGCCGATCGTCGTATACGTCGCGCTTCCCGGCAATATCAGCGGTTCCCGCGATTATTACCTGAAAAGCACGGACGGGGAGATCTCCGCGAGCGTTTCGCGCGACTATCTCGCCTTTACGACCAGCACCCTCGGCCGGTTCCGCCTCTACCGGGAGCGCTCCTCCGGCCGGGACGACGATGACGATGATGACGACGACCGGTACCGCTACCGTTATCGTTCCCGGAATACCGGCCGGGATTACGCCGTCACCTCCTTTTGGGAGCCGGTGATCGACGCGGTCCATGACGCGAAGGAGGGCGACCGCCTGCGCGTCAACATCGGCGCCCGCACCGAGATCCCCGCCGACCTGCTGCGGGAACTGAAAGGCCGCCGTGTCATGCTGGTGCTGAGCCCCTCGCGCGGGGACAGCGTTACGATCCGGGGGGAGGAGGTCGTCTCCATCCCCGTTTCGCGCGACTACTACACGATGAACAATCTGCTTTCCCTTTATGAGCGGGGGGACCGCTTCGACGATCCGCCCGCCTCCGGTGAGGCGGCTCCCGCCGCTCCGGCGGCGCCCCCCGTGGCACGGCCGCCGGCGGCTTACGTCCCGGCCGCGCCCGTCTACGCGCCTCCGGCCGCGTCTTCCGCCCCGGCAGAATCCGCCGTGAGCGTGTCCGAGCCCCCTGAGGAGGAGCCGCTTCCGGACGTGGAGATCGCGGCGGAGGAGGACGACCCGCCCGCATCCTCCGAGGAGGAACCCGCCAAGCCGCAGGAGCCGACCGGCGGCGAGGAGAACCCCTTCGGGCTGGCGGTATTCGCGGCGGCCGCGGTGGCGGCGGCGGCCCTGCTCTCCTGCGTGCTGACGCTCGCCATCTGGGGAGCGCGGCGCAGGAGGGGAAGATAGGCGAAAACAGTTGACTTTCCGCAAGTTTGTGCTATATTGAAGACAGAGTCCGGGGTCCGGAATTTAGAATGACATCTTCACACCCTCACCCCCTATAGCATGGAGCGGTCCGCGCATCTGCGCGGGCCGCTCCGCTTTTTGTGTGAAAAAGTAAGAGAATTGTAAGAAAACTGTTGCAAAATCAGTAAGAACCGTCCGGTATGCTCTTTTTGTGTGAAATAGATGTTGACATTTTTTTAGCAATACTGTATTATTGTACCGTTATGTTAATACAATAGGCGGAAATAATTTCACATGTCTGAATCCAAACGGCGGGGAATGTCGTTTGTATCAACGGAGTTTCATGGCAGCCGGGCGGGCGCCCGGCGGAAAAAGATTCTTGAACGAAGGAGTTATGAGGAATGCTTGGGATAAAAAAGAAAAATCCGGAATCTGCCGCGGCGGGCGCGGAACAGGAGGCGCCGAATTCGACCGCCGGGGTGAATCAGGACATCGCACGCTTCACCAAGCGCAAATCCCATAAGAAGCGGATTGCCATCGCAGTGGTGGCGGTCGTGGTGGTCGGCGCAATCGGATGGAAGTTCCTGTTCGCGAGCGCGCCGGTGATGGCTCCGGTCATGTCCACCGCCTTGCAGAAGACCGAGCTGGTCAACAGCATCAGCCTGACCGGCACGGTGGAAAGCGCGGAGGCTTCCTATGTACATACGACCCTCAACAGCACGGTGAACACCGTTGCGGTAAAGGTCGGGGACCACGTGGAGGCGGGCGACCTGCTCGCCCAGCTCGACACCTCCGATCTCGAGCTGTCGATCGCGGAACAGCAGGCGGTCATCAGCAAGATTTCCCGCCAGAACCAGTACGCGATGGAAAACGCGCAGAAGAAGCTCGAGGACGCCAAGAGCGACATCTCCAACAACGTGGACGCGGAGCTGATCGCGGCGGAGAACGCCCTGCGCAGTGCGCAGCAGAACCTGAACGATGCGCGCCGCGACCTCAACGACCACAAGGATGACCTCGAGTACGCGGACGATGTCATGAACAACCTTGAGAAAAAACTCAACCGCGCGCGCAACGAATACCAGGACGCGGAAAAGAAATACCAGATCGCCGAGCGGGAACACAAGGATAACGGCACCCCGATCCCGCAGGACGTCATCGATGAGCTTGACCGTTCGGAGAAGGCTTACGACGAGGCGCTCAAGGAGTGGCAGAAGAACGACAACGAGTACGGCGGCGACCTGAGCAGCTACAGCAAGGAGTACCGCTCCGCGCGCATCGCTTATGAGAACGCGCTCGCCAACAAAAACGCGATTGAAAACAGCGTCAACCGCAATCTCGACAACCTCGAAACCAGCATCAAGGGGCAGGAGATCGACGGCGACCTCACCTCCCAGCAGATCTCGCTCAAAAAGCTGCAAAAGGATCTCAGCGAGTCGACGGTTACCGCGCCGATCTCCGGCACGGTGACGGCGGTCTACGCCAAGGAGGGGGTCCCGGCGGCGGGGCTGCTCTTTGTGGTCGAGAACACCGACGACCTGGTCATCAAGACCGCACTCAAGGAGTACGACGTCGCGACGGTCCAGGAGGGGATGCCCACCGAGATCAAGTCGGACGCGACCGGCGAGGAGGTCTTCGAGGGGACGGTCGGGCGCATCTACCCGACGGCGGTCAAGGCGTCGGACGGCTCCACCAGGACGGATGGCGGCGTTGAGTTCGAGACGGAGGTCTCGATCAACGATCCGGCTTCCACCGGGCTGCGCGTCGGCATGAACGTCCGCCTCAACATCGTCACGCAGAAGAAGGAGAACGTCTGGGCCGTCCCGTTTGAGGCGGTGGGCACCGACGCGCAGGGCCAGAGCGTGGTCTATGTCGCCAAACCGAACGAGGAGGGCGCGATGATCGCGACCGCCGTTCCCGTGACCACCGGCATGGAGACCGACTTCTACCTCGAAATTTCTTCCGACGGCCTTGCGGACGGCGACCAGGTGCTCTCCGATGCGAGCACGGTCATTCCCGGCATGCCCGTCACGCTGGCGGCCGGCATGGGCGGCGCGGCTCCCGCGGGCGCCGTGATGGAGGGCTGAGCATGAGCGACGAAAAACTTGCCTGGAGCCCCATGCCGGACGGCAGCCTGATCATTGACATGCAGGGGATCTACAAGCGCTTTTACATCGGCCAGCCCAATGAGCTGGAAATCCTCAAGGGCATCGACCTGCAGGTCGGCCGCGGGGAATTCGTTTCGATCGTCGGCGCTTCCGGTTCCGGCAAGTCGACGCTGATGAACATCATCGGCGCGCTCGACCGGCCGACCGAAGGAAGCTACACCCTCGACGGGGTGCCGATGCGCGACGTGCCCGACAACATGCTTTCGGAGATCCGCAACTGCAAGATCGGGTTCGTCTTCCAGACCTTCAACCTCATTCCGCGCACCTCGGCGCTGCGCAACGTCGAGCTTCCGATGCTCTATTCGGGCATGGGCGCTTCGGCCCGCAGCCGCCGCGCGAAGGAGCTGCTCGACATCGTCGGCATGGCGGACCGGATGAAGCACCAGCCCAGCGAGCTGTCGGGCGGGCAGAAACAGCGCGTGGCCATCGCGCGCGCGATGGCCAACGATCCGGCGATCATCCTCGCGGACGAGCCGACCGGCGCGCTCGACACCCAGACGGGCCATATGGTCATGGACCTCTTTCACCGCCTGCACCGGGAGGAGGGGAAAACGATCGTGCTGATCACCCACAACCCCGAGCTTGCCGCCGAAACCGAACGGATCGTTACGATCAGCGACGGGCGGATCATCCGTACCGAGAAAGGGGGGATGCCGCGTGCAGCTGTTTGAAAACATTTCCCTGGCGGTCGCGGGCCTGCGCGCCAACAAGATGCGCGCGCTGCTCACGATGCTCGGCATCATCATCGGTATCGGCTCGGTCATCACGATCGTTACCGTCGGCGACGCGATGACCAATTCGGTCACCGCCGTCTTCAACGACATGGGCGCGAATTCCTTTCAGCTCTTCCTGTCCGACAAACCGGATGAAAACGGGGCTTTAAATTATAACCGCAGCTATGAAGCGGAAGACTATTTGAATGACGACATCCTCAGCCTCTACACAGAACGGTTTGCCGACGAGATCGAAAACTGGGCCGTCACCGTCAACGCGGGCAACGGCCGGGCGCAGGTGGGCCGCCGCCAGACCGACGCATGGGTTTACGGCGTCAACGCCGATGCCCTGGGCATCCAGAACATCACCCCGATCGCCGGGCACGACCTCAACGACCGGGAGGTCAGCGGGGAAAAGTACGTGGCGGTGGTCTCCAAGGGCATGCTTGAGAAGCTGATGCCCGGCGTCTCCCCGCAGCAGGCGCTTGGGCAGGAAATTAAAGTGCGGCTCACCGCGGGGCTCTATACCTTCAACGTCGTGGGGGTCTATGACTACCAGATCTCCGGCATGATGGCGAGCATGGCGGGGGACACCAGCCGGCAGATGTTTATCCCCGTGGGGGTGGCCAAGCAGATCGCCAAGGACGGCGGCGCGGAGGCCAAGAACGTCGACGGCTACTATGCCGTGCAGGTCAAGGCGAAAGCGGGCGTGGACGTGCAGGACTTCGCGGACCGTTCCACGGAGTATATCAACCGCTCCTTCTACCGGGACAACAAATATGTGAAAATCGAGTCCCAGAACATGGACAGCATGATCGGCCAGATGACGGCCACCCTGGGCACGATGAAGATGGCGGTTTCGGTCATCGCGGCAATCTCCCTGCTGGTGGGCGGCATCGGCGTCATGAACATCATGCTCGTGTCGGTGACCGAGCGGACCCGCGAGATCGGCACCCGCAAGGCGCTCGGCGCCAAGAACAGCGCCATCCGCGTGCAGTTCATCGTCGAATCGATGATCATCTGCCTGATCGGCGGCGTCATCGGCGTTTTGCTCGGAACCACGCTCGGACGGCTCGGTTCGGTGGTGCTCGGCGCGCCGAGCTGGCCCTCGCCGGTCGTCGTGCTGGTGGCCGTCACCTTCTCGATGGCGATCGGCGTCTTCTTCGGATATTATCCCGCGAACAAGGCGGCGAAGCTCGACCCGATCGAGGCGCTGCGCTACGAATAAAACTTACCAAAAAGGACGGGCAAAAGCCCGTCCTTTTTGGAATTGCGCCGGTCGGACAACATGGTATAATAGAGATGTTCAGGCAACCCGATATTTTGGAAGGAGCTGTTTTTTTATGCCGTTGGTCACTACCACCGAAATGTTCAAGAAAGCCTATGAGGGCGGATACGCGGTCGGCGCGTTCAACGTCAACAACATGGAGATCGTCCAGGGGATCACCGAGGCCGCTTCCGAGCTGAAAGCGCCGGTCATCCTTCAGGTTTCAGCGGGTGCGCGCAAATACGCCAAGCACGCCTACCTGGTCAAGCTGGTCGAGGCCGCCGTGGTCGACTGCCCCGAAATCCCCATCGCGCTGCACCTCGATCACGGCGCGGATTTTGAGATCTGCAAATCCTGCATCGACGGCGGGTTCACCTCGGTCATGATCGACGGCAGCTCCCGCGCCTTCGAGGACAACATCGCCGAGACCCGCAAGGTCGTCGAATACGCCCACGCGCGCGGCGTCGTGGTCGAGGCCGAGCTGGGCAAGCTCGCCGGCATCGAGGACGCCGTCAACGTCGCGGCGGACGACGCGCAGTTCACCAACCCCGCCGAGGTCGAGGAGTTCGTCAGCAAGACGGGCGTCGACTCGCTGGCCATCGCCATCGGCACCAGCCACGGCGCTTTCAAGTTTAAACCCGGCCAGAAGCCGCAGCTGCGCTTCGACATCCTCGAAGAGGTCAGCCGCCGCCTGCCCGGCTTCCCGATCGTCCTGCACGGCGCTTCCTCCGTTCCGCAGGACCTCGTAAAGGTCATCAACCAGTTCGGCGGCGCGATGCCCGACGCGATCGGCATCCCCGAGGAGATGCTGCGCCAGGCGGCCACGATGGCGGTCTGCAAGATCAACATCGATTCGGACGTGCGCGTGGCGATGACCGCCGCCATCCGCAAGTACATGGCGGAGAACCCCAGCCACTTCGACCCGCGCCAGTACCTGACCCCGGCGCGCACCGCGGTCAAGGAGATGGTCTCCCACAAGATCACCGAAGTGCTCGGCTGCGCCGGAAAGGCGTAAGCGGTTTTCACCCGGAAAAGCCCGGCGGACGGCGTCCGCCGGGCTTTTTTGCGTCAGGGCGCGCCCGGCGCGCATAGGATGGGGCAGGAGGTGAGCGCATGGCTTCGTACTATTACGGTCCGCGCCCGGTCCAGACCCCGATGCGGCACCACGGGCGCAACTGGCCGACCAATATCAATACCCCCGGCGTGCACGCCTTTCAGAGGGGGCCGCGGAGCATCTTTGAGGAGCAGGAGTATTTCCGCACCGATCCATACGGCCGCCCGCTGCCCCGCTGAGGGAAAGGAAGCGGCGGGGCGCCCGCCCCGCCGCTTTGATCTATGGAAAGCCGGCGCTACCCTTCGGCCATCATCCGCTGGGCGAACCGGCGCATGTCCTCGATCGAGTGGATCTCGCCGGCATGCTCGTTGATCGCGAGCTTCACCTCCAGCGGGAGCGCGTCGAAATAGCCGGCCATCGTCACGTCCGCGCCGAACCCGAACGAAAAGAAGTTCGGATAATCCTGCATGAAAATCACCTCCGCAGATAGCTTGCGCGGAATTTGCGATTCCATGTGAGCAATTTCTGGATAGGAAAAAGGCCGGGCGCATGCCCGGCCTTTTTTGTCAGCTGTTATTTTTTTGAGGCGGTTTCGCGCTCTTCGCGCCGCTTGCCCTTTTCGCGGAGGTTGTCGTTGATGTCGATCATCCGCTGCACCGCGAGATCGAAGTCCTTGATCTCCTCGTACTGCTCGACGAGCGGGCTGGTGGCGAGATCGCTGTAGGTTTTCTCCTTTTCGCGGTAGACCAGCTTGAGCAGGACCGGCGTGACGATGGTCGTCACGACCACCATGATCACGACCGGGCCGAAGAAGTCCTGCTTCATCAGTCCGGAGGAGATCCCCTTGTTCGCGACGATGAGCGCGACCTCTCCGCGGGAGATCATGCCCACGCCGATGCGCCTGCACTCCTCATTGGAATAGCGGCAGAGCTTCGCGCCGAGCCCGCAGCCGACCACCTTGGAGACGATCGACCAGAGCACGAGCAGGACGGAGAAGAAAACGATCGCCGTGCTCATCTGCGGCAGGACCACCTTGGTGCCGATGCTTGCGAAGAAGATGGGGGAGAGCAGCATGTAGGATACCGTCTCAAAGCGGGTGGCGACATAGGTGACCTTGGTGGTGTTGGAGATGATGAGCCCGGCGATGTAGGCGCCGGTGATGTCCGCCACGCCGAAAAACCGTTCGGCCGCAAAGGCGTAGAGCAGGCAGAAGGCGAAGGAGATCACCGCGTAGCGGCGCTTGTCGTCGTGCCCGGTCATCCATTTTTCGATCAGCTTGTGCAGCAGGACGCCGACGGCGAGGCTCAGCGCGAAGAACGCGACGATCTTGACGAGCACGGCCACGATGTTGACGCTCGGGTCGGAGACGCTCGTGATAAGGGTCAGCGCGATGATGCCGAGGATGTCGTCGATGAGAGCCGCGCCGAGGATCGCGTTGCCGGAACGGGTGGAGAGCTTGCCCATCTCCTTGAGCGTTTCCACGGTGATGCTCACGGAGGTCGCCGTCAGGATGACGCCGATGAAGAGGTTCTGCAAAAAATTTTCGCCGCCGCGGTTGAAGAACCAGGAAAGCAGGAATCCGCCGGCGAGCGGGACGAGCACGCCGCACAGCGCGATGACGAAGGAGGCGCGCCCCGACCGCTTGAGCTCGGCGATGTCGGTTTCAAGCCCGGCGGTGAACATCAGGACGATGACGCCGATCTCGGCGCACTGGTCCAGGAAGGCGGTCTCATGCAGGACGCCGAGCATGGCAGGGCCGAGCACCAGCCCCGCGAGCAGGGCGCCGACCACCTGCGGCATGGCGATCCGCTTGGTCAGGATGCCGAGCAGCTTGGTGCTCAGCAGGATGATCGCCACGCTGAATAAAAAATTGTAGGATTCCACGGGAATCCCCTCCCTTCCACAAGAGCCCTCCCGGGCGATTTTTAAAAAACATCACCCAGTATAGTCCTTGCGGAGGCAATTTGCAACATGAAATCTGGTCAAGAAATGTATAACATCGCGGATGAATTTGGCTAATTTGTCGATGAATTGCGGAAGCCCTCTTTTCATCGCGCGCCGGATATGTTATAGTGTGATAAGAAAAATATGGAAGGGAAGAAATGGCTGAATGAAACCCTCAAAGGTCTATTATACCAATCTGCACACCACGCTTGAGGAGAACCTGCTGCAAAAGCTCCGCAGGCTCGTCAAGGCCGCGGGGATCGATTCGATCGATTTCAAGAACAAATACACGGCGATCAAGATCCACTTCGGGGAGCCGGGCAACCTCGCGTTCCTGCGCCCGAACTTCTCCAAGGTGATCGCGGACATCGTCAGGGAAAACGGCGGCAAGCCGTTTTTGACCGACTGCAACACCCTCTATGTCGGGCGGCGCAAGAACGCGCTCGACCACATCGAGGCGGCCTATGAAAACGGCTACACCCCCTTTTCGACCGGCTGCCAGATTTTGATCGGGGACGGGCTCAAGGGCACCGACGAGCAGATCGTCCCGATCGACGGGGAATATGTGAAGGAGGCGAAGATCGGCCGCGCGGTGATGGACGCGGACATCGTCATCAGCCTCACCCACTTCAAGGCGCACGAGTGCACCGGAATCGGCGGCGCGATCAAAAACCTCGGCATGGGCTGCGGTTCCCGCGCGGGCAAGATGGAAATGCACTCGGCGGGCAAGCCGTTCGTCGACCGGAGCCTCTGCGTCAGCTGCGGCATGTGCTTTAAGAACTGCGCGCACGGCGCGATCTCCTTCCCCGGAAAAAAGGCGCAGATCGACCACGACAAGTGCGTCGGCTGCGGGCGCTGCATCGGCGTCTGCCCGGCCGACGCGGTGCAGGCCGCGCAGGACGAGGCATTCGACATCCTCAACAGGAAGATGTCCGAGTACGCTTGGGCGGTCGTCAAGGACCGTCCGGGCTTCCACGTCAGCCTGGTGCTCGACGTGTCCCCCTTCTGCGACTGCCACCCTGAAAACGACGTGCCGATCGTGCCCGATGTGGGCATCTTCGCCTCCTTCGACCCGGTGGCGCTCGACACCGCCTGCGCCGACGCGGTCAACGGGCAGCCGGTCCTTCCCGACAGCCTGCTTGCCAGGCGGGGCGCGGAAGAAAAGGACCACTTCCATGCGCTGCATCCCGACACCAACTGGCGGGTCGGCATCGAGCAGGCCGTCAAAATGGGGATGGGAAGCGCGGAATACGAGCTGGTCGAGATCGAATAACAGGAAAAAGCCTCCCGCATACTGCGGGAGGCTTTTATTGTTTCGTGAAGCCGGGGAGGCCGCCGTCACTGGGCGCGGTAGCCGCGCTTGAGAAGCAGCTGGCGGATTTTCTCGTGCGGGTCGATGATCGCGCTGACCGACATGTCGTGGTTGATCGCGGCGATGAAGTAGGCGATATACTTGGAGACGTCGACCTCGTGGAACCACTCGCGCGAGAGCAGCTCGGGAGAACGGTAGGTGAGGTTGGTGCCGAACACGCCGGAGAGGAGCCCCTCCTCGTAGGCCCGGTCGAACTCGTCGAGGCCGTTGGTAAAGATCGCGTAGGTGGCGTAGGCGAAGATGCGGGAAGCGTTGCGCTTTTTCAGCTCGCGCGCGACCTCGAGCATCGACTCGCCCGACGAGATGATGTCGTCCGCGATGAAGACGTCCTTGCCCTCGAGGGAGTTGCCGAGATACTCGTGCGCCACGATGGGGTTGCGGCCGTTGACGACGCGGGCGTAGTCGCGGCGCTTGTAGAACATGCCCAGGTCGATGCCGAGCACGGAAGCGTAGTACATGTTACGGCTCATCGCGCCCTCATCGGGGCTGACGACCATCAGGTGCTCGCGGTCGAGCCGGATGTCCGGGATGCTGCGCAGCAGGCATTTGAGGACCTGATAGGAGGGGGAGACGTTGTCGAAGCCCATGAGGGGGACCGCGTTCTGTACGCGCGGGTCGTGCGCGTCGAAGGTGACGATGTTGGAGACGCCCATGTTCTGGAGCTCCTGGAGCGCCACGGCGCAGTCGAGCGACTCCCGGTAGTTGCGGCGGTGCTGGCGGCTGCCGTAGAGCATCGGCATGATGACCGTGATGCGGTGCGCCTTGCCGCTGGCGGCCTGGATCAGCCGCTTCAGGTCCTGAAAATGGTCGTCGGGGGACATGGAGTTCTGGTGTCCGAAGATGTTATAGCTGCAGCTGTAGTTGCCGACGTCCACGATGAAGAAAAGGTCGTCCCCGCGGATGGTCGACTTGATAAGGCCCTTGCCGTCGCCGGAGGAAAAACGGGGACATTCGCTTTCGACGATGTAGCTTTCCTTGTAAAGGGGGCTGCCCTCCGCCCATTTCACGAGGTGCGCGTCGATCTTCTCGGTCAGCTCGCGCGCGCCGGTCAGGCTGATCAGCCCAAGTTCCGCCACCCGGTCACCCGACCGGAAGATGTCTTCCGCATCAATCTGCCCTGCCATTCATAACGCTCCTTTTCGTTCCGCGGTCCCCAAAGGGCCCGCCGATCCTTATCTGCGGCCCGGATTATGCAAAAACGGGTCGAAAAAATACAATTTGATTATACATGATCGTTTCAGGATTGTATACGCTTTTCATCCCCGAATCTAAAAAATGGGTAATATCTACAAATTTCGATCTCCGCTCGGGAGAGATTTGTCCGTTGCCGTCATGCGCCGCTTTAAAGGAAGAAAAAGGCCGGGACCGCACGCGCGGTCCCGGCCGGTTTTTTCTAGTCGGCGAAATTGTCGAAATATCCCTGGATGAGGACGATGGGCGTGCCCTTGTCTCCGCTGCCGCTCGTCAGGTCGCACAGGCTGCCGATCAGGTCGGTCAGGCGGCGGGGAGTGGTGCCCTGCGTCTCCATCGTGCCCTTGAGGTCGGCCTTTTTGTTGCGGATGTACTCGGAGACGGCCTGCTTGAGCTCGCTGCCCGAGAGGTCGCGGAACTGGTTGTCCGCGAGGTATTTAAGCTTGACCTCGTTGGGCAGGCCGCTGAGCCCCTCGGTGAATCCGGGGCTGACGACCGGGTCCGCGAGCTCCCAGATCTTGCCCACCGGGTCGCGGAAGGCGCCGTCGCCGTAGACGAGCGCCTCGATCTGCCTGCCGGTCGCCTCGCTCAGCTTGCGCTGCAGGTCGTGCGCGAAGGCGGCGCAGTCACGCGGGAAGAGCTTGACGCGGCTCTCGGTCGACTTGTTGCTGCCGAGCAGGCCGTAATCGGCGTTGAAGCCGCTTCCGTTGACGGGGGCGGAGAGAATGTCGTCGAGGCCGTAGACCGTCTCGGCGCCCGCCGCGCGCAGAAGGCGCTTGGTGCGCTCGCGGGTGTGGATGTCGCAGCAGAGGACGTGCTTCGTATGGTCGAGGACGGCGGTGGGACGGTTTGCAAAGAGGATTTCCACGTCGGCCCCCTCCTCGCGGATGAGGGAGGCGTAGTATTCGACGTAGTCCACGCCGGTGAACAGGTGCTTATTCTCCCCGAAGAGCGCGCGGTAGCGCTTCTCGTCGAGCACGTCGGCCCACGGGTTGACCCCGGCGGCTTCGAGCTTTTCCTCCGAAACGAGGGTGTTGCCCACCTCGTCGCTCGGGTAGCTGAACATCAGCACGATCTTTTTCGCGCCGCGCGCGATGCCGCGCAGGCAGATGGCGAACCGGTTGCGGCTGAGGATGGGGAAGATCACGCCGATGGGGTGGTCGCCGAATTTGGATCGGACGTCCTCCGCGATGTCGTCGGTGGAGGCGTAGTTGCCCTGCGCCTTGGCGACGACCGCCTCGGTCACGCCCACGACGTCGCGGTCGTGGAAGGAAAAGCCCTCGCTTGCGGCGGCTTCGAGCACGGAATCGGTGACGATCTGCGCGAGGTCGTCCCCCGGCCGGATAATCGGGGCGCGCACGCCCCGGACAGTGGTACCGATCATTCTTGACATGAGTGAATCCCTCCGATGGCGGCTGATCCGCCGGTTTGCACGCCGGAACGGCGCGGCGGCCCTCCCTGCGGGAAGGCCGTACCTTAATCCCCATTATACAGGAATTCGCCGTAAGATACAATGATTCTGCAAAAAAGCGGAAAAAAATTTGCGTCTCCCGCCAAAAAAACAAAAAGGACGGAATCAACCGTCCTTTTCAGCGGCCCGTCAGGGCTCCACCTGCACCACGCTGAATTCTTCGCCGCAAAAATCCGACTTTCTGAAGTAACGCCTGGCCATATTGGTGGTGGAGAAGGGCTTGGCAAGCGCGATATCGTTCAGAAGAATCCGCGTGTTGAAGAGATAGCGGCTGTCGCCCTGCCGTTGGATCCGGATGACGTAATGCATCGCCTGACACTTCCTTTCCTCCATTTTGTGCGCAGAGCAGGAGTGTCAGTATAGCACGCTTTGGATTCCAGAACAAGTAATATCAGGGAAATTTCAGCGTATTATGTAAAATTCGGAAGTCCGATTGTCGCAAAAAAGACAAAAACGCCCGCCGGTTCAACCGGCGAGCGTTTTGGACAGGGCGCGGATGCGCTCCCGGCAATCGGCGCCGAGCCGGTTGAACCAATCGGCGAACGCCTCCTGCCATTCGATTTCGTCGAGCGGGCGCAGCGCCCCCTCCTCCCACGACGCCCGGATCCGGCCGAGCAGCAGGGCGGCGGGCGCCTCGTCAAAGGAGGAAAAGATTTCCGCGTATTCGTCGTCGAAGACGCACCCCGCGCCGAGCAGGTCGCAGAGGTCGTCGAGGCTGCGCAGCTCCTCCCGGATGATCCGCGCCTTGCGCGCGGCGTCGTCGCAGAGGAGCACCTCGTCGGCGACAGCGCTGAACGCGTCGTTGTCAAGGCGTTCCCCGTCGATGAAGAGGAGCGGCGCGTCCTCCTCCGCGACGACAGCGAAGGGGGTGAGCGCGCCGCCCGCGCGGTTGACTTCCCCGGCGAAACGCGCGGCCCCCTCGCGGATATAATTGTTGAGGCGGGCGTTTTCAAAGGCGCAGGAATCGATCAGGCCTTCCGCGGCCCGCAGCAGCAGCGCCGCGCGCTGTTCGGCGGCGAGGGGGCGAAGCCGCTCCTCCAGCCCGGCGCGTTCCCCGGCGCCGAGCGCCGCGTCCTCCCGGCCGAGCAGGCGGGCGAGCAGCAGGTTTTGGAGCGTGATCGTAAAGAGGTTCACATAGGCCTCGGCGGGGGAGGTGCGGTTTTGGCGCGCCCAGCCGCGCAGCAGGCCGTCCAGCACCGGCGCGAACCGGCCGCAGAAGCGGTTCTCCAGCGCGAGCGACTCGAGCCGCTCGCGCACGCCGAAGATCCCGCTCGCGGAGACCTCCCGCGCGAGCGGGTACTCGGTGAGCACGACGAAGTCGCCCGGGTGCCTGCGAACCTTCCAGTCCCGCAGGTACCGGGGGAAGGTGACGTCGAGCAAAATCCGGTAGCCCTCGTTGACGGTGGGGGTGCGGGTCGCGCGCACCCGGGAGAGCAGGCCTTCGCAGGCGTGCTCCTCCCGGTCCAGAAGCCCGGTCCCCATCCGGTAGAGCGCGTCCATCGAGTGTTCCCGGAGCAGCGCGAGGCTCTCCTGCGGGGTCGGAGCGTGTTTGAGCGCCACGTCGATGCAGTAGCCGATATCGTCCATCAGCTGGTCGGCGGTCTCCGCGGGGACGGAGCTGCTCTCGCCGCGCGTGATCTCCTCGATCTGCGACCGGAGGAGCCCCAGCAGCCCCTCCTGCATCGCGGCCAGCGCGCGTTCGTCCAGCAGGCCCGCGTCCGCCGCCCGCCGCATGAGCGAGGCGGTGTAGACGCCGTAATCGATCCCGTCGAGCGGGGTTCCGCTTAAAAGCGAACGGTTCTCCACTGTTCGTCCTCCTCCACCGCGTAATCGCCGGCCTCCCCGGCGGGCTTGTCCGATTCAAGGGGCGCCTCGACGCTGCCGTAGGCGCGTACGTTGCGCGCCATCGTTTCCATGTCGCGTCCCGCGAGCAGTTCGAGCGAACCCTCGCAGTCGCCGTCAAAGCACTGCTTCATCACGGCGATCAGCTCGTCGTCGGGCAGGGAATCGAGCGTGTCGTTTTTGAGGTAGTAGAAGAGCTCGGTCAGCGCGCAGAGGGTGTCGGCATAGTTCTGCCCGTCGACGTAGGCGGAATCGCAGAACGCTTCGGCGAGCTTTTCGAGCACGCCGGGGCCCACCTCGATGCGGCGGCTGTTTTTAAGCGCGTCGGTCCGTACCTTGAGCAGCGCGACGGCGTCTTCGTGGGTCAGCGACAGGCCGTAGGGGCGGGTGAGGTCGTTGAGTCGAAGCAGTTCGTCGGCGTCGCGGCGGATCAGCGCGTCGTCCTGCCGGCTGAGTAGGGAGAGAAGTCCGCTCATGCCATTCAGCTCCTTTTACAGATTGGTACTTGACAAAACCCGGGGAATGTGCTATGGTATAGAAGGAAAAATTTATGGTTTTTCAGAAAAATCCAACAAAGACTATCATAACACAAGCCGGGCGGGATGTCAAGCAGCCGCCCGGCTGTTTTTATCGCCTTTTGGGCGGACATCTGCCGGGCGGAAGGGCCGCAAACTGAAGAAGCGGCGCATACACCGGGTGCGGCGCATAATGTGAGAGGGGGAGAAAAATAGTGGTTTATCCAGGGGGAGAGGATTGAGTTTGTAAAGAAAAATTATAAGAACCAGAAAATTAACGTGATGATGAGGGTCGGGATCACGATCATATGCATCGCGCCGACGAATTCCCGCGCGAAATCGTAGGCCCCGTAGCCGAACTGGTAGGCCCCGTAGCTGCCGTAGGGGATCGTGTGGTCGTAGATGCGCCCGACCAGGGAAAAATAGAGGTTGGTGATGATCTGCTCGACGATGCTCAGCCCGATATAGGCGCCGAAGGCGGTGAGCACCCGGTGCTTGCCGACGAGATGGCCGATCGAGATGGCGGCGTAGATCATGAGCACGCTGCCGATCGTGCCGATGAGCATCAGGAAGACGAACTCGAAGAAGAGGGTGACCTCGCTGATGCCGACATAGTGCGCCAGGAAATCGGACAACTGGCGGAGGAACTCGGGGATCTCCCGAAGCAGATCCAGGCTGAACGCCATGATGAAGACCGACAGGACGGTGACGAAGGTGCAGATGGCCAGCCACATGATCGAGACGATCAGCTTGCTGGCGATCAGCTGCCAGGTCCGGACGGGCAGGGTGAACATGAGGTAGCCCTCGTCGCGCAGGAGGTTCTTGTAGAACCGCTGGATCATGACGACATAGACGAGCACGAAGAGCGCGATGATGAGGATGACGTAGAGCATCATGGTCAGCACGGCCGCGAAGTCGGGGATGTCGTTGAAGTTGAAAAAGATGTTGTTGAGGATCGCAAGGAGCAGGATCGCGCCGAACACCGGCAGGAAGAGCCGCGCGGTGGCGCGGATTTCGTATTTGAGCAGTTTTTTCAGCATCTGAATACCTCCCGGAAGAGCGCGTCGACCGACATGCCCTTTTCCTCGCGGATCTGATCGACCGAGGAAACCATGATGATCTCGCCGCGGCTGATGAAAATGACGTCCTCCAGCACCTGCTCGATATCGGTGATGAGGTGGGTGGAGATGATGATCGTCGCGTTTTCATTGTAGTTGCCCAGGATGGTGTTCAGGATGTAATCGCGCGCCGCGGGGTCGACGCCGCCGATCGGCTCGTCGAGCAGGTAGAGCTGGGCCTCCCGGCTCATGACGAGGATCAGCTGGACCTTCTCCTTGGTGCCCTTGGACATTGTCTTGAGCCGGTCGTTGGGGTTGATGTTCAGGCGGCTGAGCATGTCATATGCCTTGGCCTCGTTGAAATTTGTGTAGAAATCCCGGAAGAAGGCGATCAGGTCGCGGACCTTCATCCAGTCGTTGAGGTAGGTGCGTTCCGGCAGGTAGGAGACGGCCTCCTTGGTGTCCGGCCCGACCGGGAAACCCGCGATCGAGAGATCTCCAAGGGAGGGGGTCAGCAGGCCGTTCGCGAGCTTCATAAAGGTGCTTTTGCCGCTGCCGTTGGGCCCGAGCAGGCCGACGATCCGGCCGCGCCCGACGTTCAGGTTGATTTGATTGAGCGCACAGACTCCGCTTCCGTAGAACTTGGTGAGCCCATGGCATTCCAGTATGGTGTCCACTTATCTTACCTCCTCGGCCGCAGCGGATTCCACAAGCGCCACCGTCTGGGGCGTGGTGAATCCGAGCGCGCGCATTTTTTGGAAAAAGGCATCGATCTGTTCCTGTGCGAGGGCTTTTTTTGCCGCCTCGATCAGCCCCGTATCCTCCGTGATGAACCGGCCGCTCGTGCGCTGGGTATAGAGCAGCCCGTCCCGTTCCAGCTCGGAGAGCGCCCGCTGCATCGTGTTGGGGTTTACGGCCGCTTCGGCGGCCATGTCCCGAACGGAGGGCAGGCGTTCTCCCGGGCGGTAGAATCCGGAGATAATGCGCAGCTTGATCTGTTCGATCAGCTGCGCATAGATCGGGCGGTCATTTTTCAGCTCCCACGTCATTGTGTTCAGCTCCTGTCCCGATAGAATTGTATTAATAACCTAACACAATAATACGATACCATTTCCAATTTGTCAACCCCTAATTTGGAAAAAGAAGAACCCCGCCCCGCGAAAACGGGGCGGGATTCGGGGGAATCGCTCACCAGCGGCGCGCCCCTTCGATATGGATGCCGCGCGCCTGCGCGTAGACATAGCTTGAGAGGGGGCGGCGGTAGGCGTCGAAGGTGTGGGTGGACACGAGGATGTCGTCCCCTGTGACTTCCGTCACAAAGAGGGAGTGGTACCATTTGTCCGACGCGTCGCCGAGCTGGATGAGATCTCCCTGCTCCAGCTCCTCGAGCGCCGCCGCCCGGCCGTAGGGCCCGACCGAGCGGTTGCCCGTCAGAAAGCGGTAGAGATAGGGCACGCCGCTCCAGGCGGCGGCGCGGTCGGAGGCGGAATTGTAGTACCAGCCGGTATCGCGGGTGAAATTCATGACGCCCGTGCCCGCGTAGAGGCACTGGGAGACGAAGCTGGTACAGTCGCCGCCCATGCCGTCGAAGCTGATGTAGCGCGGATTGCGGGAAAACGCCCATTTTTCGGCATAGGCGGCGGCCTTGGACCGGTCGTAGGGGATCTGGGTGGGCATAGGGATCGCTCCTTTCCATGGTACAGTATATGCAGTTGACTTTTTGCCGGGATTCCTTTAAAATTTAAACGACGAAACGCATCCAGTTGGCAGGACCGTGCCATCCGAAAGCAAGCTGCCGCCGGATGGTTTTTTTGATGTTCCGGGCCGATTGAAAAAGGAGGGACGCGCCGTGGGCTTCGACCGATATGTGCTGAGCGGCGGGAAACGCCTGCGGTGCGGCTATACGACCGGTTCCTGCGCGGCGGCGGCGGCGAAGGCCGCCGTCATCGCCCTGCTGGCGGGGGAGGCCCCCGCGCGGGTGGAGATCGGGACGCCGGAGGGCGTCCGGCTCGACCTGCCGGTGGAGGGCTGCGTGCTGGGACAGGGCTTTGCCCGGTGCGCCGTGCGCAAGGACGCGGGCGACGATATCGACGCGACCGACGGCGCGCTCGTCTGCGCCGAGGTGCGCCTCGGCGGGGAGGAGATCGTGGTCGACGGCGGCGAGGGGGTCGGGCGGGTCACCCGCGCGGGCCTCGAGCAGCCGGTGGGCGCGGCAGCCATCAACCGCGTCCCGCGGCTGATGGTCGCGCACGAAGTGCGCGGCGCGCTCGAAGAGCGCGGCTGCCGCGCCGGGGCGGCGGTCGTGATTTCGGTCCCCGGCGGGGCCGAAATCGCGGCGCGGACCTACAATCCGCGGCTTGGGATCGAAGGGGGGATCTCGATCCTCGGGACGACGGGCATCGTCGAGCCGATGAGCGAGGCGGCGCTCGTGGATACGATCCGGGCCGAGTTGAAGGTGCTTCGCGCGGCGGGAAGCGGTCCCGTGCTCGTGACCCCCGGCAGCTACGGGGAGAACTTCTCGCGGGACGCGCTCGGATTGAGGGCTTCCCGAGCGGTGCTCTGCAGCAACTTCGTAGGCGAGACGCTCGACTGCGCCGCCGTCCTCGGCTTTGAGGGGGTGCTGCTTGTCGGTCATCTCGGCAAGTTCGTGAAGCTCGCGGGCGGCATCTTCCAGACGCACTCCAGCGTCGCGGACGCGCGCATGGAGATTCTGACGGCGCACGCCGCGCTGGCCGGAGCGGATTCCGCGCTGGCCGGAGCGCTGCTCGGCTGCGCCACGACCGACGCGGCGGCCGACCTGCTGGACGCGGCGGGGCTTCTGTCCCCGGTGATGCGTTCGGTGACGGAACGGGCGGAAAAGCAGGTCAAACGGCGCGCCGGGGAGCTTTCGGCGGAACTGGTGATCTACACCAACGCGCGGGGAATCCTGGGGCAGAGCGGGGGAGCGGCAGAAATGCTGGAACGGCTGAGGGAAACGGAGGCGGCAAAATGAACGGGACACTCTACGGCGTGAGCGTCGGGCCGGGCGACCCGGGGCTCATCACCGTCCGGGCGGTGGAGGTGATCCGCGCCTGCGGCGTGATCGCGGTGCCGCGCTCGTCGGACGGCGCGGAACGGGTCGCGCTCGGGATCGCGGAAAACGCGGTGCCCGAACTCGGCAAAAAGGAGCTCGTCGAGCTTTCGATGCCGATGACGCGCGACCCGGACAGGCTCGAGGCCGCCCGCGCCGCCGCAGTGGAGTCATTGGCGGCGTATCTGCGCGCAGGAAGGGACGTCGCTTTCCTGACGATCGGGGACGTGACCGTCTATTCCACCTACGGCTACCTGCATGAGCGTGTAAAGGCAATGGGCTTTCCGGTGGAGATGATTGCCGGGGTGCCCTCCTTCTGCGCGGCGGCCGCCCGTCTGGGGGAGCCGCTCACCGACGCGGCAAAGCCCCTGCACATCATCCCCGCGCCCTACGAGGGCTTGGAGGAGGCGCTCGGCCTGCCGGGGACCAAGGTGCTGATGAAATCGGGAAAGTACTTCGGGGAGGTGCGGCGGCTGCTCGCCGGGCGTGGCGTTGACGCCCGGATGGTCGAGCGTTGCGGGCTTTCCGGCGAACGGGTCTACCGCTCGCTTGCCGGCGCGCCCGAGGACGCGGGTTACCTTTCGATCATCGTGGTAAAGGAGTGACGGCCTGATGGTGCATTTTGTGGGGGCGGGCTGCGGCGCGCCCGACCTGATCACCCTGCGGGGCCACCGGCTGCTGTCCGAGGCGGATGTCGTAATCTACGCGGGTTCCCTTGTGAACCCCGCCCTGCTCGAGGCTGTCAAGCCGGACTGTGAAATCCATGACAGCGCCGGGATGACTTTGGAAGAGGTGTTCGCGGTCATGCGGGCCTCCGAGGCCGGCGGGAAGACGACGGTGCGCCTGCACACGGGCGACCCCGCGCTCTACGGCGCAATCCGGGAGCAGATCGACCTGCTGAAGGAAGCGGGCATCCCCTATGACGTGACGCCGGGGGTCAGCGCCTTCAGCGGCGCGGCGGCTGCGCTCGGCGTGGAATATACGCTGCCCGGCGTCTCCCAGTCGGTCGTCATCACCCGGATGGCGGGCCGCACGCCGGTGCCCGAACGGGAGGAGATCGCCTCCTTCGCCGCCCATGGCGCGACGATGGTGGTCTTCTTGAGCGCGGGCCTGCTGCCCGCGCTGCGGGAGCGGCTGCTCGCGGGCGGATACCGGGAGGACACGCCCGCCGCGATCGTCTATAAGGCGTCGTGGCCGGATGAAAAATGCGTGGTCGGCAGGGTCGGAGACCTGCCCGCGATGGCGGAGGAAAACGGCATTTCCCGTATGGCGCTCATCCTCGTCGGGGAGTTCCTCGGTGAACAGTACGACCGCTCAAAGCTCTACGACCCCGCCTTTTCCCACGGCTTTCGGGAGGCGGAACAATGAAGCTCGCGATCGCGGCGTTTACCGGACGGGGCGCGGAGCTGGCGAACCGGCTGGCGGAAGCTCTCGCGGACGCGGAGAGCCCCCCGCCCGAGGTCGCGGTTTTCGGGCGCGCGGGGGACTCCGGACGGAGCCTGCGCGACTGGACGGAAAGGGCGTTTTCCCACGCCGGCGGCATCGTGTTCGTCGGCGCGTGCGGCATCGCGGTGCGTGCGGTCGCGCCCTTCGTCAGGGACAAATTGACCGACCCGGCGGTCGTCGCGGTCGACGAACGGGGAAAATACGCCGTGGCGCTGCTGTCGGGGCACGCCGGGGGAGCGAACGCATTGGCGGCCAGGGTCGCCGATGCGGCCGGCGGAACGCCGGTCGTCTCCACCGCCACTGACCTCGCCGGGATTTTCGCCGTGGATGTGTGGGCGGCGGAGCGTTCGCTCCATCTCGGTGAGCGGGCGCTCGCCAAGGAGGTTTCGGCGGCGCTGCTTGCCGGAGAGACGGTCGGCTTCGCGTGCGACTTTCCCGTTGCGGGCGCGCTTCCCGCTGGGCTGGCGGACGGCTCCGCCGCGCTGGGAATCTGCGTCACGCTCGACGCGGCAAAGGAGCCCTTTCCGCGCACCCTGCACGCCTTTCCGCGCGTCGTGACGGTCGGGGCCGGCTGCCGCAGGGGCATTTCCGCGGAAATGTTCGAGCGGGAAATCCTCGGGGCGCTCGGCGATGCCAGTATTCCGCTCGCGGCGGTCCGCCAGCTCGCGACGATCGACCGCAAGGCGGAGGAACCCTGTATCCTGGCGTTCTGCGAAAGGTACGGCCTGCCGCTCGCGGCCGCCTCCGCGGAGGCGCTTTCCGCCCTCGAGGGGGAGTTCACACCGTCGGAGTTCGTGCGCGGGACGGTGGGCGTGGACAACGTCTGTGAACGCGCGGCGCTTTACGCGTCGCGGGAAGGGCGCGTCATCATGAAAAAACATGCTGCGGGCGGCGTGACGGCCGCTGCCGCGGCGGACCGCTGGACCTGCGGGTTCGGGGAGGAAACAGGATGAAAAAGCTCTATGTCGTGGGGCTGGGCCCCGGCGACGAACAGAATATGACCGGCCGCGCGCTCGCGGCGCTCGAAGAGAGCGAGGTCATCGTGGGCTACACGGCCTATGTCGACCTCATCCGCGCCCGTTACCCGGAAAAGGCGTTCCTCGCCACCGCGATGCGCGGGGAGGTGGAGCGCTGCCGCATGGCGCTGGAGGCGGCCTGCGGGGGCAGGACCGTCGCGGTGGTGTCGAGCGGGGACGCCGGGGTCTACGGCATGGCGGGGCTCGTCTACGAGCTCGCGCAGGGGTACGACCCCATCGACATCGAGGTGGTGCCGGGCGTGACGGCCGCGTGCAGCGGCGCGGCGCTGCTCGGCGCGCCGCTCATCCACGACTTTGCGGTCATCTCGCTCAGCGACCTGCTCACTCCGTGGGAGCTGATTGAACGGCGGCTCGACGCGGCGGGCAGAGCGGACTTCTGCATCTGCCTTTACAACCCGGCGAGCCGCCGCCGCACCGGCTACCTGCGGCGCGCGTGCGACATCCTGCTGCGCAGCCGCGCGCCCGAAACGGTCGCGGGGCTTGTGCGCAACGCGGGGCGGGCGGGGGAGTCCGCCCGCGTGCTGACCCTTGGGGAGCTGCGGGAGGCGCAGGCGGATATGTTCACGACTGTGTTTATCGGCAACTCCCAGACCAAGAAACTGAACGGCGGCATGGTGACGCCGAGGGGGTACCGGGATGCCTAATTTCTTTGTGTTTGCCGGGACCACCGAGGGCAGGCGGCTGGTGGAGTTTCTCAGCCGGTGCGAGGGGACGAACGTCTGCGCGGGGGTCGCCACCGAATATGGAAAGACCCTGCTCCCCGAGGGGGTGCAGGTCTTTGCCGAGCGGCTGGACGCGGAGGGAATGGCCTCCCTGCTTCAATCGCTGCGGTTTGACTGCGTGGTCGACGCGACCCACCCCTATGCCGCCCTTGCGACCGAAAATATCCGCGCCGCCTGCGCGGCGGCCGATACCCGGTACCTGCGCCTCTCCCGGCCGTCGAACACGCCCGAAGGCTGCGTCTATGTCGAGAGCGCCGAGCGCGCGGCGGAGGTGCTCGCCGCCACGACGGGCAAGGTGCTGCTCACCACCGGCAGCAAGGAGCTGGACGCGTTCGTGCGGGTGCCGGGCTACCAGGAGCGCATCTACCCGCGGGTGCTGCCGACCGTCGAATCGGTGCAGCGGTGCCTCGCTCTGGGCTTCCGGGTGCAGAACGTCATTGCGATGCAGGGGCCCTTCTCCCGCGAGATGAACGGGGCCACGATGCGTCAGATCGGCGCGTCGATCCTGGTGACCAAGGAGTCGGGCGACGCGGGCGGTTTTTCCGAAAAGCTCGGCGCGGCGCGGGACGCGGGCGCGGTGGCCGTCGTGATCGGCAGGCCGCGCGAGGAGAGCGGCCTGCCCTACGAGGACGCGGTGGAGGCGCTCATCCGCGACTTTGCCCTGCGGCCGGCGGACGCGGAAGCGGAACCTGCGGCGTATTTTCCACTCTTCTCCAGGCTGTCGAACTGCAAGATCGCGCTCTTCGGGGGCGGCGCGGCCGCCCTCTCGAGCGCTGCCGCGCTGCTGCCCTTCTGTCCGGGGCTTGTGGTGATCACGCCGCAGCCGTCCGTCGAGCTCGAGTCGCTCGGCGTGCAGATCGTGCGGCGCGCCTACATGAAGGGGGACTGCGCGGGATGCCGGATCGTGATCGCCGCGACCGACAACCCCGACGTCGACCAGGCGATCTGTGAGGAGGCGCGCGCGGCGGGGATTCCCGCCGACGTGCCCGGTTCGCCCGAGCTGTGCGATTTTTATCTGCCCGCCCTGCTGCGGCGCGGCGGCGTGGTCGTCGGCGTGTCGGCGGGCGTGGACGAAAAGAAGCGCGCGCGGGAGATCGCGCGGGAGCTTTCCGGGCGGCTGGACCAGATCCTGCCCGGTCCGGAGGCGGACCATCGGGAATGAACGGCGAGAGGAGGGGAACGCGGTGAAAGTTTACGTGATCGGGATGGGCGTGGGGAATCCCGCCCTGCTGACGGGGGAGGCGCTGGACGCGGCGAAAAGCTGCCGGGTGCTCGTCGGCGCGCGGCGTCTGCTGGAGGCGTTTCCCGGCGCCGCGCAGAAAATAGAGGCCTCCTCGCCCGCGCGGATGGCCGAGGCGGTCCGCGCGCACGAGGGCCCCGCGGGCGTGCTCGTCTCGGGGGACGTCGGGTTTTACAGCGCGGCGCGAAGCCTCGGGGCCCTGCTGCCGGAGGCCGAAATCCGATTTCTTCCGGGGATCTCCAGCTTGCAGTATTTCTGCGCGCGGCTGGGGACCGCGTGGGACGACGCGCGGGTCGTGAGCCTGCATGGACGCGACTGCGACTTCTGCGGGATCGCCGCGTCCAGCCCCAAGGTGTTCGCGCTGACGGGCGGCGAAAACAGCCCCGGCGCGCTCTGCGCCCGGCTTCGGGAAGCCGGGCTCGGCGCGGTGCGGGTGGAGGTCGGCGAACGGCTCTCCTACCCGGACGAGCGCGTCACGGGCGGGAACGCGGCGGAGCTCGCGGGACGGGCGTTCGACCCGCTGAGCGTCATGCTGGTACGGAACCCGGACGCGCGGCCGCTTCCGGCGGCCCATGGCCTGCCGGACGGCGCGTTTTTGCGCGGCGGGACGCCGATGACCAAAGAGGAGGTCCGCGCCGTCTCGGTCGCGAAGCTGCGCCTGCGGCGGGGGATGACCGTCTGGGACGTGGGCGCCGGCACCGGCTCGGTGAGCGTCGAGATCGCGCGGGTGCTCAGGGAAGGCTCGGTCTATGCCGTCGAACGGGAGCCGGATGCGCTCGCGCTGATCGAACAAAACCGCGCGAAATTCGGCCTTTGGAACCTGCGCCCGGTGGCGGGGAGCGCGCCCGGCGTACTGGGGGAGCTTCCCGCGCCCGACGCCGTCTTCGTCGGCGGCTCGTCGGGGAACCTCGCGGAGATCGTCGGCGCGGCGCTCGAAAAAAATCCCGGCGCGCGGATCGTCGTGAACGCCGTCACGCTCGAAACGGTCACGGAGGCGCTCGGCTGCTTCGGGCGGTTTTCCCTGCGGGAGCCCGACGCGGTGCAGCTTTCGGTCTCCCGCGTGCGGGAGGCCGGGCATTACCACATGATGCAGGCCCAGAACCCCGTGTGGGTCCTGAGCGCGGGAGGGAGCGAATGACGGTCCGGTTTCCGCGCCTGCTGGTCGCCGCGCCCGCGAGCGGCAGCGGCAAAACGACGGTCACCTGCGCGCTGCTGCGCGCGCTGGCCGGGCACGGCCGACGGGCGGCCGCGTTCAAGTGCGGGCCCGACTACATCGACCCGATGTTCCACCGGGAGAGCGTCGGCGCGGCCTATTCCGCCAATCTCGACCTCTTTCTTTCCGACGGGGACACGGCGCGCCGCCTGCTCGCGAAGGGCGCGGAGCATGCGGATATCGCCCTCATCGAGGGCGCGATGGGCTATTATGACGGGATTGCGGTTTCGTCCGACGCGTCGGCCTACGCCGTCGCCCGCGCGACCGGTACGCCCGTCCTGCTCGTCGTCTCCTGCCGGGGGATGGCGGCCTCCGTTGCCGCACAGGTCAGAGGCTTTACAGGCTACCGGCCCGACGCAAACATCGCCGCGGTGCTGCTCAATCACCTTTCCGCCGCGCGCTACCCCGAAGTAAAGGCGCTCGTCGAGCGGGAATGCGGCGTCCCGGTCGCCGGGTACCTGCCGCCGATGCCCGGATGCGCGTTTGAAAGCCGCCACCTCGGCCTCGTGACCGCCGGGGAGGCCGCGGAGCTCGGGCGGAAGCTGGACGAGCTCGCCGGGGCGCTGGAACGGACGGCGGACCTGCCGATGCTGCTCCAGATCGCGGAATCCGCGCCGCCGCTCTCCTATGAACCGCCTTGTCTGTCCCGCGTTGAGGGAAAGCCCCGGATCGCCGTGGCGCGGGACGCGGCGTTCTGTTTCTACTACGAGGATACCCTTTCGCTGCTGCGGGAGATGGGGGCGGAGCTTACCTTTTTCAGCCCGCTTTCGGACGCGGCGCTGCCGGAGGGCGCAGGCGGGCTGCTGCTCGGCGGCGGATACCCCGAGCTGTACGCGGAAACGCTCTCCCACAACGGGCCGATGCGCCGCGTGGTCAGGGCCGCGATCGAGGGCGGGATGCCAGCCATCGCGGAGTGCGGCGGTTTTTTGTACCTGCACCGGAGCCTTGAGGATGCGGACGGGAACGCCCATGCGATGGCGGGCGTGATCGCGGCGGAGGGTTTCCGGACCGGGCGGCTCGGGCGGTTTGGGTATGTGACGCTCACCGCGCGGGAGGAGAACCTGCTCTGCGGCGCGGGGGAGACGCTGCGCGCGCATGAATTCCACTATTGGGACAGCACCGGCCCGGGCGCCGCCTTTGCGGCACAAAAGCCGCAGAGCTCCCGCGGCTGGGACTGCGTACACGCGGGGAGGACCCTCTACGCGGGGTTCCCGCACCTCTATCTGGCGGGCGCGCCAAAGGCCGCCGAGCGCTTTCTGCGCGCGGCTGCCGACTACCAAAGGGGATGAGACGGATGAATCTGGAAGAAGCACTCAGGCAGATTACCCCGCCCGACGAACGGGCCGGGCAGGAAGCAAAGGCGCGGTGGGACAGCATCGCAAAGCCGCTCGGGAGCCTCGGGCTGCTGGAGGAGGCGGTGATCCGCATCGCGGCGCTCACCGGAAGCGCGCGGGTGGCGCTGGACAGGCGCTGCGCGGCCGTCTTCTGCGCCGACAACGGCGTGGTCGCCGAGGGCGTGACCCAGACGGGCAGCGAGGTGACCGCCGTCGTGGCGGAGAACTTTACGCGCGGGGAGGCGAGCGTCTGCGCGATGGCGCGCGCCGCGCGCTGCGACGTGATCCCCGTGGACATCGGCGTCGCGCGCGATCTGTCGGGAGAGGGGCTCGTCGTCCACAAGCTCGGCTACGGGACGGGCAACATCGCCCGCGGCCCCGCGATGACGCGGGAGCAGGCGCTCGACGCGCTGTCCTTCGGGATTTCCCTCGTGGGGGAACTGAAGCAGAAGGGCTACCGGATCATCGCCACGGGTGAGATGGGCATCGGCAACACCACGACGAGCAGCGCGGTGACCGCCGCGCTCCTCGGCCTTCCGGCCGAGGAGGTGACGGGGCGCGGCGCGGGACTCACGAGCGAGGGGATCGCCCATAAGATCAAGACGGTCGAGCGCGCGCTCGTCGTCAACCACCCCGATCCGAACGACGGCGTCGACGTGCTCGCCAAGGTTGGCGGCTTCGATCTCGCGGGGCTGGCGGGCGTCTTTCTGGGCGGCGCGGTCCACCGCGTGCCCGTGCTGATCGACGGGTTCATTTCGGCGGCGGCGGCGCTGGCCGCGGCGCGCATCTGCCCCGCCGTGAAAAAGGCGATGCTCGCCTCCCATCTCTCCGACGAGCCCGCGGCGGCGCTGGCGCTCGGCGCGCTTGGCCTGCGCCCGCTCATCACGGCGGGCATGTGCCTCGGCGAGGGGACGGGCGCGGTGGCGGCGCTGCCGCTCCTCGACATGGCGCTGGCCGTCTACCGGGAAATGAGCACCTTCCGGGAGATTGAGATCGACGCCTACCAGCCGCTCAGTTAGGTGGGCGGGGTGCTGACGCTGATCATCGGCGGGGCCGCGAGCGGAAAATCGGAATATGCCGAGCATCTCGCGGCGGCGGCCCCCGGGCCGCGCGTCTACCTCGCCACGATGCGCCGCCACGACGCGGAGTGCGAGGCGCGGATCGAAAAGCACCGCGCCGCCCGCGCGGGGCGCGGATTTGTCACCTGCGAGCGGGAGGCCGGCCTTTCGGGGCTGGCGCTCCCGGCCGGGACCCGGACGGTGCTGCTGGAGGACCTCGGCAATCTCGCCGCCAACGAGCTCTACGGCGGCGCGGGGGAGGGGGCGTTTGACGCGGCGCTCGCGGGGATCGACGAACTCTGCGCGCGGGCCGCGCGGGTCTATGTCGTCTCCAACGAGGTCTTTTCCGACGGCGCGCCCTACGACCCCGACACGCGGCGCTATATCGAACTGCTCGGCGCGCTCAACCGGGCGCTTGCCGCGCGGGCGGACCGGGTCGTGGAGGTCGTCTGCGGGATACCGCTCATCTGGAAGGGAGGAACAACGGAATGAAAAAGCTGCTGCGCTCGCTGGCAATGGCCTTTTCGATGTATTCCATCCTCCCGGCTCCGCGCGTCGAATGGAAAGCGGAGAACATGCGCTACGCCTTCTGCTTCTTCCCGCTGATCGGCGTCGTGATCGGCGCGGCGGAATTCGGCTGGCTGTGGCTCTGCCGCCTCTTTGGCGTCGGGCCGGGGCTGACCGCCGCCGTCGCCACGGCGATCCCCGTCCTGCTCTCGGGCGGCATCCACCTCGACGGGTTCTGCGACACCTCCGACGCGCTCGCCTCCCACGCCCCGGCCGAACGCAAGCTCGAGATCATGAAGGACCCGCATATCGGCGCCTTCGGCGTGATGGCCTGCGTCCTCTGCCTGCTGCTCACCTTCGGCCTGTGGACCCAGTACCGCTTTCATCCGCGCACGGCGGGGATGCTGGCGCTGGGATTTGTGCTCTCCCGGTCGCTCAGCGGGCTCACGGTCGTCTCGATGCGCTGCGCCAAGCCGGGCGGGCTGGCCGCCCTCTTTTCGGAAAACGCCGCGAAGGGGCGGGTGCGCGTTCTGCTGGCGGCGCTGGCGCTCCTCTGCGCCGCCGCGATGCTGGCGCTTTCCCCGTCGGCGGGCGCGGCGGGCCTGCTCGCGGCGCTGGTGGTGCTGCTGCACTACCGCTGGCTCGCCTACCGCTGCTTCGGCGGGATCACCGGCGACCTCGCCGGGTATTTTTTGACGGTGTGCGAGGCGGCGATCCTCGCGGCGGTCGTGCTCTTCGAGGGGGTGCTGCTGTGAAGCTGGTGATCGGAGGCCGCGCGCAGGGAAAGTGCGCGCTCCTGCTCGCGCGGGAGGGGCTGTCGCCCGCCGACGTGTGCGACGGGAAAACCTGCCCGCTCAATCCGCCGCCCGAAACGCCCGTCATCAATCACGTGCACCTGCTGGCGCGGCGGCTGCTCGAGGCGGGGCGCGACCCGGTGGAAATTCTGGCGCGCTATGCCGACGCGCACCCGGACGCGATCTTTATCAGCGACGAGGTCGGCTGCGGCGTGGTGCCGCTCGACCCGTTTGACCGCGCATGGCGGGAGGCGGCGGGGAGAGTCTGCTGCATGCTCGCGGAGAAAAGCGATACCGTCCTGCGCGTCTATGCGGGCATCCCGGCGGTCATCAAGGGGGGAGAGGCGTGAAGATCATTTTCATCCGTCACGGCCCCACCCCGGGGAACCTCGCGCGCCGCTATATCGGGAGCACCGACGAGCCGCTCGCGCCCGGAGTCCTGCCGGGCTGCCCCGCCCCGGCGGCGGAGCGGGTCTACGTAAGCCCGCTGCTCCGCTGCCGCCAGACGGCGGCGCTCCTCTATCCCGCCGCAGCGCCGGTAACGGTGCCCGACCTGCGCGAATGCGACTTCGGCGCGTTTGAAAACAAGAGCTATGAGCAGCTTCAAAACGATCCCGCCTACCGCGCGTGGATGGACGACCGCACCGGGACGCTCGCGCCGCCCGGCGGGGAGGACACCGCCGCCTTCCGGCGGCGGTGCTGCCGCGCCTTTGAGGAGATTGTGGAGCGATGCCTCGCAGACGGCGTCTCCTCGGCGGCGTTCGTCGTGCACGGCGGCACGATCATGGCGGTGATGGAGCGGTTCGCCGAGACGGATTCCCCGCGCGGCTTCTACGACTGGCAGCCGGAAAACTTCGGCGGCTGGACCGCGTGCACGATGCGGGAGCTCTGGCGGGACCGCCGGGTCCTCACCGGCGTGCAGAAGCTGGGGGAGGGCGCCGCCGATGCTTGACCGGGTGATCGCCATCGGGCTGGGGTTTCTGCTCGACGCGGCCTTGGGGGACCCGCACGGATTCCCGCATCCCGTTCGGTGGATCGGGCGGCTGATCTCCGCGCTGGAAGAATTCCTGCGCACCCGTTTCCCCAAATCACCGCGCGGCGAACGGACGGCGGGGCGGCTGCTCGCCCTGCTGACCGTCCTCATTTCGGTGGGCGCGGCGTGGGGGCTGCTGTGGTTTTCGCGGCGCCTTCTGGGCCGGTGGGCCGCACTCGCGGTGGAGACGGTCTTCTGCTACTGGCTTGTCGCCGCGCGCTCCCTGCGCGACGAGAGCATGAAGGTCCACGCCGCGCTTGCGGCGGGCGACCTGCCCGGCGCGCGGCGGGCCGTCTCGATGATCGTCGGGCGGGACACCGCCATGCTCTCCGAAGAGGGGGTCGCCAAGGCGGCGGTCGAGACGGTCGCGGAGAACACGGGCGACGGGGTCGTCGCGCCGCTCTTTTTCCTCGCGCTCGGCGGCGCGCCGCTCGGCTTCCTCTACAAGGCGGTCAACACCCTCGACTCGATGGTCGGCTACAAAAACGACCGCTACCGGGAGTTTGGACGCTGCTCCGCGAAGCTCGACGACCTTCTCAACTGGATTCCCGCGCGGCTTTCCGCGCTCCTCATGATCGCGGCCGCCGCCCTCTGCGGGCTTGACGCGCGCGGCGCGGCGCGCATCTGGCGGCGGGACCGCCGAAACCACCAGAGCCCCAACAGCGCGCAGACCGAGGCGGCCTGCGCCGGCGCGCTGGGGGTGCGCCTCGCGGGGGACGCCTGCTACGGCGGCGTGCCCGTAAAAAAGCCCACGATCGGCGACGGCCGCCGCGCCGTGGAGCCGGAGGACATCCGGCGGGCCAACCGGCTGATGTACGGGACCTCCCTGCTGGCACTGGGGATGTTCCTCTCGGTAAAAATACTGATTTTATACCATCTATAAAGGAGAACACATGGACAGACAGCTTCACGGCGGCGATACCTACGGGCATCCGTCCGCGCTCGACTTTTCCTCCAACACAAGCCCGCTCGGGCTTCCGGAGAGCGTCCAAGCGGCGCTTGCCGGTTCGGTCGGCGACTGGGACGGCTATCCCGACCCGCTCTGCCGCGACCTGACGGCGGCGATTGCGGCGGCGGACGGAGTGCCCGCCGCGTGGGTCCACTGCGGCAACGGCGCGGCAGACCTCATCTTCCGCGTGGCGCAGGCGTTAAGGCCCCGCCGCGCGCTCACGCTCGCGCCCACCTTTTCGGAGTACGAATACGCCCTCGCGGCGGCGGGGTGCGAGACGGCCTTCCATCCGCTGCACGAGAAGGACAACTTCGCGCTGACCGACACGATCCTGGGCAAGCTGAGCCCCGCGCTCGACCTCGTGATGCTCTGCAACCCCAACAACCCCACCGGCCAGCCCGCCGACGGGGAGCTGCTGCGCCGCATCCTCAAAAAATGCGCCGACTGCAAGATCACGCTTGTGGTCGACGAGTGCTTCGTGCCCTTCCTTGACGAACCGGAGGCGCACACCCTCAAGGGAGAGCTCGCGGCGCATGGGAATCTCATCCTCCTGCGGGCGTTCACCAAGCTCTACGCGATGGCGGGCCTGCGGCTCGGCTATCTGCTCTGCGCGAACCCTGAGACGATCGAGGCGGTCTGCGCCTGCGAGCCGCCGTGGAACGTCTCGCTGCCCGCGCAGACGGCGGGGATCGCCGCCCTCGCGGACGGGGAGTACGTCTCCCGCGTGCGGGAGGTCGTCAAGGCGGAGCGGAAATACCTCGCCGGGGAGCTGCAAAAGCTCGGCCTGCGGGTGCTTGGGTCGCGGGCGAACTACCTCTTCTTCAAGTGCAACGCCTGCCGCGACCTCGACGCGCTGCTCGAACAGCGCGGCATCCTCATCCGTCCGTGCGGCAACTTCCGGGGGCTGGACGAGCGGTTTTACCGCGCGGCGGTCAAGACGCACGCGCAGAACGAGCGGCTGGTCGAGGCGCTTACGGAGATTTTGAAGGGGGCGTAGGCTTGGCGAAGGCGATCATGGTGCAGGGGACCTCGTCGGGCGCGGGCAAGAGCCTGCTGGTGGCCGCGCTCTGCCGGATCTTCCGGCAGGACGGCTATTCCGTCGCGCCCTTCAAATCGCAGAACATGGCGCTCAACTCCTTCATCACCGACGAGGGGCTCGAGATGGGCCGCGCGCAGGTGGTGCAGGCCCAGGCAGCGGGGATCGCGCCGTCGGTGCGCATGAACCCCATCCTGCTCAAGCCCTCCTCCGACACCGGTTCGCAGGTGATCGTGAACGGCGAGGTGCTCGGCGACATGAGCGCCGCCGAATATTTTAAAAGGAAGCGGGAACTCGTCCCGAAGGTCGTGGAGGCGTATGAATCGCTCGCGGCGCAATACGACGTGATCGTACTTGAGGGTGCGGGCAGCCCGGCGGAAATCAACCTCAAGGCGGAGGACATCGTCAATATGGGCATGGCGCGCCTTGCCAAGGCGCCCGTCCTGCTGGCGGGGGACATCGACCGGGGCGGGGTGTTCGCCTCGCTGGCGGGCACCGTCATGCTGCTGGAACCGGACGAGCGCGCGATGGTGCGGGGGCTCGTCATCAACAAATTCCGCGGCGACCGGGAGATTCTACGGCCGGGGCTCGACCAGATCGCGGACATCACCGGCGTGCCGGTCGTGGGCGTGGTGCCCTGGCTCGATGTCGACATCGACGACGAGGACAGCCTCTCCGAGCGGCTCACGGGACGCGGCGGCCCTGCGCTTGTCGACATCGCGGTCGTGCGCCTGCCCCGCATCGCCAACTTCACCGATTTCGCCCCACTCGAGCGGATTCCCGGCGTCTCGGTGCGGTATGCCGCGTCGCCCGCCGCGCTGGGAAATCCCGACCTCATCGTCCTGCCGGGCAGCAAGAACACGATGGAGGACCTTCTGTGGCTGCGGCAGAACGGGCTGGAGGCCGCCGTCAAAAAGCACGCGGCGGCGGGCGGCGCGGTGCTGGGCATCTGCGGCGGCTACCAGATGCTCGGCGAGCGCCTCGCAGACCCCGACGGGGTCGAGCACGGCGGGACGCTCTGCGGCCTCGGCCTGCTGCCCGTCCGGACGGTGTTCGCCAAAGAAAAGACCCGTACCCGTGTGACGGGCCGTTTTGAAAGGGCGGAAGGGATTTTTTCCGGGCTTTCGGGCGCGGCGTTCGAGGGCTACGAAATCCACATGGGCCGCACGGAGCGGGACTGCCCGCCGCTGATGGAGCTGCGTACCGGGCGGGGAGAAGGGAAGCCGGACGGCGCGTCGCGCGGGAATGTCTGCGGCAGCTATGTGCACGGGCTCTTCGACAGCGGCGAGACCGCCGCCGCGCTGGTGCGCTGCCTCTGTAAGGCAAAAGGGCTTGACACATCCGATATCGCGGCCGTCGATGCAAAATCCTACCGGGAGGCGCAGTACGACAAGCTCGCGGCGGCGGTGCGGGAGAGCCTCGACATGGGCGCGGTCTACAAAATTTTGGAGGAAGGCATATGAACAGGGGGCTGATCCACATCTACTGCGGCGACGGCAAGGGCAAGACGACCGCCGCGATCGGTCTGGCGGTGCGTGCCGCCGGACGGGGCATGCCGGTGCTGATCGCGCAGTTTCTAAAGGGGAGGGACAGCGGCGAGCTGCACGCGCTCGCGAAAATCCCCGAAATCACCCTTCTGCGCGGCAAGGCGGGTGACAAGTTCACCTTCCAGATGGACGAGCGGGAGCTCCAGCAGACCTACGACGAGAACAGCAAGCTCCTGCTTTCCGCCGTGGAGGCGGCGCGGGCGGGGGATTGCAGGCTGCTGGTCCTCGACGAGATCATGGGGGCGCTCTCGACCGGGACGGTGGACGCCGACCTGCTGCGCAGCTTTGTCGAGCGAAAGCCGGCGGAACTCGAGCTGGTCCTCACCGGCCGCAACCCGCCCGGCTGGCTGGTCGAGGCGGCCGATTACGTCTCGGAGATCCAAAAGCGAAAACACCCCTTCGACCGGGGAATTCCCGCGCGCGAGGGAATCGAACTGTGAGGGACGCCATGAAACGAGAATTGGAACATCTGCTGCCCGCCGACATCGAGCGGCGCAGCTTCGAGATCATCTCGGCGGAGCTGGAGGGGCGGGGGATCGTGCTTCCGGAGGAGACGGCCCCCATCGTCAAGCGGGTCATCCACACGACCGCCGACTTCGATTACGCGGAAAGTCTCGTCTTTTCGCCCGGCGTTGTGGAGACGGCGCGCGCCGCGCTGCGCGCGGGCGCGGCCGTCGTGACCGACACGCAGATGGCGCGCGCGGGGATCAACAAGACCTCCCTCGCCCGGTTCGGCGGGGAGGTCCGCTGCTTCATGTCCGACCCGGACGTGGCCGCCGGGGCAAAGGAAAACGGCACGACCCGCGCCGTCGCGTCGATGGACAAGGCCTCCGCGCTGCCGGGGCCGCTCCTCTTCGCGGTCGGCAACGCCCCCACGGCGCTCATCCGCCTCTGCGAGCTCGTTTCCGATGGAAATCTACGGCCCGCGGCGGTGATCGGCGTGCCGGTGGGGTTCGTAAATGTCGTCGAGGCCAAGGAGCTGCTTCTGGAAAGCGGCGTCCCCTGCATTGTTGCGCGAGGGCGCAAGGGGGGCAGCAACGTCGCCGCCGCGATCGTGAACGCCCTGCTCTACGGAATGGAAGGCGGCCGGTAAACACATAAAAAAGGGGCGCGGAACCTGCAGGATCCGCGCCCCTTCTGCAATGGCGGATTATT
>ENA-UOIV01000356-UOIV01000356.1-human-gut-metagenome-genome-assembly--contig:-C59-NODE-356-length-53153-cov-12.795190_pt1 | contig 53153 bp, 31 predicted proteins | sample MGYA00242333_ERZ723880 | MGnify/ENA metagenome assembly ERZ723880 | reverse complement strand
AGAGAAAGGTATGGTGAGCGAATGAGAATATTATACGAACTTTCATGGTTATGGGAGACGCTGGTTATTGCGCTTGCGGTTGCGGCTGTTTGCGTGGTTTGCGCCATGCTAATCTGTAAGGCAGTAAAGAAGAACCTCAGCAAAAAAACGGCGGCAGTTATCGGCGCAGCAGCGTTTGCGGGCGCTGTTTTGGCAGTCATTGTGATTGCCCGGACTCCGATGCCGCTTTGATTAAACGGGATGCTTGATTGCCTGTGCATAAGTACAACTTCAAGTTTATCGGGGAAATAGCAAAGCCCTAAAACGGCTTCCCGCCCATTTCAATTTTGAGAGAAAAATCCGTCTGTTTTTTCGTGAGTGTGTCCACAAGTTCGGGACATTTTGTCCCGAAGTCCGGCGTGGGACGAGGAACGGGGGCTTTCATATACGCCCTGTCTGCTGATAAAACCAGTCCTGCGTTTGCGGCTCCACGCCACGCAATCACAGCCCTGCTTTCCTGCCGCTTCAAATGCCCTTGCCCTCTCCGGCGGCAACGGCATTTTCACGGCAACGCCGACAGAGCGTATAACACACTACACTTTGCGAGCAAAGTCGTGTGCCAAGGGGCAAGCCCCTTTGGAAACCCCTGACAACAAAACAGGCTGAATATCCCGCACTTTCCCGGTGCTTGATACTCAGCCTTTATTTGTTGTCAGCAGCCCCCGTTTCGTGGTCTGCGTGTAGTTCCTTGTAAACTGACCTAACCCCCTGTGCAAAAAACGGGGCCCGGAGCGCGCGCCGCGCGGCGCTCCATGCCTTCCGGGCATTTTACACCATCAAAAATAAGCATTTGCTATTCTTTGCGCGGGAAATTATACTTTTTCCAGAAGGCCGGACCCAAAAGGAGGTATCCCGATGAACCTGAAAAAACGACTGACGGCGGCAGCCGGCGTCTTCCTCTCCCTCTGCGTGGCCGCGGGGTGCGGCGCCGGGGCGGCCGGCGCGGCCGCTTCCGGGTCCCCGCCCTCCAGCGCCGCGGCGGAACCCACCGCCCCCGAACCGGCGCCCGCCCCCCAACCGGAGCCTGACAACAGCTGGACGCTCGACGCGCCGGAAAATCACGGGATGGACCCCGCCGTGCTTACGCGGCTGCACGAGGCGCTGGCGGGCTCGTCGGTCTACGCCATGGTCACGGCGAAAGACGGGGTCCTCATCGACGAGTATTACGGCGAGGGGTACGACGAAACGAGCGTGTTCCCGCTGCACTCCTGCTCCAAATCCTTCACCGGCGCGCTCGTCGGCATCGCCATCGACGAGGGGCTGTTCGGCGGGGTGGACGATCCGTTGTCCGACTACCTCCCGCAGGCGGCGGAGCCGGAGGACGCCCGCAAGCGTCAGATCACCCTGCGCCACCTGCTGACCCACACCTCCGGGCTGGAGTGGTATGAGTGGGGCGGCGGCCAGAGCAACTGGGCGGAGTTCCAGTCGGCCCCCGACTGGGTGGCCTATATCCTCGGGCGGCGGCTCACGGCCGAGCCGGGCGCGGCCTTCAACTACAGCACCGGAAACACCCACCTGCTCTCCGCGGCCCTTCAGCAGGCCGCCGGCAAAAGCCTGCTGGAATACGGGCGGGAGAAGCTCTTTGAGCCGCTCGGGATGGACAGCGTCGTCTGGCGGGCCGACCCGCAGGGCGTCACCGACGGCGGCAACGGCATCTCCATGACCGCCCGGGACGCGGCCCGGTTCGGGCAGCTCTACCTCGAGGGCGGCGTCTGGAACGGCCGCCGCCTCATCCCCGCGGACTGGCTCGCCCAGTCCACGGCCGCGCAGAACAACGGCGCGGGGGACGGCACCGGCGGCTACGGCTACCAATGGTGGGTGCGTTCCTTTGGCGAAGGGGGCTACGACACCTACTACGCCTTCGGCGCATGGGGGCAGTACGTCTTCGTGGTGCCCGAGCTCGACCTGGTGACGGTCATCGCCAGCCACTACCCGCAGAACAGCTACGCGCCGCGCCCCTTCTTTACCGACTACGTCCTCGCGGCGTACGACGGGCGGCGGCCTGAATAAAAAACAACGAAACCGGCAATGAGGAAGGAAAGAGGGAACCAGACATGATCTACAAAGACTTTCAGGATTTGAAGCTCTCCGCGCTCGGGCTGGGCGCCATGCGCCTGCCCGTCGTCGACGGGGACGACGCGCGGATCGACGAGGCCGCGGCGGAAAAAATGGTCGATTACGCGATCAAGCGGGGAATCAACTATTTCGACACCGCGTGGGGCTATCACAGCGGGCGGTCCGAGCTCGTCATGGGGAAGCTGCTTTCCCGCTACCCGCGGGACCGCTTTTTCCTCGCGGACAAATTCCCCGGCTACGACCTCTCCAATATGGGCAGGGTGGAGGAGATCTTCGAGGAGCAGCTGAAAAAATGCCGGGTGGATCACTTCGATTTCTACCTCTTCCACAACGTCTGCGAGATGAATATCGACGCCTATCTGGATGAGCGGCACGGCATCTTCGACTATCTGGTCAGGCAGAAGGAGGCCGGGCGCATCCGGCACCTGGGCTTCTCCGCCCATGGGAGTTACGGGGTGATCGAGCGGTTCCTCAAGGCTTACGGCGACCGGATGGAGTTCTGCCAAATCCAGCTCAACTACCTCGACTGGACCTTCCAGGACGCGAAGGCGAAGATCGCCCTGCTCGACGGATACGGCATCCCCGTCTGGGTGATGGAGCCCCTGCGCGGCGGGCGGCTCGCCTCCCTCTCCCCGGAAGACGCCGCGAAGCTGAAGACGCTCCGCCCGGGGGAGGGCGTCCCGGCCTGGGCGTTCCGGTTTTTACAGTCGCTCCCGAGCGTCACGGTCGTGCTCTCCGGCATGTCCAGCTTCGCGCAGCTCGAGGAAAACCTCGACACCTTCGAGGCGGAAAAGCCCCTCGACGCCCGCGAGATGGAGACCCTGCTCGCGGTCGCGGACGGCATGGTCCGGAAGATCGCGCTGCCCTGCACCGCCTGCCGCTACTGCACCTCCCACTGCCCACAGGGGCTGGATATCCCCTCGCTGCTGGCGCTCTACAACGAGCACTGCTTCACGGAGGGCGGGTTCCTCGCGCCGATGGCCCTGTCCGCGCTGCCCGAGGACAAACGCCCGCCCGCCTGCCTCGGCTGCCGCAGCTGCGAGGCGGTCTGCCCCCAGCAGATCAGGATTTCAGAGGCCATGGCGGATTTCACGGCGAAGCTGAACGCGTGACCGTCCGCGCCCCCGCGTCCCGGCGGGACGATTCTCCGGCGCTGGCGGCCCTCCGGGGTTGGCCGCGGATCGGATCTTCTGACGGAAAACAGGGGGCGCCTCGTTGAGGCGCCCCCTGTTTTCCGTTGTCATTCCGGGCGGCGGCCGGCCTGCACGCCCGCGGAAAAATCCTCCAGGATCCGGTCCAGCGGGTCCCCCCGGACCATCTGCGCCGCCGCGCCGTTCAGGAGCTTCAGCAGGTTGAAGGGAATCCGTGAATCGGTGTCGCTGTATATCCGGTCCTCCCCGATCAGCGCGAGCTGCTCGGCAAACAGGGGGTCACCGCTCTGCGCGCCCTGAAGCGGGCTCAGGCTGTTCTGTTCCGCCGCGTAGCTCTCGATGTGCTCCGGCTGCATCAGGAAATCCAGAAACCGCAGCGCCTCCTCCCGGTGCGGGCCCTCGTTGTTGACCCCCACGAGGACCGACGCGCGCACGCAGGTCAGCGGGCCCTCGTCCCCGACCGGAAGGCCGGCGTACCGGTATTGAAAGCCGGGCTCCCCGGCCAGAAAGGCGGACAGGCTCCAGCTCGGCGCCACGGCGAAGGCCACCCCGCCGCCCGCGAACTGTTCCCCGAGCACCTTGCGGTAGGACCGCGCGTCCGTCTCGCCGGACATCTGCTCCCGGTCGATCAGGCCGTTTTCCACCAGGGCGTACACGTCGCGGATTCCCCCGGCGTAGACCTCCTCCGCGGTCAGCCCTTCCGACACGGTCCGCGCGCCCTCGATAAAGGGCGCGGCCGAGCGCCCCGACATCAAAAAGGAGATGCTCGCGGCGTTGCCCTGATAGTTGACCATCGGCGTGTAGCCATGGTCGCGGACGATCTCCATGTCCCGCACCCACTCGTCAAAGGTGCGGGGCATCTCCCCGATCCCGCAGGCGCGCAGCACGTCCATATTGCCGAGCATCCCCACGACGCTCAGGCACATGGGCACCGCCGAAATTTTTCCGTCCACCGTGATAAGCTGTTGGATGATCGGGCTGTAGCGCTGTACAAAGTCCTCCCCCGAAAGGTCGGCGATCAGCGTGCCGTACCAGCCCCTGGTTTCGTAAGTGGTCAGCGCCTGGTCGCTGATCATGAACAGGTCGTCGGCGTACCCGTTCTCGAGGCGGTTGGTCAGGATGTCGACAAAATCGTCCCCCAGCCCCTCGTAGACGATCACCACATCTTCATTTTGCTCCATGTAGCGGTTGAGGATGCCGTCGATCTCCTCCACCTTGTCCGCGCCCACCTTGAAGCCCAGAAAGCGCAGGTTGACCGTTTCCCCGGCCCCGTCCACCACCTGGACCCCCTTCTCCCGGCACCCGGCCGGGAGAAGGGCGAGCAGGACGGCCATGAGGGCGCAGACGGCTCTACGGCACAGCTTCATCGCGTTTCGCCTCCTTCACCGCCCGCTCGATGGTCTGGAGCAGGTTCTGGATATCGATCGGCTTGGCGATATGGCCGTCCATACCGGTCTCCAGCGCGCGGGAAACGTCCTCGGAAAAGGCGTCCGCGGTCATGGCGAGGATCGGCAGGGAGGAATCGGCCCGCCCGAGCGACCGGATCGTGCGCGCCGCGTCATAGCCGTTCATGCGCGGCATCTGGATGTCCATGAGCACCAGATCGTACCGGCCCTCCCCGCCCGAAACGAACCGGTCCACGGCTTCCTCCCCGTCCGCCGCCCGGTCCACCTCGGCGCCGAAGTGGCTCAAAAGCTCCACCGCGATCTCCGCGTTCAGTTCGTTGTCCTCCGCCAGCAGGATGCGAAGGCCGTCGAGCGGGCGGTCCTCCGTACGGTCCGCGGCGGGATTGGTCCCGCCGCCCAGCGCCGCCGCGACCTTCGACGCAAGCAGGGGCTTGCCGAGGCAGCCCGTTCCCTCCGTCGTCCCGGCGGACGGCAGGCTGAACCCGCTCAGGCAGAGGACGGCGCCGCACCGGCGCGCGGCTTTTTCCGGCCTGCTTCCGAGCCGGTCGTCCACGATCACCAGATCCGGTCCCGAGCCGTCCGGCATTTCCAGCGTCTCCGGTACGGACCCGGCGCAGGATACCCGGTATCCCGCCGCCGAAAGCGTGTGCCGCGCGGCCTCCAGCGTCTCGGGGTCGGCGTCAGCCACCAGGACGGCCTTGCCCGCCGGTTGCCCGCCGTCCCCGTCCGGCAGCGCCGCGGGCAGGGAAAGCCGCACGCGGAAGGCGCTGCCCCGCCCGAGGGCGCTCTCCACCGTGATCTCCCCGCCCATCAGTCGGACCAGCTGCGCGCTGATCGCCATGCCGAGCCCCGTGCCCCGGCTGAGGGAATTTTTCTCCTGCGTGAACGGCTCGAACACCATCGCCTGGTACTCGGGGCTCATGCCGACGCCGTTGTCCTCCACCTCGATCCGCACCAGCATGTTGTCCGCGCGCTGCGGATCCCGCCCGCCAAAGAGCCGCAGGCGGATGCGGCCCCCCTCGGGCGTGTATTTCACCGCGTTGGACAGGATGTTGACGAGGATCTGGCTCAGACGCATCCCGTCCCCGACCAGGCATTCCGGGCCGTCCCAGAAGGCGCAGGCGTCGAACGCGTGCCCGCGACCGCGTATCAGCGGCAGGACGAGATCGACCGCCTCCTCGACCACCGCGCCGATCGGGAAGGGGGCGTGTTCGAGCGTCATCTTGCTGCTCTCGATCTTCGACATGTCCAGTACGTCGTTGATGATCCCGAGCAGGTATTTGGACGAGACGCCGATCTTGTCGAGGCAGGCGGTGATTCGGTCCCGGTCGCCGGTGTTCAGCTTCATGATCTCGGTCATGCCGACGATGGCGTTCATCGGCGTGCGGATTTCATGGGACATGTTGGAGAGGAAGCTGCTCTTGGCCTCGCTGGCGAGCTTTGCCGCCTCCACCTCCGAGCGCAGCTTCCACCGGCGGCGGCTCATCCAGAGCAGGAGCGCCGCGCCCAGCAGCACCGTGACGCCCAGCAGGACGATGGCCGCGATGGCGATCATGCCGTTTTCCTGCAGCGCGTCCGACGGGATGATCGAAACGATGAACCAGTCGGTCCGCTCTTCGAGCGGGACAAAGCAGAAATAGCAGTTCTCGTCGCGGAAATCCAGCTGCACCGTACAGGCCTCGCCCCGGGCCAGGACGGCGCGGATCTCTTCGATCACCGCCGGGTCGTTGCTGCGGTAGGCCTCGAGCATGGTGAACAGCCCGGAGTAAAGCCCCTGCCCGAATTTGTTGTGGGGCAGCATGATGAAGGTCCCCTCGCCGCCGGAGATCATATAGCAGTAGCCCTGCTGGCTGTGGAACTCCATGAAGTCGTCCATGTACAGGTCGTCGAGCACGCACTCGGCGTAAAACCGGCAGGGGACGCCCGCCACCGTGCCGGAGACGGCGACTGCGGTCTGCCAGCGGCCGCTCTTCCCGAGGTACCCCGCGGAAAACGCGCCGTCCTCCGGGCAGAGCTCCTCCAGCCGCGCGGCGTCCCCGGCGGTCAGGCCGTAGTCCTCCGTCAGCGGCGCGCCCTCCTCCGTCACGACGTGGAGGCGGAAGATCGGGTGGCCGTCCAGCTGGCGGGAGGCCATCTCCCCCACCTCGCCGGGGCCCGCGCCGCTCGAGGCGACGCTCCGTGAAAAGGCGGCCAGCGACGAACGGATATCCTCCAGCCGCAGCTCCATCACCTCGGCGGATTTCAGCGTCATCTCCCACGCGAGGGTCTTGCTCTCGTTCACGATGCGCGTATAGAGGTGGAAGGTGAACGCGCCGACCCCCAGCAGGATGAGGAGCAAAATCAGGGCCGCCCCGGCAATCGACCGCCCGCCGCCGGGTTCCCGGCCGGATCCTTTCTTCATCTCGCGTCCCTCCTGACCGTGGGGCCCGGACGGGCCCCGTGTGTAATGCTTTTCCCCGTGGCGCGGGATCACTGCCGCGCCGCGAAGGCGTGGAACCGTTCCGCCTCGCTTTCCAGAAAGCCCTGCCAGCCGGCGGCGATGCGCTCGAAATCCCGCGCGCGCAAATCCGCCTGCGCCTGTGCGATCGTCCCGGAAAACGCATTGTCAAGCCGGTTTTCCCCGAGCCGCCTCAGCGTGGCCGGATAGCCGCAGGCCAGTAGCTCATTGAGCTTGCGGTAGCACTGGCGCACCGCCGCGGACGGGCAGGCGTCGGTGATGAAGGCGAGGTATGCCTCAAAGACAAGGTAGCTCTTTTTTTCCTCCCGGATCCGCGCGAACCGTTCCGCCAGCCGGTCCAGCGTCTCCCCGGACGCCGCCTCCAGCGTAAAGAGGGACACCTTCCGGACGGTCAGCGCCAGAAACTCCAGGCTCTCCGCGTAGAGCCCCAGCGCCTCGCGGACCTCCGGTTTGGAAAAGTCGATCCGCCGGGGGTCCATGAGGACCCGCGTCCCCTTCCCCTGGAAGGAAGCGGCGACGCCGAGCCCGGCCAGCAGGTCCAGCGTGCGCCGGACCGTGGAGACCGCGACGCCGAACCGCTCCGCCATCCGCGGTAGGGAGGGGAGAAAGCTCCCGACCGGGTAGCGTTCCTCCAGAATCTCCCGGATGATGCGGGAGGCGATCGAATAGCGCAGCTGGGGACGCTGCCGGTAGATGTTCCACTCGAACGGGACCGGGCGGACGTCCTCCAGCGCGTACTCCGCGCGCGCCGTTTCGAGGAAGGCGAACAGCTCGTCGATGTCCTGCTTCCAGCCGGCCAGACAGGCGCGCTTCGCACGGTCGGCGTCCCCGCCGGCCCTCAGCTCCCGCAGGCAGTCCTCCGCCGCGCCGTGGGCGTCCAGCAGGGGAAAGCACAGGTACCGGATCATCTCCCAGCAGAGGTTCATGACCAGATGGTTGCCCAGCGAGGAGAGGACGGTCAGGGAAAACCCCGCCGCGGCCGGCGGCGCCCCCGTCCTCTCCCGGTTCCAGGTCCGGAGCCCCGCCTCCCAGAGCGGGTCGTACAGGAGCCCGCCGGTCCGGACGATATCGAGGATCCCCTCCCGGCGCGGCACGAAATACCGCGCGGCGTTTTCCCGGAACCGGGCGGATCCCGCCCGGTAGACCACCCGGGCGGCCTTTTTCGCCTCCACCCGGATGAGGCCGTCCGCCTCCAGCCGGGCCAGCGCGCTGCGGACGGTCGGGACCGCCACATGGAACTCGGAAGCGATCCGCGGGATCGCGGGCAGGGAATCCCCGAAGGCGCAGCGGCCGAAGCAGATTCTGGCTGCATAGGAATCATATATCAGCTTATACCGTTCGTATGTCCCCTCCACGGGCGCGCCTTCCTCCCTTTCTCACGCCCGCGGCGGACCGCCGCCCGCATCCTCCAGCGCGCGGCGCAGCGTGCTCTGCAGGATGGCGGTGTCGATCGGTTTCGCCACATGGGCGGTCATTCCGGCCGCGAGAGCCGCCTGCACATCCTCCGAAAAGGCGTTCGCCGTCATGGCGATGATGGGGACCGTCCGGGCGTCGGGGCGGTCCAGCCCCCGGATCGCCCGGGCGGCCTCGTAGCCGTTCATCTCGGGCATCTGGATGTCCATCAGGACGGCGTCGTAGGTGCCCGGCGCCCGCTCCCGGAACTCCCGCACCGCCTTGGCGCCGTTGGTCCGGACCACCGTTTCCGCCCCGTAGATCTCCAGCAGGCCGCAGAGAATCTCGGCGTTGATCTCGTTGTCCTCCGCCACCAGGATGCGGCGGCCGGCGAAAGGCGCCTCCTCCGAGGGGGCCGCGGACTGCGGCCCGGCCGCCTTCCCGGCGGGGAGCCCCGAGGCCCCGCCGGCCTCGCACTCGAGCTCCACCGTGAAGGCGGAACCCTCGCCGGGCCGGCTCTCCACCGAGATCGTGCCACCCATCAGGTCGACCAGCCCTTTGGCGATGCTCAACCCCAGGCCGGTCCCCTCGACGCGCGTCGCCTCCCTGCTGCGGGAAAAGGGGTCGAACATCGAGGCGAGGAACTCCTCCGACATCCCGATCCCCGTGTCGCGCACGACGAAGCGGTAGCGGACGCGGCCCGCGCTTTCCGCGGACAGTTCCTCCGCGAAAAACTCCACCCTTCCCCCCTCGGGGGTGAACTTGACCGCGTTGCTCAGCAGGTTGAGCAAAATCTGGCTGACGCGCAGGGCGTCCCCGATGAACCGCTCCTGACGGACCCGGCCGGCTCGCGCGCAGAAGGAGAGCCCCGCCGCGCGGGCCTGCGGCTCGATGATGGTCGAGAGCTGCTCCAGCAGGCCGGGGACGGACATCTCCATCCGGTTGAGCGTGATCTTGCCGCGCTCGATCTTGCTCATGTCCAGAATGTCGTTGATCAGGCTGAGCAGGTGCCGGGAGGAGACGGAGATCTTCCGCAGGCAGTCGGCGACCCGCGCGGGGTCGTCGATGTAGGCGCTGGCGAGCGCGGTCATCCCCATGATCGCGTTCATCGGCGTGCGGATGTCGTGGCTCATGGAGGAGAGGAAGTCGCTCTTGGCGCGGCTGGCCTCCTCCGCCAGCTCCAGCGCCTGCTCCAGGGCCTTTTTGGACCGGCGTTCCTCCGCCAGCATATCGGTCACGTCGGCGCGCACCATGCACACCGTCTTGTGCTCTCCATCCCCCCACAGGACGGTGATCTGCTTATAGCGCAGGCCCTCCTCCGAACGGTGCGGGAAGACGAAGTCATAGCCCGCGGGCTGCTCCTCGAGATGCCGGAGCATCGTCTCCAGCCGGAGCTGGCGCTCCAGCTCCTCCGTCCCTCCCTCTGGGTTATAGCGCCTGGCGATCAGTTTGATGGAGGCGTTGTAGTCCTCCACGACGAAGGGGGGCAGGTTTTCCAGCACCGTCTGGCGGGTGTGCATCGTCATGCGCCCGGTGACCACCTGGATGAGGCCCAGCAGCTCGAAGGTGTAGGCCACGACGTTCAGCAGCCCCTGCTGCTCCCGCACCGAATCGGTGATGTCCGCCCGCGCAAGGCAGACCCGCCCCAACCGCAGGTCGATGGCCGAAACGGTGAGCTTTTTGGTGAGGACCTCCCCCCGCTCCCCGAGGATGGCGTAGTGGAAGGAATAGGAGTCCTCCCTTTGCAGGCGCTCCATGATGTAGTCCGGGTCCAGCAGGGTCTTCACCTGCTCGCGGTCCCTGGGCACCACCTGTTTTTGGAGCATGTAGGCGATCCGGTCGGAATGCCGGCCCTCCTGCGCCGGGATGTCGCCCGCGTCCATCTCCCCGTTGAGGACGCGGTAGCGGTCCTCGGGGACGTCCACGTCGACCACGAGGTCGCTGCCCGCCACCGGCAGGCGGCGCAGGATGCGTTCGGAGATGGTCTGCTCGGTGATGTCGGTGACGGTCAGGATGCCGGTGACGTCCCCCGTGTCGGGGGTCTCCACCAGATTTACCTTGAAGCGCACGTAGCGCCCGCGCTTCTCCTTCGGGAGCCGGACGAAGAAGTCCCGGATGATTTCCGTGTCGCCCCGGTCGAAAGCCGCCTGGGAGGGCCCGTTCAGGTAGGCCTCCCTGAAAATCCGCCGGCCCTCCTCGTCGACGACCAGGTTCGAAAGCCCCATGAAAAAGGTCTCCCGCTCGGTGCCGAAGGTGCTCAGCAGGCCGGAGTCGGTGTGGTCGATGATCTCGAGGATCTGATCCCGCGTGACGTTGCAGTGGCCCACGACCAGCGCGTTGGGTCCGGGCGTGCGGTAGTGCTGGAGGATCCGGTCGTTGAACTGCTTCCGGAGCTCCTCCCGTTCCTCCCGCTCCCGGGTCATGTCGTGGTAGCCCGCGTAGATCCGGAGCTCCCCGTCCTCGCTCTGGAGCATCGAAAGGCTGTTTTTCACCCAGATGTAGCCGCCGTCGCCCTTCTTCAGCCGGTAGATCAGCTCACAGCTGCTCTCACCGCCGCCGATGAACTCCGCCATCCGCGCGGCGACCGCCTCCCGGTCGTCCGGGTGCACCCCGGCCATGGCGTCCCGCCTGTAGAGCTCCCACGCCGCCTCCTGCGTCATCCCCGTCATAGCGGCGAACCCGTCCGACAAAAACTCGGGGATCATGCTGCCGTCCGGCTTGTAGCGGACCACGGCGACACCCCCCGGAAGGTGCTTGACCACCGTCTGGAAATACTGCTCCAGGCGCGCCTTTTCCTTCTGGGTCCGGACCTCCTCGGTCACGTCGTGGACGTACTTCACATAGGCCGGGATGCCGTTCCAGTCGCTCTCCATGAAGCGGGTGGTGTAAAACCGCCCGCTCCCGTCCACCGCCATCTCGTGCGCCTTTCCGTCGGGCGCGTGGCTGTGAAGCGTGCAGAACACGCAGGGCGCGTCCCTCCCGTGCAGCGCGGCGTAGCATTTCTGCCCGACGCGGCCGCCGCTCTTCGCGAACAGCTCCCGCGATTCGTTGATGTAGAGCAGGTCGTAATTCTTCCGGTCGATGACGTAGATGCCGTCCGCCGTCTCGTTCGCGATGCTCTGGAAGAGCTGCGCCTCCGCCGACATGCCGGTGAAGACCCCGTAAAACCGGGTGGATTCCGACAGCGGTCCCATCCGGCGGCCGTTGAGGTGCAGCCAGACAAGGGTCCCGTTCTTATGGCGCATCCGGCAGGAGATGTCGAGTACCTTCCCGCTTTCCAGCGCGGCCCGCGCCGCGGCGAGGACCCGGGGCCTGTCCGCCTCATATACGGCGTCGAAGGCGTCCCGCCGGACGATCTCCCCGTATTCCTCCCGCGTGTAGCCCGTGAGGGCGGGCACGCCCGCGGAGAAATAGGTGGGGACGAACCGCCCCTCCTCCACCCGGTAGCCGGCGATCCCGCCCGGGATCGAGTTGACCAGGTGGTCGAGCTCCAGCTGGGTCTCCTTGAGCGCGGTGATGTTGTGGAACACGCACTGGAGCAGGGGGCGGCCGCGCTCCTCCCCCACCTGCTTCGCCTGGGCGTGCACCCAGACGATGTGCCCGTCCCGGTGCAGCTTGCGGAATTCAAAGTCCGCCACCGTCCGGTCGCGCAGGGCCTCCCTGGCCTTCGCGGCCACCATCGCGGCGTCCTCCGGATAGGTCATCTCGATCGCGTCCCGTTTGATCAGTTCCCGGTACTCCTCCACGGTGTACCCGGTCAATTCCGGCACGCCGTCGGAGAAATAGACCGTCTCAAAGATGTCCGACACCCGGTAGATGGCAACCCCGCCCGGGATGGCGTTGACGATGTCCTGCATCTTCTCGTTGGCAGCCTTCAGCTCTTCCTCCAAATGCACGCGCTCGCTGACGTCGGTGTAGATGCCGTAGAAGATTTTGGCGCCGTCCTCATGGGTCTTGATCGTTCCGTCGAGGTTGATCCAGCGGTATTCCCCCCGCCGGTCGTTCCACAGCCGGTAGGAGTGCCGCACGCTGCCGCCGCCATGGTACGCGGCGGCGATCTTTTCCCGCAAAAGCCCGACGTCCTCCGGATGCACGCCCAGGTAGTCGGTCTTCTCCCGGACCGACCGGATGTGCTCGTCGGAATAGCCCACGACCTCATAGAAGGCGGGGTTGTGGAAGAGCGGCACGATTTCGGGCCACTCGATCCGGTAGACGCACAGACCGCAGGGGACGCTGGTAAAGGTCTCCTTCAGCCCCTCCTGCAGCCGGTCGGCGCGCTCCGACTCCGCCCGCTGCTCGGTGACGTCCCTGACGTACTCGATGTGCGCGGGCCGGTCCCCCCAGTCGACGAGCTTCCCGCTGAGCTGGTAGACGCGCCCGTTGAGGGGGTGGCGGTACTCGCGGACGAGGACGTCGTCCCGGCTCATTCTACCCGCGTGGCAGAAGGGGCAGGCGGACTGGTAGCCCGCGATGTGGTAGCAGCAGGCCTCGCCGCCGTCCGGCGGCAGGAGCGTCTCCCGCGCCCGCCGGTTGGCGTAGAGCACCTGCCGGCTCTCGACGTCGCTGACAAAGATGGCGACCGGGTCGTTGTCCAGGATGGCCTGGAGCTGCCGGACCTCCGGCGCAGAGAGAGGGCTTTCCCACGTCATGTCGGTTCTCCTTTCAGGGCTTCCAAAAACAGCCCCGCCCGCTCGAATTCCTTTCGCACAGCCCGGTACAATTCGGGGTAGTCGTTTCGCTCCTCCCGCAGGCGCAGCGGCTCCACGACGGCGCACGCCGCCTTGTAAAGCGGGTCGAGCCCCAGGTTCCCGGCGACCCCCTTGAGCGAATGGGCGGCTTCGAACGCGCCGCCCAGGTCGCCGGATTCCAGCGCGTCGCCCAGCCGATTCACGCTGCCGTCCCGGGGCAGCATGCCGAGCACGCGCAGATACATGGCCTCGTTCCCCAAAAAGCGCCGCATCGTGCCGTCGTAATCCGCGCCGTAGGCCTCGAAGGCCGCACGAAAATTCCCCATCTCCTAACCCTCCTGTTTCCGGAAAATAAAGTCGTAGAGCGTCTGGTAGAGCCGGTCCGGGTCGATCGGCTTGGCCAGGTGGGCGTCCATCCCGGCGGCCTTGCTCTTTTCGATGTCGTCGTCGAAGGCGTTCGCCGTCATGGCGATGATCGGAATGGCCGCCGCGTCGGCGTTGCTCAGGTGGCGGATGGTCCCGGCGGCCGTCAGGCCGTCCATCAGCGGCATCCGGATGTCCATCAGGATCGCGTCGTAATACCCTTTTGGGGATTTGCTGAACAGCTCCATCGCCCGCAGCCCATTTTCCGCCGTCTCCACCGCGAAGCCCTTGCTCTCCAGCAGCATGACCGCCACCTCGGTGTTGAGGGCGTTGTCCTCCGCCAGCAGCACCCGCCTGCCGGTGAAGTCGTAATCGGCGCCGTCCGGCTGCTGCGCCCGCTCCTCCTTCTCCCCGAGCGCCCTGGAGAAGGCGGAGACCAGGGAGGATTTGAACATCGGCTTGCTCATCAGCAGGTTGACGCCCGCCAGCTTCGCCTCATGCTCGATCGATATCCAGTCGTAGGCGGTCATGATGATGATCGTGACCTCCGTCCCCACGATGGCGCGGATCTGCCGGGCCGTCTCGATCCCGTCCATCTCGGGCATCTTCCAGTCGATCAGGATCATGTCGTAATACTTCCCGCCGCCCCACAGCTCCCGAACCCGGTCGACCGCCTTGCGGCCGCTATCGACCCATTCGGCCATGACGCCCATCTCGTGGAGGGTGACGACGGCGCTCTCGCAGACCGCCACGTCGTCGTCCACCACCAGCGTCTTGAGGTGGGAGAAGTTGTGGTGCTTCTTCAGGTTATGGCGGAGCTTCTCCTCCTCGGTGATGCCCAGCTTCACGTCGACGGTGAACTCGGTGCCGATCCCCTTGATCGAACGCGCCGTGATCTTCCCGCCCATCAGATCCACGATGTTCTTGGAGATCGCAAGGCCCAGCCCGGTGCCGCCGAAGAGGGCGGTGGTGCCGGTGGACTCCTGCGAAAAGGGCTCGTAGATGTGGGGGAGGAACTCCTCGCTCATGCCCACGCCCGTGTCGTTGACGATGAAGCGGAGCTCGGCGTCGTTTTGGGTCCGCCGGCGCTGGGCGGCGGAGAAGGTGACCTTCCCGCCCTCGCCGGTGAACTTGATCGCGTTGGAAAGGATGTTGAGGAGCACCTGCTGGAGCTTCATCGCGTCCCCGATGTAGTAGTCGTCGAGCACGGGATCCACGATGCACTCGTAGTCCACCCCCTTGGAGGCCGCCTGCGCGTGGCAGATGGTGCTGATGCCGCCCAAAAAGTCCTCGGTGGGAATTTTTTCGCTCTTCATCAGCATCTTGCCGCTCTCGATCCGGCTCATGTCCAGGATGTCGTTGATGAGGGAAAGCAGGAACCGGGAGGAGATCCCGATTTTGGAGATGCAGTCGGCCACCTGGTCGTCGTCCCCGATCGAATTGGCCGCGATGGTGCTCATGCCGATGATCGCGTTCATGGGGGTGCGGATCTCGTGGCTCATGCGCGAGAGGAAGTCGCTCTTGGCGGCGTTGGCCTGCTCCGCGGCCACGAGCGCCGCGGCCAGCTCCCCCTTCTGCTTCTGCTCCCGCCGCACCACGTCGGTCACGTCCGCCCGCGTCATGCACACCCGGCCGAGCTCCCGGCTGATGTAGAAGACCTGGAACCGCTTGACCCGCCGTTCCCCGGCCTCCCGGAGCTCCAGCACGAAGGTGTAGGCGTCCTGTCCGGCAAGCCGCCGCCGGATGTAGCCGAAGTCGAGCTTCTGTAAAAACTCCGCCCGTTCCGCCTCGTCCATGCAGCGCTCGGCGGATTTTTGGACCTCCTCCCGGAAATCCCCCTGCGCCGGGATGGAGAGCGGACGCTTGCCGCCGCAGGCGGCCACGCGGTACCCGCCGCCGTTCAGGTCGATGTCGGCGATGACGTCGTAGTCCAGTTCGGCGATCCGGTTGAGCAGCTGCTCCTGCAGCCGCTGCTCGGTGACGTCCGCCGTATAGAAGAACATGATGACGTCGCCGGTGGCGGGGTTCAGGCAGGTCCGCAGGTTCGTGCTGCCCCAGAAAAGGCTCCCGTCGTTGCGCCTGCGCAGGAAGCTCAGGCGGTAGTCCACCTTCCCCGCCGCGTAGTCCTCCAATACCTTGCCGCGCGCGAGCATCCGGCGGATCTCCACCCCGTAGGCGGCGTCCACGGCGGACCCGGAGAGGTTCTGGATCGTCTTCACGTAGGTGTCCCCCACATGCGCGACGGCCACGTCCAGGGTGGCCTGGTAGCTCTCCAGACGGTCCCGGGAGACGTTGATGGTCCCCTGGATGCTGCCCTCCCGCGAGGCGAGCTCGGAGAAATAGGCAAGCTCCTCCTCGTAGAGCTCCCGGACCCGGTCGCGGAGGCGCCGCTCGTCGGTGACGTCCACGAAGACGCAGTAGAAATACTGCTCCTCGCCCCGCTCCCGGAAGAGCTGCGCCTTGATGGAGACCCACTTGACGGCGCCGCCCCTGCAGATGATCCGGTGCTCCAGCTGGATCGTATCCCCCCGCAGAAGCTGCTCCTCCAGCAGGGCGGCCGACGGGGCGAAATCGTCCGGATGGATGACCGCGGACATCCGGTTTCCCATGGCCGCGAATTCCTCGCGGGTGTAGCCGATGAACTCAAACAGGCCGTCGTTGGCCTCGATCACCGTGAAATCCGCGTCGGACCGGCAGCGGAAGACCGCGCCCGGGATGTTGTTGTAAAGGCGCAGGACCTCCTCCTGCGCCTCCCTCTGCGCGGTGATGTCGACGCAGACCGACGCGATCGCGGGGCGTCCGTCCTCCGCGACCGTCCTGCGCCCCGCGTCGTGGACCCATATGTAGGAGCCGTCCTTCTTTTTCATCCGGTACTCGACGACGTATTCTCCCTTTTCCGCGAGCTGGGCCTCCACCTGCTCGTCCACCATCCCGCGGTCGTCCGGGTGCATGCAGTTGGCGACCAGCCCGCCGATATCGGCCACGAAGTCCGCCTCGCTCTCATAGCCGAGGTAACGGAGCATCTGGCGGTTGATGAAGTAGAAGGGGAAGCCCTCCTCGATGTACCCGCCCATCATGCCGCCCAGCAGCGAATCGTTGAGCAGCTCCTGCCGCTGCCTGGCGATCTGCTCCACCACCAGGGTCTGGGGGTAGTGCTCCTTCCCCCGCTGGCTGCCGCCCGGCTCCGCGAAATGCAGGCTGCGCACCAGCCAGGTCTCGCCGTCCTCCCGCACGAGGGTGCAGAAGATGCGAAGCCGCCAGGTGTACTGCGTATTCTTCAGGGTCATCTCCGCGGACAGGCAGCAGACATGCTCCGCCGCCATCTGCTCGTGGAGCGCCTCCAGCACGCAGGCGAAGGGCTCCCGGAGCTCCCCCACGTCCGCCCGCAGGTAGGCGGACATCTCCTCTTTCCCGCGGGCCAGCTCGTCTTCTCCCGTGCCCACGAAATCCACCGCGTCGGACAAAAACCCGATCGCCGCCTCCGCGTCCCGCCGTTCGAACCAGTCGCGGCAGAACGCCTCCACGGCCCCCATGGCCGTCCCCCGATAGCCCATATCCCTTACCCTTTCCATAGACAGCATTTTCCCTTGCCCTCCGCCTTCGCGCGGTAGAGCGCCCGGTCCGCCCGGGCGATCAGCTCCGTCACCGGCTCCTCCGAGACGCTGAAAACGATCCCCCCGGTGCAGGCGGCCGCGGCCCCCTTTGGGGCGCAGATCTCCCGGGCGGCCCGGCAGATCTCCCCGCCCTTCTTCAGCGCCGCCTCCCCGGAGCGCACCTGTCTCATGACCACCACGAATTCGTCCCCGCCGTAGCGGGAGAGAATGTCGTTTTCGCGGGTGTGCGCGCGCAGGAGCGCGCTGAATTCCTCAATGAGCCGGTCGCCCTCCACATGCCCGAAGGTGTCGTTGGTCTTCTTCAGGTCGTCCAGGTCGAAGAGGCAGACCGCCAGCGGCAGGTCCTCCGCCCGCAGCGCGCCCGCGGCGGCGGTGAAGCCCCGCCGGTTCAGAAGGCCCGTCTGGTAGTCCCGGCAGGCCTCCTCCTGCAGGGAGTCCTTCCACTCCTGGAAGGCGGTGGTCCCCATCGCCCGCAGCACCTGCCTGCGCAGGCTCTTGGCGGTGTGGGGCTTGTCCACGTACTCCTCCGCGCCCAGCTCCAGCGCCTTTTCCTCCAGCAGCGCGTCCGGCGGGCCGGTGACGATGACGGGCGTGCTCCACACGGCCCGGCTGCGCTTCACGGCCTCCAGCGCCGAGAAGTCGTCCGACCCCGGCAGCGTGGCGCTGAGGAGCACGGCGGCGAGCTTGTCCCGGTTCGCCGCGATGCAGTCGAGCGCGGCGCGCCCGGTCCCGGCCTCCATGACCTGGAAGAGATCCTCAAAGGTCTCCCGCACCAGATCCCGGTAGGCCGCGTCCTCATCGGCGGCCAGGAAGACCGGCCGCCGGCGTTTGGCGCCCGGCTCCTGCTCCGCGACGGCCCCCTCTTCCCGAAGCAGCTTTTCAAACTCTTCGCTGGGCACCGGGCGCACAAAGTAGTAGCCCTGCACATAGTCGCAGTCGATCTCCCGCAGGCGTTCGAGCTGCTCCCGCGTCTCCACGCCCTCGGCAACCACATGCAGTTCCATCCAGCGCGCCAGATCCATGATGAAGCGCAGGATCCCCTGGTCGACGGGCTTTGCCGTCTCGCTCTGGATAAAGCGCATGTCCAGCTTCAGCACGTCGATCGGCAGACGGTTGAGCATGTTGAGGGAGGAGTACCCGCTCCCGAAGTCGTCCATTTCGATCACAAAGCCCAGCTCCCGCAGGCGGGCCGCCGTTTCAATGATCTGGTTGGGGTCCTCGGTGTAGGCGCTCTCCGTGATCTCCAGATGGAGCCGCGCGGGCGCCAGCCTGTATTTCCGCACCGTTCCCAGCAGGATCTCCGCGATATCCGCCTGATAGATGTCCGCCCGGGACACGTTGACGGAGACCGGGATGGACGGCAGGCCGGCGTCGTCCCACTTGCGCAGGAAGGAACAACTCCTGTCCCAGACGAAGCGGTCCAGCTTGGTGATGAACCCGTTGCGCTCGAAGAGGGGGATGAACTCCGCGGGGGACTGGAGGCCCCACTCGGGGTGCGCCCAGCGCACCAGCGCCTCCGCGCCCGCCAGGCGGCTGTCCCTGATCCGGTATTTGGGCTGGAGATAGACCTGGAACTGCCCCTGCGCCAGGGCGGACTCCATATTGTCGATGATGGCCTGCTCCCGCAGCAGCTTGCCCCGCAGCTGGTCGTCGTAGGCGGCGAAGTACTTGCCGTACTGGCCCTTGATGCTGCGTGCGGCCAGCAGCGCCCGGTCGCACATCTGCTCGACCGGGACGCCGCAGTCCTCGACCGTGTAGATCCCCCACTTCATCACAATGCTCCGGGCGTTCGCGAGGGCGTTTACCTCCCCGCTCACCCGGACGAACATCTCATCGCTGTAGTCCGTCCGGCGCTCCAGCAGGCAGGCGAACTGGTCCGCGTTGAGCCTCCCGCAGATCCCCGCGTCGCCGATGACCGTGCGGTAGAGCGCCGCGATGTCGTGCAGCAGGCGGTCCCCCGCCGGGATGCCGAAAATGTCGTTGATGAGCTTGAAGTTGTCGATGTCGGAGCAGACGATGTCATACTCCTTCTCCGGGTTCTGCCGGAGGGTCTCCCGGACCCGCTGGTAAAAATATTCCTTGCTGCACAGGCCGGTCAGCCGGTCGTACTGGAACTGGTTGATCATGGCGGCGGTCTCCCGCAGGCTGATGATGCTGGCGGCGCGGTGCAGGATAATCTGCGCCTTATAGGGCTTGGCCACAAAATCCGTGGCGCCATGGGACAGCGCCGCCACCTCGTCGGCCTCGCTGTCGCTCTGCGTGGTGACGATGACCGGGATGGACGCGTAATCGGGGTGGGCCTTGACGATCGAGAGGAAGGTGTAGCCGTCCATGACGGGCATGACGATATCCAGCAGAATCAGGGCGATCCTCTCCCCGTACAGCTCCAGAAGGCCGAGCGCCTCCCGCCCGTCCCCCGCCTCGAGGACCCGGTACTCCGAAGACAGGATCCCGCTGAGCGTCGCCCGGTTGATCTCGCTGTCTTCCACTACCAAAACCGTTTTTTGTGCAGCCATATCTTTGCCCCTTGCTCCAACACGGACCCGGCCGTGGGCATACGCCCGCGGCTTCTCCGTTTACTCTGTTCACATGATGTTTACATTCTATCACGGCGGAGGCGGCTTGTACAATCTTTTTCGGCGTAATATGACCGAACAGGCGAATATTCCGTCAAACGAGCCCTTCTTGTCCCAGCTCTGTAAAAGACTGGATCGTGATTGGAGGAAAAGAAAGCCCCGCCCCTCTCCTTTGGAGAGGGGCGTGGGGTTGCGCGCGGCCGCGTCCGGATATGCAAGCGGACGCCGGTGCCGGTTCGGAGCTATGGACACGCATGGGCTTCCCGCAAAGCTTTCATCCGCACCTCCACCGAGAAGCATCCCTCTTCCCGGCCCGCCGTGGCCGCGCCCCCATACCGTTTCGCGATCTCCCGGATGATCGGCAGGCCGAAGCCGTGGGCGCGTTTATCCGCTTTGCTGGTGCCCTTGTCCGCCGCGTCCTCACAGGCGCTGTTGCGGCAGAGCACCTCCATTTCGCCGTCCGCCCAGGAGATGCCCAGGGAGATCCAGCGTTCGGCCGCGGCCGAACGCTGACAGCCCTCCATGGCGTTGTCCAGCAGGTTCATCAGCAACGAGGTGAGATCGCCGTCGTCAAACGGGAGCTTCTCCGGCAGCCGGGCGAGGTCGAGTTCAACAAAAATATCCATCTGCGCCGCCCGGGCGAGCTGGACCGCGAGGACGGCATCGATGAGGCTGTGGCCGGTGTAGTCCTGCGGCGCCGTGCCGCCCAGCTTCGGGGCGATCTCGTCGAGGTAGTCGGACAGCTCCCCGAGCGCGCCGACGTCCAGATAGTAACGGATGAGCGTCAGCCGGCTGCGGCTCTCATGGAGCTGTTCCCGGGTGCGGCGCACATACTCTTCCGACAGACGGGCCTGTTCGGCGCGCGCCGCGAGCTGGACCTCCGCCACCCTTTCCCGCATGTGCAGGGCGTCGCGCTCCCGGTAGACGCGCACCGTGTCAAAGCAGAGCACGCCGCAGATCACCAGAATCAGGACGCCGCCCGCCTGCTCGATGAACCACCCCAGCAGGATGGGCTCGTACAGGGGCAGGAGCCGGTCCATGATCAGCGCGCAGGCGAAGACGCAGCTCCCCGCGAGCAGCGCCCTCGAATAGCGCAGGCTCCGGCGCAGGGCCCACCAGCAGGAGGCAAGCATACAGAGGGCTGTCGCCCACTTGTAGGCCGACAGCACGCCCGACCAGGCCATCAGCGTCCCGGCGCTTTCGGTCGGGAAGACGCGCACCAGCAGGATCCCGGCGCAGACCGCCGCGCCGGCCGCGCAGACGGGATAATATGCGCGGCGGGGCAGCGCCATGATGCGGGCCTGCAGCCAGGCCAGCGTCGGGAAGAGGCCGTAGGTCCCGAGCCGCTCAAGCACCGGCCACACGCCCCCCTGCCAGCCGAGCGCCTGGGCGATGGGCCATGCGGTGCTCAGGCAGAAGCACAGGCAGAGCAGCGCCAGCGCGCCGTATGGGATGGAGAAGTGATAGCCGGACCGGACCAGCAGGCAGAGCAGGCCGATGAGCGCCGCGACGGCGCACGCGGCGCAGTGGATGATTACCCGCAAAAAGCTCGCCCGGCTTACTTCCGACGGGCTGCCGAAGGCGGGCGGATAGACCATGCCGCTGTACACGCCGTCCCGGTCCTCCACCTCGACGACGATTTCGATCCGCTCCCCGGCGGTGAAGGTGACCATGGGGCTTCCGGGCGCGGGCGCGTCCGCGTCCCCCATGCCCACGCTCTGCATGAGCCGTCCGTTGATCCACAGCCGCCAGCGGGAAAAAATCTCGGTCAGTTCCAGCGCGTAGGTGCGCTCGGTCCCGTCGGTGAGCAGTACGGTGCGGTAGGTGGCCCGCCCGTGGGCGGGCGCCGCCGGATCGCCGAGATCGAAGCCCCCATACTGCCCGATGTAGAGATAGGCGTCCGGTTCGGCCCCGGCGATCTCCTCCGGCGAAAGCAGGCGGCCGCCATAGAAGGCCCATCCGTCCGCCAGATAGAAGAAGGGGGAGTCCTCATACCAGTCCCCGTCCAGCCGGACGACGCCCATCTTGGTGGCGGGGCGGGGATAGGTGTATTTGTTGTCAAACCGCCAGCAGAGCCAAAAATAAAGGACGCTCGACAGGAGCACGGCCGCCAGCAGGAGCGCAAACCGGGCGTTTTTCCGTTTACCCTCCACGTCGGTCGCCCCCCTTCCTCCGGCGCAGATACAGGAAGGCCCCGCCCGCGAGCGCGGCGCACAGCGCCGCGGCCAAACCGACCGGCGCCGCGCCGGCCTTGGAGGGCGCGGCGGCTTCGACCGCGGGCGATGCGCCGTCCGCGGAGGGGACGCCCGCGGGGACGTCGGGCGGATCAGAGGCCGCGCGGCCCTCCGCCTGTCCGGGACGCTCCGATATCAGGTACGCCCCGGCCGTCTCCAGCTCAAAACGCAGCCTGCCGTCTTCCCAGCCGTCGGCGGGCCTCTCCCGGCCGTCCGGACCGGTGCAGAAAAACGCCGCGTTTTCATCTGCCGGGGCATAGTCCACTGTGACCCGGAAGGCAAGACCCCCGAATCCGGCAAGCGCCTCCTCCCCCGACCAGAACCGGACGAGGAACCGATCCTCCTCCGGCTTCTCCAACTGAGCGTAAAACACGGCGTCCGCCGGAAGGGCATCCAGCAGCGCGGCGGGAAGCGTCACCCTCAGGCCCTGCCCGATCAGGGTGATCCCCTCCGGGTTGGCCGTCCTCTGCGCCGCCAGCTCGGAAGGCGTCAGGGAAACGTCCGCCCCTGCGGGCCGCCGCGGCGCCGCTTCGGCGCCCGGTTCGGGCGGAGACGACTGCACCAGCGTCGTTGAACGGGAACCGGCCGGCTCCGAAGACGGCCGCTCCCGCGCGCCGTCCGGGCCGCCGCTCCCGCCGCCGGACGGCGGCGGGACGACGCCGATCGGCGGCAGGCCGCCCTGCTCGCCCCGGCCGTCGTCGTCCCTGTCGCCGCCGCCGAGCTGGGTGGGGTCCCCGGAGGCGTAGGGGAACTCCAGCGCGTTCGAGATTCCCTCGAACGCGCCGCCCTCCACCACCAGGCGGAAATAGTAGCGGTGATCGATTTCCAGCCCGCCCAGGTCCGCCGAAGCCATCGTTCCCGCTTCGTCGCCGGGCAAAAGCTCAAAATGGGGGAGCGCAGCGGCGTCCCGCCAGGTTTCGTCCCCGTCGGCCAAATATTGGACGGCGATCCGCTCCGCGCCCGCGATCGGGGTCAAAAAGGCGAGGTGCAGGTCCCCGGCGGACGTCAGGTAGGCGTTCTCAATCCAGGGGGCGTCGGGCGGAACCACATGGAGGGGAACGGTGTAGGGGGGAATCTCCACGGGGAACCAATCCGGGACTCCGACCGGCCGGCAGGCGAGCTCATGGGCGCCCGCCGTGGAACAGTCCACCGGAATCCCCTCCGTAAGCACCGAAACCCGGACTCTGAGGGTGGGCGCCCCGCCCTTCAGGTCATAGAGAAAATACTCGCTGGTGCGGGAAACGTCCGGCTCCAGGCTGAGGTCGAGCGAGGCCTGCTCCCAGGGGGTCCCCTCCACGACGCTGTAGCCGATCTGTTCGATCCGCCCGGGCGGGACGGCGTGGCGGCCGACGGTCTCGGCCCCCTCCGGGAACGGCTCCGCCCGGCAGGCGTCCAGCAGGAGATCGCCGCCGCACACAACCGATTCGCCTTCGGCCACGGCCGAGCAGCAATAGAGCTCGAGCGGGCCGTCCGCGCGGATGGCGACGGCCCCCTCGCCTCGCGCCGCGGCCGAGAAATAATAGAGGTCCTGGAGTTCTTCGTCCTTGAGCCAAACCGCCACCGCGTCCGGGCCCTCGGCGGAGAGCTCCATCCAGTCCGCGGTCCAGCTTGCGCCCGATTCGACGCAGAGCGCCGCCGCGCCCTCCCCCGAGGCCGCGATCTCCACCTCCTCGCCCGAAAAGCTCCCGGACACCGTGATGAGGGGCCGGCCGCCGCTGCCCTCGAAGCGCACCGGGCCGCTCACCTCCATCGAGCTCCCGCCGGGGATCTCGATGACGTGCCCGCCCATTTCCACGAGGGTGGGCTTCCGGGGCTTCAGGATGCTGAAGGAATCTCCGCCGCGCTCCCACACGATGTCCGCCGTGAGGACGATATGCGCGGCCCCCCGCTCATTGACCAGCTCCCGCAGCTCCGCCGCGCTCCCGCAGCCGAACGCGCCGTCCGGCAGGGGGGCGGAAAATTCCGGCTCCCGCTCCGCCGGGGGGACGGGGGCCTCGCCGGAAAGCCCGTCATCCGCGGGCGGTTCCGTCGGCGCTTCCCCGGACGGTCCCACGGGTTCCTCCGCCGGTTCCTCCACGGGCGGCTCCGTGTCTTCCGCGGGGTCCACGGGCGGCTCCTTTTCTCCCGCGGGTCCCTCCCCGAGCGGTTTCGCGGGCGCTTCCCCGGACGGCTCCCCGGCGGTGTCCTCCTCCGCGCCGCCGGGCGGAAGAGGCGCGGAGGATTCGGCCTCCACAACGGCCGGAACGGCAGAAAAAGGCGCTTTTTCCCCATCCGCGGCGGACGCCGCAAACGGGGAAAAAGCGCCCCCGCAAAACAGCAGGAGCAGCCAGAGGGCCACCATTCTTGCCGAACCGTTCATTCACGGCCTCCTTGCTTTTCATCCGGAAAAACCAGCCGGTACCCCCCGTTTGATCGCTCAATGACGATGGAGGGGCATTCTCCCGCGTTTTTCCGCAGCTTGATCCGCAGCGAGGAGATATTGACGAAGACGGTGCGCAGCGCGTCGTTGGGAGCCTGCCCCCAGATTTCGGAATAGAGTTCCTCGGCGGACATCGTCCTGCCGCGGTTGCGCAGCAGCGTGGACAAAAGCAGAAATTCCTTGGGCTTGAGCAGCAGGTCGTGCCCGCCGAGAAAAGCCCGCTGCATCCGGGCGTTCAGCACCAGGCGGCCGGCGTGGGTCTCGACCTCCGCCTGCAGAAGCCAGTGGACGCGGCGGAGCTGGGCCTCGATGCGGGCGATCAGCTCCTCGATCTTATAGGGCTTGATGATGTAGTCGTCGCCGCCCGCCTGCAGCCCCCGCACGATCTGGTCGCTGTCCCCGAGGCTGGTCAGCAGGAGAATCGGCGCGTCGCTGTGGCGGAGCTGACGGCAGAGGTCAAGCCCCGACCCGTCCGGCAGCAGGATGTCGACCACTGCCAGGTCCGGAGGGGCGTCCTCGATCCGCTTGCGCGCCTCGGAGAGCGTCCGGACGGCCGTGACCCGGTATCCGCGCTTCTCCAGCGCCATCCGGTTGTAATTCAGGATCTTGGTCATGTCCTCGACCAGCAGGATGTGCGGCGGCTCCACGGCATCACTTCCTTCTCTCCGAATCGCGCCCGTTTTCTTTATTATAGTGAGTGGATCGACAGATTGCAAGCGAGCAAAAAGGCGGAACCGGCCGTTTCTTCGGACGGATGCAATCCGCCGGGAGTTATGCTATACTGAAAAAAAGACGGGCCGGACGGGCCCCGAGAGGGCTGGAGGGAGCGCCATGGAAAACCGTTTGCGGGAGCACGCTCTGTCAATACTTCCCATTCTGCGCGGCAACGGCCTCGACGCGGGACCGCTGCGGGCCGCGCTGGACGACTGCGCCGAATTCCGGCTGGCGGTCCCGTTCATCGGCGCGATGAACAGCGGGAAAAGCTCCCTGCTCAACGCCCTGGCGGGCCTTCCGCTGCTGCCGGTGGGGATCACCGCCACGACGGCGGTCCCCACCGGGCTCGTTTTCGGAGAAAACGGGGCCTTCGCGCAGCGCGGCGGCGCGCTGCTGCCGATCGGCCTTGGGGACCTGCGCGCGGGAATCGACCTTGCCGGCGTGACCATGCTGCGCGCCTCCTGCGCGCTGCCGTTTTTCGCGGAGCTCCCGAGCCTCTGCCTGATCGACACGCCCGGCCTCGGCGCGGGCACCCTGGAATCGGAGCGCGCCCTGCGCGAGTCCCTGCCCGACCCCTGCGCCTGCCTGCTGGTCTTCGCCGCCGACGACCCGGTCGTCCGGGAGAGCGAGGCGGCCTTCCTGCGGGAGCTTTCCCTGCGCGGCGCGCCCTTCCACCCGGTCCTGACCAAGTGCGACAAGCTGCTGCCCGCCGAACGGGAGCAGGCGGCCGCGTACCTGCGCGAGAGCCTCGCCGACCTGACGGGCACGGCCCCGGAAGCGGTCGCCTGCGTGAGCGCGCGGGGCGACGTGGAGCCGGTGCGCGAGCTGCTGCGCGGTTTGCAGTCCCGGGCGGCGCGGCTGGCGGAAAACAGGCTGAGACAAGCGCTCCTGCTGGCCGCGAACCAGCTGCGCGAATATCTCCGCATGCGCCGGGACGCGGCGGGGCTCACGGTCCCGGAGTCCGCCCGCCAGATCGAGCTGCTGGAGGAGCGCAGCCGGCTTTTGGCCGGCCCCCTGGAGGAGCAGGCGCGGAAGCTGGAGCAGCAGGCAGGCGACTGGGAGCGGTCGCTGGCCGCGCGTCTCGCCGGGACGGTGGAACGCGCGGCGCCTTCGATGGAGGCGATGCTGCTCTGCGAACAGAATCCCGCGTCCTATGTGGACGACACCCTGCGCGCGGCCGCGCTCGACAGCCTGCGCCGGGAACTGGAGCCCGCGCTCAGGGGCTACCAGAAAAGCGTGAACGCCCTGCTCCGCCTGCAGGGGGTCGCCTCCGGACCGGACGCGGCCGCGCGGTGCGCCGTGTCCCCGTCCTGGGGGGTCCTCGCCGGGTTCCCCGGCTCGGACGGCCTGTTCGCGGAAATCCTCGCGCTGCTGCGCGGGGTTCCCCGGGGGCGGCGGCGGGAGTCGCTGCGGGTGATGCTGCCGGTGCGGGTGCTGCCGAAGCTCTCCGAACGGGCGCTGGCGTTTACCGCGCAGGAGGGCGGGACGGCGCTCGAAGCGGTGCGGCAGGCCGCCGGAAAGGCCGTCCGCGAGCAGTCGCTCCTGCGGCGCGCCGCGCTGGAGGAGCTCGAGCGCCGGGGAGAGCCGAACGCGGCGGAGCAGACCCGGCTGCTGCGGGAGATCCGCGCGCAGGCGCAGGCGGCGGACGCCGCCCTGTCCGCCTGCTGCCGGAAGGATGAGGAGGACGCGTATGGAACCGATCTTTGAGAAGACCGAGGAGCAGCGCAGGCGGGCCGAGGCCTTCGCCGCGCGCGTCGCGTCCCTCTGCGCCGCTCTGGAGCCCTACTCCGCGGAGGTCGACGCAGGCGGGCTGGAACTGCTGCTGCGCAGCTTTCGGCGCCGGACGGAGGACTTCTTCCGCGAGAACCGGCGGTTCACGCTGGCGGTGGCCGGCCGGGTGAAGGCTGGGAAATCCACCTTCCTGAACACGCTGCTCTTCGGCGGGCGCGAGGTCCTGCCCAGGGGCCTCACCCCGAAGACCGCGGTGCTCACCCGGATGGAGTACGCCGAGAATGCCTCCCTGACCGCGCGGTTTCTCACCCGGGCGGAGTGGGAGGAGCTCTGCCGTCTGGCGGGCTCGGGGATGGACACCCCCCAGGCCCAGGCGGCGCAGGAGACGGCCGCCCGCGCCGGCCGCTTCGGCACCCCGCTGGAGGAATGCTTCGCGGAGGGGACCCGCCGGATCCCGCTCGGGGGGACCGATGGGCTGGAACCGCTTCTGAACGACTATGTCGGCGAGGGCGGGCGTTTCGCCCCCGCCGTGAACAGCCTGACGCTCGGGCTGCCGCTCGACAGCCTGCGCGACCTGGCCGTGGTGGACACCCCCGGACTCAACGATCCCGTCCTCTCCCGCACGGAACAGACCCGGCGGTGTCTGGAGACCTGCGACGCGATCTTTTTTCTCTCCCGGTGCGGGAGCTTTTTGGACCGCAGCGACCTGGACCTGCTGACCGTCCAGCTCCCCCAGAAGGGGGCGGCGGAGCTCGTCCTTGCGGCCACGCAGTTCGACAGCGCGCTCATCGACATGCTCCCCGGATATCCCGACTTGGAGAGCGCGGCGCGCGACCTGCGCGGCGCCCTGCAGGAGCACGCGGCCCGCAGCGTGGGCGCGGCGGTGCGGGAGCTGCGGCGCGCCGGCTGTCCCGAGCCGGTGACGGCGGCCCTCGAGCGCTGCCGGCGCCCGGTCTTCCTCTCCTCGCTGGCGGAGGATCTCGCGCACAGGCCCGCGCGGGAGCTCGGCGAGCGGGAGCGCCTGCTGCTCCGGCTGCTGGGGGAGCCCGGGCGGGAGGAGCTGGAACGGATCGGCAATTTTGAAGAGGCTCGCGCGGCGTTTTTCCGGGTGGCCGCCGAAAAGGACGACCTGCTCCGCCGCAGGGCGGGGCAGCTCACCGCCGCGGCCCGCGGCGAGCTTGGGATGCTGCTCGAACGTCTGCGGGCGGGCGTGCTCGAAAAGCGGGAACGCCTGCTGGAGGAGGAGGCCGCCATCGGGGAGCGCCAGCGGGAGCTGAGCGCGCACCTCGTCCGGGTGCGGGCCGATGTGGACGAGGCCTTCGCGGAATACCTGGCCCCTCTGGAGCAGGCCCGCCTCGACGTGTCCCGCGAGCTTGACCGCCTGGGCGGGGACTGGGCGCAGCTGGACTCACGCGAGGGTGTGGAGAGCATCCCGCGGGTGCGCACCGAATCGGCCGCGCAGCCGCTTCGCCCCTGGACCTGGGGGCGCCGCCGCACCATCTACACCAGCGAGCAGAGGACCTACGCCTTCCTGGACCCCGCCGACGCCCGGCGCAACCTGGAGCAGCTTTGGCTGCTCTCCGCCCAGCTTCAGGCGGCCGCGTTCCTGCTGTTCGCGGACACCTCCCGCCTGCAAAACCGGCTGATGGAGGCCGCGGCCAAAAACTTTCCGCTCCAGAGCCCGGCCCGCCAGCCCGAACGGCTGCGGTCGGCGCTGCGGTCCGCCCTCTCCCGGCTGCCCGCCAAGGAGCGTCCTCAACCGGACCGGCTGCTCCCGGCGTTTTCCCTTCCCGGGGAGGCCGCCGTGCGGGACGCCCCGGGCCAGGCCGCGCTGCGGGAGGCGGCGCGAAGCGCGGCGCAAAAGATCGTCGAAGAACGCCGGCAGGCGGCCGTCCAGGCGGCCCGCCGCCTGCGGGAGCAGGCCGCCGAGGCGGCGGGCGCTTTTTCCGCCGCCCTGTGCGAGACGCTCCTGCGGGAACGGGACGCGCTGGGCGCGCGGAGCGCCGCGCTGGAACGGGAGTGCGGGCGGCTCCAAACCCTGGCGGAGCTGCTGGGGCACTACCAGTGAGCGCCCCGCCAGTCAATTTTTGTTGAATTCCGTCTTTTTTTCGCATGGCATGCTATAATGGGGACAATATCATTCGCACCGGCTGCCCGGATTATCGGGCGCCGGTGCTTTCCTTTTTTCCGGGGACTAATCCCCCGGAAAATCCGTGACTTTACAGAAAGGGAGGGATCGTATGGATGCGTGCAGCAATGCAAAATCCGCTTTCCGCCTGACGCGGGTGCTCGACCAGTGGTTCCAGCGGGCGGCTGAGGTGGGCGCCTATCTCGAGTACGAGATCGAGGGCGTGGTGAAGGACAACAACGGCGGCGAGGAACGGATTGCCGAGCTTCTGGATGTGATCCTGCCCCCGGTCGCGGAAAACTGCCTGCGCCTGGCGCCCGCGGACCGCTGGATCAGCCTGCATGTCAGCATCCAGCCGCAGGTCCTGCTGCTGGAATGCTCCTCGGCGGGAAAGTATTACCTGGAATCCGGGAAGACGCCAGAAGGCGTCTCCTCGGTGGAACTGACCCAATGCGAGGACAGCTTCCAGCTGCGGATGAAGCTGGAGTGCTAGGCCCCCGCCCGGCGGGGCGGGCGCTTGGGAGAACACAGATTGATTGGAGGGGGAGATCCTTATGATCGACTACGAAAAGGCGGAAGCATTGATCGGGACCGAAAAATATCCGGAGGCCATCGCCCTGCTGGCGGCGGAACCGGTCTCCATATTGGACGACGGGAACTTCGAGCGGATGGAACGCTGCCTGTCCTCGCTGCCGGAGCAGATGCTCCAGCAGTCGCCCGAGGGGTGCTTTCTCGCCCTCTCGGCGGACCTTCGCCTGGGGCGGGCGAATTCGGCGCGCCAGTGGTTCAACCAGCTCGCCGTCCTGCGCGACCAATGCCCGGAGGGGTCCCCGGCGCGCGCGGCGGTGGTGCGGTACGTCTGCCTTGCGGGCATCATGCTGCCGCAGACGGACAACGCCCAGATCCTGCTGCTGCTGTCCATCCTGCACAACGAGACGATCAGCCACCGTCTGCCGCCCGTCCATCTGAGCGCCACCGGGCGCAGGCCCAGCGTGCTGCGCGGGGCGAAGGACCTCTCCGATTGGGGCAGGAACTACCGCGCGGTGGCCAACATCGTGACCCCCCTGGAGGATTCGGTGCTGCCGGACGGCGGGGCGGGCGCGGTCTCCGCGGCGGTGGCGGAGCTGCTCTATGAGCGGGGCAGCCTGGACGCCGCGAGCATCGAGGTCGCCGGCGCGCTCTCCAGCCCCAACGTGGAGATCGCCTTCGCCGGTTACGCGCAGCTCGCGCGGATCGCCCGGCTGGACGGCGTTTCAAACGGGCGGCCGGAGGAGGTCCTGCAAAAACTGGGGGTTCTCCTGGAGGAGCGGGGGGCCGCCCACCTGCTCCCCAACTACCGCGCGCTGTGCATCCGCTTCGATATCCACCGCGGCCAATTGGACGCGGTGGAGGAATGGGCGGCCGCGAGCCAGGTCGACGCGCTGAAGGACTGCTGCCTCAGCAACGCCTATGAGCTGATGTCCCGCGCCAAGGCGCTCATCGCCCTCGGGCGCTGCCGGGAGGCGGTGACGCTGCTGGAGAGCCTGATGCTCGTGTTCCGGTCGGACATCCGGCCGCTCGACACCATCGAATGCCTCGTGGACAGCGCCATCGCCTGCGAACTGCTGGGGAGCCGCAACCTGGCGCTGGATAAGCTGGAGGAGGCACTCCTGCTGGCCGCGCCCTTCCGGTACGTCCGGGTCATCGCGGACGGCGGGCAGGTCGCGGCCCGGCTTCTGGGGCAGCTGGTGAAGGAGAACCGCCGGACGGGCAGCCTGCCCGCCTCCTACCTGCAAAGCGTGCTGGAGACCGCGAAAAACTACGCGCTGCTCTTCCCCCTGCTCTATGACCAGGACCGCGCGGCCCCGAAGGCTTCGGCCGGCTACATGCCCGACGTCACCCCCACCGAGCTGCAGGTGCTGCAGATGCTCGCCGCCGGCAAATCCAACAACCAGATCCGCGAGCAGCTCGGCGTCAAGCTCCAGACGGTGAAGTTCCACGTCTCCAACCTCCTTGAAAAGCTCGGCGCGAAAAACCGCATCGAGGCGGTCAATATCGCCAAGGAGCTCAAAATTTTGTAAATTTTTCTTCCGGAACAATACTTTAGTCCAGTTTACGAAAAGAAAAAGTGTGTTACTTTAAACTCGTGATAGCGAGCCGCGGGCGGAAGGGGGCGAACGGGATGCGGGGCATATCCGAATTGCGGCAGAAGCAGCGGCGGGAGGCCGTCGCGCGCCTGACCTCCCCCGCACACATCCTCCAGAACCGCTTTGAGGAGCATCAGCGCATCGAAGGTTATTTCGAGGATCGGACGGTGCCGGACTTTCTGGGCTGCGACCGGCTGTGGAAGTGGGACACCCTCTACGGCACCGTCCAGATGGGCTACGACCCCAAGCGGGGCCAGAGCTTCCTCTTCGCGAACATCAAGACCTCGATCTTCGACACGGCCGCGAGCCAGGAGCAGCGCAAGATGAACGACCGCCAGCGGATGGGCCAGCTCAAGACCGGCAACCAGAACCGGGCGTTTTCCGCCCGGCGGCGGGCCAACAGCTCGGTGCTCCTCTACAAGGCGGAGAACAAGCCCTGGAGCGAGCAGTCGATCCGCCCCTACTTACAGCGGCAGAGCCTGGAGGCCCTCCAGAAGACGATGCCCTTTTTGAACGCCGCGCAGGAGCGGACGGAGCGCAGAGGCCTGCTGGCAAGGGACCGGGCGCTCTCCGCGGCGGAGCGGGATGTCCGGGGGCCGGAACGCGCGGGGGTGCGGGCTGAGCGGCGGGAGCTCTCCCGGGAGCTCGACTTCCTCGGTTCGATCGTCCGGCGCAAGCAGGCGCAGTCGCGCGGGTTCTTCCGCAAGCTCAACATCGCCTTCGACCTGCAAAAGCAGAAGATGTTTGAATACTACCGCGGTCGGATCGCCGCGCGCCGCCTCGAGGCGGAAAACCTGACGCCCGAGACCCCGGAGAAGGATGAGAAGAAATGACCTTTGAGACAGCCGACCGCGAACCGCTGCAGGCCGTCCTCGCGCTGGGAAAACGCTGCGACGGGGGCGAAATTCTCCGCGCCCCGCAGGGCCTTGCGGAGGGCGGGGCGTTCGGCCGTGTGTGCGCCGCCTTCGGACTGGATGCGCGCGAGACCGCCGCGTTCGCCTGGTGCCTCTACCGCGCCGCCTGCCTGCGACCCTTCCCGGAGCCCCGGGAGCTGGCCGCGCTGTGCGCTGCGGAGGGCGGCGCGCCCGCGCCGCTGCCGTTGCTCTTCTCCCCGGAGGCGGGCGGCCTTCTGCGGACAGCCTGCGAATGCGCGTTCGGCCGGGAGCCGCGGCTTCCCGCCTGGGTGCGGCCGATCGCGCCGCCCGTCGGCGAAAGCTACCACGGCGGCGCGCTCCCGGCGGCGCTGGACGCCTTTCTGGAGCGCTGCTCCGCCGGGGAGGACCTCGTCCCGGCGATGGCCTGCCTGACGGGCGGGCCCGGAACGGGGAAAAAATATCTTCTGAACGAATGCTGTTTCCGCCGGGGCTGCGGGCTGCTCGCGGCCGACTGCGCGGCGATTGGCACGGAGGACCTCCCGGAACTGGCGGGGCTGGCGCTGCTCTTCAACGCGCTCGTCTGCCTCGACCGGTACGAGGACGCCCACGCGCCGCTGGCCGAGGGGCTGTTCCGGTGGTTTTCGCTGGTCCTGTGCAGCGCACGGACGCCGGTTTCGGCGCCGGAGGGCTGCCGGGCGTTTTTTGAGCGGGAGGTCCCGCCGCCCGCCGCCCCCGAACGCCTGCGGGCGATGCGGGAGCTTTTCCCCGGCCAGCCGGATGCGGAGCTCTCCCGCGCCGCGTCCCTCTGCCGCGCCCCGGTGGGCGCGCTCGTGAAGGCCGCAGCCCGGCTGCGGGCCGAGACGGCCGCGGGCGGGCCCGGGGACCTGCGGGAGGCCCTGCGCCGTGAAAACGGGCAGGCGCTCAACCAGAGCGCCCAGCGGATTCAAAACGGCAAGCGGATGGAGGACCTCGTGCTCCCGCCGGAACAGAAGCGCCAGCTCGAAAGCCTCTGCGCGTTCGCCCGGGGACGGGAGACCGTCTGGAAGCGCTGGGGGTTCGCGCGCACGATCCCCGGCGGTCAGGGGCTGACCGCCCTCTTCTACGGCGCGAGCGGCACCGGCAAGACGCTGGCCGCCTCGGTGGTCGCGAACGAACTGGGACTACCGCTCTACCGGGTGGACCTCTCCCAGCTCATCAGCAAGTACATCGGGGAAACCCAGAAAAATATCGGCAGAATCTTCGACGCGGCGGAAAGCGCCGACTGCATCCTCTTTTTCGACGAGGCGGACGCCCTCTTCTCCCGGCGGACCGAGGCGGCCGACGCCCAGGACCGCTACGCCAACGCGGAAATCGCCTATCTTTTGCAGCGCACCGAGCAGTATGACGGCATCATCCTGCTGGCAACCAACCTGCTGCAGAACTTCGACGAGGCGTTCCGGCGGCGGATCGGCTTCATGATCCGCTTCCCCACGCCCGACGAGGCGATGCGGGAGGCGCTCTGGCGGGGGATCTTCCCGGAGGAGGCCCCGCTCTCCGATATCGACTATCCGCTCCTGGCCAGGGAGCTGGAGCTGACCGGCGCGGGAATCCGCGCCTGCGCCCTCAACGCCGCTCGCATGGCGGCGGCAGAAAACGGAGAAATCAACCTGGAGCGGCTCTGCCGGGCCGCCCGCGAGGAATACCAAAAGCTTGGAAAAACCTTCCCGGCACGGTTCGGGCAGAGGTTCCCCACAGGAAAGGAGCTGGACGGATGAACTTTTGGAAACGGACTTTCGCAACGCTGGCGGCCTTTGCCATCCTGCTGGGGGCCGTCCCGGAGCTGCCCGCGCCGCTGGCGGCGCCCGTCTTTGCGGCGGACGAGGATACGGAGGCCGTGGGCCCAAATGACAAAACCGCCTTTCTGGTGACCCTCTCGGACGGAAAGACCGAAGAAACCTGGTCCCTCAACGATGTCCGCCGCGGCTGGCGCCAAGAGAACGGTTCGGCGGCAACTTACACCAAGGCGGTACAGCAGAAAAATATCGAGGCAAGCGGAAGCGAGCTGAAGGGGCTCGAAATTGAGGGTAAGACGGCGCGCTCCATTTCCGCGGAAATCGACGGAGCCGGCAAGACCATCACGCTGGCGGACGGCACCGAGCTGTCGCCCGAGACGGGTCGGTATTCGGCCGGTCTCTTCCCTTACGTCGAAGGCGGCAGCCTCAAAAACATCACGGTCCTGCTGGAGGGCGGGGTTTTCTATATCCAGCCCGCTTCCCCCAGCATCGGCCAGGCGGTCTACCACGCGGGCATCCTCGTGGGGGAGATATACGGCGGCAGCATCAAAAACTGCGCCGTCGTCAGCAGGGTGAAGACCGGAAGCCTGGAAATCCGTAACGTTTCGATGGGCCTGGGCTCCTACAGCGTCGGCGGTCTCGCCGGGTGGGCCCACGGCGGCACGTCCATCGACGGATGCTATTCCGACGCCGACGTCTACGCCGGTCTGGGAAGCGGCAACATCTCCGGCACCTACAAGTATGTGGGCGGCCTGGTGGGCCTGATGGGCGACAGCAGCACCGCCGTGAGCAACTGCGCCTACTACGGACAAAAAGTCTATGTCTACGACTTCGACCCAGAGAGGTGCCCCAGCATCTCGAGGCGTTCCGCCTCGGCGGGCGCCCTGGCCGGCGGCACAGAGGGCGGCGCGGGGCTCCAGAACAGCTACGCCCACAAGGGCGCCGTGCGGATTTACGACATCCAGGAGGGGAACGGCGGCACCGATATTCGGAATACGATAAATGACCTGGGGAACCGTACAAATCCCCTCTCGGGATTTCCCGCCGTCATCGGCGGCGGCGCGGCAGGCACCGTGGCGGGCAACACCGCCGCCGGCTTCAGCAGCGTTTACAGCCAGTTCACCTGCCATGTCAACTCAAACGGCCTCAGTTATGACGGCAAGACCGGCACGACGGCCACCGCCACGAGGCTCGGCGCCTCGTGGATCGACGTGAACACCAGCATCCCCAACCTGAAATGGCTGGTCGGAAGCGGCGCGCCCGAGGTCAAGGTGACGGGCAGCCCCTGGCCGCCCACCGTGGCCATCACCCCCTACCCCATGGCGGGCAACGACTGGCGGTTCGACGCGTCGGTCCCGGTCATGGGCACAATGCCCACCGCCAACCCGCCCGCAGGCATCACCATCGATTCCTCGGCGGGCATGGCCGGGGTCGTGGTCGTGCCGCACGGCGTGGCGGGCAAGGACGACTTTTACGCCGGGCTGACCTACGACTTTGTCGCCCGGCTGTCGGGCGTCACGTCCACGGACGGGTTCCGCGTGAACTGGAGCGCCGGGCCGGAGCCCGCCGCAACGACCGACGGCGCGCTCGCGATCCCGGCGGAATCCGCCGGGAAAGCGGTCACCGTCACCGCCGCCGCGGTCAGCACCGCGAGCGGCTCCACGGTCGGTACCGGCAGCTATTCCTTTACGCCGAAGGCCGGCGACCTGAAGGTCACCAGCACCGCCGAAGAGGTGGAGCCCGGCGGGAGCGTCGGGGTCGGCGCGGAAGTCACCTCCGGGCTGCCGGAGGGATGGGACGTCGTCTTTTCGGTCGAGGGAAAGCCCGGCACCGAAGTGACAAAGGAGGGCGGCGGATACCTGCTGAACGCCGCGCCGGACGAAACGGGGACGAGCGGAAAGCTCACCGTCACCGCCACGGCAGAAAATGCCGGCTTCCCCGGCGCGCGGCTGACCGCCTCCAAAGAGATCACGCTGAAAGAAAAGGCCCCCGGCCCGGAATATGCCGACGAATTGCAGCTGGCTCCCGCCGAAGGCGGCTCCGGCGGCGGCAGAGAGCTCCTCCCCGGGCAAAAGGTGAAGCTTTCGGTGACAGCCCCCACGGTACCGGAGGGCGCGGTCCCCGGCGCGCTTTCCACAACGGCCTGGTCGGGCGGCGGCCTTGACGGCGCCACGGGCGCGAGCGTGGAATATACCGCGCCCGCGGACGGCGTCAGCGGCACGGTTACGATCACGGCCACTCTGAAGGTCGGCGCCGGCACGGAGGACGCGCCCGGAGAGGTCGATTATACCGCGGTCTTTTCCATCACCGCGAAGACGCCGGACACGCCGGACACGCCCACCGCCGGCAGGGTAACCGTGACGGTCCCGTCGCCGGACCGGCTCGACGGAAGCGGCAAGCACGTCGAGGCGGGGGATCCCGGCGGGCCGGTCCGCAACCACTATACGCTGACCTTCAACGCGCACACGGTGTCCGACAGGGACAACAAAACCGTCATGGACGTGCTTGCGTTCTATAAGTACCAGTTCGTCAAGGCGAATGCGAACGTGAATGAGAGCGGCTTTGCCGAGAGCGAAAAGGACGACAACGTCACCGACCTTTCGGGCAGCGCGGAGACCGGGATCGGCTTCTCTCTGAAGGACCCCGCGGCGGATAACGCCGTCTATCTCAAGCTCTATATCGATGGGGACAACGCCAGCCGCACAAGGGGCGGGGCGGTCGTCTACAAGGTCCCGCTCGCGTCCTGGAGCACCGCGCTCCCGCCGGAGCCCGGCTGGACCGCCGACGAGGGCAAGCCGGTCGGCAGCTATACGGCCTCGGTGAACCCGTACAAACCGGACCACACGCCGGAAGGGGCGGAAAGTCCGACCGCGATGGACCTTTCCAGGCTGGAGTATCTGGATTCGAGGGATTCCACCAGCCATACCGGCTTCACGGAAAAGGACCTCGTCTCCGGAAAGGACATCGAGATCACCAACGTGCGGCTCTCCAGGGTCCCCTTCGACGCCCTCTATGAGGAGTATTTCCTCCCGTCCGGTTCGGGCAGCGGCAATTCGGGCGGCAGAACCAACCCGCCGGTCTTTTCGACCGGCAAGGACGGGATCATCGACGAATCGATCGGCATCGTCATCACGGTGCCGGGGGAGCCGGACGCCGTCATCCGCTACACCACCTCAGTCGTGGACGAGGGCGAGAACTTCACGGACCCGACCAGGGACACCGGCACCGTCTACGCCGGGCCGATCCCCTTCCCCACGGACAAGACGACCTTCGGCATCAAGGCGATCGCGACCGCGGGGGATAAGCTGCCCAGCACGGTGTCGTATATCCGCTACAACTCCACGACCAACATCGGCAGGCCCGACCCGCCGGAGCTCAGGCTGAACGGGCTGGCCTTCGACCCGGCCATGACCTATCCCTCCGGAAGCAAGATCCATTTCACCCACCCCTTCCTGGGGAAGGGCGCCGTCCGCTTCACCATCGACGGAAGCACCCCCACCGAGGCGAACGCCAAGGAGTACAACGAGCAGGAGCCTCTCGACCTGCCCGGCGACTACGCGGTGGTGACCATCCGGGCGTATTTCAAGCGGACGGACGTGCCCGATAAGGTGAGCGACACCGTCAGCTTCCCCGTGCGCGTGCGCCAGGCGCTGGACGGTCCGGCCGCGAGCGTCAATCCCAACACGTCGGTGACCAACGGGCAAAGCCTGCTGTTCACCCTTTCGGACAAGACGCTCGAACAGCTCGACAGCAACTATGGGACCTCCGGCGCCTTTTTGCAGCGGGTGACCTATCACGCCGCCGACGGGCTCCATGACAGCGGCGGCCGGCTGCTGACCGATCTCGTCATGCAGGATTCCGGTTCCGAAAACGGCGCCTCCATCTCGCTGGACCGCGCCAGCGACGCCCCGCAGGACGGGGCCGAGTACATCAACTGCATCCTGACCCTCGACAATTTCGCCATGCCCACCCTGCAGTATGTCATGGGGGACGAGGATCCGGTCGCGGCGGGCACCGCCTATTCCTACGGGCTGCGGACGGTCACCGGCTCCACCGACGACACGGGCGCCACGGCCTACACGGTCAGCTACCGCAATCCCCAGACGATCACGCTCGAGGGGGAGCCCAAGAAATCCGTCACCGTGAAGGCGGCGGTGCTCACCAAGAGCGAAACCTATGACAACAGCGCGGTTTCCACCTTCCTCTACCGGTTGCTGGACCGGACGGCGGCGCCCGAGGCGTCGCCGAAGCCTCCGGACGACGAGGCGCTCGAGCTGCGGCCGGACGAGACGATCAAGCTGTCCAGCAAGACCGCCGGCGCGAGCATCTACTACACCGACGACGACACCCCGCCCGCCCTGAAGGCGGACGGCACCCCGGACGGCACCACCAGGCTCTACGACCCGAAGACCGGCATCCCCATGAACAAGGACGCCCTCACCTTCTATATCATCCGGGCGTTCGCGGTCACCCCGGGCTACGACCAGAGCGAGGTCGCGGTCTTCCGCTACCAGCTTCCCGCGCGGGTGCAGGCGGTGCTGGCCAGCCCGGACGACAGCGATGAAATCGTGAAGGGCACCAAGATCACCCTCACCTGCACCACCAAGGACGCGACCATCTATTACACCACCAACGACAGCACGCCCGAGCCCTACAAGAGCCCCGTCTACTCCTCCCCCATCCAGATCGACGAGGACACGGTCATCCGGGCCATCGCCGAGAAGGACGGGATGCAGAGCGCCGAGGCGGTCTACGACTACGAGGTGGCGGGCACCCTGAAGAAGCCCTCCTCCTCGCTCGACAGCGGCTCGGTGGTCTATAAGGGCACCCGCATCAGACTTTCCGGCAAGGAGACGATCGCCTACACGGTGGACGGCAGCGATCCCAAGGCCATCCTGAAGGAGGACGACAAGAAGGACTCCTCCGGCGGCGGCACCACCATCACCGTGACCACGGGCGAAAAGGAGAAGGACGACCAGGTGCTCTACGGCGAGAACGTGGTGATCGACGCCGACTTCGGGGAATCGGTGACCGTGACCGCCTTCTGCTACGGCGGCGGCAAGACCCCCAGCGAGACGTCAACCTTCACCTACACCATCTGTGAAAAGGAGGACTACCTGACGGCGGTTCCCCCGGCGGGCAGCGTCCTGCGGCCGGACGACTCGGTGACCCTCACCACCTCGCTCACCGACGGCATGATCTTCTACACGGTCGGCGGCGACGCGCCCGACGTGCGTTCCTCCGGCAGCGGCTACCGCCATTCGGCGCGGGGCGACGCCGTCGAGGGCAGCACCGTGCCGGTGGAGGGAGAGCCCGGCAGCACCTTCACCATCCGGGCCACGGCAGTGCAGGACGGCGGCGACGGCGGCACCACGGTCGTCTTCTCCTACCAGATCGCCGAGCGCACCCCCGCGCCCACCGCGTCGATCCCCTCCGGGGCGGTCACGCTCGACGGCGCGGCGGTGGTCCTCACCGTCAAGGAGGGCGACATCTTCTACACGACCGACGGCGCCGACCCGACCACCTCCAGCACCCTCTACACAGGCCCCATCTCCGTCACCGGCTCGATGGTGCTCAAGGCCGTCGCCGTCGCGGAGGGCAAGGAGCCCAGCGAGATCGTCCAGTACGTCTACACCCACGCCGGCCAGACGGCCGCGCCGGTGATGAGCGTGCCGGGCGGCGAGATCGAGCAGGGCACCAAGGTGGAGCTGAAAACCGAGACGCTCGGCGCGGTCATCTACTACACGACCGACGGCACCGAGCCCACCGAGCAGAGCATGACCTACACCGCCCCGGTGACTATCATGCGGCCGGTGACCCTCAAGGCGAAGGCGGCGCTGCCCGGACTCCACGACAGCGTGGTGAACGCCGCCACCTACACCGTCTTCGAACCGGAAAAGCCGGAAACCGAAAACGAAGCCGATAAGCTGCTGCGTCTGGAGACCGACCGGCTGGCAAGCCGCCGGACCTATTCGGACGAGACCGCCGGGCCGAGCTTCTCCGACGTCGTGCTCGTGGATACCCAGTTCAACGCCGTGCTCTCCGCACCGGACGGGAGCGTCCCCGGGGACGCCCGGCTGGTGATCCGCAGGGTGGAGCCCTCGAGGAAGGAGCGGCAGGCGGTGCAGACCCAGTTCGGCTACGCCATCGTCTCCGCCTTTGAGGTGACGCTCGAACGCGGCGGCGAGGAGATCGGGCTCTCCGGCGAGGCCGAGCTCGGGCTTCCGGTCCCCGCGGACTACCAGAACGGCGTGGTCATGATCTGCCGGCTGGCCGAGGACGGGTCGGTGGAGGCCTGCGACACCCGGCGTTCCGGCGGGATCGCCTACGCCATGCGCGACCATCTTTCCAAATACGCGATCATCGTCCCGGAAGCGGCCGCCGCCATGAGCGGGGGCGCGCGCTCCGGTCTCCCATGGGCACTCGGCGGCCTGGCCGCATCCGCGGCCGCGGCCGGGATCGTCCTGGCGGCGCTCCGCCGGAGAAGGAAAAAACAGCGGAGCGAGGATTTACCGGAGGCCTGACGGCCGCGGGGTCCGCTTCCAAATCTATAGAGAAAGCAGGTCGATCGGATGCAAAACCGCAGGTATTTTCCGTTTGAACGGAACTCCTTTTATCCCGGCAAGCTGCTCACCGCCCGCGACTTCGAGGCGGAGCAGCGGTACATGAACGACAAGCGGCGCCTCATGAACCGGCTCTTCGGCGGCAGCGGCATCGTGGCCGGCCTGGGGGTCATCATGGCGGACGACGCCTCGGTGATCCTGCAGGCGGGTTGCGCGCTCGACGCCAGCGGCCGCGAGATCGTGGTGCCGGAGACCCGGGTCATCAAGCTCCCCACTGTGGAGGGCTACGACCGGCTCACCTCCAACTGCGCCTACCTCGGCATCTCCTACGGGGAGACGCCGGAGGAGGAGGTCTACTCGGTGATGAGCGACGAGAACGGCGCGCCGCGCTTCAACAAGCTGGCGGAGGGCTACAAGCTCACGCTGACGGACGAGTCGATGGCCGCCAGGGTGCCACGGGAGCTGGACGAATTTGTCAACCGCGTGGTTATTTACGCCGCCGAGGACGTGGAGGCCGCGCTGCTGGTTCCCGCCTGCCTGCCCAGGGAGAGCGCGCTGCGGGTGCGCTTCACCATCACCCGCCAGACGCCCGGCACCGGGGAATACTCCTTCTCCTGCCGGCTCGGGGCCCCGGGCTTCCAGACCGGGAGCGGGGCGGCGCTGGACATTTCGGCGGACAAGGTGAAGCTCTCCCACGGGGAACAGCGGTCCTTCGACTATCTGCTGCGCCCGGAGCCCTACCTGTGGGGCGGCGGCGCGGTGACGCTGGCCGTGGAGAACTTCGCGATCCGCCGCGGCGACGAGGAGTTCACCCTCAACCGCCGGATGGAAGCGGTGGTCAAGCCGGTGGACCAGACGCTCGACGCCTTTTACCTCTCGGCCTGCTACGGCAGGCCGATGGATAAGCAGCTCACCGAAACGTTCGACGAGCGGCTCTGGATCGCGAAGCTGCTGCTCCTGCGGCGCGGAAGCTCGATCATCGTCGACCGGGTGCTGCCGCCGCCCTTTGGCCAGTACAGCTACAACGCCCAGCAGCTCATGCTGCTGCGGGAGCTGGAGGAATACTACCCCGCGCCGCGCGGGGAGGCGGAAGCCCCGCCCGCCGGCCGGACGGCGGAAGCCCCGGCCGTATCGGCCCCCGAGCCCGGCGGGCTGCGCAGCACCGCCTGCGGCGTCTTCAACCTCTCGCTGGGGCTGGGCGCGGACCAGAAGGGTCCCGCCTTTTCGGAGGAGATCATGCACGGGCTCGGCAAGGGCCCGGTCTACGTGGACGTCGGGGTCGAGTACATCGACGCGGCCTCCGAGCCGGGCGGCAGCGGCGAGATCCTGCTGGGGAACGTCTCCCTCTTCAAATCGGACGCGCCCGCGGGCGGCGAGGAGCGGATCTACAACCTCTCCACCGCCGTCAAGGTGCTTCCGGAGCGCGGCACCTTCGTCGTGGCGGTCAACCTCGAGAAGCCGACCGGGCTCATCAGCCTGCGGATCCGCTGGTTCGCCTTCCGGCTCGGGGAGCTCTCCAAGCAGCTCAAGCCGCAGGACAGGGGCGAACGGATGCTGATGCTCAATCCCGATACGATCGTGCTGGCGCCGAAGGCCGCCGCCCACCTCTCCCCCGTCTTCGTGAACATGCCCAGCGAGGCCTGCACCTTCCGGGTGATGGATCCCGAGGGCGGCACGGTGGACCAGAACGGCCTCTACACCGCTCCCGCCAGGGAGGGCGCCTATGAGGTCCGGGTGGAGGCGGTCAGCGATCCGACCATCTATACCCACGCGTTCATGATCGTCACACAGAAGAAAAAGGAAGAATAGCGGCTTTGCCGCCGTGTTGAAAGGGGGCCAGGCGGACCGTGTCGGAATTACTCAGCATGCGGCTGGAGCCGGTGCGCACCGTCCTCAAAAACGAGGTGAACGAGATCGCCGTCTGCGTCGATTTGGGACGGCGGACGGGCGTGTTCTACACCATGATCTCGATCACCGAGCCGCGCGTCCGGCTGGGGGTGGCCGCGCTGCTGGCGCAGGGCCTCTTCTCCCAGACGAGCGACTACCTCGGCTCCTATTCCCAGGGGGACCGGCTGAACCTCGTGTTCCTCTACCGGGACGAGAACCTGCTCGAGCGGCAGGGGCCGTTCTACGCCACGAGCTTCGCCCACCGCAAACGGATCGCGCAAAACCTCGTGGTCGCGCTGGCGGAGTCGCAGGTGACCGGGTCCGTCGGGCTGCTGCTGCTCTCGCAGCGCAACCTCAACATCGCCCCCGATCTGACGGTTTACCTCAACTACTTCCTCGACTTCCAGAAGTGGGACCCGGACACGGAGGACAGCCAGTTCTACCGGTATGCCGCGCAGGCGGTCTTCCAGATCCTCTCCCAGGAATATGAGCTGCGGTCGGAGGGACAGTTCGACAGCTACCCCAGCGAGCTGCAGGCCTTCTACAAGAAGGCCGAGACCAAGGGCTTCCTCTCCCACAGCGCGATCCTCGCGGCGCTCAAGGCCATGCCCGACCGGCCCATCGAGCTTCGGGTGGGCGTGCGCAGGCTGGCGGGGCGCGCCGGGGACCTGCTGGAATGGGTCAAAAGACGCAGCATGGCCATTTTCGTGGCGGCCCTGGTCCTCGCGACCGTCATCTATGCGGGCTACCAGATCACCCTGCGGCTCTCCTACCGGAGCGCAGCGGAAAAAAACACCGCCTACGCGGGACTTTCCAACATCGGGGACGTCGCGCTCGGCGATGAGACAATTTAAACGAGGGGAGGCTGGCCAATGACCAGGATCTTGCGGGCAATTGTGGTTCTGGCGGCGGCTGCGGCGGCCGTCCTGACGGCCGTGGCCACCGCCGCGGACTACGCCGTCCCGATCGACCGGGTCGCCGGGCTCGCGGCCGCGCCCGAGGGGCGCACCTGCCTCGCCCTGTACGAGGGGGATGCCATCAAAATCCGGCTGGTGGACGCGGAAGGCGTCATGCGCGCGAGCGCGTCGCTGCCCCGCGTGCGGGACGGGCACCTCTATGCGGTGGCCGATATGGACGTCGACGCGGAGGGCGTCCTCTACCTGCTCTGCGACCTCTCCGACCCGGAGAGCGGCGAATACCAGGGGCAGGAGCTCTCCCTCTACGACCCGTCCGCCCTCTTCCGCAAGCGGCTGGCCCGCCACCAGTTCGATCCGCAGCTCCCCATCCGCTACCGCTGGCTGAACGTCCAGAGCTCGCTGGTCCTGATGGCGGTCGACCAGTCGGGAAACGCGCTCATCCGGGAGGCCTACGACCCGGCCTCCCTCTACGGCCGGCAGCCGCCCGCCCCGATGGGAACCCGGAACTATCCGCTCGACGCGGAGGAGGGCATCTGGGAGGCGGTGATCGCCGGGAGCGACGTGGCCTACGCCACCAAGTCGGGCAAGGTCTTCCTGACCGCCGAGGGCGGCGGAGGCCCGGTCGAGGTCTACCCGAACCGGGTGCTCACCGAGCTGATGTATCCGCTCTTTCTGGCGCCCCAGGGCGCGGATGAAATCTACATCGGGGAGCAGGAGAGCGGCGACCTTCTCTCGCTCGGCCTGCGCGACGGCGGAACGACCCTCCTCAAGAGCGGCACCGAGCCCTTCTCGGGGGTCAGCGGCTATACGCCGGGAAGCCTGCGCGCGGTGTCGATGACCGACCCGCAGAACTTTTCCGCGCTCGCCCCCAATGCCGACGGCTTCGCGCTGATCACCTCCCAAGACGGGGAGGTCACGGCGGCCGAGAGCCTGCGTCCCTCCCTGGGAGGCCTGGCGCTGAAGGTTCTCTGGACCTTCCTGCGGTATCTGGCGCTCCTGCTGGCCGCGATGCTGCTGGTCTACGGCTTCATCCACCTGCTGGGCCGGGGACGCACGATCCTCGCCAAGCTGATCCTCTCCTCCATCCCGCTGCTGGCGGTGGCACTGGTGGTATTCGGCGTCTTTTCCTACCGCGCCTATTCGGCCGCCATCACCCAGAGCTTTCAGAAGCAGGTGGAGGACGAGGGCAACCTGCTGACCGCCCTCTTCGGCACCGAGAGCTTCGACGAGATCGAATATCCCTACGACTACACGGGCGAGGCCTACGGATACCTGCGCCAGCAGATGTCCACCCGGCCGGTCCATACCGCCACCGCCTACTATGAGCATCAGCAGCTCTATATCGGCGTGGACTTTGAAAACCCCTGCTTCTATCCCTTCGACGTCCGGCTGGACGCCGGCGCGCGGGAGCTCTACCTGCAGGCGGCCTATACCGGCCGGGCGCAGTCCGGCGTCCTGGACGACGAAAACGGGCGGCGTCTCGTCAGTGTCACGCCGGTGGGCGGCACCTCCGGGACCGCGGTCTACCTGCTCGAGGCGGGCATCCTGACGTCGAACCTGGACGCATACACCGCGAGCTATCTGCGCACCTACGTGGTGGTTTCGCTCCTCTTCCTGGCGGCGATCGGCGCGCTGCTCACCTTCCTGTTCCGGCGTGTGCTCACCCCCATCCGGCAGATCCGCGCGGGGCTCGAGGCGTTCGCCCAGGGGAACCGGACGGTCCGGCTGGAAACAGCCGTCACCGACGAGTTCTCCGGCATCGTGCGGGTGTTCAACAAGATGGCGGGCGACATCGACGCCCAGCTCTACAGCCTGCGGCGGCAGAGCGAGACCTACTTCCGGTTCATCCCCCAGCGGATGCTCCAGCTGCTCGGCAAGGACAATCTCGGCGAGGTGGAGCTTGGAAGCGGCAGCGGCCGGGAGTGCCCCGTGCTCTGCGCCGACCTGGAGTTTTCCGCCGACGGCCTTTCGCCCGAGCGGGAGCAGGAGCTCACCAACCGCTTCTTCAACCTCCTCAACCGGGCCGCCGACCGCTGCGGCGCGACGCTCATGACCGACAGCGTCAACCTGCACCGGCTGCGGGTGATTTGCCCGGGTGGGGCCGCCGACGCGGTGGAGATCGCGCTGGCGGTGCTCACCGAGGTGGAAAACCTCAACGCCGGGCTGCCGATCAAAAACCGGCTGCGCCCGCTGCTCTTCATCCACAGCACCCGCGTCTACTATGGAATCTGCGGCGACGAGAACCGGCTGGTGCCCGCGCTGCTCTCCGGCGATCTGGACGACCTATCCGGCGGGGCGGCAAAGCTGCGGCAGTTCGGCTGCCGGCTGCTGGTGACCTGCGCGGCCTTTGAGGAGCTTCCGGCGGACCACCGTTACGTCAGCCGGTTCATCGGCTACCCGGAGGGGAAGCGGCGGCAGAACTACGGGCTCTACGACTTTTACGACGCGGCGGCCCCGGAGGTCACCCGCCTGCTCACCGAGACCCGCCCCACCTTCGACAAGGCGATGGCCCTCTACCTCGAAGGGCGCTTCCCGGAGGCGAAAAACCTTTTCGCGCTGGTGCTGCGGGAAAACCAATACGACGACGCGGCGCGCTACTATGTGTTCCGCTGTGAACAGGAGCTCTAGCTCCCTACGGGAGGAAAGCCATGACCGGATTTTTGGATTCCATGCTCGGCCGGCTCCCGTCCGCTGTGACGGGGCCGTCCCGGAACGCCCTTTCACGCGCCCGGGCGGGGCGGATCCTCGCGGGGCCGCCCATCGCCTCATCCGCCCCCTGAACGAAAGCATCCGCCGCGGGCTGCGGGACAGCCTCAAAAAGCGGCGCTGATGGCCCGAAAAGCCGATAAAAGGAGGAGTCGTTGATGCTGAAGCTGCTGCTGAGCGCGTTCCGCCGGATCGTGACGGCGGTCACCAATCCGTTCCGGATGCTGATCGTCCGCATCCAGCGGATGTTCAACATCAACGTCATCACCGCCAAGCTCGTCCGCCCGCTGACCAAGAAGGTCAAGGCGCTCATCACCCTGCGTCCCCAGACGCGTGAGGACTACTTCGTCATCGGGCGCTGGTGGATCTACAAAAAACTCTTTCTGACCCTTCTGCTGGCGCTCTGCGCGGGGGTATTCATCTATTTCACCATGTTCGCGCCCAAGCTCCCCGCCGCGATGGCGACCGCCGCCTCGGTGGAAACGGACGTCTATTTCAACTACGACGACATGAAGCTGCGGGAGTTCACGGGCGTTGCGAACATCCGGGCGGCCGACGGCTCCGTCGTCTATACGGGCGACGTCGACAAGGGCGTCTGCACCGGGAACGGCACCCTCCGGGACCGCAAGGGCCGTCTGGAGTACCGGGGCGGGTTCGAGCAGAACCAGTTCTCCGGCCAGGGGATCTACTACTACCCGGACGGCAAAAAGAAATATGAGGGCCAGTGGGCCAAGAACCTCTATCAGGGCGAGGGCGTCCTCTACGACGAGGACGGCGTCACCCAGCTCTACGCGGGCCAGTTCGCAAACGGCCTGTACGAGGGCGAGGGCAAGGCCTGGTCCGCCTCCGGGGTGCTGCTCTACGAGGGCGGCTTCTCGGGAGGGCGGTACCACGGGCAGGGGGTCAGCTATTACCCGGACGGCACCGCCAAATACAAGGGCGAATTTTTAAAGGGGCTCCCGCAGGGCAAGGGCGAGCTCTACAGCGAGACCGGCAAGCGGCTCTACACCGGCGACGTCTACCAGGGAAAGATCAATTACCGCGCGCTCACCGATTACAATTTCGCGGAGATCAAGGCGGCCTTTGCCGAAACGCCGCGCGTCTTTTACACCGACACCGACAGCGCCTTCCTCTTCGAGCAGGCGGGCGTGGTCGTTACCACCGACTGCCGGGTGCGGGTGGACACCTGGGTGCGCCCCGCCGAACAGCGGGACGGCGGCGCCTACTACTACATGCCCGGCCAGTATGGGGAGGCCTCCTCCGGCGAGCTTTATGAATCCGACGGGGCCTCCCCGCCGGACGACTCCTCCGGATGGTGGGCCGCCCCGGACGCGTCCTCCCAGGCGGAGGAGGAGCCTCCCGCCCTCGAAAGCCTGCTTCCCCCGGAGGGGGGCGAGCAGCTCGCCGCTTTGCCCGCGGCGCCGGAGGCGGCGCGGCTGACGGCCCTTCAGGTGTTCCCCGCCGGCCCGCCGGCGGCGCAGGTCCTCCCCTCCCCCGTCGGCTCCCCGCTCGCGCGGCAGATGAGCTGGTATGTGGCGGAGGATAACGAGGGGACCTACGCGCCCCCATCCACGGACGGTTCCTCCGCCTCCTCCGGCGGCGCGTCTTCCGAAAGCGCGCCGGGGAGCGGTTCCTCCGGGCCGGAACTCCATGAGGACGCGGGTACCGCCGCCTCCTCCGCTCCGGAGCCCCAGGCCAGCCCCTATCCCGATTTCGTGGAGAAGGCCCAGACGCTCTACTTCGAGATCGACACCGACGTGTGGCAGGCCGAGGACACGCTGGACGCCGAAAAGGTGCGGGTGCGCAAAGTCACCGTCTATACCGGCGACATCCCCGCGCCGCCGGAGGGCGCGGTCGAATATGAGGACGACTCCCCGGTGGGGCTGGAGGACTGCGTGGCCATCGACCTGCTGCGGCAGAAGCTGCCCACCTCCTTCCCGCAGATCCGCTTCGAGGCGGACCGGCAGAACCGACTGTTCGTGCGGCTGTGGAACCTCGATTTCGCAAGCAGGATCGACCGCAGGGCCTATCTCAGCGGCGATCTGACCTACCGCTACGCCTACCAGGACCCCGACGACGAAACGCCGCTCTACTTCTCGGTGGAGCGCTGAAAGGAGGGATGAAACGTGGCAGGATTCTCTATTATCTCCGACGTGAGCGCCGGGCTGCTGAAGGCCCTGCGCAAAGGCCTCTGCCCCGAGCCGGTGCAGTCGCCCGAATCGATCCAGCTGGCGAGCCCGGCGGACAAAAACGCGGATTTCCAGCTCGGGCTTTTCCTCTACGACCTCAGGGAGATGGGCGAATACCGCTCCAGCGCCCAGATGGTCCGGCCGGGCAACCGGCGGGAGTTCCCCCCCAGGCCGCTGACCCTCTGCTACCTGCTCTTCCTCAACGGAAAGGCGCAGATCGCGGCGGGCGCAGAGGCCGAGCAACGCATCCTGGGGCGCGCGCTCCAGGCGCTGGCGGACGATCCGGCCGTGGGGCTCGCAAGGCTTCATTCCTTCGAAGGCGAGGCGGACGAGGACGCGGCGATCACCTTTTTGAACCTCAGCTTCGACGACAAGAGCAAGATCTGGTCGTCGCTCTCGGTCCCCTACCAGCTCGGGGTCTACTTCTCGGTGTCCCCGGTGCTGCTCTCCTCCACCCGCAGCGAAAGCTTTGTCCGCGTGCGGGAGTCGGAGGTCACGCTCTCGCAGCGTGAAGCTTCGGCCGGAAGGGGGGGAACCCCATGATCCGCCTGACCGTATCATTCGTTCTCCGGTTGCTCGACGACTTCACCGGCTCCGCCTCCGACGGCGGCCACCTGTTTTGGGTGGACGGCCGCGCGGCGCGACCGCAGCGCAAGCCCGGAGGATACTACGTCTTCCTCGAGCCCCGCGCCCCCTGCGAGGTCGTGATCGAAAGCGCCCGCTACAGCCCCCGGACGCTGCGGGTGGATCCCGAGTCGCTGGACGCGGAAGACCCCGTGCTCCCGGTGCGCCTGCTGCGCCGGGGGGACCTCCGGTTCCCCGACTGCGGCCGGTTCGAGGGGACCGCGCCGCCCGGCGTCACGGTGTACGCCTTCGCCCCGGAGGACCCCGCCCTCACCTTCCAAAGCGAAAAGGACGGGGTGCTCACGCTCGGCAGCTACACCGCGAAACCTCTGCGGGGCCTGCGTTTCTCGGTGGGGCAGGGAAACGCGCGCGAGATGTTCGTCATGGAGGAGAAGCTCCCGGACGGCGGCTACCGCATCCGGCCGGGACTCCGCCGCCGGCATCGGCCGGGCGAACCGGTGGAGCGCGCAAGCGCCTGCCTGAGCGCGGCGGACGGCAGGTTCGCGGTCTGTACCGAGCGCGGCCAAACGGTCCGGGAAGCCCGATATTACGACGAGGAGGCGAAGAAATGGGTGTGCTTGTCTGTGCCGGCGCCCAGATGACCTGCTCCTTCGGGACGGCGCCCTCCGCGCTGGTGGTGCCGCCCGTCAACAAGGTGCTCGCAGGCGCGCCGGCCGCCAACATCATGGATTTCAAGCCCAATGCAAACGTCCCGCCCTTCGCCATGTGCAACAGCGTGGCGAATCCGGCCACCAAGCGTCCGCCGCCGGTGCTTTTCACCCCGGCGCCCTGCGTGCCGGTCCCGGCGGGCCCCTGGAAACCCGGCTGTCCCAAGGTGCTCATCGGCGGAATGCCCGCCGTGGACAACACCTGCATGCTCAACTGCGCCTGGGGCGGCGTCATCACAGTGGTAAATCCCGGTCAGACGACCGTCATGGATTAGCGCTACAACATTTTACAGAAAAGGAGGATTGGCCTGAACGCGCTTCGGGCCAGAAAGAACAATGGCTGAGTATTTATCTCCCGGCGTCTACGTGGAAGAATTCGAATCCGGCATGCGGGCGATGGAGGGCGTGAGCACCAGCACGGCGGGCTTCCTCGGACTGGCCGAGCGCGGCCTGGTGAAGGGAACGCCCGAGTACCTCACGAGCTTCGCCGAGTATGTCCGCAAGTTCGGCGGCTATCTGCCTGAGAACGCCTATGGGAAAAACCGCTTCCTGCCCTACGCGGTGGAACAGTTTTTTGCAAACGGCGGCTCCCGCTGCTATGTGATGCGGGTGGCCCCGGAGGACGCCAAGGCGGCCGCCGCCGCCATGAGCTCGGTGGTCATGACCGCGAAGAGCCCCGGCAAGTGGGGCAACGGCATCCGGGTGACCGTGTCGGCCGCCTCCAAGGCGAAGACCCAGGTGCTGGAGATCACCGAGGACGTGGTCACCGCCAGCAAGGCCTACCGGGTCAAGAACGCGGCCGGCTTCGTCCCCGGCGACGTGGTGGCCTTCCAGGACAGGGGGGAAACCGCCGGTTACAACCGCGTGACCAAGATCGACGGGAATTCCCTCTACTTCGAGAACGACTTCGAGCAGGAGGTCGTCGACAAGAACCTGATCCCGCAGAAGCTGCTGGCCACCTGCGAGGCGGACATCGAGGTCCTCTGCGGGGACGCGGTGGAGCTGTTTGAAAACGTCTCCCTCAATCCCCAGAGTCCAGACTCGATCGAAAACAAGCTTTCCAAGAGTGCGCTGGTGGACGTGAAGATCAATCCGATCGAGGAGATCTGCCCGCCCATGCTGGCGCTCGCCGGCAACGCCTCCGCGCAGAAGGCGGTCTTCGCCCTCGCGGGCGGCAGCGACGGGGACGTCCTCAACGTACCGGACGCGGCCTTCATCGGCGGCGGCGACGCGCCGGGCACCCGCACGGGGCTCGCGGCCTTCGAGGAGATCTCCAACGTGAGCATCATGGCGATCCCCGGCATCACCTCGGCGGCGGTGCAGCTCGCGCTCGTCGCCCACTGCCAGAACCTCGCCAGCCGGTTCGCGGTGCTCGACATGCCCTGTGACATGGTGAAGCCCCAGGAGCTCCTCAAGCACCGGGCGATCATCGACAGCGACTACGCCGCCATGTACCATCCCTGGCTCCAGGTCTACGACATGGCCGCCAAAAAGGCCGCCTACATCCCGCCCTCCGGCGCGGTCTGCGGCATCTACGCCCGCAGCGACAACACCCGCGGCGTCCACAAGGCTCCGGCCAACGAGGTCGTCAACAACGCCATGGGTCTGAGCTGCCTCTACAACAAGGGCGAGCAGGACCTCTTAAATCCGGCGGGCGTCAACCTCATCCGCGCGCTGCCCGGCCAGGGCATTCGCGTCTGGGGCGGCCGCACCTGCTCCTCCAACAGTCTGTGGAAATACGTCAACGTCCGGCGGCTCTTCATCTTCCTCGAGGAGACGATCAAGGCCCAGACCAACTGGGCGGTCTTCGAGCCCAACGACGAAGTGCTCTGGCTGCGTGTGCAGCGGACGATCGCCTCCTTCCTGCGCGACATGTACCGTTCGGGCGCGCTGGTGGGCGCCACCGAGGACGAGGCCTTCTTCGTCAACATCGGCCACGACACCATGACCCAGTCGGACATCCTCAACGGCCGCCTCATCTGCGTCATCGGCGTCGCGCCCAGCCGCCCGGCTGAGTTCGTCATCTTCCGCATCACCCAGAACATGCGTGAATGACCCTTCTCCGGCAGGTCCCACATTTGAAACGAAAGGATGGATAGACAGTGGCGATCAATATGTACCCCTTCAAAAAATATAACTACCGGCTGGAGATCGACAGCATCGACGTGGCGGCTTTTTCGGAGGTCAGCGGCTTCGACGCCAGCGTGGACGTCATCGAGTACCGGGAGGGCACCGAGCCCATCAACTCCCCGCGCAAGATGCCGGGCCTCACCAAGTACGGCAACGTTACCCTCAAATGGGGCATGAGCGAGAGCATGAGCTTCTACGAGTGGGTGAGCGGAATCTCCAACGGCACCAAGTCCGCGGCCGAGGACCGGGTGCAGGACGTGACCATCTATCTGCAGGACGACCAGCATAACGACATCGCCAGCTGGACGCTGGTGAACGCGTGGCCCTGCAAGTACACCGCCCCCGATTTCAACGCCTCCTCCAGCGAGATCGCGTTTGAGAGCGTCGAGCTCGCGTTCGAGGAGATGCGCAGGAACCAGTAATCCGCGTGTGTAACGGCCGGGCGGCGCCCTGCGCGCCGCCCGGCGAGGAAAGGAGACCGCTATGGACCAGGAATTCCAGACCGAGTTCGAATTCGACCTGCCCAAGGGCTACCTGGACGCGCAGGGGGCGCTCCACCGGCACGGGACCATGCGCCTGGCCACCGCGGCGGACGAGATCCTGCCGCTCCGGGACCCGCGCGTCGTGCAGAACCCCGGCTACCTCACCATCATCCTGCTTTCGCGGGTGGTCACCTCGCTCGGGACCGTCCCCAAAGTGGACCCCCGGGTCATCGAGAAGCTCTATTCGCCCGACCTCGCGTTTTTGCAGAACATGTACCAGCAGGTGAACGCCATCGAGCCGATGATGAACAGCTGCGTCTGCCCCGAGTGCGGGCACAAATTCGAGCAGCCGGTAAATTTTACGGAGGCGGAATAGCGGTCTACCCGGAAACGGAGCTCTACAAGGAGGCCTCCTTTCTGGCCTACTACTACCACTGGGACTACCGGACCGTTATGACGCTGGATCACCGGACCCGCCGGCGCTTCTGCGCCGAGATTTCCGCCATCCATAAGGAGCTGAACAACGCTCCCAAAAACATTTTTGAGGTGTGAGTCATGGCAGCAGCCGATCTCATGATCAACCTGCACCCGGAGCCGATTCCGGTCTACAAATTCAAGGTCTATCTCCAGCTGACCTGCCTGGGGTTCTCCAAGATCACCAACATCGAGGAGTCGGTGGAGACCGAGCCGCTGCAGGAGGGCGGGGTGAACGACCGCGTCTACAGCCTCACCCGGCCGGTCAGCACCGAAAAGACGCTTGTGATGGAGCGCGGCGTGGCCAACCGGGGGTTCCTGACGGCGGCGCTCTCCAGCCAGCTGGAGGTGGGCAACCGCATTCACACCGACATCCTGATCATCGCCTACGACCGCGACGGGACGATCGCAAAGATGTTCGAGGTCCACGGCGCGGTGGTCAAAAAGCTGGCCTTCTCCCCGCTCGACTCGATGAGCAACGAGGTGATGATCGAGACTTTCGAGCTGGCCTACGAGACGCTCAAGTGCCTTGACAAGACGGAGGACGTGCTCGGGAACCTCCAGGGCCTCGCGGGAGTGAATACCTTCGTCTGAGCCAGGCGCGTGAGAAAGGCGGTGAAACGGGATGCTCCTGACGGTCGATACCAGCCTCGGCGACGCGATCCTCGCCCGTTACGGCGGATTTGTCTACAGCATCTCCGACGGAGCGCAGATGCTGCTCCTGCAGCATCCGGACGCCCCCTCCCCTCCC
>ENA-UOIV01000354-UOIV01000354.1-human-gut-metagenome-genome-assembly--contig:-C59-NODE-354-length-53266-cov-79.272181_pt1 | contig 53266 bp, 44 predicted proteins | sample MGYA00242333_ERZ723880 | MGnify/ENA metagenome assembly ERZ723880 | reverse complement strand
CGACAGAACCCGAGCCGACAGAACCCGAGCCGACAGAACCCGAGCCGACAGAACCCGAGCCGACAGAACCTGAGCCGACAGAACCTGAGCCGACAGAACCGGAAGATACTATTATAGTATATTATTCTCCAAGTCAAGCCTGGCTGGATGCAGGTTACACAGTAAAGGCTAACGCGCAGGGAAGCATGGAGCTTTGGACACAGGTTGATATGACCAACACAGGCGAGACAATAAACGGCCAACCTGTTTATAAGGCAGAATTTGCAATGGATGCTGCACCTTACGGTGGCTTTGATACATTGCAGTTCCAGGCATATAACGGCAGTCAGTGGATTGAGCAGGTCGTTGCAATCTCTTCGTGGGCAACAACCGACACATTTAACGGGAAATATTATAACGGAGCAGGCTGGGTGGACTATGTGCCGGATTCCGAGATAGATCCGACCGAGCCCGAGCCAACAGAACCCGAGCCGACCGAGCCCGAGCCAACAGAACCCGAGCCGACAGAGCCTGAGCCGACAGAGCCTCCTGTAGAAACAATTACAGTTTCTTTTGACAACACAGCAACAAATTGGAGTACTGTCAAAGCGTACGCTTACAACAGCGAAACGGAAGAAAACATGGGATGGCCCGGTATAGATGCCTCTACAACAGAAGGCAATGTCAGCCAGTTCCAGATTGAAAAAGGAAAATATGACACCATTATCTTTAATAACGGTGCAGATGAGCAGACGATCTCTGTAGCGCTGGAAGCAGACAAAACGTATGTTGCAACCACCCAGACAGGTACAAGGTGGTATATTGAAGGCATTGAGCCCAATAACATTACCGTGTACTTTACCAATAATAAAAACTGGGATTCTGCCAATATCTACCTTTATGACGGCGGGTTCAACAACACGTGGCCCGGCCAGCCCATGACTTTTGTTCAGCAAAATTCTATGGGGCAGGATGTTTATTCCTATACGTTTGATGCCAACCTGTATACTACGGTGATCTTTACAGACGGCCAGACAAGCGCACAGGAAACCGTCAGCATTACCAATCCTACTGACATGACAGGCTATTATCTGCTGGATGAAATGGAAGGGGCAAAGTTTAAGGTTGGAGAATACGGCGTATTTACCGTACAGTTCTTTGACACGACAGAAGACCCCGCAGAGCTGATTTCTGAGCAGATTGTCTTTGAAGGTGAAAGCGCAATAGCACCGACAATGCCGGTTATGAAGGATAAGGAATATGTCGCAGGCTTTGCTCCGCAGGATCTTACCAATATCACAGAAGACAAAACATTTACGTATTCTGCTGTTGTAAAGTCCTTTACGGTCCAGCTGATTGCAAATGATGCGACTGTTTCTATTGAAGGCGGTATAGATGGTACAAACGTATTTAACTACGGTGATGTTGTAACGCTTACCTGCACAGATCCCAATTTTGCATATTGGGAAATCAATGGACAGAGAGTAAGCTACAATAGCGCTTACAAGTTTATTGTTACAGCCGATTATACAGTAGAAGCTGTCAAGACAGAGGGCGGCATGGTTTATCCGGAACCCGACATCTTTATTGACGACGTTATTTATGACACGGCAACAGATCCAAGCAAGATTCTGATGTACTTCGGCATACATACGCTCAACCCAGGTGAAGGCGCAACGTATGGCATTTTCCGCTATGTAGGAGAGGCTCCTGCAGATGCGCAGACGGCTATTCAGGATTATCTTGACAACGGCACCGGTTCGGCGTATAATTCTTATATCAAGGATTATACGGATTCCGGTTATATGAACAGTGACGGCCGCTACAATTATGTTGCCAGCGTGCCTGTTGGTGTTGATGAAAACACAGTTGTAACGGTTTATGCGTTTGTTGTTGTAGGCGAAGAGCTCTTCATCAGCGAAGCCGTTACAGCAATGCCGGCTACACTTTCCTAAGCGGTATTTATTTCATACAAAACGCTTTGCGGTGTTTTCCCCATGGGAAATACTGCCGGGTGTTCCGGGTTTTTATAAAACCTTGAAGGAACGAAAGAGAGGTTTTTACCATGAAGAAGTTATTTTCCATACCTGAGCTTGAAATCGTAAGATTTACGCAGGTGGAGGACATTTTATCAACTTCCACAGAGCCGAAGGATCCCGACGATATTATCAATACGCCGGTTGACGATCTGTTCGGTTAAACGCTCAAACAAATGGACATGTCAAGGCAGGCAGAGCAATCTGTCTGCCTTGATTTCTTTCACAGGAGGAGGGTTAAAGGGGGATGGCTTTTTTTCAGATTGCGGGGCTTACTGTACGTATGGAGCCGCTCTATGCACAGTTGACCGCTACAGCGCAGAAATTTCTGGCAAAGCCGTCTGCGCAGGCAGATATAATCATCCCCTATACCGCGGATGATTACAAAAAATTTGCACGCGCTTATACGTCTATGTCCTTAAGCGATGCGGAAAATATCTGCACCTCTAACTTTTTTGCCTCCGCCATTATTCCGTTTAACGGAATTGTGCTGCATGCGTCCGCGCTTTTGTTTGAAGGCGGAGCCTATCTTTTTTCAGCGGCCAGCGGTGTTGGAAAAAGCACGCATACCAGGCTGTGGCAGCAAAAATATGGGGCGGATAAGGCCATAATCCTCAATGACGATAAGCCGGCCCTGCGTATTTTTAACAATACCATTTACGCCTGTGGAACGCCATGGAGCGGAAACTGTGCTGTTTGTGAAAATATATCGGCTCCTTTGAAAGGCATTGTGTTTTTGCACAGAGGAGAGCGAAACCAAATTAAAAGATTGGAAAAGACGGCTGAAATTTTACCGCTTTTATTGCCGCAGACAATTTATAAAACGGCGCGGCAAAAGCTTTCGATGGTGCTTGCTTTTACAGATAAGCTGATTTTGGAAACGCCGTTTTATAAAATGGACTGTACAATGTCTTTGGAAGCTGTTAAAATAGCAGCAGATGCAATACTTAAATAATGCTGGAAGGATGTCGCGATATGAAAATCAAACCGGATTTTCTTTTAAGAAAAGTGGCGGAAAATTATGTGGTTGTTCCTGTGGGAACCGCCATGGTGGATTTTAACGGTATGATAAATCTAAACGAAACAGGTGCGTTTTTGTGGGAAAAGCTGGAGCATGGCGCAAGCGAGGAAGAATTACTTTCAGAAATGCTTGAAGCGTATGATGTGGATGAACAAACGGCAAAGGCTGGGGTGCAAAAATTTATAAGAGAGCTTAAAGAGGCTGGTCTGCTTGAATAAGCGGGTGAGGATGAAGGAGCTTTATCCGGTTATGCAGGAAGCCCTGTCAAATGGCGCACAGGTTTGTATTACTGTAACCGGGACAAGCATGCAGCCTATGCTGCACAGCCAAAAGGATACCGCTGTGCTGGAAAAGCCGCCGGCCAGGCTGAAAAAATATGATCTTGTGCTGTACAGGCGTACAAATGGGGCGTTTGTACTGCATAGAGTTGTTGCCGTTACCCAAAACGGCTATCTTATGTGTGGCGATAACCAAACGGTGGTGGAGCATGGTATCACAGATGCAAATATTATTGCCGTGGTGAAAAGCTTTACAAGGAACGGAAAAGAATATACGGTGGAAAACCGGCTGTACCGGTTGTACAGCCGTGTATGGACGAACACACGGGTTATACGGCGGCTCTATCGCGGAGGGAAAAGAAGAATCCTTGCCTGCCTTCGCAGGCTGCTATATTAAAGCTGCGGGAATGCGGGTATAAAAATGGGGGGACACGGTGAAAAAACAGGGAACGCAAAAAAAAATATCGCCTTTGCGCTGGATTGCGGGCCATACAAAATCACAAATTGGAAATATACTGTTGATTGTGGTGTTTTATGCTGTGCTGGCCCTGATCGGCGTATATTCGGCGCTGCTCGCACGTGGGGTGATAGACAGCGCTGTGGCGGGGGAGATGCAGGGCGTTGTTTTTTACGGCTGTGTATACGGCGGGCTTTTGCTTTTTCAGCTTTTGCTGCGTGTTGTGACAAAGAATATTTATTTTTATATTGGGGCAAAGCTTACTGTGCATTACCGAAAGACCATTTTTAATACAATTATCCGCAAAGATTATTTTAAAGTATCTTCCTTTCACAGCGGGGAGCTTTTAAACCGGATCACAAATGACGTGGCAGTGGTGGCGGATGCGGTTGTTTCTATTTTACCGTCGTTTTCTTTTATGGTTACGAAGCTGGTGGGCGCGCTGTCTGTGTTAATAGCGATCGACTGGCGGTTTACGCTTATTTTTATTGCGGGCGCGTCTGTGCTGCTGGTTGTTTCCAGAGCCTTCCGAAGTAAAATGAAAAAGCTGCATAAGCAGGTGCAGCAGACAGAAGGAAAAGTGCGTTCTTTTATGCAGGAAATTTTATCCGGCCTTTTGATGGTTAAGGTGTTTGGCGCAGAGGATAAGGTTGACCAGCGGGCTTCTCAATTGCAGGAGGATAACTATAGGATCAAGGTCAAAAGAAACCGGATTTCTGTCATTGCCGGCACCAGCTTTTCCTTTATTTTTTCTGCGGGATATTTATACGGCCTGCTGTGGGGCGCGGTCCATATTGTGGCGGGTACGGTTACGTACGGTACGTTAACGGCCGTTTTATCGTTGATCGGGCAAATCCAAAACCCCGTTGCAGAGCTTTCTGGCCTGCTTCCAAAGTATTACGGGGCGCTTGCAAGCGCAGAGCGTTTGATGGAGCTTGAGCGCTTTCCAGACGAAGCGCAGATCAATGACGGTGAAATGGATATGCAACAGATTTACCGGGATCTGCAGGCAATTGTATTTAAAAATATATCTTTTCAATACGACCGCGACCTTGTGCTGAAAAATGCAAGCCTTACCCTGCAAAAGGGAACGTTTGCTGTGATTATGGGGATGTCCGGTATAGGAAAAAGTACGCTCACAAAGCTTCTTATGGGCGTATATCCGCTTTCCGGCGGAAGCATTTATTTTAAGCTGAAAGACGGCAGGCAAATCCCGGTTGACAAAAGTATTCGCCGGCTGTATGCATATGTACCGCAGGGAAACTTTCTGTTATCCGGCACAATACGCGATAATATTGCGTTTGTCTGTCCGCAGGCTTCTGATGAGGATGTGCTCCGGGCGGCAAAAATCAGCTGTGCGCAGGATTTTATTGAAGAGCTGCCAAACGGGCTGGACACGGTGGTTGGAGAGCGCGGACAGGGCCTTTCAGAAGGCCAGATCCAGCGCGTGGCCATTGCAAGGGCAATTTTAACGGACGCACCCATTTTGATTTTGGATGAGGCAACCTCCGCACTGGATGAAGCAACGGAGCAGAAGCTTTTGGAAAATATAAAAACGCTCAATCAAAAAACCTGTATCATTGTGTCGCATAAAAAGGCGGCGCTGTCTGTATGCGACCGGCGTATAGAGATTATCGACGGTAAAATTGTCTGCTCGGAGATGAAGCCATGCCGCAAGTAAAGAATTTTGCTTTTTTGGGGGAATACCGGTATCTGCTGCAACTGGTGGCTGCAGCTGTCAACTGTACCGTGCCGCCAAAGCCTCCAAAGGGGTTAAACTGGCGGGTGTTGCTGCAAATTGCCCAGGAAACGGCGTTTGCTCCGGCTGCATTTTACGCTGTGTCAGCCATGAAACCGGAAGACAGGCCGCCGCAGGCGGTTTTTGAAAAACTGTACGGCGCGTTTCTTCGGGAAGCTTCCAATAACCATATCAGAGATATGGTGCTAACACAGCTGACAGATTTCTGCGAACAGCACGCCATACGCAATATGGCGCTTAAAGGCAGCTATATTAAGCGGTTTTATCCCCAGCCGGAAATGCGCTATATGGTAGATATAGATTTTTTGATCCAACAGGACTGCGAAAACGCCATGCATGCTTTTCTTCTGAAAAACGGTTACAAATGCTCTGCACAGGGTCAGGTACACAATGTATATCAAAACACAAATAAGGTCACGCTGGAGCTGCATAAAAGGCTGGTAGCGAAAAACGGGAAAAATGCACCCTATTTTGAAGGCGTCTGGGACCGTGCCGTTGTGCACAGCGGGAAAAGGTATGCATACGACATGTGCGCGGTGGATTTTTATGTATATATGCTGGCACATTGCGCACACCACTTTTTCTATGGCGGCATAGCGCCGCGCATGCTGCTTGATTTTTATATTTGCCGGCATACGCTCCTTTTGCAGGAAGATGAAAAAACGCTTACCCTTGCGCTTGCACAGACCGGGCTGACCGCCTTTGAGAAAAAGATGCACACGCTTGCCTGCGATTGGTTCTCACCAAACGGCAAAGGCCTGACCGAAAATGCTCTGCCGCTGTATATTGCCCAAAACGGAAAAATGGGCACGGTAAAAAATATTGTTTTGACACAAGCGGCCGTTGTGCTATATAGCGGAAAAAAGGTATCGAAAGGCGGCTATATCCTCAAAAAGCTTTTTCCCCCGCGGGCGGCTTTATGCAGGGAATACGCTGCGCTTCAAAAAGCGCCGTTTTTGTATCCATTTTTTCTCCCCTGCGTATGGTATGTGTATCTTAAACGCGCTTTAAAAGGGATGAAAGCATTTCGGTCGGCTGTGTTTGTCAAAAATCTGGAGCAGGAACAAAAGCAAATTGAAAGTCTGCGTGATATCATCTGCGAGCTTGAGATCGACCACTATATTTAACTTTCTGATAAAAGCCCATAAGGGGGAAAGCAAGTGGAAAAAACAAAAAAGACAAACCTGTTTTTGCATTACAAATATATGCTGTCTCTTGTCGGGAGCGTTGTAAACGAAGCAAATGTACAGCCGCCGCCGCAGGGGATTTGTTGGGATATTTTATATAAGGTTGCGCGGGAGAACTGCTTTTCTGCCATGCTGTATCCCGTTTTAAAAGACAATCCAAAGCTTCCACAGCCTGTTTTAAACGATTTTTTGCGGGATTATCAGCTGTATGTCGCAAAAGATTTGACCCAGCAATTTGAACTGCAGAAAATGCTTGATTTTTGTGAACGGGAGGCCATTGCAAACCTTCCGCTTAAAGGCTGTGTGTTAAAGCGCCTTTATCCGCAGCCCTATATGCGGTTTATGGGGGATGTCGATTTGTGGACAGATGCCTCCGGCGTGAAAAAGCTTAGAGATTTTCTGGTGCAAAGCGGTTACAACCCTGTTTCCAGAACAGGGATTCACGACGAATATGAAAAGCCGCCGCACATGGCGGTGGAGGTGCATAAAAAGCTTGTGATTGATGAAAACAGGGCTGCATCTTTTTTTAACGTGGAAATCCCGCAAAGGCTGATCCGGACAGATGGAAGGAAATATAGCTATGCTATGATGCCGCAGGATTTTTACCTGCATTTGCTTGACCATACGGCCAAACATTTTTATGGAACCGGGATTACGCCCCGCATGATTCTTGATTTTTATATGCTTGAAAAAAAGCAGGCTGTACCGCACGACGGGCAACTGGAGGTACTGCTTAAAAGGCTGCATTTTCAAACCTTTGCGCAGCGCCTTACAATGCTTGCGCACGACTGGTTTTCACCGGACGGAGCGGGTCTTGCAAAGGATCCGTTTTCGCTGTACGTTATTCAAAATGGCAGTTTTGGCAGGCGACGCAATGCGTATGTTGCAAAAACGGCAAGAGAAACAAAGGAAGAAAAGCCGCCGTCTAAAGCGGGTTATGTGCTGCGCCGGCTATTTCCAAGCTATACCATGCTCAAGGGAAAATTCCCCGTACTGGAAAAGGCGCCTGCGCTTACGCCCTTTATGTATTTTCCCTGGTGGGCTACATGGTTTGACACTTTATTTATACACAGGCGGTTAGACTATAGGTCATTGAAATATATCAATGACATAAGCGGGGAAAGCACAAAGCAAATGCGTGCGCTTTATAAAGAAATGGAGCTGGATTACCGCAGATAGCGTAGCGTTCCCGCGGAAAAAGAGGTGCTGGTTGTGAAAAAGTCAACAAGGAAATTTGCCGTGCTGGCGGTCTGTACGGCGCTTATATTGTCGTCGGCCTCCTGTTCGGTCGTTCCTCCAGCAGAGTCGGAGGCAGGGACAAGCCCGCAAAGCGCGGCGGTTTTGGAAACAAGGCCGGAGGATGTTGTAACAGAGGAGAGAAAAACGCGCATTAAAAAGCTGGCGGACGATTATATCAGTGAGCAGGATTTCAGCGGAACGGTTCTGGTCGGCGTGGACGACACCGTTTTGTATACGTCGGTAAATGGTCTTGCAAATAAAGAAACGGGCGATCAAAACCAAATAAACACAAAATACGAAATTGGTTCTATAACCAAACAGTTTACAGCGACGGCAATTATGCTTTTGTATGAGCAGGGTAAGCTGGCTGTTACAGATACCATCGAAGAGTATTTTCCGGACTATCTGTATGCAGACCGCATAACGGTTGAAAACCTTTTGAATATGACATCGGGTATACCGGATTACCTCAATGACGTTTTGTATTTATCTGAACAGGGAGAGCTGTCTGCAGACGACACCTTTACCACAGAAGACCTCCTTGCGATCATAAACGGCCATGCGTTGGATTTTGAACCGGGTACGCAATATGCGTATTCCAACTCCAATTACTATCTGCTTGGGAATATTATAGAGCAGGTTTCTGGCATGCCATACAGCCAATTTATCCGTCAGAATATTCTTGATCCTCTAAAAATGCAGGATACAAGCTTTGATCTAAAGGATGCAACGGCAAAAGGGTACTATAAGGACGGGGAAGAAGCCCTTCGGGTCGACACCTCTTATTTTGGTGCGGCGGGGGAAATGGTATCAACCGTGCAGGATTTGTTTCAATGGCAGGATGCTTTTATAAATGGGAAGATCGTCAGCAAGGCCACGGTACATAAAATGCTTACCGACAATGGGTTTGGCTATGGGTATGGATGGTTTTTAGATGAAGATAAGTGCTACCATGAAGGAAATACAATGGCATTTTTTTCGATTGATATGATCAGCTATTTGGAAGGCATCCGCGTGGTGGTTCTGTCTAATGTTGATGATAAGCTGGCATCTGAAATCGGCATGCAGCTGTATACAATTGCAAAGGGCTCGCTTTTTGCATAGGGGGTGGAAAAATGCAAAATCAAACGGCGGCGGTGATCGTTGCGGCAGGCGCTTCCACACGGATGGGCGGCATACCGAAGTTGTTTTTGCCGCTTGCCGGGAAGGAGGCCGTGGTCCATACGCTTATGGCGTTTGAAAGCGCACCGTCTGTAAGCCGGGTGTATGTTGTCTGTCGTGCTGAGGATATGCAGCGCCTTGACAGCCTGCGGGTGGAGTATTGCTTAAATAAGATATGCGGCTTAATCGGCGGCGGCGCAACCAGGCAGCAATCGGTGCAAAACGGCGTTGGGCAAATCGGCAAAGATATAACGCATATTGCAATACACGACGGCGCCCGGCCGCTGATTACGCCGGAGCTGATTGATCAAACGGTGGAGAACGCATACAGGTATGGGGCAAGCGCGCCCGGCGTGCCGGTAAAAGATACGATTAAGGTCGTAGCCGACGGCTTTATAAAAGAAACGCCGGACCGCGACAGTCTGGTTGCAATCCAGACGCCGCAGGTTTTTGCAAAAGAGCTGTATATGCAGGCGCTTTTAGCTGCACAAAAAAGCGGGCGGGACTATACGGATGATTGTAAGCTGATAGAAGCGCTTGGAGCGCACGTATTTGTAACGCCGGGTACATATGAAAATTTAAAGCTGACAACACCGGAGGATATAGCGCTAGCGGAAAGCCTGCTTTTAAAAAGAGACAAAGGAAAGAGAGGGAACAGCCATGCGGATCGGTCACGGATATGACGTACATAACCTGGCAGGCGGAAGAAAACTGATTCTTGGGGGCGTTTTGATACCGTATGAGAAGGGCCTTTCAGGGCATTCCGATGCAGATGTATTGACACACGCCGTCATGGACAGCCTGCTCGGCGCGGCAGCGCTGGGGGATATTGGCGCTCTTTTTCCCGATACAGACCCTGTATACAGCGGCGCAGACAGCTTAAAACTGCTGCGGCGCGTAACGCAGCTTCTTTCTGAAAACGGCTACAGGATTGGGAATATTGACAGCACGATTGTTGCGCAGGCGCCAAAGCTAAAGCCTTTTATAGAACAGATGCGCAAAAATCTTGCATCTGCCTGCGGCGTTGCACAGGAGGAGGTCAGCGTAAAGGCAACAACGGAAGAGCAGCTGGGCTTTACCGGAAGCGGAGAGGGCATTGCCGCGCACGCGGTTTGTGTGATTCAAAAGATTGTATAAGCAGGCAAAGAGGGTGGCAACAGGCGCACCCTCTTTTTTTCCTTTTAGGCAGCGCATATACGGTTTGCGCCGGACATACACATTATTATCATGTGGGAGGTGCAATCCATGAAAAAGACAAAAATCTGCAAAAAATTTTTGTGCGCCGCCGTTTCTTTTTCGCTTATGTTTTGCCTGCCTGTTTATACGCAGGCGCTGGCAGCGGACGAGATTACGGCCCCGTCTGCGGTTTTAATAGAGCCGCAAACGGGAAAAGTCCTTTTTGACAAAAACTGTCACGAAGTGCGTGCCTGTGCTTCTATTACAAAAATTATGACGCTGCTGCTTGTATTTGAGGCCATAGACGCGGGAAAAATAACCATGACAGACGTTGTTACGGCAAGCGCACATGCCGCTTCTATGGGCGGTTCAGACATTTGGCTGGAGGAAGGCGAAACGATGACGGTGGACGAAATGATTAAAGCCACGGCCGTAGCCAGCGCAAACGATGCAGCCGTGGCTTTGGCAGAGCACGTCAGCGGAACGGAAGATGCGTTTGTGGAAGAAATGAACAAGCGTGCAAAAGAGCTTGGAATGAACGAAACAACGTTTAAAAACTGCAACGGCCTGGATGAAGACGGGCATGTTACCTCTGCATACGACGTAGCCTTGATGTCGCGCCAGCTGACTGAACATGAAGAGATTTTTGCGTATACGTCCATCTGGATGGATTACCTGCGCGACGGCGCAACACAGATTGTTAATACCAACAAGCTTTTAAAGACCTATAACGGTATTACCGGGTTGAAAACGGGTACGACCGGGCAGGCAGGCAGTTGTATATCGGCTACGGCGACAAGGGATAAGCTGTCGCTGATCGCGGTGGTGCTGGGGGCGGAAACGGGCACAGACCGTTTTAAAGACGCTGCAACACTTCTGGATTATGGTTTTGCAAACTTTACTACGGTAACGCCTTCCCTTACCGAAGAGCTGCAGACGGTCACGGTTAAGGACGGTATGCAAAAACAGGTGGCCACCGCAGTTGATTTAAGCGGAAGCTTTTTGATAAAAAAAGGCAGCGAACAATCGTTGGAAAGCAAAATAGAATATGTACAGGAGGTGCAGGCGCCTGTAGAAAAGGGGCAGAAAATCGGCAAAATCACTTATATGCAGGATGGGGAGCAATTGGCTGTTTATGATATTACAGCACAGGACAATGTAGAAGCCGTTTCTTTTTCAGCAGTTCTTGCCTTGCTATTAAAAAGCTTTTTCTTGCTATAACAGGACGATTCCGTAAATTTTTAACAGAAAAGAACAAACCCACCTTGCAAAAGGACGGGAAATATTGTAGAATATTTTCATAGTATACGGGCCATGCGTGTATCCCGGCCTGTAGTAGCAAGGAGGAAATTGAAATATGGCGACAAAATTGAGTGACAAATATCTGTCCGGATTTGTATCGGCCTGCGAGTATGACGCAATTGCCCCGCAGGTGCGTGCGGCGCACCAGGCGCTGCATAACGCCACAGGTTTAGGTAACGACTTTATTGGCTGGCTTACACTTCCTACGGATTATGATAAGGAGGAATTTGCGCGCATCAAGGCCGCGGCGGAAAAAATTAAAAAAAATACCGATATTTTTGTAGTAATTGGTATAGGCGGTTCTTACTTGGGCGCCAGAGCGGCAATAGAGTTTTTGAAGTCGCCCAACTATAATGCAATGGCAAAGGACACGCCCGCAATTTACTATGCGGGGAATTCCATCAGTTCCACCGCGCTGGCGGAGCTTTTGGAGTTGTGCGAGGGCAAAGATGTGTCTATCAATATGATTTCCAAATCCGGAACAACAACGGAACCTGCAATTGCATTCCGCGTGTTCCGTGAACTGCTTATAAAAAAGTATGGACAGGACGGCGCAAGGGAAAGAATTTTCTGCACAACCGACAGGGCAAAGGGTACGTTAAAGCAGCTTGCCGACAAAGAGGGCTATGAAACCTTTGTCGTACCAGACAACGTGGGCGGTCGCTATTCTGTACTGACAGCGGTGGGTTTGCTCCCCATAGCTGTGGCTGGTGCTGATTTGGACGCGCTTATGGAAGGCGCCAGAAAAGCGCAGGACGCGCTTATGCAGGAGGATCTTGCGTTAAACGATTGTTACAAGTATGCCGCATTGCGCAATATCCTTTACAGAAAGGGTAAAAATACGGAAATTCTTGTAAGCTATGAACCTGCATTTACCATGATGGCAGAATGGTATAAGCAATTGTTTGGTGAAAGTGAAGGAAAGGACAATAAAGGGCTTTTCCCTGCTTCTGTCGTTTTTTCGACCGATCTGCATTCCATGGGACAGTATATTCAGGACGGAAGAAGAGATTTATTTGAAACGGTTGTTTTATTTAACAAGCCTAAAAAAGAAATTTTCCTGGAAGCAGACGCAGAAAATGTGGATGGATTGAATTTCCTTGCAGGGAAATCCATGGATTTTGTAAACCGTAAAGCGTTTGAGGGAACTGTTTTGGCACACAATGACGGCGGTGTTCCCAATATTGTATTACATGTGGAAGAAATGAACGAGCGCGAGCTTGGATATTTGATTTATTTCTTTGAAAAGGCCTGTGCAATCAGCGGCTACCTGTTGGGGGTCAACCCCTTTGACCAGCCGGGGGTAGAAAGCTATAAGAAAAATATGTTTGCGCTGCTTGGAAAGCCGGGCTATGAAGAAGAAAAGGCCGCTTTAGAGGCAAGACTGTAATTGTGAAGGACTTAACCGCAGCAGCGGTAAAATATACTAGGAGGCGTTTCAAATGGTATCTTTACTTGTGGGGAAAAAAGGGTCTGGTAAAACAAAAAAGCTGATTTCGCTGGCAAACGAAGCAGTTGCAACATCTTCTGGCAATGTGGTTGTCATTGAAAAAGGCGCTAAGCTTACGTACGATGTAACGCACAAGGCAAGGCTGATTGATACCGACCAGTATGCAATCGTAGGATATGACATGCTGTATGGGTTTATCAGCGGTATTTGCGCAGGCAATTATGATGTTACAGATATTTTGGTGGATTCTACTTTTAAAATTTGCGGAAAGGACTTTGCAGCGCTTGACGAATTTACAAAAAAGCTGAGCGTGCTGGCGGAAAATGCAGAAACCAAAATTACGCTTTTGATCTCTGCCGATGAAAGCGAGCTTCCTGAGGACATGAAGGTAGACTGTGAAACGATTTAACCATATTGCCGGCGCTGCTTTACGAAGAAGAAAGGTTTGTAAAGTGAAAGCTTTGGCAAAATAAAAAACAAAATAAAAGCAATGGACTGGCCGGCAGTGAAACACATCACCTGCCGGCCAGTTTATTGCTTTGTTATTTTCACGCTCTTAATTTAGGGCTGTTTTCAGATTTTCCAGATTGTTTTCCATCAAAGAAAGATAGTTTTCTCCGCGTTCAAATTCCTCGTTTGTCAAATTGTGACAGGAATGAAATAAAAGCTTTTTTGCGCCCGTGTTTTCACACAGGGCATCTGCCACCTTCTGGCTGGACATCTCTATATAAAAAACAACCGGAATGTTTTCTTCTTTGATTTTTTCCGTTAAAAAAGCAAGCGTTGCGGCGCTTGGCTCTGTTTCGGAGCTGCAGCCGGGAAATGCGGCAAAATACTCCAGACCGTAGGCGTCGGTAAAGTAGCGGAACGGGAAGCGGTCGCCAAAAACCATAACGTTGCGCTGCCCCGCCGCGACGGCCTGTTCAAAGCTTTGGTCGAGCGTTTGAAGCTTTGCAAGATACGATGCGCAGTTTTGCGCATAGGTTTGTGTGTTTTCAGGGTCAAGTGTGCACAGCGCATCGCTGATGGCTTGCGTGATCTTTTGCGCATTTTTTGGGGAAGTCCACACATGCTCATCATATGCATAACTGTCGTGGGTGTGGTCCTCCTCATGCGCATCCATGCCTTCCTGGAACTCTTCGTACACCGTATCTACGCAATCCATCAGCTTAAGTGTTGTAATTTTGCTGGTGTCAAGCGTTTCCAGAATATCGTCAATCCATTGATCAGATTCACCGCCTACATAAATAAACAGGTCGCTTTCCTGTATTTGGATCATATCCTTTGGGGAAGGTTCATAGCTGTGGCTTTCTCCGCCGGGGGGGAGCAGCAGGGTAAGCTCTGCCAAGCTGCCGGCAACGTTGCGCGCAAAGTCATATTGCGGAAAAATTGTAGCGACGATGTTGATTTTTTCACTCTCTGCACTACTGTCCTCGTTTTCAGACGGCAAACTGCAGCTTGAAAGCACAAGCGTTAAAAATAAACAAAGCCCTATATAAAAAATTTTTTTTCTGTGCATATACGATGGGTCCTTTCTGTATAAATAAAAAATTGCTGCTGCAAAATGCGGCCTAAAACAGGGTAAGCTGTATTTTACAGAGTCTGGAAGGTTATAATAACACAGAAAACGAAAACAGACAAGGATATGGGAGGGAAAGCATGCAAAATCCCAAAAGAAGCTTATATATACTATTTGTATTTTTTATTACTATTTGTATATTTTTTTCGGGGTGCGGCGCAGAAGGTGATAACGCCTATAGCGGCGAACAGGCCGAGCTTGCCGTAGGAAGAATATTTGATAAAATTCAGGAAGCGTATGGCGACGACTATCTGCCCGACACAGATATGGATGCGCAAACACTGCAGGAAGAATTTGCTTTAGACCTTGCGCAAATAGACAAATACAAGGCGCAGGTTTCGGGTGTGAGCACGCATCCGGATTGTCTGCTTGTTATTAAGGCCAAGCAGGGATACGGGGAAGAAGTAGAGGCACAATTAAACAAGGCGCAGCAAAAGCAAATAGAAGACGCAATTGTATACCCGGCAAACAGTGCAAAAATCAACGCTTCCCGGGTTGTCCGCAGGGGCGATTATCTGGCGTTTATTTTGCTGGGGGCAATCAGCAACGACGCAGATATGACAGAGCAGCAGGCGGCTGAATTTGCAGCGGCACAGACGCAAAGGGGCGTTGACGCCTTTGAGGATATGTTCCGATAAATAGCTTTTATGCAAAAAGGACGCGGGTGTGAAAAACATCCGCGTTTCTGTTTTGAAAAAACAAAGGGGTTACATCGGCACAAATGGCAAAAGTCTTAGTTTTTTATAAAAATTTTTTTATAATACGGAAAACATAATAGCCTATCGCATTTATAGAATCTATCCCTATTGACATATGAAAAATAAAGGAATAATATAATTAAGCATATAAAATGTTAATTTGCTTAACATTTTAAAGAGGTGGGTGTATGGAAGAAAATATTACAAATGATTTTATGAACACACTTTTGGCTGTCCGAAAGGAAAGGAGATTTTTCCCCTGCCTTTGTAAATTGCGCTACAGTGAAATGGCAGTGCTTAGCGCAATATGTTTTTTGTCTGAAAGCACACCGCAGACAGAGGCCGTAAAAACGGGCGATATATGCGCCTATTTAAAAATTTCAAAGCCGGCGGCTTCGCAGATACTGAACCATTTGGAAGACAAAGGGGTCATCAGACGGATTCAGTTAAGGACAGACCGGCGCAGCGCTTTTGTGCATATTACGGAAGAAGGCAAAAAAATTTTTGAAAAAGAGCGGTTGCGTTTATGGGAAGCGACAAATAAAATGATGGAAAAAATGGGGGAAGACGACGCCCGAAAATTTGTAGAGCTGCTTAAAAAGTTTCATAGTATCCTTGAATCTATGGACTGGGAAGAAAGCAAAAGCTAATATGCCGCATTTTAAGTGCCGCCCCAATATCCGGAAATAAAAAGGAGAATCTGTATTTATGCGCAAACTTATCAAATATCTGAAAAAATCGGTCTTGCCCATTTTGGCTATATTGGTCTTGCTTGTTGTCCAGGCCTTCTGCGACCTTTCTCTTCCTGAAAAGATATCCGACATTGTGAATGTGGGAATTCAGCAGGGAGGAATTGCGCAAATTGCCCCGATGGAGATCCGAAAAAGCCAGATGGAACGGCTTTTTTATTTTATGGATCAAAATGAAAGGGATACCGTGTTGGCAAACTATACGCTGCATGACAGCGATAAAAAGGAAAATTTGCAGGTCTATACGCTCTATGAAAATACAGATGCACAGACCGTGGAAACGCTCAACGATATTTTTGGGATCCCTATGCTCGCGTTATCCTTTCTGGAAAGCGACGACCCGCAGATCAAGCAGGTTACCCAGTCGCTTCAACAGAAAATGCCGGGCGGCGCAAATCAAAGCGCTTCGCTGCTTGCACTTCTTGACCAGCTACCGCAGGCGCAGCGGCAGCAGGCCATTGCGTCTTTTAAAGAGCAAATGGATCAGTTTGAGGAAATTGACCCAAGCATTGTCCGGCAGATGGCGGTCAGCTTTGTACGCGAAGAATATCGTGCCGTCGGGATAGACGTGGACCGCATGCAGTCGGATTATATTTGGCAATCCGGCATGTGGATGCTGCTGTATGCCTTAATCATAGCGGTGGCGGCGGCGCTCGTAACGCTTTTGGCTTCCAGGGTGGCGGCGCAGTTTGGGCGCGATTTAAGAAGCGCTGTGTTTCAAAAGGTGGTACATTTTTCCAGCAGAGAATTTAATCACTTTTCTACCGCTTCGCTTATTACCAGATGTACAAATGATATACAACAGATCCAAATGCTTGTTGTCATGCTGCTGCGCATTGTAATTTACGCGCCGATCCTCGGTATTGGGGCGTTGGTAAAGGTTTTTGAAACAGGCGACGATATGGCCTGGGTAATCGGTGTTGCCATTGGCCTGATTCTGGCCCTGGTTTTGGTCCTCTATTTTATTGCCATGCCCCGCTTTAAGAAATTGCAAAAGCTGGTTGACAGAGTCAACCTGGTGGCAAGGGAAATTCTTACGGGGCTGCCTGTTATACGTGCCTTCAGCAGGGAACGCCATGAAGAAGAGCGCTTTGATCAGGCAAATGTGGCGCTTACCAAAACCAATTTGTTTGTCAACCGTGTTATGACGTTTATGATGCCGGTTATGATGTTTATTATGAACGGCATCAGTATTTTGATTGTTTGGGTCGGGGCACAGGCCATTGACGGCGGCTCCATGCAGGTAGGGAACCTGATGGCCTTTATCCAGTACACCATGCAGATCATTATGGCATTTTTAATGCTTTCTATGATGAGCGTCATGCTGCCCAGGGCGTTGGTTTCCGCATCGCGCGTGGCGGAGGTTTTACAAACAGAAGAAACCGTCTGCGATCCGCAGCAGCCGGAACCCTTTAAAAAAGAAAAAAGCGGCTTTGTGGAGTTTGAGAATGTCTGTTTCCATTACCCAGGTGCGCAGGAGGATGTTTTAAAAAATATCAGCTTTACAGCAAGGCCCGGGCAGACTACGGCGTTTATAGGCAGCACAGGAAGTGGGAAATCCACCCTTGTAAATTTGATCCCGCGCTTTTTTGACGTGACGGACGGGAGAATTTTAGTAAATGGAACGGATATACGCAAGGTGAAAAAGCAAGCCCTGCGGCAGGATATAGGTTATGTTCCGCAAAAGGGCGTGCTGTTTTCCGGGACGATAGAAAGCAATATTGCCTATGGCCTTGAAAAAGAGGACCGCAAGCGTGTGGAACAAGCGGCGCAGGTTGCGCAGTCTGCGGACTTTATCAGTGAAAAGCCAAACGGCTACGAATCAGAGATCGCGCAGGGCGGGACAAATGTTTCGGGCGGACAGCGCCAAAGACTTTCTATTGCAAGGGCAGTGGCCAAAGACCCCAAAATTTATATATTTGACGACAGCTTTTCTGCACTTGATTATAAAACGGACGCTGCATTGCGCAAGGCGCTGCGCAATGAAACGAAAGACAGTACCATTTTAATTGTCGCGCAGCGTATCAGCACAGTTTTACATGCAGACCAGATTATTGTGCTCGACGATGGAGAAATAGCCGGTATAGGGACGCATCAAAGCCTTATGGATTCCTGCGAAGTGTACCGTCAGATAGCCGAATCCCAGTTGTCAAAGGAGGAATTAAGCAATGAGCAGTAACAGGCCACGGCGCTTTATGCGCGGCCCGGGTGGATACGGGCAGGCAGGTACCGGCGAAAAAGCAAAGGATTTAAAGAAAACGGGGAAAAAGCTGCTTGTCTATATGGGCAGATATAAAATTGCACTGGTGCTTGTACTGCTTTTTGCCATTGCGGGCACCGTGTTTACAATTGTCGGCCCCAAAATTTTGGGGAATGCAACAACGGAGCTTTATAATGGGCTGATCAGCATGATTTCCGGCGGGGAAGGCATAAACTTTGGGAAAATTGCGGAAATATTGCTTTTCCTGCTTGGTCTGTATGTTGTCAGCGCGCTGTTTATGTTTATACAGGGGCTGATTATGACAAATATTACCCAAAAGATCACATACCGTATGCGCAAGGAAATAGCAGAAAAAATCAACCGACTCCCCATGAACTTTTTTGACAGCAGGCAGACAGGCGAAGTGTTGTCCATTATTACAAACGATGTTGACACACTTTCGATGAACCTCAACCAGAGCGCAACGCAGATGATTACGTCTGTGACCACGATTATTGGGATATTGATTATGATGTTCTCTATCAATTGGATCATGACCATTGTTGCGCTCTTGATTTTACCGCTGTCTATGTCCATTATTTCTGTGATTGTAAAAAAATCACAAAGACACTTTAGAAGCCAGCAGGAATACCTGGGACATGTCAACGGACAGGTAGAAGAAACCTTTGGCGGCGTAAATATTGTGCAGGCGTTCAATAATGAAGAAAAAACCATAGACGAATTTGAAAGAAACAATCAGGTGCTTTATAAATCGGCCTGGAAATCACAGTTTTTGTCCGGTCTTATGCAGCCGGTTATGCAGTTTGTAGGCAACCTGGGCTATGTTGCCATTGCGGTGCTCGGCGGGTATTTTGTGATAAACGGTACAATCATGGTGGGCGATATTCAGTCTTTTATCCAGTATGTAAGAAGTTTTACACAGCCCATTATGCAGGTGGCGCAGGTTTCCAATATGTTTCAGTCCATGGCGGCCGCCGCCGAAAGAGTTTTTGCGTTTTTGGAAGAGGAAGAAGAGGAGCAAACTGCCAAAGCGCATGCTACGCTTACAGAAACAACCGTCGACAGCACGGGCGTGGAACACTCGGTACAGCGGAATGTTACGGTTGAGGATATGATTGGAAACGTAGAATTTAAAAATGTGCATTTTGGTTATCATCCTGACAAAATTATTGTTAACGACTTTTCGGCAAAAGTTAAGCAAGGGCAGAAGATTGCCATTGTAGGACCTACAGGCGCCGGAAAGACGACAATGGTAAAGTTGCTGATGCGTTTTTATGACGTCAATTCCGGTGCAATTCTTGTCGACGGCTACAATGTTAAAAGCTTTGACCGCAGCGAGCTGCGCGAGCTTTTTGGTATGGTGCTGCAGGACACGTGGCTGTTTTCTGGAACCATTATGGAAAACATCCGCTACGGTAAGCTGGACGCGACGGATGAAGAGGTCATTGCAGCGGCTAAGGCGGCGCATGTCCACAATTTTGTCCAGACGCTCCCGGACGGTTACGGCATGGTGCTCAATGAAGAGGCGACGAATGTTTCGCAGGGGCAAAAGCAGCTTTTGACCATTGCACGGACCATTTTGGCGGATCCTAAAATTTTGATTCTTGACGAGGCAACCAGCTCGGTCGATACGCGGACAGAGCTGCAGATCCAAAAGGCCATGGATCATCTGATGCAGGGAAGAACCAGCTTTGTGATTGCGCACCGCCTTTCAACAATCAAGGACGCCGATCTGATCCTTGTCATGAAAGACGGCGATATCATCGAGCAGGGAAAGCACGAGCAATTGCTCAAGGCAGGCGGCTTTTATGCCGGGCTGTATAATTCTCAGTTTGAAAGCGCGTCTTAAAAAACCAAAAGGGATCCCTGTGTTCTACAGATGCAAAACTGCAAAACGAAACAGCCAGTTTCCGTAAAAAGAAACTGGCTGCTTTTTTGTTCTTGTCTATGTTTTTTTATCATACAAATAAAAAGGAACGCATACGGTGGCGAAAGGGGGAAGTGGCGTGCCCGTTTTGTATGTGCTGTATTTTATGGCCGGCCTGGCTTTGTTCCTGTTTGGCATGCATCAAATGACAAAATCGCTTTCAGCGTTGTCAAACAGCAGACTGCAAAAAAAGCTGTCTGCCTTAACGAAAAGCAAAATTCGCGGCGTACTTTCGGGTGTATGCATGACGGCGCTTATGCAATCGTCCTCTGCCGTAACGGTTATGTTGGTGGGTCTTGTCAATGCGGGGATCCTTACGCTGTATGAAACCATTGGGGTTATTATGGGCGCCAATATAGGTACAACGGCAACAGCGTGGCTGATAAGCATTGCAGGGCTTGCGGGAACGCCGCTGTCTGCTTGGCTTAACCTGGTAACACTGGCGGGGGCGTCGCTGCTGTTTGCAGCTATTTTTTGCATGAAAAAGAAGCTGCAAATTGCCGCTGCGTTATGCGGGTTTAGCATGCTGATACTGGGTATGCATTTTATGAGCGACGCACTGTCCCCGCTTCGGGCCTTTCCGCTGACGGCACAGTTTTTACTGTATTTTTCCAACCCCTTGTATGGCCTCTTTGCGGGGACGGCCATAACGGCCCTGTTGCAGAGCTCTTCGGCTTCCGTAGGTATTTTGCAGGCATTGTCGCTGACCGGCTCTGTTACGCTTGCAAGCGCAATCCCTATTGTACTGGGCCAAAATATAGGAACCTGTGTTACGGCGTTGCTGGCTTGTATTGGAACAGGGAAAAATGCCAAGCGCACGGCCTTTGTACATTTATATTTCAACATGGTAGGTGCTCTGTTTTTACTGGCGGTGTTTTACGGGCTGGATGCTGTTTTTTCTTTTTCCTTTTTGGAAAAGGCGGCGTCTCCGACAGACATTGCTATGGTACATACTGCGTTTAATCTGCTGTGTACAATCCTGCTTTATCCCTTTTCCGGGTGGCTTGTGCACCTTGCGCACCGGACGGTGCGCTGATCATACGCCGACAATTTCTACATGGTACGTTTTAAACCAGTGGTCAAGCTCAATGATGTACGCCAGAATTTGCGGTGCACGCATGAGCTGCCCATACCAGGGGGAACGGATCTCCTCCGGGTGTTCAATAATTTCCAACACACCTTTTTCGTCTAAAAATTGGTTTAGAACCGATTTTTTATCCCGCAGCACTTTTTTGGCACCTTCCGATACAAGCTGCATATAAAGCGGGTTATGCGTTTTGGGATAGGGGCTCTTTTTGCGCCAGACAATGTCATAGGGCAGTAAATCGCTCATGGCGGTGCGCAAAATGCCTTTTTCTCTTCCATGCAGCGCCTTTAAACTCCATGGCATATTATAGGCGTATTCGACAATCCTGTAATCGCAAAACGGCACTCTTACCTCCAGCCCGCTGTACATGGACATTCGGTCCTTTCTGTCAAGCAGTCCCTGCATAAACCAGTGGAAATTCAACATAAACATTTCTTTCATACGCGCTTCCAAGGGTGAATCTGTGGGGAGCTTGTCGGTTTGCCGGACTGTATCCATATAGCGGTCGTGCACGTATGCCTCGCCGTTTTTTAAAAGGCCCGGCTTTAAGATACTCCTGCGGATATCAAGGCTGCGCGACCATGGGAAGCATTCTTCAAACAGGATTTCCCTGTTATGGTACCACGGGTAACCACCAAACAGCTCGTCGGCGCATTCGCCGGAAAGGGCGACTGTAAAGTTTTCCTTAACAGCTTTGCAAAATAACAGCAGGGAAGAATCCACGTCCACCATAGCGGGCAGGTCTCTTGCCTCCACTGCGGGCAAAAGCGCTTCGAACAGCTTTTGATTATCTAAAACAACTTCCCTATGCTGTGAACCAATATGTTCGCACATCATGCGGATATATACATTGTCTGCATTTGGTTGAAAAAGGCTCTTTGTAAAATACTTTTCATTGTCTATATAATCTACAGAATAGGTGGGAAGCGGCCCTTTTCCTGTTTCCTTGTAGTAATCCGCCGCTGTTTTTGAAATAATGCTGGAATCCAAGCCGCCGGATAAAAAGCAGCAAAGCGGAACGTCTGAAACCAGCTGTCTGCGGATAGAGTCTGTCAGCAAAAACCTTGTCTTTTCAATGGTTTGAGCTTCATTGTCCGTATGCTCGCGCGCCTGCAGGGTAAAGTAACGCCGCTTTTTCAAAATGCCGTTTTTATATACAGCGCATTCGCCGGGGAGCAGTTCCCTGACGTTTTTAAATACACCGAAGCCTCCGCTTCTTCCAGGGCCAATGAAAAAGATTTCGTTTAACCCCTGTTCGTCAATTTGCGGTTTTACAATTGGGTTTGCGAGCAACGCTTTGATTTCAGAGGCAAAAAGAAGCCCGCCCTTATATGCGTAATAAAATAGCGGCTTAACGCCGATGCGGTCTCTTGCAACGAACAACCGATGCAGGGCTTGATCCCAAACGGCAAACGCAAATATTCCGTTGAGCTTTTCCACACAGCTTTCTCCCCAATGGATATACGCGGTCAGAAGGACTTCGGTGTCGCTGTGCCCCTGGAAGGTGTACCCCTGCGCAAGCAGCTCGCGGCGGAGGTCTTCCGTATTATAAAGCTCGCCGTTATAGACAAGTGTATAGCTTTCCTGCCCGTGGTTGATCGTCATAGGCTGTATACCGCCCTTAGGGTCAATTACAATCAACCTGCGGTGGATCAGGCATACGCCGTGGTCCCGGTCTAAAAAAACGCCGTTTTCATCTGGCCCTCTTTTTTCAAGCGTTTGTGACATGCTTTCTATAATAGAGGTCTTTTCGCTTAAATCTTCGTATCTGTCAAGCCATCCTGCAATACCGCACATAATGACAACCACCTTTACCTTTTATGAAAATTACCATGAAAAGCAATGAGAAAACGTTGCGACTATATTATATGTTCTGCCCGTTCTTTTGTTGCTTCTGATAGGAAAATAAAAAGCAAAAGGAAAGTAAGACAAGCGCAATGCTGCCCGCAGCCGTTGTAGAGGAAGTCGGTACCACCGCACTGACGTTTGAAAAAACCGGTTGTGTCTGTGCAGGTGTGTAAACCAAAAAGATCAAATGTGTAAATACGGCGCATAAAATCCCCTGCGCAAAGCGAAAAAGGGTAAATAAGACGCGGTTGATCTTCAGCGTGCCCAGCGTTGCGTATATCTGGAAATGAACGCAAATTCCGCCCCATCCAATGGCAAAGGCCAAAAGCGCAACAGGTGCTCCAGCCTTTATGGCTGCAAAGCATCCGCCGGTTACCTCCAGCAAAATGGGAAGAACGGAGGAGGCCACCGCACTGCTGGCCCCACATGCGGTCAACAGTTTTTCAAAAAAAGACGTGCCTCCTGCATTTTGCAGTATACCCAATAAAGCGGAAAACAATACGACCATACCGCAAAGCTGCAATATTCCAAGCGTGCTGTCGCCACAGGATGTGACAAGTGCGTTTGTAAGCGGCATGGGAGGCTCTTTTGGTGCTGCCTGCTTTAAAGTATCTGGCCGGTCCTTGCATAGAAAGCGCGTAAAAAAGCCTAAAATCAGCTGAGAGAGTACCTGTGCGATGAGCAAAATAATGCCCGTGGCGGTATTGTGCAGCAAAGAAGCACCCACTGCAAAAACCAAAAATGCCGGCCCTGCGCCCACTGTGAAGTACAGCATTCTGGCGGCCTGCTGCTGCGTGATCAGGCGTTGGTCCAGCAGGCTTCGAACGCCGCGCGCACCTACAGGATAACCGCAAAACATGCTTAAAAGAATGGTTACACCGGCACTGCCGGGCAGGCGGAACAGGTGCACGGTAACAGGCGATAATATACGCGATAATGCGGCGGAAATACCGCTGTTTACAACAAAGGAGGACAGTACCATAAAAGGGAAAAGGGAAGGAATTAAAACCTGTGCGCAATACAGCAGCCCGTCGGCCGCGCCCTGTGTCATAAGTACCACCGCCAAAGCATAATTTAAAACAGCCGGCAATCTGGGGGTTATGTTAAGAGTCAGCAGGCGTTTTGCGCCCGTGATTGCAGAAATTGCCGACCGATATATGCTAAAGTTTATGAAACGGCCTGTATTCAATATGCAAAAGCGTGGTGTTAATATGGCAAAACGAAAAGAAAAGGGCCGCCCTGCAAAGCCTTCCATTCTGTCTGGCCCGCAAAGGCGGATGGCCGATCTGCCTTATCTGGAGCTGAAAGGGAACCGGGAAGCGCTCATTGAGGGATGCAAAGGAATCCTGCAATATGACACGCAGATCATCCGCATTAATACAGGCGCTATGATTATTGCCTTTTGCGGAAGAGGGCTGAATATAAAGTGCCTTACAGTCAGCTCTTTGATTGTGGAAGGCTATATTACGTCTGTTGAATTTGTAAGCTAAAGGAGCCCATGTGTGAATGCTGAAGATTTTACGATGGCTTCGGGGGTATGTTACTTTTGAAGCAAAAGGCCCTTTTCCGGAGCGGTTTCTGAACCTGACGCTGCGCGCCGATATTTTACTTTGGGATCCCGTGGGGGAAAAAGGCCGCCTGCGGGCAAAAACAAGCCTTTCTGACTACCGGTCGCTGCATCCGCTTGCAAAACGGTCGGGGGTGCGCCTGCACGCAAAAAAGCGTATGGGGCTGCCGTTTATTATCCACAAAAATAAGAAACGCACGGGCCTTGCGGCAGGTGCGGTCTGTTTTTTTGTTTTGGTGCAGATTTTGTCGATGTTTGTATGGAATATTGAAATATCGGGGCTGAACCATTTAAGCGAAACGCAGGTGCGTACGGCGCTTGCAAACCAGGGGCTGACCACAGGCGTGCTCAAAAGCAGTCTGGATATCCAGCGTTTGGAGCGTGATACCACCTTGGAAATCGGTCAGGTGGGTTGGATGTCTGTCAACCTGATCGGATCAACGGCGTATGTAGAGCTTAGCGAAAGCTATACGCCGCCGGAATTTATCCCAAAAGACATGCCATGTAACATTAAAGCCTCTGCAGACGGACAGATTTTGCGTATGGATATTGCAAAGGGGGCTGCCGCGGTAAAGACAGGCGACGGCGTCATCAAAGGACAATTGCTTGTAAGCGGTGTAGTGGAAAACACACAGGGGGTTGCCTCTTTACAGCATAGCGAGGCCAAGGTATATGCACAGACGTTGCATGAAAAAGAAATTACCGTTCCGTTTCAGCGTACACAGGAGCTTCCCACAGGAAACCAGGTGTCGCGCATGGAAGGGCGGCTTTTTAACATACGCTTTCCGCTTACCATGCTGTTTATACCCAATGAAAACTACATAAAGCAAACACGCCTGGACAATTACCTGTTAAACGGCAATGGCCTGCCTTTCTCTGTCTATACGGAAAACTGGTACGAATATTGTCCGCAGGAGCAGACGCTTACCAAAGAAGAAGCCGAGCGGTCTGCCTATACCCAGCTTGCACTGTTTGAAGCCTTTGAGCTGCTGGATACAGATATTCAAGACCGCAGGACCGCAATAAAAACAACAAAAGACGCATTGATCCTGACCGCAAGCTACACCTGTGTGCAGGACATTGCGGTCAAGTCTGAAATTGGGATTGAAAATTAAAAACGCCGCTGGTAGAACAATAAAGCACACCAGCGGCGTTTAAAAGGAACAAAATATGTGTTTTTACAGTGCGTTTTCCAGAATTCCTCTGTAAGAATCGGCGGGCTTAAAACCAATTTCCTTTGCGATTTCCTGCCCGTTTTTAAAGATAATCACGGTGGGAATGCTCATAATGCCAAAGCGTGAGGCAAGGCCGCTTTGCTCATCCACGTTAATTTTTGCAAAGACAGCCCGCCCGTTGTATTCCTCTGCCAGACTGTCTATTACAGGGGCAAGCATTTTGCACGGGCCGCACCAGTCTGCCCAAAAGTCCACCAAAACTACGTCGTTTTGCTGAAGCATGGTATCAAAGTCGTCTTTTGTCGGGTGAAGAATTGTTCCTGCCATCATGTGTCCTCCTTCTATTTTTCTTTTTATAGCGTTACCAAATGGCATTTTTTTATGATTTATTCCTGATAGGTGGTAACCTCAATACTTTCAATTGTGACCGCTTCTACCGGGGCGCTGTTGGAGTCTACCTCTACTGTGTTGATCTGGTCGACCACGTCCATGCCGTCATATACCTGTGCAAACACGGTGTGTCCTCTGTCAATCGCATTAAAAGCGCCGTCTAAAGTGGGATTGCCGCCGTTTTCGGTATACAGATTTTTGATTTCATCGCTTAAGAGATCTGTGTCAAGGCAGCCAGTATAGTTTATAGAGGCCATAAAGGTTTGCAGCGCGCCGGACGCTATATAATTGGAAAGCTGCTGATGGACAGCTTCCCAGGCGCTTTCGTAATAATCCCAGCCGGGAAAATCGTCCGCCGTGGGAGTATTGATAAAGAACTGGCTTCCGTTTGTGTCTGCGCCGCTGTTGGCCATTGCGACAGACCCGCGGATATTAAACAGCTTGTCGGAAAATTCATCCTCAAACGATGTGCCGTAAATGCTTTCGCCCCCCGTTCCGTTGCCGTTCGGGTCACCGCCCTGAATCACAAAATCCTCCACCACGCGGTGGAAGGTCAGGCCGTCATAATATCCCTCTTGCGCGTGGGTAATAAAGTTTTCAACCGCTTTCGGCGCGGCTTCCGGGAAGAAACGCAGGCTGATATCGCCCATGCTTGTGTGCAGGATCGCAACCTGCTCGCCTGCCTGCGGCTTTTCAAGCTGATAGCCTACCGTGTGCTCTGCATCATGATAAATATCCCGTTCAATTGCAATATCGTCAAACTCCACGAGCGGGGCGTTTTGCGCGCTGGTTGCAGAAGAAGGAGAGGCGCTGTCCGCCGTGGTGTCTTGCCCGGAAGAACAGCCCGTAAGCAGCGCTGCCGTCAAAAGGCTTGCAGCCAGCACAGCACAGATTGTTTTTTTCACATATAGCTTATGCATCATGGGTCTCCTTTCAAATTCCTATTGCTTGCTATTTATTTTAGTATATTCCCCGTCTATATGCAAGCAAAGTTTGTTCATATTTTTCTGTTTGGTTTTTCCTGCACAAAAGCTTGCCGGTCAGCAAAAAGTTTTCAGAAAAGGCGTATAAGAGATACCCTTTCAGATGGAATAATCCTATAACCCGCGCTCATATAATAATTTAGCCGCTATAAAGAATACGGGAGGAAAGAAAATGATAGAATTTTATCCGGAAGGCCGGCTGATCGACACGGCCGAAAATTTACATGCATTAAAATCGCAGGCGCACTTGAACGAGGCGTGCAGTGAAGGAAAAATATTGGAGGCAAGGGCGGTTATCTGTGATTCTGCGCATAATCTGATTGTGGACCTGGGCTGTATGAAGGGGATTATTCCGCGCCAGGAGGGCGCTGTGGGGATAAAAGAGGGGACCGTGCGAGATATTGCGGTTATTTCAAGGGTTAACAGACCGGTCTGCTTTGTTGTTACCGGCTTTGAACGTGATGAAAACGGTACCCTTACAGCCGTTTTATCGCGCGCGCAGGCGCAAAAACGCTGTATTGAGCAGTATATCAGCCATCTTGTACCGGGTGATGTGATCGACGCGCGCATTACACATCTGGAGACGTTTGGCGCATTTGCAGATATCGGCTGCGGGGTTGTATCGCTTATGCCGATCGATACAATCAGCGTTTCGCGTATTGAACATCCGGGTGAACGCTTTTTGGTCGGGATGGATATCAAGGCGGTTGTAAAAATGGTAGAAAACGGCAGGATCAGCCTTTCTCATAAGGAGCTTCTTGGAACATGGGAGGAAAACGCCGCACAATTTCAGGCGGGCGAAACAGTTGCCGGAATCATCCGCTCTGTGGAGGAGTACGGCGCGTTTGTGGAGCTTACGCCGAACCTTGCGGGCTTGGCGGAGGCCCGGGAGGGAATCCACCCCGGGCAGCAGGCCAGCGTGTACATAAAAAATATTATTCCCCAAAGGATGAAGATTAAGCTGATTGTCATTGATACCTTTGAATACGCCTATAAGCCCAAGCAGCCCAACTATTTTTACCACGGAAAGCATATAGACCGTTTTTTGTATTCACCAGCAAGCTCCGAAAAGGTTATAGAAAGCGTGTTTACACCTGAAAAAGCCAGCGTATAAGCAATCGGAAGATACAGCCCTTGTATCTTCCGATTTGCCGAATCAAAAACGGGACATGCATTCGAACAAATTTTCTAAAATAATTGACAGGCAGACAGGCAGGTCTTATAATCAAAATAGATGGTATTTTGTTCGGAGGCGAAAAAATGGAGCTTTATTTACTGGTGTGCGCAGCTGTATCGGGCGTTTTATCCGTTGTGCTTTTAGCAGTTTTGCTGGTCAGGCAAGCGCGCAGAAAAAACAGCGCGCTGCCGCAGACGCTTGTACAGGAGCTGCAGCACAGCAACAGCCTTTTGCGGCAGGAGCTTTTATCGGTTACGCAGAATTCTGTGATCAATTTGGGCGATATGCTGTCGGAAAACCTGCGTACGTCCGGCGAGCATCAGACGCAGCGGCTTACACAGTTGGAATCCCGTTTTAGGACTTTTTCGCTAGAAAATGCGCAAAAGCTGGAAATGATTCGCGACTCGGTGGAAAAACGACTGGCCTATATACAGGAGGACAACACAAGGCAGCTGGAAAAAATGCGGACAACGGTCGATGAAAAGCTGCAGAAAACGCTGGAAGAAAAAATGAACCGTTCGTTTGCAATTGTCGGGGAAAGGCTTGAGCAGGTATATAAAGGCTTGGGAGAGATGCAAAACCTTGCCTCCGGTGTGGGCGATCTGAAAAAAGTTCTTTCCAATGTAAAAACACGGGGGATTTTAGGCGAAATCCAGCTGGAAGCCATCTTAAAAGAAATTCTTGCGCCGCAGCAGTATGAAAAAAATGTGGTTACAAAGAAGGGAAGCAAGAATTATGTGGAGTTTGCAGTAAGGCTGCCCGCACAGGATGATGGGGTAATCTACCTTCCTGTGGATTCGAAATTCCCCGGAGATGTATATGCAGCCCTTGTCAGCGCTTATGAGCAGGGAAGCAAAGAGGCCGTGCAGGAGGCGGCAAAAGTTTTGCTTGCAACGCTTAAGGCAGAGGCCAGGGATATACGCGATAAATATATAGATCCCCCCAATACCACGGAATTTGCCATTATGTTCCTGCCGTTTGAGGGCTTATACGCAGAGGCGGTCAACAGAGGGCTTGTTGAGGTGCTGCAGCGGGAATATAAGGTTAATATTGCAGGACCCAGCACAATGGCGGCGCTTTTAAACAGTATACAGATGGGCTTTAAAACGCTGGCGGTGCAAAAGCGCAGTGCAGAAGCCTTTCGTATTTTAGAAGAGGTTAAAACGGAGTTTGACAAATTTGCCCAGGGGCTGCTTTTAACGCAGCAGCGTTTGGACCAGGCAAACAGCGAGCTTGACAGGCTGGTGGGCGTGCGCACGCGGCAGATTCAAAAAAGGCTTGCGGGCTTGTCTGTTTTTGACGATAAAGAAAATCCTGCATTGCAGGAATAAAACCATGTATGAACCCCCTTTTAGGCGGCAATACTTTTTATAAAAGTGACGGCCGCCACAAAGGGGGATTATTGTGCAATACAATAAGGTAGAGATATGCGGTGTAAATACTGCAAAGCTCAAGGTGCTCAAAGAATCAGAGAAGCGCGAACTTTTGGAAATTATAAAAAACGGAACGCCAAAAGAACGTATGCAGGCGCGGGAAAAGATGATCAACGGCAATTTAAGGCTGGTCCTCAGTGTGATCCAGCGCTTTACAAACAGGGGAGAAAACCCGGACGACCTCTTTCAGGTAGGCTGTATTGGCCTGATTAAGGCAATTGATAATTTTGACTGTAACCTGAAGGTGCGTTTTTCCACATATGGCGTACCGATGATTATCGGGGAGATACGCCGGTACCTGCGCGACAATAACTCCATACGGGTCAGCCGCAGCATGCGCGACACGGCCTATAAGGCTATGCAGGTCAAGGAGCAGATGACCGCCCAAAATAACCGGGAGCCCACGGTGGAGGAAATTGCAAAAGCACTGGATATTCCAAAAGAAAACGTGGTGCTGGCGCTGGAAGCAATTGTGGAGCCGGTGTCCTTGTATGAGCCGGTCTTTTCAGACGGGAGCGACACCATCTATGTTATGGATCAGGTCGGCGATAAAAACGACGATAAAAACTGGCTGGATGAAATTGCGTTAAAAGAGGCAATCGCGTCGCTTTCCCCGCGTGAAAAAAAGATTTTATCGCTGCGTTTTTTTAAAGGAAAAACGCAAATGGAGGTAGCTTCAGAAATTGGAATATCCCAGGCGCAGGTATCGCGCATAGAGAAGGGCGCGTTGGAGCACATAAAAAAAGACATATAAAAATATAAAAGCCGGGTTTTCTTTAAAAATTCGGCTTTTCCTTTTTCATATATTTACATTTTTACTTTCCTGTGTTAAAATTTTATAGCATTAAATGAATGGATTTCCCCAAAAAAGAAAGAGGTGCGGTTATGAATTCGAAAATTAAAGACGATAGCGTGGATTTCCTATTTCAGGCAATTCTTTCTCTGAAAAATCTGGACGAATGCTACAGCTTTTTTGAAGATCTGTGTACAGTGCCGGAGATAAAGGCGATGTCGCAGCGTTTGCTCGTTGCCCGTATGCTCAGCGAAAAACGCGTATACAGCGACATTGTACATGAAACAGGCGCCAGCACCGCGACGATCAGCCGTGTAAATCGTTCGTTGATCTATGGCTGCGACGGATACGATTTGGTTTTTAAGCGTATAAAGGATGGGGATTTTCGGCAGTGAGCGTAAAGTATACTGCGTTTGCACAATTTTATGATGCATTGACACAAAATGTGGACTATCAAAAGCGCGCGGCATACCTCTGCACACTTTTGGAAAGGCTGGGCCACAAAAGCGGGCTTACGCTGGACCTTGCCTGCGGTACCGGGTCGCTTACAATTGAGCTTTGCAAGCTTGGTTTGGACATATTCGGCGTAGACGCATCGCCCGACATGCTGATGCAGGCGCAGCAAAAGGCGTGTGCGCAGACGCTTGATATTCTGTTTCTTTGTCAGAATATGCAAAATATAGATTTGTATGGAACGATTGACACCTGCTTTTGTACGCTGGACAGTATGAACCATCTGACGAGTATACGGGATGTGCAAAAAACGTTTGACAGGGTGTCTTTGTTTATGAATCCGGGCGGATATTTTATTTTTGACGTCAATACGGTTTTTAAACACCAACGTATATTGGCAAATCATACGTTTGTTTATGACACGCCCGGCGTATTTTGTGTCTGGCAGAATACATTGGACAAGGACGGAAAGACCGTACATATTGCGCTTGACTTTTTTGCCCGCCGCGGCAGCTTGTACAGCCGCAGCAGCGAATGCTTTTCCGAGCGCGCATATACGCAGGAAGAGCTTGAAAAAGCTCTTTTTTCTGCCGGCTTTTCCGTTGAAGGCGTATATGGTGAAATGTCTTTTGACCCGCCTGCTGCTGATTCACAGCGCAATGTATTTGTTGCACGTAAACAGTAGCGTGGGAATATACTGGGAATATGGGAAAAGGAATTTTGTGTTTATGGAAAAGGATAAGATCATCAGATGTATTACCTCTGACGGTGCAATTATGGCCTCTGCACTTGATTCGACCAATATTGTATATACCGCCCGAAAGCTGCACCGCACAAGCCCTGTAGCGACGGCGGCGCTGGGACGCCTTATCACAGCGGCATCTATTATGGGCGCACAGCTCAAGCAAAAAAAGGCGAGCATTACCCTGCGTGTAAACGGCGGCGGACCGCTTGGAGCAGTGATTGCCGTGGCGGACAGCAAAGGCAATTGCCGTGGATATGTGGAAAATCCGGCGTGTGAAACGCAATACTATCCAAATGGCAAAATCAACGTTGCGCAGGCCGTTGGGAAAAACGGCGTTTTAAATGTAATGCGCGATTATGGACAGGGCGATCCCTATATTGGGTATACTCCGCTGGTTAGTGGGGAAATCGCAGAAGATATTACACAGTACTACGCTGCAAGCGAACAGATCCCCACGGTATGCGCGCTTGGCGTTTTGCTTGACAAGGAAGACGGCAACGTACTGCTGGCAGGCGGCTTGCTGATCCAGCTGTTGCCGGCAGCGGACGACGATGTAATTACAAGGCTTGAGCAGAATATTGCAGCGCTTGACCCCATGACGACAATGCTTGCAAAAGGGATGGATGCGCTTGCTATCTGCAAAACGGCGCTTGCTGGGTTTGAAGTAGAGGTTTTGGATGAAATGCCGGTGGACTATGTCTGTACCTGCAGCAGGGAGAAGGTTGTAAATTCGATCCGTCTTTTAAGTGACGATGAAATACGCAGCCTGGCCGATGAAAAAGGGTACGCAAAAGCAAACTGCCATTTCTGCAATAAAAATTATCGTTTTACCAAAGCGCAGCTTGAAGAGATTATACAAAACAAAAATCGAAAAATTTAAAAAAATATATTGACATCCGCAGGTGAATATAGTATTATATTAACCGTCGCTGATGACGCAAAGGTCATGGCGCAGGGTTGTGGGAGCATAGCTCAGCTGGGAGAGCATCTGCCTTACAAGCAGAGGGTCACAGGTTCGAGCCCTGTTGTTCCCACCATATATTTTGGCCCGGTAGTTCAGTTGGTTAGAACGCTAGCCTGTCACGCTAGAGGTCGACGGTTCGAACCCGTTCCGGGTCGCCAAATATGCCTTTGTAGCTCAGTCGGTAGAGCAGAGGACTGAAAATCCTCGTGTCGATGGTTCGATTCCGTCCGAAGGCACCATATTTTTTGCGGATGTAGCTCATCTGGTAGAGCGCCACCTTGCCAAGGTGGAGGTAGCGAGTTCGAGCCTCGTCATCCGCTCCAACTTGGCGCTTAAAGTATTTAAGCGCCCTTTCTGTAAGGCGACATAGCCAAGTGGTAAGGCATGGGTCTGCAAAACCCTGATTCCCCGGTTCAAATCCGGGTGTCGCCTCCATATTACAGCCGACTGTGCTGCACAAAAGCCCCGCTTAACAGCGGGGCTTTTGTGTATGCTTTTATATAGATAAAGAAGATTACATATTTACCTTTTTTATAAAAAAAGAAGGCAATCGACGCCCGGGTTTGGGGGAATTGGTGCTCAAAGCGCGTTGCCATAAAAATTGCATGGCCTTACCAATGAAAATGCAGGGGCAAACGGCACTGTTATGCCATAAAGTATAAAGGGAAAAGTTTATAACAGGGTGGTGATTCTATGGACTGTATGCTTCCAAAAGAAATACAGGACCAGATCGCTCTGCTGGACCGTTCCAGCAGCTTTTGCTCCCTATATTTTTGGGCCTTTTTTACAGTATAAGGCAATGGACGTGCAACGTGTACAACTGCTTGCGCAAGCACTTCCGGACGGTACATGTTGCACAGACGGATGTCCGGACCCAAAGACACTGCGGCTTACGTCTTCTCTGGCAATTTTATCGTCCCTGCTTGGGTTTCAAAAGCAGACCGAACAGATCAATGCACAGACAGCCGCCTTGGGTGTATGCCCGGATCAAACGGAGACAACGCTTGGCACCATTGTTCTTTTGGTTGCCGTTACCCGTTTCTTTCGTTTGTTGGAAGAGAATCATAACGATCAAGCGGAAAACGCTTCACAGCAAGAAAAAACTGCCAAAGCGGCAGAATAATACAGAATTTTGGAAATCAGGCGAAAATTATTTTCGCCTGATTTTTTTATTTTTATGAAATTATGTGCCAAAGCTTGACAATAGGGGCTGAAATATTTATCATGATAAAGACGAATTCGGTTGCCTTGTTTTAAGGCATGAAAAGGGAACGCAGTGCAAGTCTGCGGCAGTCCCCGCTACTGTAAGAAGGACGAACGCTTCGGGATGTTTGTGCGTCAATCACTGAGTTTATCGGGAAGATGAAGCAAGTAGGATGATTTTAAGCCAGGAGACCTGCCGATATTCGTACCAATACACATTTCGGAGGAAAATGGTGTAGGCAACAAAACAAGGATCCCATATTTGTTGTTTTACTGCGCCGTTTTACGGCGCTTTTTTGTTCCGAAAACATTTTTAAAATTGGAGGAATAAAAAATGAAAATGGTAAGAAAGAAAGCAATTTGCACAGTGCTTGCAATCGCTGTGCTTCTGTCCTTGTGTACTGCGGCAGGCGCAGTACAGGTCCAGCAGGAACAAAGCGCGGTATTTTCTGTAGAGGCCTTTTCAATCGGCAACGGATATGTTGTTGAACCAACGCGGGTTTCTGTTTTACAAAACGAAAATGCGGCACAGGTTTTGGACAGGCTGCTTACGCAAAACGGTATTGCTTATGATTACGCGGGAACCCTGCAGGAAAATTATTATTTAAAAACACTTTACGTAGAGAACAGTGATCATATTCCACAATGCATTGTAGATGAAATCGGGGATTATATTGACGAAGGCTCCGGGACTAAGCTTGGGGAATACGAGTATACCGCGTTGGCCGGATGGTTGATCACCGTAAACGGCGCACCGCTCAATGTAGGCCTTTGTGATTATTACCCGGCACAGGACGACGTGGTGCGTATCCAGTTTTCGCTGTATTACGGTGCAGACATAGGACTGGCCGAGGCAATGGAAATGGATAAATGGATGGGGATTTATGATTTTTACCCCACTGCACAGAAGGAAGATATGACCCGCACGCTTGCGCAGATCCATCAGGATACGAGCGTTTTGGAAGACGACGGGATGTATGCGCTTTATAACCGGGCGGTTGAAACCGTACAAACGGTCAATGCTGCGCAAAACGACGTAAACCAGGCGCTATTTGCACTGGTATGCGCCCTGCACAGCGATATACAAGCAGGGGACGCCAATTTAAACGGCGCCCTGGAGATTGCGGACGTTCTTCTTATTCAAAAATATATTGCCCGCTCAGAAACCATGGCGGTTTTGCAGCAGGCAGTTTGCGACACAGACGGGAACGGAGAGATCAATCTGGAAGATGTGTTGGCCGTCCAGAAAATGATCGCCAAAGTAGCCTGAGCTTATTTTTAGCGGTTCAAAAAAGGGGATGCCGGTATGTGCAAAAGTGTTCGTTTTATAGCCGTGTGGATTGCCGGTATTGTGCTGGCGTCTGTAGCGTTCTTTCCGCCCGCCCAGGCGGCGGGATACAGCAGCCAGTCGGTTGCCCAGGCTGCAGACGCGGTGCTTAAGTGGCGCAAGCTCAAAAATGGCGTAAGCGGCAGCGGATTGCTATTTACGCAGGCCTATGCGCAAAATGCCGGGAATGGCTGCGACTGGTTTGCAATTGCGGCCGGCAGGTACGGCATTGCGGATGATCCCGCAGCTTATCTGGAAAACATAGAAAAGTATATTACACAAAAATACAAAACACAGGATAAGCTTGACGCAGTCAAAGCTACAGAATGGCACAGAATTGCACTGGCTGTGCTCGCCTGCGGCGGGGATCCCACAAAAATTGGCAGCGATCAGCAGGGAAACCCGATTAATCTGATTGCAGACGGCGTTTATAACAGAGGCATCACCGTACCGCTTGCAAAGCAGGGGATTAACGGATATGCATGGGGGCTGATCACCCTTGACTCGAAAAATTACCAGGTGCCTTCTGGAAGCTGTGACACAAGGGAAAGCATGATCCTGGGGCTGTTGGAAGCACAGCTTACAGACGGCGGCTTTGCGCTGGCCGGCATGAAATGCGACCCGGACACGACAGCCGCGGTCATTACAGCGCTTGCACCGTATACACAGCGCAGCAAAATTTATACCTATGTGCAGAAAAGTACAAAAAAACAAGTGTCCAAAACGGTGGGGCAGGTAGTGGAAGAAGCATTGCATGCGCTTTCCGGCGTACAGCAATCCTCAGGCGGCTTTGTGACCTATGGGGAGGAAACCTGCGAAAGCGCCGCACAGGTCATTACAGCGCTTTGTACACTGGGGATTGACCCGCAGACGGACGCACGGTTCCTTAAAAACGGGAATTCTGTGGTAAACGCCCTGTTTTCTTATCAATGTACAGACGGTGGATTTGCCCATACAGTACGCGGTCAGTCAAACAGCATAGCCTCTGAACAAGCGTTTTGCGCGCTGGTATCATTATACAGGTTGTATAATGATTTTGCTGAATTTTATAATTATACAGATGGTATATTTATGAAAGAAAAAAGCCTGCAATCTGCAGGCCCTTCCGGTGCAGGGAGCGCTGTATCTTCCGCACAGCAAAACAGCCGTCCGGGCAGTGCTTTTGAACAAAATGCCGGCGAGGATGAAAGCCCGGCGCTGGAAAGCAGCGGAGGCTCATCCGAACAGCAAAAAAGAAACGAAAACACAACCTCAGCGCAAACGGGCGCGTCTGAACAGTCGGCCGGCACACAAGCGCAGCAGCCCTCTTCTGTAAAGCAGGAGAGCGCTACTGTACCGAACGCTTTGGGGACGAATTCAGCAGGCACGCAAAACACACAGCCCACACAGGCATTGGGCGAACAGGGGGAAGAAAATGGGATCCATCCCCTTGTGTTTATCGGCATTGGCATTGCACTGATTGCGGGAGCAGCCGGATTTTATGCAACCAAAGGCCGCTACCAAAAGCAGGCGGAAGAAGATGGGGACTTCTTTGAAAGCATCCGGGCAGAAAAACAAAGCCAAAAAGAGCAGGCGGTAAAGGAGCCGAAAGCGCATGAAGAGAATCAGGAATAAACGGCTGCATTTTTTGTGTAAAGGTATGTGTATTGTTTGTATGCTCATACTGTTTTGCGGGTTTACAGCCTGTACGGTGCAATCTCCGCAGCAGTATTACAGCCAGGCGCCTGCACAGGAACAGCAGGCAGCCGGAACTGCATACATAGCAATTGACTGCTCGACTGTTTTACAAAATATGGACCTTTTGGATCCGGCGCTGAAGGACAGCGGGCTTATACCGGAAGACGGCACAATTTTGCAGGAAACGGAATATACCTTTGCACAGGGGGATACGGTGTTTGACCTTTTATGCAAAGCGACAAAAGAAAAGCAGATCCAATTGGAATATCAGGGCGCACAGGACAGCAGCGTGGGCGCTTTATATGTGCAGGGGATCGGGTATCTGTATGAGTTTTCCTGTGGAGCGCAAAGCGGGTGGTCGTATTGTGTGAATGGAGAATTTTTATCTGTAGGGTGCGACAGCTATACACTCAAAGACGGGGACAAGGTCCAGTGGCTTTATACCTGCGACATGGGGCAGGATATTGGCAACGCGCTGGCTTCTTAATTGAAGAAAACAAAAGGAAAGGAAGCTTTTATAAATGTACGCCTTGGAAAATTACCATCCTTTTGTTTTGTTTTTCTATTTTATAACCGTGGTATGTTTGACGATGTTTTTTATGCATCCTGTTTTGCTTTTTGTTTCGCTGCTTGCCTCCTTTGTGCTTTTTACCGCAATGCGCGGCCTGCGGGGGGTAGGATTTTCCGCTGTTTTCTTTTTGGTGGTTGCGCTTATCAACCCGTTTTTTTCCCATAATGGAGTGACGCCGCTGCTGTTTATAAACGGAAACCCGATTACCCTGGAAGCACTGGTATACGGTATATTTATGGGGATGCTGCTGCTTTCTACCCTGTATTGGTTGCGCTCTTTTCATACGCTTATGACGGAGGACAAAATCATGGCGCTGTTTTCCGGCGTTTTTCCAAAGCTTGCGCTGCTGCTTTCCATGATCCTGCATTTTGTTCCGCAGCTTGTAAAAAAGGGGAAAGCCATTTATGCGGCGCAAAAGGCGCTGGGCGCATGGGAAAACGCAAAACACTTTAAGGCGCATAAGCTTTGGATTGCCGTGCTGTCGGCCCTGCTTACACAGGCGCTGGAAAGCGCGATTGATACAGCAGACAGCATGCGTGCCCGCGGCTATGCAGCAGGAAAGCGAAGGAGCGCCTATCCATACAAATTTCGTGGGAAAGATATAGCTTTGCTGGTTTTTATTCTTTTGCTTGCAGGTTGTTTTTTGTTCTTTGCATGGACAGGCCGCGCGACGTTTTATTTTTATCCGCAAATTTCGCAGGTCGATTTGTCCCCGGCGTCTGTTTTTATGTATATTGCATATGCGCTGCTTATGTTTATGCCAGTAATCGTATTGGTAAAGGGGGAGATCCGGTGGAAATACTTACGGTCCGGAATCTGAGCTTTACGTATCCTCAGCAGGCAAAAAAGGCATTGGAAGGGATTGACCTTACCGTAAAAGAAGGGGATTTTGTCGTTATATGCGGGCCTTCGGGCAGCGGTAAGACTACGCTTTTGCGGCTTTTAAAGCGGGAGCTTGCGCCGTTTGGGGAAAAAAGCGGGGAAATCAGGTTGTTTTCAAAGCCTATAGAAGACAAAACCATATCGCCGTTTGACATTGGATTTGTCATGCAAAACCCGTATGCGCAGCTTGTTACAGACAAGGTGTGGCACGAGCTTTCGTTTACGCTGGAAAACATGGGAAAAAAAAGCAGCGACATCCGCCGTATTACTGGCGAACTGGCAAGCTTTTTCGGGATAACCGCCTGGTATCACAAACAAACAGATGCGCTGTCGGGCGGACAGGTGCAGCTTTTAAACCTGGCTGCCGTTATGGCGGCTTCTCCAAGGCTTTTACTGCTTGACGAGCCCTTGTCCCAGCTTGACCCGGTCAGTGCCTGTGATTTCATCCAAATGCTCATACGCCTCAACCGTGAGCTTTCCCTTACGGTTGTGATTGCGGAGCACCGGCTTGAAACGCTTTTTTCCGCAGCTGACCAGGTGGTTTTGATGGATCAGGGGAAAATTGTATTGTCCGGCGCGCCAAAGCTGGTGGTTCCCGGGATGCAAACGCTTACCAACAGGCAAAAGCTGATGCCGCTGATGCCCAGTGCCGTACAGGTGTTTACAGAGCTTTCGGGAGAGGGGATAGCGCCGCTCACCGTAAGGCAGGGCAGGGATTTTTTGCAAAGGACGTACAAAACCTCTGTCCGTTCGCTGCCCGAAAAGGCTGTCCGGCAAAAAGGCCGCTGTGCCCTTGCTCTGCGTGATATATGGTTCCGCTATGAAAAAAAAGGAGAGGATATTTTAAAAGGCCTCTGCCTTTCTGTATATGAAAGAGAAACGCTCTGTATTTTAGGCGCAAACGGTGCGGGCAAAAGTACCCTGCTGCAGATAATGGCATCTCAATACAAGCCATACAGCGGAAAGCTTTCCCTTTTACAGGGGAAAACGGCTGCGCTTTTGCCGCAGAATCCTGTCAACCTGTTTTTAAAAGATACGGTCAAAGAAGACTATATGGCTCTTCTGCATCAACACAAAGTGGAAGAGCGGCACAGGGAGGAAAGGATCAGGCAGGTTTGCACGATGCTTGCTATAGCGGATCTGCTTGACCGACATCCGCTGGATTTAAGCGGCGGGCAGCAGCAAAAAGCGGCGCTTGGAAAGCTTTTACTATTGCAGCCGCAGATTCTGTTGCTGGATGAACCGACAAAGGGGATCGACGCTGCCGCAAAACAGGCGCTTGCAGAGCTGTTTTTACACCTTACACAAACCGGGCTGTCTATTGTAGTGGTAACGCACGACGTGGAATTTGCCGCGGTTTGCGCGGACCGCTGCGCGCTTTTGTTTGATGGGCAGATTGTGTCGGAAGATACACCCGCCGCTTTCTTTTGCGGTAACAGCTTCTATACAACTGCGGCAAGCCGCATGTCCCGCACCATATATGACGGTTGTATCACATGTGCGGATGTCGTAGAAATCTGCAGAGCAAACGGAAAGCTTCAGGAGGAAACAGTATGAACCGGACACGCATGAAAAAACGGATGGGGCTATGTCTGTGTCTTGTGTTTATACCGCTTACCGTGCTTGCGGGCGCGCTTTTGCTGGAGCAAAACCGTTATGATATTGTTATGCTTTTGGTGGCAGTGCTTTCAATTGTTCCGTTTTTTCTGCGCTTTGAACATAAACGGCAGAATGTCAGGGAACTGGTGCTGGTGGCGGTCATGACCGCCCTGAGCGTTGCCGGCCGCTTTCTTTTTGCGCCTGTTCCCGGATTTAAGCCCGTTACCGCAATCGTGATAATAACCGGGCTGTATCTGGGGTGGGAGGCAGGCTACCTGTGCGGCAGCCTTACCGCGTTGGTTTCTAATCTTTATTTTGGCCAGGGACCGTGGACGCCGTTCCAGATGGCTATATGGGGGCTGATCGGCCTGTTTGCAGCGCTGCTTGCAAAGCAGCTGTGCGCAAGCCGGATTTTGCTTTGTATATACGGTGTGTTTTCCGGCGTGGCTTACTCTGCGTTTATGGACGTTTGGTCCACTTTGTGGTACGATGGCTACCTGAACATTGCGCGCTATCTGGCGCTGCTTATAACAGCTTTGCCGTTTATGGCGGTTTACGCCGTTTCGAACGTTGTGTTTCTGCTTATGCTGACAGGTCCGATCGGAAGAAAGCTTACGCGGATCAAAACAAAATACGGACTTTTGCAATAAACAGGTTCGGCTCAGGCAGAACCTGTTTTTTATAGAAAGTCCTTTCTTTTACGCAATAAATTTTACAACAAAACCAGTTTACAACGTTTTTGTCTGCATGCTATAATTTATATAAATTTACATAGCCAAAATATAGGAAGGGGCGGGAAAATGAACAGGTTGAAGAAATTTACAAGCTTTGTGCTTGTTTTTGTGATGCTCTGCTCGCTTTTTATTGCGACGGCCGGTACATCTGCGGCCCTGCAGCCATATTGCAAGGGCGACGTTACGGGCGACGGGCAGATTACAACAAAGGATGTGCTGGAAATCCAAAAGTCCATTGCCAATATGCTTGCGTTTACACAGCAGCAGGAGGACGCAGCGGAGGTCACGGGCGACGGGAAGATCAGCATCAGCGACGTATTGAAAATACAAAAATATATTGCAAAGATGATCGATACGCTGGAGCCGGAGGCGCTTACAAAAGCGCGGTGGATAGATATGCTGGTTCAGGCCTGCGGCATAGCGAATGCCGATGAAGCGTCTGACCCATATTATGAAGATGTGCCGCAGGAACACCTGTACTATACGCCTGTTCAGGCAGCGGCTGCGTTTGGTGTGCTTCCGGACGAAGGGATGCTTTATCCGGACAATGCAGCAACCAGGGAATATGCGGCTTATACGGCTGTGCATGCGCTGGGCTTTTATGACAACGGCTATACGCTTTCCTGTGCAGACGCTGCACAAGTAACCTATAAGCCGGAAGCATTTATCGCTTTGCAGCTTTCCCTGCTTTCTTTGCAGGACGGCAGCTTTCATCCGGACGGCGTCCTTACGCTTGCACAGGCGCAGGAAGTGCTTTCTGCGGCAGAGCGGATCAAACAGGGGGAGCAAATAGACCCGGATTATAACAGTACGGTTACATACCAAAGCGGCGTTTTGCAGCTGGATGCATCGGATATCGTTTCCTACGGGGAAAATACGGTAACGCTTGCTGCGGGAAGCCCGCAGCTGCAGGCAGGCGATGTTTTTGTAGAGCCGGAAAGCCAGCTTGCCCGTCAGGTGGTGCGTGTGCAAACGCAAAACGGGCAGACGGTGGTACAGACACAGCAGCCGGACTTTACGCAGATAGCCGATTCTTTTGACGTGCAGCAAACGGCTTATGGGGATGTAGAAGAAGCACAGCCTCTGGAGGAGGGTGTGGAAATCAGCTACGAGCAGGCGGTGGAGAAAAAGGTAAACAGCGCCAAAGCACAGGAAAGCAGCGGGACCGGGATTTCGCAAAAGCTTGTTGTTTCGCTTGCAAATTATCCAATCGGCGAAGGCGTAAATGCGTCTTTTCGGATAGAAATTCCCACCCCGCAGGTCGATTTTAAGTTTAAAGGGCAAATAACGGGCGACAGCCTGTATATTGAAGATATGTACGTGGCATTACAGCAGGAAGCGAATGTAGTTATGGAGGTGGCCGCTTCTACAGAGCATACGGCGCCGCTTGGCACGAACATCAAGCTTCTGCGCGTGCCGGTGCCGTTGGGCTATGGCTTTTTTGTCAATGTCGATTTTGGCTTGAAGGCTACGCTGGAGGGCAAGCTTGCGCTTACTACATCTATTGCAGAAACGGCAGGCGTGCGCATTGTGCATAATATGCCGGCTACGGTTCACGATTTAAAAAGTTCCGTACAGGCGGAGATCAACGCATCTGTCAAAGCGGGTGTGGAAGCCGGACTGGTCTTTTCTTTCCTGAAGTTTGATATTATGGACTTTACTTTATTTTCAGGCGCTGCGGCAGAGCTGTCTGTCCTTGGCAAAATCAGCGAATATGCACAGCTGTGCGGCGATGCCGTTGTTTATGCGTTTGCCGAGCTTTCGCTGGGAGATAAAAGCCTGTGCGGGCAGCTGCTTGGAATTACCTATAAAGTGGAGCTTATGAATAAAGATAACTCCATTTTGCGCTTTGGCACCCACTGGGAAGACGGGCAGTTTATACCAGAATGCACGCGCAACGACGCAACGCGGCCGACTGCGCCGGAGGTTCCCACACAGCCGCCGTTGCCGGATTTGGGTACGCCCAGCGCTTTACAGGAAAGTGAGTTTACAGTCTACAGCAACAGTGAGACCTGGGCAGATCCGGATCCGAAGGAAGGCGCTGTAACGGTGGAGGAAAGCTGCACAAAACAAAACATTATCATCCCTGAAACCGTGCAGGTTCCTAAATATGATCAAGCAGGGGAGCAGGTCGGGCTTGTAAGCGTGCCGGTAACGAGGGTGTCCATATACAGCCCGCATGTGCTGGCCGTGACTTTACCGAAAACCTTGTTTATGTATGCGGAAAGCGACAATCCTCTGAGTGGCAGCGTTTCCCTTACGGAAAATGTAGTCAGCGTAACCTTTGCGCCGGGTACGGAGAAAATTGGAGAGATCGCTTCTTACAGCGGGGGCCATGGCGTGCGCCAGGTACAGCTTCCCGATAGCGTGACGGAGATTGGAGACAATGCTTTCTGCGGTACCGCCCTAGAAACGCTTGCTCTTCCTTCAAGCGTGCAAAAGATTGGAAGCAATGCTTTTAGCGATTGTACATATCTGCGTGAGCTGGAACTGCCCGCAGGGGTGCAGATTGGAGATATGGCTTTCTACGAATGTGAAAGCCTGCGGGAGGTTGTGATCCCGCAGGGCGCAGAGCTTGGGTACCGCAGTTTTTATTATAGCGGTCTTGAAACAGTTACCATAGAAGGAGATGTAACCTTTGGCACAGATGGATATTACAGCAGTGCGTTTGAAGAAAACGAATATCTGTACGAGGTTGTGCTGGAAGACGGTGTAAAAGAGATTGGCGCGCGGGCATTTTACCGCTGTCCTCTGCTTGCGAAGGTTACTTTGGCAGACAGTATAGCAGAAGCCGGGGAAGGTGCGTTTGCATTTTGTGCTTCGCTGAAGTCGGTTACCATACCAAAGGGGCTTGACAAAATTTCTGAACGTATGTTTATGAATTCGGGGCTTACAAGTATTGTGATTCCCTCCAATATTACGGAAATCGGCGCAAATGCGTTTGATGGCTGCAATATGACGACGGTAACGGTGGAGGAAGGGCTTAGGGTGCTCAACGAAGGGGCGCTGCGGCTGAGCTCGCTTGCACAACGCATCACACTGCCTGCAAGCCTGCAGGAGATCCGAACAGATGGGTATATGCAAACTGTTTGCGCAAACACAGTCATTATAAAAAGCCCAAATGTAAAAATAGAACAAGGGGAAGTAGGCGCGATTTGGGCGCAGGAAATTTATGCACCCAGCGGCTCGACCGCGGAGCAATATGCAAAGCAAAACGGAATAGAATTCCATACACTGTAACCCCAAATTTTGAACCCGTCTGTTGGCAGTTTTGCCCGCAGGCGGGTTTTCAGCGACTTTTGCTGTTGACATTGCAAAAAAGCTGCCTTATACTTTAAAGGATAAACCAGCCGTTCTACAGCATAAAGCGATGACGCTGTAAAACTCTGAAAGGATGCGAATCTATGGAAACAAGAATTGTAGAAACAGCCCAGCGCATTAAGGGTCTGCGCGAGCTTTTGGACATTACGCCGCAGGAAATGGCACAGGCTACCGGCATGTCTGTGGAAGCATATCTGTCGCATGAAAACGGCGAGCATGACTTTAGCTTTACCTTTTTATACAATTGCGCCGACAAGCTTGGGGTAGATATTGTAGAGCTGTTAACGGGGGAAAATCCGCGCCTTAGCCACTATTCCATTGTCAGAAAAGGGGAAGGGCTGGACATCAAGCGCAGAAAAAGCTTTAAATACCGACATTTGTGCTACCGGTTTAAAAATAAATATGCAGAAGCGTTTCTTGTCAATGCGCCGTATGTACAGGAGGAGCAGGATATGCCGATCCACCTGTCCACGCATGAAGGGCAGGAATTTGACTATATTTTAAAGGGAAGCCTGAAGGTTGTTATGGAGGACCATGTTGAAATCCTTCATGAGGGCGATTCTATCTATTACGATTCCGGAAGAGGGCACGGCATGATTGCAACAGGCGGGCAGCCGTGTGAATTTTTGGCGATTACCATTCATCCTCCGAAAAATGCGCAAAAGTAAGCTTGTATCGATTTGATTTATACCAAAGCGAAAGGAACAGAAAACGCTATGCTGAATATCCATCAGAAATTTTGCAGGGAAACATTTTATAACGGGCAGCTTGTTGGCTTTGAACCCGTTTATGAGAAGGATTTTAACTTTGCCTATGACGTAATAGATGCCATTGCGAAAGAAGAGCCCAGCCGCCGCGCCATGCTGTGGTGCAATGACAAGGGGGAAGAACATACCTTTACTTTTGCAGATGTTTCCAAATACAGTAATATGGCGGCAAATATGTTTACAAGCCTTGGAATCAAGCGGGGCGACACGGTGGTTTTGATTCTGAAAAGGCATTATCAGTTCTGGTTTGCCCTGCTGGGTTTACATAAAATTGGTGCGGTGAGCATTCCTGCGACAAATCTGCTGACAAAAAAGGACCTGGTGTACCGTTTTAATGCGGCGAAAGTCAAAGCGGTTGTCTGTACGACGGACGGAGAGGTTTTGGAGCATGTGGAAGCGGCGCAGCCGGAATCCCCAACGCTGCAGGTCAAAATCAGTGTCAAGGGCAGCGTGCCCGGATGGGTTGATTTTGATCAGGAGCTTTCACGTTATCCCGACACGCTGGAGCGCGTGGAAACGCTGTGTACAGACCCTATGCTTTTGTACTTTACGTCGGGCACAACCGGCATGCCTAAAATGGTGTGGCATGACCATACCTACCCGCTGGGGCATATCATTACCGCAAAATACTGGCACAATGTTATACCGGACGGCCTGCATTTAACCCTTTCCGATACAGGCTGGATGAAGGCTATGTGGGGAAAGCTGTATGGGCAGTGGTTTATGGAAGCTGGGATCTTTGTCTGTGACTTTGACAAGTTTACGCCAAGCGAGCTTTTGCCGCTTTTTGCAAAATACCAGATCACTACGTTTTGCGCGCCTCCGACCATGTACCGCTTTTTTATTAAAGAAGATTTAAACAAATACGACCTTTCCAGCATCCGGCATGCTACCATTGCCGGCGAGCCGCTGAACCCGGAAGTATTTAACCAGTTTTATAAGGCGACGGGCCTTAAGCTGATGGAAGGCTTTGGACAGACGGAAACAACGCTGACGCTCTTTAATGCAGTTGGAACGACTCCAAAGCCCGGTTCTATGGGAAAACCGTCCCCCGCTTATTCGGTTGATCTGATCGACTGTGAAGGCAATTCTGTCCCGCCCGGAACCGTGGGGGAAATTGTCATTCGAACAGATCATGGAAAGCCCTGTGGTATGTTTGACGGTTATTATCAAAATCCGGATATGACCAAAACAGTTTGGGATCATAATATTTATCATACCGGCGATACGGCCTGGCGCGATGAAGACGGTTATTTTTGGTATGTCGGCAGAACAGACGACATTATCAAATCTTCCGGATACAGAATCGGTCCGTTTGAGATTGAAAGCGTTATTATGGAGCACCCCTGCTGTTTGGAATGTGCAATCACCGGTGTGCCGGATCCGATCCGCGGGCAGGTCGTCAAAGCGACGATTGTTCTGGCAAAGGGCTATACGGCCAGCGAAGAGCTGAAAAAGGAAATCCAAAATTATGTAAAAAAGCAGACGGCACCGTATAAATATCCCAGGGTGGTAGAGTTCGTCGAGGAGCTTCCCAAGACGATCAGCGGGAAGATCCGCAGGACAGAAATCCGTGGAGACCAGAAAAAAGAATGACGGTGTTGCGGCAATATAGGGCAGACAGAGGGATCTGCCCTTTTTTATCATATGCATTCCTTGTTTAAAAACAAACAGAGGGGGGAGAATGATGAAAACAGAGGCGGTTTTTCATAAAGCGGAAGGCAACATGTGCTGCCAAATCAATGAAGAGGAGCTTTCTATCAGTATTCTAACGGGGTATGACGTCAAGCGGGTGTTTATCATTTATGGGGACCCATATCAGGCCGGCATTCTGGGGGGCTTGGAAAAATGGGAAGGTACCCGTGCAGAGATGAAAAATAAAATAGAGCTGAAAGACCATATCCGGTGGACGATTACGGTAGCCCCCGCATATAAGCGCTGCAAATACTATTTTGAGCTGACCGACGGCAATGAAACGTATTACCTGTTTGAAGACGGGTTTCAGCCGGAAAAAAAGCAGAAACCACCAGAAAGGCGGCAGCAGTATTTTATTTTTCCATGGATGAACCGCGCGGATCTGAATGTAACGCCCGATTGGGTAAAAGATGCCGTGTGGTACCAGATATTCCCGGACAGGTTCTGTAATGGGGACAGCAAAAACGACCCGCAGGATACCAGACCGTGGAAGAGTGAAACGCCGCGGAACATTTACCGTTATGGCGGAGATCTGCAGGGGATTATAGATAAGCTTCCGTACCTGGAGAAGCTGGGCGTCAACGCCCTCTATTTAAACCCTGTGTTTGTGTCTGCATCTTCTCATAAATACGATATAAACGATTATTTCAAGATTGACCCGTCCTTTGGAACGGACCAGACCATGCATACGTTATGCCAGAAGGCCCATGAAAAAGGAATCAAAATCATGCTGGATTTTGTGTTTAACCACTGTGGGACGAAGTTTGCGCCCTGGCTTGACGTGCTTGAAAACGGGGACAAATCCAAATATAAGGATTGGTTTATGATTAACGACTGGCCGATTGAACGGCCGGGGAAAGACACAAAAGACGGCCGCTTTTACTCATTTGCCTTTTCCCCTAACATGCCAAAGCTTAATACCAATCACCCGGAGGTTATTGCGTATTTTTGCGACGTGTGCAGGCATTGGATCAGGCATTATAAAATTGACGGGCTGCGCTTTGACGTTGCAAATGAGGTTTCTCATGCGTTTTTACGTAAGGTTCGTCAAGTGGCCAAGCAGGAGAATCCCGAAATTTATTTACTGGGAGAAATATGGCACGATGCGTCACCCTGGCTGCAGGGCGACCAATTTGACGCGGTTATGCATTATCCGCTGCTGGAGGCGTTGTCAGATTTCTGGATGGATGCGTCCATGACAAAACACGATTTTGCCCATGCGCTCAATCGTTGCCGTACCATGTATATGCCGCAGACAAACGCGGTGCTGTTTAACCTGCTGGATTCGCATGATACAGAGCGGCTGTATTACAGGACAAAAGATGCAGATGCCTTTTATCAGCAGCTGGCTGTGCTGTTTACACTGCAGGGCAGTCCATGCATTTATTATGGAACAGAGATTATGCTCGATGGGGGACCGGATCCCGACTGCCGCAGATGTATGCCCTGGAAGGAAATAGAAGACGGGCTGTACGACGACAAAATAAAGACCATGCAGTCTTTGATTGCCCTGCGAAAAAATACGCCGGCGCTGAAAAGCGGCCATATACAGTTTGTAAGCTCGACGGAAGATGCAAGAGTGATTGAGTATATAAAAACGGACAGTGCCGGCAAAAGGGTGCTTGTCATGCTCCATGCAGACAGCATGCCTGTTGCGGTACAGAAAGGCACGCCGCTTTTTGCACGTAAGGTGCAAAACGGTATGCTGCTGCCGGGCGGCGTGTATATATGCAAGCTTCCTTAAACGGAGCTGCAAATGGAAAGTAAAAAGATACGGAGATGAAAGTTTTAAACTGCGGCATGCTTTATACGGGATGTGGCAACAATAAACCCACGGCAGAACCATAGTTCATATGGCTCCGCCGTGGGTTTTTATACCAAATAAAATTTTCATTATTCCAAAATTTTGCCGTCAACTGAAATGGTTACAACCTGCCAGGGGATGCATTTTCCGCTTGCCTGCAAAGCGGCTTTTACTGCATGCTCCAGCCCGCCGCAGCATGGAACCTCCATGCGAACAACCGTTACGCTTTTAATCGAATGGTTCTGTAAAATGGCAGTCAGCTTTTCTGCATAATCTACAGCGTCCAGCTTTGGACAGCCAACCAGCGTAATACGGTTTTTGATAAAACGCTGGTGAAAGTCTGCATAGGCATAGGCCGTACAGTCGGCCGCAATCAAAAGGTCTGCGTCTTGAAAATAGGGCGCGTTTACCGGAACAAGGCGAATTTGTACCGGCCATTGGGAAAGCCTGCTTACAGGCGCCGGGGTAGACGCGTTTTCTGTATCGGCTGTCGCTTCTGCCTTTGGCCGTATGGTCTGTGAATGCGTTCCGGGGCAGCCGCACGGCAGTTTTTTGCCTGTTTTTGCCTTGTTTGCCAGCACAGCGGCTTCGTCGTATGCGGCCGCTTCGCGTTCCACAAATGTGATCGCACCTGTTGGGCACGCAGGCAAACAGTCGCCAAGGCCGTCACAGTAATCGTCGCGTAAAAGCCTTGCCTTACCATTTACCATGCCAATAGCGCCCTCGTGGCAGGCGTCTGCACAGGCGCCGCAGCCGTTGCATTTTTCTTCATTGATTTGAATGATTTTTCTGATCATAACTGTAACCTCCTAAAACTGTAACAATGTCTATACATTTCATACGCCTTATTTTCTGTTTGGTTGACGCTGTAGCCTTATCGTACTACAATAAAAAAAATAAATCGGTTGTTTTTACAACGAAAAGGAGCACTTTTATGAAAAAATTTTTTCCAATATTAGAAAAATCCCCTTTATTTGCCGGAGTAGATAAATCTCAAATAGAAGTTATGCTGGGCTGCATGGATGGCAAAACCGTGCAATATGAAAAAAATGCCTATATCTTTCGTGCGGGAACATGTACAGAAACAGCCGGATTGCTGCTCGACGGCAGCGCCTGCATTTTTCAGGAGGATTTCTGGGGCAACAGAAACATTATTGCAAAAATTGCACCGGGGCAGATTTTTGCAGAAGCCTTTGCCTGTACGCAGGGAGCTGTTCTGAATGTCAGCGTTGTTGCAGACGCGCCTGCCGTCGTTTTGTTTTTGCAGATGAAAAATATGATAGAGGCCTGCGCCGGCGGCAACGTGTTTTACAGCTGCGTGATTTACAACCTGCTTTCAACGCTTGCACAACGAAATTTATATTTAAATGAAAAGCTGACGCATATGGCGCAACGCACCACCAGGGAAAAACTGCTTTCCTACCTGTCTGCAGAATCGGCCCGCCAAAACGCCGCAGCTTTTGCTATCCCTTATAACCGCCAGCAGCTTGCCGATTATTTATCGGTAGACCGCAGCGCTATGTCCAATGCGCTGTGTAAGCTGCGGGATCAGGGCGTTTTGCAGTTTAAAGGAAAGCATTTTGTACTGTGCGAAAAATTTGAGGAAACCCGCCAGATGCAATTATAAATAATAACATGTTTTAAATATAATATCTTCTTTTACCATGCTTATTGCTTGCATAAAGTAGAAGAGTTGCACATAAAAAATTTGTATTCTTTGTCGATAATCCTCCTATACACGATGGTAAGATTTTGCTATAATTTTAAATAGTACCGTCTAAGTCACGGTATGAAAAATGGTAAAACAAAATGAAAGGAAGATTGCAATGTATGTAAGAGCATCACGCGGCAAAAGGCTGCTGACAGCCTTGCTCGTACTGACACTCGTTTTAGGTAGTGTGTTTTGTACGGCAATGCCCGCACAGGCGTATGTACAGGAAGAAGAAGCTGCTTCTGCGCAAAACAATGGCGGCGCTACCTTTTCCTGGGACAACGCCACCGTCTATTTTTTGCTGACAGACCGTTTTTACAACGGCAACGAGGCAAACGACCATTCTTATGGCAGAGGGCTTGACCAAAACGGCAATGTGGTAAACGGGGTAGACCCCAGCGCCACATTCCACGGCGGCGATTTTGCAGGCATTACCCAGAAAATTGAAGAAGGGTATTTTACAGACCTTGGCGTAAACGCAATTTGGCTTAGCGCGCCGTATGAACAAATTCACGGCTATGTGGTAGGCGGGGACAGCACCCCCAGCTTCCCGCATTACGCGTACCATGGGTACTATGCCATGGATTATACGCAGACAGACGCAAATTTTGGAACAGCAGAAGAGTTCCAAACGCTGGTTGATACCGCGCATGAGCATGGTATCCGCATTGTTATGGATATTGTGTTGAACCACAGCGGCTATAATACCATGCTGGATATGGCCGAATATAATTTTGGTACCCTGAAAAGCGGATGGGAAAGCTATTATTATTCCCACCAAAATGTAAACAACACAAACTACCACAGCTATATCGATTATAATTCCGACGCTACGGCGTGGGGCAGATGGTGGGGCAACGACTGGGTAAGGGCAGGCCTTGCCGGTTACAGTGGTTCAGGAAGCGGCGAAGTACAGGGGAGCCTTTCCGGTCTTCCTGATTTTAAAACCGAATCTACCAAGAGCGTTTCCGTGCCGACGTTCCTTCAAGAAAAATGGAGGGAAGAAGGTCGCTATAATACGGAAATGCAAAAGCTCGACGATTATTTTACATCTACAGGGAAATCCAGAACGGTAACCAATTATCTTGCATTTTGGCTTTCAGAATGGGTCAGGCAGTATGGGGTTGACGGGTTCAGGTGCGACACCGCCAAGCATGTCGAAATGGCGTCTTGGGCCAATTTGAAGGAAGAGTGTGTAAAGGCCCTGCGTGAATGGAAGGCGAATAATCCCGATAAAGCGCTGGACGATCTGGATTTCTGGATGACCGGCGAGGTTTGGGGGCATGGCGTCAGCAAGGACCAGTATTACACCCAGGGGAAATTCGACTCGATCATCAACTTTTCCACACAGGGCGGCGGCCTGCTTTCCAGAGGCAATGTCGGAAATATATATAACTCTTATGCAAGCGCGATCAACAATGATCCGGAATTTAATGTATTATCTTATGTTTCTTCGCATGATACAGTTATAGCAACAGGCGATAAAATCCATTTGGGTTCTGCGTTTTTGCTGTTGCCGGGTGCCGTGCAGATCTATTACGGCGATGAAAGCGACCGACCTGTCATGAGTAATTATCAGACAAACGGAGACCACGAAGTGCGCGGCGATATGAACTGGAACTCCATGAACACCGCAACGCTGGAGCATTGGCAAACGGTGGGACGGTTTAGAAACAACCATATTTCCGTTGGCGCAGGTGCAAATACAACGCTTACCTCCACTTCTGGTTATGGCTTTGCCAGAACATACGACAAAAACGGAATCTCTGACCGAATTGCGGCTGTCATTGATGCAAACACCAATACAGATGTAACGCTGACAGTAGCTTCCATTTGGGAAGACGGCCAGGAGCTGGTTAATGCTTACGACGGCTCTTCTGCAACCGTGCAGGGCGGAAAGGTTACCTTTAACAGTGGTAAAAACGGCACGATCCTGATCGAAGAGCCGGACGGTAAGCCGATTATTACCCTCAGCGGTGAAAGCACATTTACGGGAACACAGGACGTTACCGTAACGCTCAACGAGGCCGATTATGCAGTAGCTTCTGTAGACGGCGCAAATAAAATAAAGGTTTACGATGGCAGCACCATCACCATTGGGGAAACGGCATATCCGGGTGATACGGTCAAGGTAACGATCACCGCGCAGAATGCTATAGGAACGACCACAAAAACCTTTAGCTTTACAAAGCAAGACCCCAACCAAAGTGCGCCGGCAGACCACGCCATTGTACATGTTGAGCAACCGGAAGGCTATTCCGGAAATCCATTAAGCCTGTATCTGTGGCAGGATAACGGCACAACGGTTACAGAACCGCTGGGTGCATGGCCCGGTACAAAACTTACGGAAGGTACGCTGGAAGACGGTTGGTATACCTTTGAACTGCCAAATGTAAAAGATGGCTACAGCTTAATTGTGAATGCCTCCGGACAGCCGCAATCGAGCGACGTGACCGGTCTGTCCGGCGAAGTGTGGATAGAGGTGGAGGCTACATCAGCCTCTATTACGGCTTCCCCGGTTGTTGAAGCCCCGGAAGATAACACCCCTATGGGTAAGCTCAAACAAGAAGCCAGGGAAGTCAAAAACCTGATGGCGGAGGAATTTACATCTGAGACAATCAGCCCTGTTTTACAGCTTGTTGCGGAAGCGGATGTTATTATTGCAAAGGGCGAAAACGCAACGGAAAGTGAAATAAACCAAAAGCTTTCCCAACTGCAGACGGCAAAGCAGGAGCTCAGGCTAAAGGCCCCGTATACGGATCAGGTTCAAAACGGTGCGACGACGATTTCCGGCAGTGCAGCGTGCGAATCTGTTGTAACCGTGACAAGCGGCGGGCGTACCTATACAACCCAGGCTGATATGTTTACAGGAAAATGGAGCGTTGCGGTTGCTGCGGTAACAAACGCGGACGCTGTGACCGTTTCCTGCACAAAGGGGGATTATACCTCCGCAACGGTAAGAGCAAACGACAGTACGGTGGATCCGCCAATTATCTATCCGACTGATCCACAACCGACTGACCCCGAACCGACAGACCCCGAACCGACAGAGCCCGAACCGACAGAACCGGAACCGACGGAACCTTCGGCAGGCGAACGCTATATGCTGGGCGACGTTACGTTTGATGATGAAATTACGCT
>ENA-UOIV01000342-UOIV01000342.1-human-gut-metagenome-genome-assembly--contig:-C59-NODE-342-length-54660-cov-8.048530_pt1 | contig 54660 bp, 47 predicted proteins | sample MGYA00242333_ERZ723880 | MGnify/ENA metagenome assembly ERZ723880 | reverse complement strand
GAAAATCACTGCAAGATGTAATAAAAAGGGAAAGTCCACACAATGAACCGATAAATAACAGTTTGAATAACTTTTTCATAATTATAATCTTTAAAAAGTAATATCTAACCCGATTGTATAAGTGCGACAAAGTGGGTATTTCGCGCCGGATGTATATGGATCTAATTCTGGATCCCAGTATTTCACTTTATCCCATACAGCTAAATTATCTCCTTGGAAATAAACACGAAGATTGTTAATTTTTAACTTCTGCAGTAACTTTGTATTGAAATCATAACCAATCTCCATATTCTTGAATCTCAGAAAGCTAGCATCTCTATACCACCATGTGCTTGGGAAACTATTATGTGAAAACTCTCCGCTATGTACACGTGGATAGAGCACGTTTTGATTGTAAGGTTCTTTTGCAGACCAACGATTCTGCAATAATGTTCTTGCAGACGATTTGTCTTTTCCAATGGTGAAAGGCATCATTGCAGTCTGATTTTCCATCAGGTTAACTGATGCGTGCCCTGTCCCCTGAAAAAATACTCCGACAAACAATCCTTTCCATTCGAGATTAAGACCGAATCCGTACACAATTTCTGGCAATCCTGAATAAAATCTGTTACCTGTTGTTTTATCATAATCATTGATTATTTCGTCCCCATTAACATCTTTATATTTAATATCGCCTGGCTTCACGGCAGCGGCTGGCTTAGCATATCCTGATTTTAATGTGTAATTATGAGCTCCAGTTGTAGGATCAATCGTAATATTAAAATCATCAGGTGTATACAGACCTTCTGCAATATATAACCAAGGTTTCCCCATTGAAAAACCTGTTACACTTTGATAAGCATAACGAGGAGGTACTTCATCATATTCTAGAACTTTATTTTTGGCATATGTAAAGTTTCCTAAAGCAGAAATGCTTAGTTCTCCTATTTTTTGTTTCAGAGTCAGGTTACCATCGAATCCTTTATTAGTAGTGACACCGAAATTCTGATAAGGTGCGGTACGCATACCTGTAACATCCAAAATTGTCCTTCTTTGTAGCAGGATATCACTTCTTCTATTAGAAAAGTAATCGGCTGACAAATATACTCGACCATCGAAAAGGCCTAAATCAATACCTAGATTCACCTTTTTCTCTTTTTCCCAAGTCAAATAGGGCATAGCAATCGAGCCTTCGACAATTCCTGCTCCCGGATTATTGTTAGCTCCGCCACCTGCTCCTGGAGATAATCCTAGGTTATAGCTAGGAGCATCAACATTGATACTTTCACGATAAGGAAAACGGTTATCACCAATGTTGTCATTCCCTGTGATACCATAAGAAGCTCTGAGTTTCAGTGTACTTATATATTTAGAAATATTACCTCTCATAAACTTCTCATGGCTAACGTACCAAGCAGCTCCTACAGCGGGAAAAATCCCCCAGCGATGACCAGATGCAAAGTTCTCACTACCTGTCATACCCATACTGGCTTCTATCATATAACGGGTATCGAATGAGTAGGATACTCTGCTAACCATACTTTGTTTACGATAAGGGAGCATTTTCAATCCCCCCTCTGTCTGAAACTGACTTTCTTTTTGCATATACAGCAATAAACCAGTAACATCATGTTTATCACCAAATGTGTGTTGATAATTTAGGGACGCTTCCAAATAGATTTTTTTCTGACCTGAAGTACCACTATTCGTAGGATTCGTTAATTCACTTCCCGATTTTATCTGTTGCTTCTCGAGTTCGTCATTGACCCGTTTGGTGGCATAAAATGTTTTAGGCGTTTTTGATCGCGTCATGCTGGAACTAAAATCAGCATCGAAGCTAATTATACCTTTTACCGACAAACCTTTAGTAATAAAGTCTAACTTCTGGTCTAATGTGATTTTTGTTTGTAAAAATGCACCCCATGTTTTAGTGTATCCACTATTGTTAAGCATATTATATGGTTGGTTTTCCATTCCCCAACCTCCGTTTCCGGCGTCCGAAAAACTACCGTCGGAATATATCATCGGAATGACATGTACCGGATAACGAGATATTGCAAAAAAGATATCATCTGTACTGAAGCCAGGATTATTCTTACGCATATACTGACCGCTCATATCTACAGATAATAGAGTAGTATTAGTCAAATCAATATCAATATTAGAACGTAGATTGAAACGTTGCAAACCAATGTTGGCATTGTATTTTTCTATAGCATTAGATTTGAAAATTCCATCTTCCGAGTAATAAACACCGGAAGTAAAGTAACGTACTTTATCCGTCCCCCCACGGAAACTAATAGTGTAACGTTGACTTTGGGTTCTAGTTTTTAAAAGATCCATCCAATTTACATTGGGATAAAGATCAAAGTCGGAACCATTCTGATATTTTTCTAGAATATCATCAGCTACTTCAGGTATGAAGTTCTCGGGATTTCCCGCATCGTTCCATCTGGCTTCATCATATAACTTTAAATAATCATACGATGGCAGCAACTCCATCATTCTTGTCGGAGTTACTATGTTGTATTGAGCACTGATATCAATTTGAGTCTTTTGAATTTTACCGCGTTTGGAGGTTATCAATACTACTCCATTTGCACCTTCAGCTCCGTAAACGGCAGTAGCTGCAGCATCTTTAAGTACAGTGAAGGACTCGATTTCATCTACATCAATATCTTTCATTGCACGAGGTATACCGTCCACTAGTATCAATGGATTTGTACCACCGCCATAAGAACTTTGGCCACGAATAAAGAATGCAGCACCGTCATTACCAGGCTCACCACTTCGTTGCACGGATATCACACCAGGCAACTTACCGGCGATTCCTGTTGTCAAATTTGAAGACTTTACTGTCAGTTGTGCAGCATCAATAGAGTTGATTGATGCAACAACACTACTTTTCTTTTGTTGTCCATAGCCAATTACTACAACCTCATCCAGTGTTTTATCACTTTCTTGAAGAACAATGTTGTATATACTGCGATTATTTACTACTATACTTTGCTTCTTATATCCGATATACGAAACTTCCAGAATAGCTTTTGGGGAAACAAAAATAGTAAAGTAACCATTTATATCTGTGATAACACCATTTGAGGTGTTCACTTCTTTAATGTTAGCTCCAATAATCGGTTCCCCCTCTTTATCCAATACCATTCCGCTTATTTTTTTCTTTGTTTGCAGCTGATTGGTACTGGCAGAACCGTTGGATTCTGAATTTTCTGTAATTATTATTTGCTTACCTACAATACGGTACTTGTAACCGGTGTTACGAAATGTTTCGTCAAGTGCTTTTTCTATCGTTACTTTCTCTAAGTTAATACTTATGGATTTGTTTATGTCTATCTGATTGTCATTAAAACAAAATGTCAATCCACTCTTTGCCTCTATTTCTCTCATTATAGAGAGAATAGTAGAGTTTGTTTTCTTAATAGTAATCGTTTGATTTTGAGCATATATAGTTGCGTATGTAGAACAACTGATAAAGCAGAATATTAAAAATACATAAAGCTCTTTAGATTGCGTAATTCTATGGAAAAAAGTGAAAGTACGCTCTCTTAATTTCTTTTTCATAAATTAATTATGTTTTTAATTAGTAATAGATTTCATTGAAGATTATATTCGTCGGAATGTATGATTTACAATTCTCCAACAGTCAGGTACATGTGTCCCCTATAAAAGTTTAACCAGATTCTTTTTTCATATTGTTATAATTAAATTATTAAAACGAAAGTGTGACTTTTATTTCGAAATTAAAGTGTAGCTTTTATCATCGGTTTTGATATATTTAATAGAGGAACTTTCGCATAATACGAATAAAATTTGCTCTATTGATTCATCTCTAACCTTTAATGTGTAACGATATTTTTCTGATATATCTTCGTTGCATATTATTTTGCAATCAAACCACTGTTCTAGACGAGGAATAATAACCGCCAATTTCTCGTTCTCAAAACAGGGCGTTTGGTGATTGCGCCATAGTGTATATTTGTCAGCATCAACTTTTTCGACATTAATAGTACCTGCACTCCGATCAAAAGTTAATCGTTGATTAGGAACCATTATTTTATAATTTACTTTATGTGTAAAACTATTTGCTACTGCAACTTGTACGCTACCATCTAAAAGTATAGTTTCCACAGTTTGACCTTCATCATAGCTGTATACTTCAAAGGACGTACCTAAAGCTTTTACCTTCATATCTTTTGTGTTGACAATAAAAGGCTTTTTAGCATCTTTGGCTACATTAAAAAAAGCCTGACCTGTTAATTCTATTTCACGAGTTTTTCCTTTGAAAGATTGTGGGTATATTAAACGGCTTCCTGAACCTAATTGAACAATTGTTCCATCCGGTAAAGTAACCCGCTCAATATTACGAATACCCGAAATGATTGTATTCACAGATTCTTCATTTCCTATAGAAGTGAAATAGATAGTTCCCGGAATACTTAATAATAATAAGAATGAAGCAACTAAACTATATATTTTATAGAGCTTAATCTGAGCATAGATATTTCTAGTATTATCAATTCTATCGTATATATTATTCCATATCTTCTTATAATTGGTTTTGTCAGTTATAGTAGTATCTTCTGCATAATCCAATTGATGTAGCATTCGTTCTGTTACAGGTCGATAAGACAATAACTTAAATTCTTCTTCATCTGTTAGACGTTCTTGAACCATTTTTTTGAGTAAATCTTGCTTTTCTGTATATTTCATAATTATATCCGTTCGTTTATATATAACACGCCTAAAAAAAAGACATCCCCCATAGAGATGTCTCACATTTAACATTTAAAAACAATTTAAAAGTTTATAATTACATAAACATAATGAGTAAATACAGGTTCTTCTTTAAGTGCTTCAGTGCTATACTAATTTGATTCTCAACGGTTTTTTCCGAGATTTGCAATGATTGTGCGATTTCTTTATAAGACAGGTTCTGCTTACGACTCATATTAAAAATCTCCTGACAGCGAGGTGACAATTCTTGAATTAATTTATTTATAAAATCTTGTAAATCATGAGCCTCGTATTCCTCTTCTACATTGGCATAAGAATCTTCTGCCATTGCCTGCAAAACAGTCATTTTGTAAAAGTCTTCATTTATTTTCTTGCGGTGATGGCTAAAAATTAGATTGCGTGCCATAAAAAACAATAAGCTTTTAATGCTATCATTGGCATGAATCATTTCTCGTGAAATCCATAATTTTATAAAAACTTCCTGAACAATATCTTCGACAAGATTAATATCGGATATATATAGTCGGCTGAAATTATATACTCGTTCCCAATACTGTTCATATAATAAGGAAAATGCTTCTTTATTTCCTAATTGTAGTAAAATAATCAGTTGCTTTTCTTCTTGTATATCCATATTTGTTGTATTAGACTCACATAAATTCTAAAGGATTTTATCTGTATGAGGCGTTGCCGCATATGGAGTTCCAGCTATAATCCGTTCTCCGATAGTGACAGGCGGTAAGGAAACATATAGCAGTTCCGGCAACCATTATATCAATCGTTTCTCTCTCGTTGCAGAGAGCTTTCATCATCACTTCCAGATCATCATAGTCAGAAAGACTTTTCGGAGGATAAATACCTTTGCACAATGCATTAATGATTAATGCACAATTACTGATGTTTTGGGATGTCGGCATTTGAACCGTTTACTTTAGTGTATACTCTTAGTGATCAAGTGACAAATGTAGTAATAAAAAGTAGAAATTCCATGAAATAATATACCTATTATGTAAGTTTTCTTCTCGCAGTTATGTCGTAGCCATCCTGTTGTAACTGTTGTGACGATACTAAAATAGGTAACTCTGTGAACATTATAAATTTACTGAATACATTTTGATTATCAACAATTTAAATATTTGAGTAATGAAAGTACTAGGAACTTTCATTATCACTTTATAACACTCTACAATTAAAGCACCTCTCCCTTACATAAACTAACTACTTTTGTAGTAAATAACAATTCGTTCCACATATATGGAACTAAACAATAACAGTTGTAGAACTAAAGAGAAACAGATGTAGAACGAAAAGTTAACAGTTATGGAACGAATTAATAGTAACTATAAAATTACTAAACATTAGTATATGAGTGCAATATATGATTTATTTGAGACTCCCAGTCCAAACAAAGAGGAGATACAACCGCTACACGCCCGTATCGTCTCCAAAGGAACCGTAGACAAAGAAGAGTTCCTAGACCGTGTTCACAAATTCACCGGTATCAGCAGAAGCTTATTAGCAGGAGCCATGGAAGCCTTTGCTAATGAAGCACGGGATTTACTCGCCGACGGTTGGAATGTAGAAATGGGGAACTTCGGGTTCTTCTCTACCTCGCTACAATGTCCACCGGTGAAAGATAAAAAAGAAATCCGTGCGATGTCCGTCCGCATGAAAAACATCAATTTCCGTGCAAGCCGCTCGTTCAAAAAAGAAGTAGGTGACAAAATGAGGTTACAGCGTGGAGAATCTCTCACACGTCCCAAGAAAAATAGTATTTCCCGTGAGACATGCCTTACCCGCCTCAACACATATATGAAAAACCACTTGTTCATCAGCCGGACAGACTACAGTCATCTCACAGGACGAAATAAAAAAATTGCCATTGAAGAATTGAACGCTTTCGTTGCCGACGGAATAATACAAAAAGAAGGAGTCGGGAAATTGACTGTATATATAAAGGTATAAACGTCAAAAAGAAAGCCATTTTCATAACGCCATATAAATCAATGAAATACAAACTAAATAAATGAAAGTAAATCAATCTACGCTCATTGAACGCCGTTAAAGCACCTGTCCGGGAAGTGCCCATAGTATCTTTGTATTGTGATCACAAAGAGATTTGATAATTAAAGTTAGTAATTAAAAAACTTAACAACTATGGCACTTAGATACGTCATTAAAAAAAGAACATTCGGCTTCGACAAAACAAAAGCTGAAAAATATGTAGCACAGAATGTAATCACCAATACATTGGAATTCAGAGATTTATGTGAAGAAATCACCAAGATAGGAATGGTTCCCAGCGGTGCAGTGAAATTTGTGCTCGATGCGTTGATTGATACGCTGAATCTCAACCTTAGAAAAGGTATTTCCGTGCAATTGGGAGATTTCGGCTGCTTCCGTCCGGGTATGAGCTGTGAGAGTCAGGAGACTGAAAAAGAAGTAGATAGCGATACGATACGCAGAGTGAAAATCATTTTTACTCCGGGATATAAATTCAAAGATATGCTGAGTAAAGTCAGCGTCCAGAAAATGGTTACTTCCGATGACGGCTTAGCAAAACCTGAAGATCCCGACACTCCAAACCCGGATGAAGGTGGGACACCGGACCCATCAATATAAAATTAATCATAGCTTTGGCCCATGAACAACAGTACCCGCCTGCAGGCGGATACTGCTCTTCAAAATATTCCGGTCAAAGACTTGACAACGCTTTCTTTATTTTGTATCTTTACAACATCTTAAACATTAAAATATCAATATGGAATTACTGCCGGAAGAAGAGGAAATCCCTTTTCATATCAGAACATATAAGAAAAAAGAGTTAGCCTGCCTGTACAACCCGAACATCACTCCCCGTTGCGCAATACGCATGTTCACCAAATGGATTAAAATGAATAAAGAATTATTCCGATTACTGACTGCCACAGGGTATCATCCACGTACACGGACTTTTACTCCCCGGCAGGTACAAATCATAACCAGTATCCTGGACATTCCATAAAGAATGTCCAGGATACTGGTTATGATTTGTAGATTGTTTTTTATTGCAGTTGCCCCGCCGCTTTCAGATAAGCAATATAATTCACATACAGTTGGAAATGAGCGTCTACACGTGTCTGGTAAGCCTGTTGCCAGAGCATTTGCGCTTCCAAATAATCCGAGAGAGTTTCCAGTCCGACCTCATACTGTTTGCCGCTGACTTTCATATTTTCTTCCGCCTGTTCCAGTGAACGATCGGAAAGTTCCGTTTCAAGACGCGCCTCATCCAAGTTATTGGCTGCCTGCATTAATTCCAGCAACATCTTTTCACTGGCATTTTCTTGTTCAAGACGGGTTTGTTCGAGTTTCGCTTTGGCGGATTTTACCTTATTGGTACGTTCACCAAAATGAAACAGGGGGACGGAGACATTCAAAAAGACGGAGAAAGCTCCTTTTTTCATAAATGTTTCGTCGTTGATTTCCAGCCCGTGAAGATAGTCGTAGCTGCCTCTGACGCCGATACGAGGGAGCAATTCACTACGGTTCAGCTTCACTTCCTGCTCAGCGATAGCAACTTGTTTGTTCAGTATTCCATATTCCGGACGGGCGGTAATATCGGAAACCTGGATTTTCCACTCCTGTTCCACTTCGGGGAAGTCATCGGAAATATCAATTTGCGTTGTCAAGGGACGTCCGATGTAATGGCAAAGATTCATGGAAGCAAGGCGAAGGGCATTGTCTGCCTTACGCAAAGAAAGTTCGCTGTCGTTGAGCTTCACTTGCACTTTCAATACGTCATTCTGAGGTTTCATGCCATGTTGGTGGGCACTTTTCACGTTCCGGGACAGTTCCGTCAATAAATCGTGATATTTCTCGGCCACTTTCTTCATTTCTTTGGCTTTCACTAGTTGGACGTAAGCTTTGTCCGTATTCAGAAGAACTTCCGAGGTAGTCAGCGCTTCGTTCAGGTGAGCCATCTCTTTACCCAGCAAAGACATTTTATAGGCCGCACGAATTTTGCCGCCCATATAGAGAGGCTGTTCCATTTGTATGCCGCCGGAATAAACGGTTCCTACTTTATAATCCAGGTTCAACCCGGGGAAATAGGCGAAACCGCTGGATACCAGTTCTCCCGTAGTGGGGTTGGGCATGAAAACAGGGAGATTACCGCCCGGAATGCCGAGACTTCCATCGGCAGTGCTGTAAATCCCTGTTCCGTTGGCGGTAAAGTTCGGGAAAAAATTGGCTTTATAGCTGAGGGACATCAACCGCGCTGCTTCTGTCTGCCGGTCGGCAGCAGCCATTTCCTTGTTGTATTTCAACGCCATTTCGCGGCATTGTTTCAGGCTTAGTTTCTCTTGTGCGGAAAGAGAAAGCGTTGTGCCGAACAATATGCCCGCTATTATTCCAATGGCTGAAAGAATCTCTTTTTTCATTTGTCTGTCTTTTTTATATGAAAGAATAGTGCATACAAAATAGGAATAAACAATAAAGTAATCAGTGTACCGAACAACAGTCCGCCCATAATGGAAGCCGCCAATGAGCCGAACATGGCATCCGGCAACAATGGAATCATTCCCAGAATGGTAGTGAGCGATGCCATCATCACAGGACGGAGACGGCTCTGCGAACTATCTATCAGTGCCGTTACCGGTTCCACTCCCTGACTGATTTGCAGGGTAATTTCATCCATCAGCACAATACCGTTTTTGATAATCATACCGATAAGTCCCAGTGTACCGACGATAGCAACAAAGTTGAACGTCTTTCCGGTCAGCAGCATTACAGCTACCACACCGACAAATACCAAAGGAATCGTGCAGAAGATGATAACCGGCTTCCGATAATCCTTAAACAGCATAATCAAGATAGAAATCATCAGGATGATAGCAAACGGGAAGTTCTTGAACAAATACTGCATGGATTTCGTGCTGGCATTTCTTTCGCCTTGCCATTGCAGCTTGTAGCCGTCAGGAAGCGGAATCCGTTCAATCTGCCCGGCAATAGACTGCCGGGCTTTCTCCGTTTCCACGCCCGGAACAGGGGAACATTGCACGCGCTGGCTACGTTGCCCGTTATAGCGGGGGACAACCGGGTCTTCCCATTCCACGTCTATCCGCTTGCTGATTTGTTTCAGCGGAGTAGTTCCCATTAAAGTTTCCACAAGTTCCTCTTTAGAGAGTGTTCCCGCTTTCAGCTTCATCATCATCTCCTGTGTCAACAAGCCGTTGAGGGAAGGAAGGGAAGAAAATATCTGCGTGTTATCCAGATTCTCAATAGGTTTTCCATGTTCGTCGAGACAGCGCAAGTAGATGTTATCCTTATGAATTCCTTCGTAGAAAGAACCAATCGGGATACCACTCGTAGCCGTGAGCAGGGAAAGACTCACGTCATTTCGGCTCAGTCCGATAGCACGTGCTGTAGGCTGATCGTATTCAATCGTCAGGACGGGAACCTGCGGTTCCCAGTCGGTGGTAATCAGACAGACGTCCGGGCAATTTTCCATGATTTTCCGGGCACTGTCTGCCAGTTGATGTAGCACGGCAGGGTCGGGACCGGTAAATTGCGCTTCGATAGGATATTTCTTGAACATCAGGTTATAGCGGTTCAGCTTCACATAGGCATCCGGATAATGGGAAGAAAGATACTGTTGAATCTCTGCCATGTTGTCGACCAGTGCATCGGGCGAAGTAAAGTCGATTATCAGTTCACCGTAAGATAAAGAAGGGTTGGCTATATTACGTACCAAGTTGTAACGGGCAGGCGTCCCGCCGATAGAAGTGGTGACGTGCGTGATTTCAGGACGTTTCTTCAAGTAAGCCTCTATCTCTTCCAAGTCGCGTGCCACCCGTGTGGAATTAATGCCTTCGGGAAGTTTATATTCCATGTATAGCTGGTCGTAGACCATATCCGGGAAAAAACCCTGCTTCATAAACCGGTAACTAAACCCCGAAAGTACCACCAAGGCAATCATGGCAAAGACAAAGTTCCAGCGATGTGCCAGGCTGAATCTCAATAATGAACGCAGCACTGCATATATTTTTCCTTCGTACACCCGCTTTCCGGTAGTGGCAGTAGCTGCGGATACGTCCGGATGCAGAATCCGGTTCGCCATTAACGGGACGTGCACCAAGGCGAGTACCCAACTAAGCAGCAGGGAGACCGCCAACACAATAAACAAGTCGCGCGTGTAGACTCCTGCCGTATCGGGAGACATGAATATAGGAAGGAAAGCGATAATAGCAATCAGGGTAGCGCCGAGCAGAGGCATTGCCGTCTGCCGCCCGATAGCGGTCATGGCTTCCATGCGGCTCTTTCCGGCTTTCAAATCGACCAGAATACCGTCTATAATGACAATCGCATTATCCACCAACATTCCCATGGCAAGTACAAAGGATGCCAAAGATACACGCTGCATCGTGCCGTCCATAAAATACAAAAACAGGAAAGTGCCGAACACTGTCACTACCAGACTGATACCGATAATCACCCCGCTCTTGAATCCCATTGCAATCATCAGGATGACAACTACAATAATCACGGATTCTATCAGATTCAGGATAAATGTCCCCAAAGAACTTCCGACACGTTCGGGCTGATAGAATACCTTGTGGCACTCCATTCCTGCCGGCAGGCGTTCGGCTTTCAGTTGTTCAAGTTTCTGCTCCACCCGTTTGCCGACTTTGATAATATCGGCATCGGGAGAGGCGGCAACCATGATTCCCATGGCACGCTGACGGTCATAGAACAATTCGTTACGGGTGGGGTCTTCATAGTCTTTTTCAATGCGGGCGATGTCGCTCAGACGCAGCTGGTCGGCATCGTGTCCCTGAATCAGCATACGTCCGATGTCTTCCACCGTCTTGAATTTATCGCTGACCGTGACCCGGATACGGCTGTCACCGTTGTCGTAATAGCCGGTATAGGTTGTTTTATTCTGTCCGTTCAGGGTGGCAAGCACTTCGGCAGGTTTCACACCCAAGTTGGCCATTCGGTCTTGCAATAGGGAGATGTTGATACATTCCGGACGATTGCCGTATAAATCAACGCGTTCCACACCGTCCAATTCGCTGACTTCACGTTTGATTAATTCGGAATAGTCGGAGAGTTCCCTGTCAGAAAGTCCGTCGCCCGTCAAGGCAAAAAACATTCCGTAGACATTACCGAAATCATCTTTCACGATAGAAGGGCTGGCACCTTCAGGAAGTTCCGCCTGTGCGTTCGCCACTTTACGGCGCAGCAAGTCCCAGCACTGTTCCACGTCGGTTTCCTTGACAGTCGTTTTCAGTTCTACCTGAATCAGGGAGAGGTCGTTGTAGGAATAGCTTTCCACATTATCTATATTCCCCATAGAACGGATATTCTTTTCGAGTACATCCGTCACTTCCAGTTCCACCTGATGCGCGGATGCACCGGGATAGGTAGTAACCACCATGGCGAGCTTTACCGTTATTTCAGGGTCTTCCAGTTTACTCATCTCGTAGCTGGAATAAGCTCCGCCCACAATCAGTACAGCAATCAGGAAGTAGATTAACTTCTTGTTTTCAAATGCCCATTTACTAATATCTATCATAGCAGTCCTCCCACATTCGTTTCGGCAGCCGGAAGAAGAGGTTCCACCTGTTGCCCATCTTTCACATGATGCACTCCCGAGACAACAATCAAGTCACCCGGTTTCACTTCGTCCGAAACTATAAGGCATCTGCCGTCACTAAGCAAGCGAGTAACGGTCACATCGCAACGACGAATCGTTTTATCGGACGGATTATAAAGAAAGACACCCGTATTCCCGTTCTGACGGAGAATCGCTCCGCCGGGAACGGACAGGTTACGCATTTCCCCTTCGGCACATTCGATAGTGACCATTGTATTCATCCCAGGAGAAGGAACCGCCTGCTTGTCTCCGCTTTTCAATTGAAGGCGCATGGTATAGAGCTGGTTGGCATTCGCTTTGGGAGTGACGCTAATCAAATCCAGCACATATCTCTGCTGCGGATATACATCGAATGTGCAATAATAGCGGGTAAACTGCCGGCGACGGATATATTCCACTGCCGGAAGATTAATCTCCACTTCCGGCGTTCCCTCGCTGATTACGGAAACGACAGGCATTCCGGCAGCCACCGTCTCATGGGAGTCGAAAAGGCGTTTCTGTACATATCCGCTGAAAGGGGCATATAGGCGGGTATATTCCAACTGGTCCTTAGCATGGTTGTATTTGGCGGTAATCTGCCTCAGTCCGTACACGGCTTTGTCGTTTGCGTCGGGAGTGGTTACATTTTCCTTATAAAGAGCCATTACGCGCTCCGCTTCCGCCTTGACACGCTGGTATTCGGCTTCCGCCGCATCCAGTTGAATCTGATAATCTGTAGGATCAAGTTCGGCAAGCAGTTGTCCTTTGCGCACATAAGCACCGTCATTCACATACATACGCTGGATAGTTCCGCTCACCCGGAATGCCAGGCTTATGTCCTGAGCCGCTTTCACCCGTCCGGGAAACTGCAAAGCAGTCTGTTTGTCAGCAGAAAGTACGGTATCAATCTTCACTGCCGGCTTATTTTCTATATTCTGCACACGCTGATTGCATGACGCCAGCAAAACTGCAAGAAGTCCTGTCAATAAGAAGTTTAATCGTCTCATATTTTCATTTGTTATTTAGTTATTACAAAAGTATCCCAAGCAAACAAGTGGGGAAAGGTTGATATAGACGAAATATTGTTCTATTTGTAGGTTATCGGAGATAAAAAGCCGGAATAGTTTGTTATTTGTAGCTATTTGTTTGTTAATTTGCAGTGAAACCCATTTGAAACGAAAAGATACATGGAGCCACTGATGCCATTCAATTATGTTATAATAACTCCGGAAGATACATCTATGAGTGAAGGGTGTATGTCGGCATCTCTCCCAAGGAGTATCGCAACAAGCCCGTCAGACAGACACTTTCCTGAATTGCTTGAACTGCCACCAAAGCATTGTCCCGGCAATCAAGCTTGCTATAAGATCGGAAATCGGCATACTTATCCAGACTCCCAGTTGTCCGTAGAACTGTGGAAGAATCAGCAGACAAGGTATCAGGATAAGAACCTGGCGGGAGACAGACAAAAATATCGCCTTACTCGCCATGCCGATACTCTGGAAGAAGTTGGAAGTCACCATTTGGAAACCCACAATAGGAAAGAACATCACAACAATACGCAGCCCTTTGGCAGAAATGCGTACCAGTTCTTCGTGTGTCGTAAAAATCGAGACTGCTAGCCGGGGAATAAACATTCCCATCAGGAAGCCTGTAGTGGTAACAATGGTTGCTGCATAAATAGTTATTTTCAAGACTTTTGTCACACGCGGATATTGCTTGGCTCCATAGTTGTAACCGGCGATCGGCTGCATACCCTGGTTCAGTCCCATTACAATCATGACAAAGAGGAATACCAATCGGTTGACAATACCGAACGCTCCGATAGCCAAGTCACCACCGTGATGCTGCAAACCTTGATTGATAAGAATAACGATGAAACAGGCTGCCAGATTCATAAGGAAAGGCGCCATACCGATTGCTAAAGAATCGACTACGATTTTCTTCTTCAACCGGAAAATTCCTTTATGGAAGTGCAACAGTTCTTCTTTGTTAGAGAATAGCTTGAACTGCCATGCCAATGCGATGACCTGTGCGGTAATGGTAGCGATTGCCGCCCCTTGTATTCCCCAGCCGAAGCCATAGATAAAAACAGGGTCGAGTATCGTATTAATCACCACCGTGGCAATCGTGGCAACCATCGCTTTCTGCGGATGCCCCGCCGAACGGAGTACGGCATTCAGACCTAAATAAAGGTGGGTGACGACGTTACCCAATAAGATAACGACCATATAATCACGGGCATAGCCTACCGTGGCGTCACTACCACCGAAGAAATAAAGAATAGGGTCGAGAAATATCAGTGTGACAACCGTAAAGGCAAGTCCGATGATAATATTCAGTACCAGCACATTGCCGAGTACCCGTTGTGCGGTGTCGTAATCTTTTTGTCCCAGTTTCACCGAGACCAATGTAGCCGCTCCCACACCGACCAGCGAGCCGAAAGCGGCAGCGAGATTCATTAGCGGAAAGGTCAGCGCCAATCCGGAGATAGCCATTGCCCCTACCCCGTGACCGATGAAAATACTGTCCACCATATTATATAGAGAAGATGCCGTCATGGCGATAATTGCCGGAATGGCATACTGCATTAAAAGCTTCCCGATCTTTTCCGTTCCCAACGCAGTGGGTGTCTTTTGTCCTGTCATACCTATTAGTTTGAGGGCGCAAAGATACAAAAAAGAGACAGATTACGGGATATATGAGAAAAGTTTCGTATTTTTGCCCACAAAATTGAGTTAATACGTAACGAAATGAATATATTAGAACTAAGTGAACAGGAAATTATTCGACGTAACAGTCTGAATGAGCTTCGTGCAATGGGTATTGATCCATACCCTGCAGCAGAGTATGTAACCAATGCTTTCTCTACAGATATTAAAGCTGAATTCAAGGACGAGGACGAGCCGCGCCAGGTTTCTGTAGCCGGACGTATCATGAGCCGCCGCGTAATGGGTAAAGCTTCTTTTATCGAATTACAGGACTCTAAAGGTCGCATCCAGGTGTACATCACCCGCGACGACATCTGTCCGGGAGAAGACAAGGAACTGTACAACGCTGTATTCAAACGCCTGCTCGACTTAGGTGACTTTATCGGTATCGAGGGCTTTGTATTCCGCACCCAAATGGGCGAAATCAGTATTCACGCAAAGAAGCTGACCGTACTTGCAAAATCCATCAAACCGCTTCCTATCGTAAAATACAAGGACGGCGTAGCTTACGACTCTTTTGAAGATCCCGAACTCCGTTATCGCCAACGTTATGTAGACCTGGTGGTAAACGACGGTGTGAAAGAGACATTCCTGAAGCGTGCCACCGTAGTGAAAACACTGCGTAACGCTCTCGATGAAGCCGGATACACTGAAGTGGAAACGCCTATCTTGCAATCTATTGCCGGTGGAGCAAGCGCCCGCCCGTTCATCACGCACCATAACTCACTGGATATAGACCTTTACCTGCGCATCGCAACGGAACTTTATCTGAAGCGACTGATTGTAGGTGGTTTTGAAGGTGTATATGAAATCGGCAAGAACTTCCGTAACGAGGGTATGGACAAGACCCACAATCCGGAATTTACCTGTATGGAACTCTATGTTCAGTACAAGGATTACAACTGGATGATGAACTTCACCGAGAAATTGCTGGAACGTATCTGTATCGCTGTAAACGGCTGTACGGAAAGCGTTGTCGACGGAAAGACTATCAGCTTCAAAGCTCCTTACCGCCGTCTGCCTATCCTCGACGCTATCAAGGAAAAGACCGGTTACGACCTGAACGGCAAGAGCGAAGAAGAAATCCGCCAAGTCTGCAAGGAACTGAAAATGGAGGAAATCGACGACACAATGGGTAAGGGCAAGTTGATTGACGAAATTTTCGGCGAATTCTGCGAAGGTACTTATATCCAGCCGACTTTCATCACCGATTATCCGGTTGAAATGTCTCCGCTGACCAAGATGCACCGTTCCAAACCGGGACTGACCGAACGTTTCGAATTAATGGTAAACGGCAAGGAACTTGCCAACGCCTACTCGGAATTGAACGACCCGATCGACCAGGAAGAACGCTTCAAAGAACAGATGCGTCTGGCTGACAAGGGTGACGATGAAGCAATGATTATCGACCAGGACTTCCTGCGTTCTTTGCAATATGGTATGCCTCCTACATCGGGTATCGGCATCGGTATCGACCGTCTGGTTATGTTAATGACCGGTCAGACTACCATTCAGGAAGTGTTATTCTTCCCGCAAATGCGCCCGGAAAAGGTGGTGAAGAAAGACGCAGCCGCCAAATATATGGAACTGGGTATCGCAGAAGACTGGGTGCCTGTTATTCAGAAAGCCGGCTACAACACCGTAGAAGACATGAAAGATGTCAATGCGCAGAAGCTACACCAGGACATCTGCGGCATCAATAAGAAATACAAATTAGAACTGGCCAACCCGTCGGTAAACGACGTAACTGATTGGATACAGAAAATTAAATAAGTTCTTCATCCAAATCCATACAAATGAAATTACCCGGTAAGATAGCGATAATGGGCGGTGGAAGTTGGGCCACAGCTATTGCGAAGATGTGTCTGGCTCAAGAAGACTCTATCAATTGGTATATGCGACGCGATGACCGCATCGCTGATTTCAAGAGATTGGGGCACAATCCGGCTTATCTGACAGGAGTGAAATTCGATACCAAGCGTATCTCTTTCAGTTCCAACATCAACGATGTTGTGAAAGAATCGGATACGCTGATTTTCGTCACTCCTTCCCCTTATCTGAAAGCTCACCTGAAAAAGCTGAAAACCAAGATAAAGGATAAGTTCATCATCACCGCTATCAAAGGAATCGTACCCGACGACAACGTTATCGTATCAGAATACTTTACCAAGGAATACGGTGTTCCTCCCGAAAATATCGCTGTACTGGCAGGTCCCTGCCACGCAGAAGAAGTAGCTTTGGAACGCCTTTCTTATCTGACCATCGCCTGCCCGGACAAAGACAAAGCACGTATCTTCGCGCGCCGACTGGGAAGCAGCTTTATCAAAACATCTGTTAGTGACGACGTATCAGGTATCGAGTACAGTTCGGTACTCAAAAACGTATATGCTATCGCCGCCGGTATTTGCAGCGGACTGAAATACGGCGACAACTTTCAGGCCGTACTGATTTCCAACGCTATCCAGGAGATGAACCGTTTCCTGAATACGGTACATCCGTTGAACAGAAACGTAGATGAATCTGTTTATCTGGGTGACTTGCTGGTGACCGGCTATTCGAATTTCAGCCGTAACCGGACATTCGGCACAATGATCGGTAAGGGATATTCCGTAAAGAGCGCACAGATTGAAATGGAAATGATCGCTGAAGGTTACTACGGTACGAAGTGTATCAAGGAAATCAACAAGCATCATCATGTCAATATGCCAATACTGGACGCTGTGTACAACATTCTATACGAACGTATCTCGCCTATGATCGAGATTAAATTACTAACTGATTCTTTTAGATAACCTTTAAACAAGAAAGATATGATTAGCTTGAACATTGAAAAGACTTTTGGATTTATCTCCAAAGAAAAGGTTTCTGCCTACGAAGCAGAGGTAAAAGCCGCACAGGAAATGCTGGAAAAAGGAACTGGAAAAGGGAACGACTTTTTAGGCTGGCTGCACTTGCCTTCTTCTATCAGCAAAGAACACTTGGCTGACTTGAACGCTACCGCAAAGGTCTTGAGAGACAACTGTGAAGTAGTGATCATTGCAGGTATCGGCGGTAGCTATCTGGGCGCACGTGCCGTAATCGAGGCGTTATCTAATAGCTTCACTTGGTTGCAGGAAAAAAAGACAGCTCCGATCATGATTTATGCCGGACACAATATCAGCGAAGATTATCTATTCGAACTGACTGAGTATCTGAAAGACAAGAAATTCGGTGTTATCAATATCTCCAAATCGGGAACTACTACCGAAACTGCGCTTGCCTTCCGCCTGTTGAAGAAACAATGCGAAGACCAACGCGGCAAAGAAACTGCAAAACAGGTAATCGTAGCTGTAACAGACGCCAAGAAAGGTGCAGCACGTGTTACTGCCGACAAGGAAGGTTACAAAACATTCATCATCCCCGATAATGTAGGCGGACGTTTCTCTGTACTGACTCCGGTCGGTTTGCTGCCGATTGCTGTTGCCGGGTTCGACATTGAGCAACTGGTTGCCGGCGCTGCCGACATGGAAAAAGCATGTGGCGCAGACGTTCCGTTTGCAGAAAACCCTGCTGCTATCTATGCTGCTACCCGTAATGAACTGTACAGAAACGGAAAGAAGATCGAAATCCTCGTCAACTTCTGTCCGAAACTGCATTATGTAAGCGAATGGTGGAAACAGCTTTACGGAGAATCAGAAGGTAAGGACAACAAAGGTATTTTCCCCGCATCAGTAGACTTCTCTACCGACCTTCACTCTATGGGACAATGGATTCAGGAAGGTGAACGTTCTATCTTCGAAACTGTCATCTCACTGGATAAGGTAGACCATAAACTGGAAGTTCCTTCTGACGAAGCCAACCTGGATGGTCTGAATTTCCTAGCCGGCAAACGTGTGGATGAAGTGAACAAAATGGCGGAACTGGGAACTCAATTGGCTCACGTAGACGGTGGCGTACCTAATATGCGTATTGTTCTTCCTTCATTGAGCGAATACAATATCGGTAGCCTGCTTTATTTCTTCGAAAAGGCTTGCGGTATCAGCGGTTATCTGCTGGGCGTGAATCCTTTCAACCAGCCGGGTGTAGAAGCATACAAGAAGAACATGTTTGCGTTGCTGAACAAACCGGGTTACGAGGAAGAATCCAAAGCGATCCAATCAAGATTGTAATAGAATCTATACATAAAAAAGAAGCGGTCTTATTAAGACCGCTTCTTTTTTATGTTGTCTATCGACATTCCGTTCTTAATCTTCCTCCTCTACCTCTTTGGTTTTCAAGCCGATTTCCTCTTGTGCGCCTTCACATTCAGCCTTGGAGGAAAGATAGAAAGCCAGCTTCACATCACCGTTCTTATCTACATGTTCAATAGTAGCTTTCACCATGACCCTGGTTTGCGTCACACCGTCCTTAAAACGTAACTGACCTTTTTCCTCATCCGTCAGGTTTCCTTCGGTAGAGACTTCGGCTTTTTCATAACGAAGTTCGGCTTTCACCGCTTCGTCATTCTGAAGTTTAAAGGTTTTAAGTTCAGCTCCATTCCCATCCAAGAGCAAAAAAGCATTCACCTTATCCCCTACCTTTAAAGCCGGCAGATTATCTTTCTGATTAGTATAGTCTTCCCCTTTAGAATCCTCACTGTCCGGACCAGTATTTACATACAGTCTTTCTATCGTGATAACAGGACTCTCCCCACTATCGGAACAAGCACCTAAAAACAAAGGTAGCAACAATAATACTCTCTTTTTCATGCTATCATTGAGTTTATAATGCTACAAAAATACACATAATCTTCTAAATGACAAATAATTGGATACTTTATTGCTCAAAGAGCCCGCTTGCAACTATCCGTCCGTTTTGTCTTATCTCTCATTTTTTATAGTTATCTTTGCCTCGTATATGTTTCGAAATAAGAAGATTAAACTCTAAACAGATAATGGTTCACTATTTATAAAGTATGAAGAAAAAACTGAAAGCCGTCCTGTTCGATATGGACGGCGTGCTTTTTAATTCCATGCCCTATCATTCCGAAGCCTGGCATAAGGTGATGAAATCACACGGGCTTACTCTTAGCCGTGAAGAAGCCTATATGCACGAAGGACGGACAGGGGCTGCCACTATTAATATCGTATTTCAGCGTGAACTGGGAAGGGAGGCCACGCAGGAAGAAATAGAAAGTATATATCAGGAGAAAAGTGTCTTATTCAACTCGTATGCAGAAGCTGAACGTATGCCCGGCGCATGGGAACTGTTGCAAAAAGTAAAAGGTGAAGGACTCACTCCAATGGTGGTAACAGGTTCCGGACAACTTTCATTACTCGAACGGTTGGAGCATAACTTTCCGGGAATGTTTCACAAAGAACTAATGGTTACGGCATTCGATGTCAAATACGGAAAGCCAAACCCGGAACCGTATCTTATGGCCCTGAAAAAAGGTGGTCTGAAAGCCGACGAAGCGGTGGTAGTGGAGAACGCACCTCTCGGGGTGGAAGCCGGACACAAAGCCGGCATTTTCACAATCGCTGTGAACACGGGACCTCTGGACGGACAGGTATTGCTGGACTCCGGAGCCGATTTATTACTACCGTCCATGCAAGCGCTCTGTGAGGCTTGGGATGGACTTGATCTATAGAAATTCTAACCAACAAACGACGATTCTATCATGCAAAAGTTATTATCTTTACCCCCAAACCTGATCCACTGTTTTCACGAACTGGAAGAAGTTAATCATAACGAATGGTTTTGTACATCCGATCCCATAGGCAGCAAGCTTGGCTCCGGAGGCGGAACAACCTGGCTCTTGCAAGCCTGCCACCAGGCATTTGCCCCACAAGAGTCTTTCAATGATTGGATAGGACGCGAAAAAAGGATATTACTTCATGCAGGAGGACAAAGCCGCCGCTTACCCAGTTACGGACCTTCCGGTAAGATACTGACCCCTATCCCGATCTTCAGTTGGGAAAGAGGACAAAGACTGGGACAGAACCTGCTGTCTTTGCAACTCCCGTTATACGAAAGAATCATGCAGCAAGCGCCGGCCGGCATGAATACATTGATAGCCAGTGGAGATGTATATATCCGTTCGGAAAAACCTTTGCAGGACATCCCCAATGTGGACGTCGTATGCTACGGCTTATGGGTAAATCCTTCTTTGGCCACTCATCACGGAGTTTTTGTCTCCGACCGGGAAAGCCCTGAAGTACTCGACTTCATGTTACAGAAGCCCTCTCTGGAAGAATTGGAAGGTTTATCCAAGACACACCTTTTCCTAATGGACATCGGCATCTGGATTTTAAGTGACCGTGCCGTAGAGGTCTTAATGAAGCGCTCGTTCAAGGAAGGAACGAATGACATCAATTACTATGACTTATATTCCGACTATGGGCTGGCTTTGGGAGAACATCCCAAGACGGAAGATGAAGAAGTCAACCAACTATCCGTAGCCATATTACCGTTACCCGGCGGCGAATTTTACCATTTCGGTACAAGTCATGAACTGATTTCTTCTACGCTAGCCATACAGGACAAGGTACGTGACCAAAGAAAGATCATGCACCGGAAAGTAAAACCGAATCCGGCAATCTTTATCCAGAACTCCAGTACACAAGTCTCCCTCTGTGCAGATAACGCTAACCTATGGATTGAAAACAGCCATGTAGGGGAAGGCTGGCATCTCGGATCACGCCAGATAATCACAGGTGTTCCCGAAAACCAATGGAATATAAATCTGCCGGACGGTATCTGTATTGACGTGGTTCCTTTTGGCGACAACGCATTCGTTGCACGTCCTTACGGATTGGATGATGTATTCAAAGGAGCATTGAAAAATGAAACGACCACATATCTCAATATCCCTTTTTCACAGTGGATGCAGGAAAGAGCCCTTACTTGGGAAGACATAAATGGACGCACGGACGATTTACAGTCTGCTTCCATTTTCCCGGTAACAGCTTCCGTAGAAGATTTGGGTATATTGATACGTTGGATGATCTCCGAACCCCAACTGGAAGAAGGAAAACAACTTTGGCTAAAAGCAGAAAAAGTCTCTGCCGACGAAATATCCGCACGCGCGAATCTGAAACGACTGTATGAGCAGCGTAGCGCTTATCGCCGGAGCAACTGGAAAGGGCTGGCCGACAATTACGAAAAGAGCGTATTCTATCAACTCGATTTGCAGGATGCTGCCAAAGAATTTGTCCGCTTTGATTTAGCCACGCCTGACATATTAAAAGAAGACGCCGCGCCAATGGTCAGAATCCACAACCGGATGCTACGGGGACGTATCATGAAGCTACACGGCGACAGCAACTATAAAGAAGAAGAACAATCGGCATTCCAACTTCTTCGCGACGGATTATTGGGAGCTATGCCCAGCCGGAAGAACCAGCCCCGTCTCGATGTATATTCGGACCAAATTGTATGGGGACGTAGCCCCGTCCGCATCGACCTGGCAGGAGGGTGGACAGATACCCCTCCCTACTCTCTCTATTCGGGAGGAAGTGTTGTCAACCTGGCTATCGAATTGAACGGACAGCCACCCTTGCAAGTATATGTGAAACCATGCAAAGAGTATCACATCGTACTTCGCTCCATTGATATGGGTGCTGTGGAAATCATAGAAAACTATGAGGAACTGCAAGACTACAAGAAAGTCGGTTCTCCTTTCTCTATTCCCAAAGCGGCCCTTACTTTAGCCGGATTTGCACCGGAATTTTCCGCCGAGAACTACGCTTCGCTGGAAGAACATCTGAAAGCCTTCGGCGCAGGACTCGAAATTACCTTATTAGCGGCAATTCCTGCGGGTTCGGGGTTAGGAACCAGTTCCATTCTGGCTTCCACCGTTCTCGGAGCTATCAATGATTTCTGCGGACTGGCATGGGATAGAAACGATATTTGCAGTTATACATTGGCATTAGAGCAGTTGCTGACCACCGGCGGTGGTTGGCAGGATCAATATGGCGGTGTTTTCCCCGGTGTCAAGTTGCTTCAGTCCGAAGCCGGTTTCGAACAGAATCCTTTAGTACGCTGGCTGCCCGACCAACTATTCACCCATCCCGACTATCGCGACTGCCATTTGCTTTACTACACAGGCATCACCCGTACAGCGAAAGGAATATTAGCCGAAATCGTCAGCTCCATGTTCCTCAATTCCGGTCCGCACCTCAGCTTATTAGCCGAGATGAAAGTACACGCAACGGACATGAGCGAGGCTATTCTACGTGGTAATTTCGAGAACTTCGCCAGTCTGATTAATAAAACCTGGGCACAAAACCAGGCGCTGGACAGCGGCACAAACCCTCCGGCAGTAGCAGCCATTATCGAGACAATCAAAGACTATACATTAGGATATAAATTGCCCGGTGCAGGAGGCGGCGGTTATTTGTATATGGTAGCTAAAGACCCGCAAGCCGCAGGACAGATACGACGGATACTGACAGAGCATGCTCCTAATCCACGAGCACGTTTTGTTGATATGACTCTTTCCGACAAAGGGCTGCAAGTTTCACGAAGCTAATAAAAGAATAGAGGTTGTGTCAGTATTTTTGACACAACCTCTATTCTTTTAAATGTAATTATTTTATAAGAAATATATCAACGATCTTCACAGACAGTTGATATATGGGGTAAAAAAAGCATATCGGAAATCAAACCGATATGAAAGTGCCGGTTAAGATATACCGCTGTATTCTTCTTAACCAACGAAAAATGTAGGGTTCTTCATCTTGTAGTATGAAGTTAGGGACCTACATATAGCAATTCAATATAAAATGTAACATATAATACTAATATTCAGATCAATATGCTATTTAAAGACTATTTAAGAAGATAGCTTCTCATATAACATAACTGCTTTTATCAACTGTAGATTCTCCCTGCAAAACCAAGGAAAGTCAACACAACGGAAATCAACACGATATTCATTAAGCAGATCGTAAAAGCGAATATCCTGTATCAACTCACGAACTGAAATGAACAGAAGCAAATACTTCTTCCTTTTACAATAAAACAATGCTTTCTGCAGTTCTGCATAGGCAATATTTTCTCCTGTTTTACATTCTGAGGTTTCTTCATCACAAAAAGACAATTGAATCTTTAACGAATTATTCCGTTCCAAATATTCAGTCAATCGTTCTTGTACTACAGGAGAGGAAGTATTACCATATAAAACAACATCTTTATATTCCATATCCGATATTTCCCCAGAAGGAGTGCTTTTCAAGTCAGAACACAACATATTATATTCTTTAAAGAGGCTTTGTTTCGTAGGTCTTCGTAATTTTTCAACAGAATAGAAAGCATACCTGAATACAAAATGTGTCCCCCGCTTCTCTATTGTTTCCTGTTCTGAGAAAAAAGCATGTAAACGCCTTTTATTGGTTTGAAGAGATTGCTTGGGAATATCTTCAAGCGTATCTGTGATATATTCGACTACCGTCTTTTTCATATATCACAGATTTATCTGTCACTTTTCTCCATATCCATAGCCGTAGCCATAACGTTTACCATAACCGTAGTACTTACCGTACTTGCCGTAGCCGTAGTAATAACCGTATTTTCTCTTTTTCAAGTCCACACCGTTGATTACGGTACAAAGCTTAGACAACTTCTTCTCAATAGCCAACTCATTGATCAATGTATATTCGGCTTTATGAGTATAGTCGGCACGACATACGTATACTGACAAATCAGCCACACGACCTACCAATAAAGTATCGGTTACCATACCGATAGGGGCAGTATCCATTATCACATAGTCGAAGTTCTGCTTCAAGATTTCTATGGCTTTATCCAGACCGTTACGAGCTAACAACTCCGTTGGATTAGGAGGCACAGCACCACCCGGAAGAATAAACAGATTCTTATTGATATCAGAAGGTTGCACAAGTTCCATTAGATCCGTTTCAGGATTGGAAAGATACTGAGTAATGCCTTTCTCTTTATTGGAGAGATGGAATACTTTATTCAGTCCCGGCTTGCGAATATCGAGTCCGACAATCACGACCTTCTTTCCCAAAAGAGAAAGACTGATAGCCAGGTTTGCCGAAACAAACGATTTTCCTTCTCCACTGACTGTTGAGGTTACAAGGATAACCTTCTGATCATTATCGAGCATAAACTGAAGATTGGTACGAATATTACGGAAGGTTTCACTCATCAGATTATTCTTGTTCTCGAAGACAGCAATAGAACCATTCTTATCATTCTTTTCGTCAGTCAATGGAATATCACCTATAATAGGAACACTCGTCAGTTTTTCTACGTCGGCACGACCTTCTATCTTGAATTTCGTCAGTTCAATCAAGTAAATGATGCCAACAGGAATCCCAACACCCAACACCAATGCAATTAAATAAATCATAGAGCGTTTGGGAGATACCGGAGTATCATCAGCTATCGCTTCATCAATAATCTTCGCATTATTTGCAGTAGCAGCTAACGCAATTGCATTCTCTTCACGTTTCTGCAACAACATCAGATACAACCCTGCTTTAATTTCCTGCTGGCGGGCAATGCTTACATAAGCACGTTCCTGCCCCGGAGCGTTACTGATACGACGAGAGTAGCGGCTTGCCTCACGGTCCAGATTTGACTTGGTTATCATCAACCCCTGCAAAGTTCCTTCAAGAGTAGCCTGTACATTAGCTTTCATAGCACGAATACTCGTATCCAGATTCACAATAGCCGGGTTATTCTCTGTTGATGTACGTAGCAGACGTTTACGTTCCACCAACATTTCATTATAACGTTCAATCGCACCAATCAAGGCAGCATCCTGTAAACCAACATTACTTGGTAATACTTCATATTCATTACCTTTCAAGTATTTACGCAAGTCATTCACCAGACTGATTTGAGTACGGTTCTCCACACTCTTCTTTTCATATTCAGCATTACCGGCTAAGGCTATCTGAGCTTCACTCGTCAAGTCCGTGATACCTGCGTCACGCTTAAAGGTTTCCAAATCCGCTTCTGTACTTCCCAGTTCTTTTGAAATAATACTAATACGTTCATCAATAAACTCAGCAGTCTTCTGGGCGATTTCGTTTTTATCATTATTCGTATTACGATTATACATCTCCAGTAATTGGTTGATAAAATCCTGTCCACACTGCAAACTGGAATTTTTTAATGATATCACAGCCACAGAAGTAGTCTTGGAGGTTGGCGCAATAGACAAGCTGCTGCAATACCCCTTTGCCACTCTCATCGGTTTGTTGATAGTCGCAGTTATATGACGTACGTTCTTCTCTAACCGAGGTACTTTCGTGCCATCCTGCAAAGTTACCGAGTCAACATCTTGAAAGAAAGCCAATGTACCTTCATCAGTCGGGAAGATAGCAGGTAGTTTCTCAAAATGCTTCTGATATCCTTTCTCACCAACAGTCACATTCACATCTATACTTCCTTTAGGCTGCAGTATCATTTCCACTACCATCGGAGAACTTAGTTTCTCAGCCTCCTGAGGTGTCAAACTTACTTGTACCGGAGATGTCTTGTATAAACTTTTAGCCGGAAACTCATCCTCGTCTTTATAAGTTATATACAAGTTTAATTGATTAACAACTTCTTTTACAAGCGTTTTTGAGCGTAGGACTTCCAACTCGTTATCAATATTCTTAGAAGAAGTCATCAGACCACTTAATCCCATATCCTCCAATTCCGAAGAAACTCCCGAACCTCCGCCCTTCTTCTCATCTTTTATTAGAACGGTGGCTGAAATATTATAAATGGGAGTAGCCCAATGCAGATAAAACCATGCACCAACAAGGCAGAGCAACACTGTCCCTACAAACCAAGGCCAATGAATAACATATTTAAAAAGCAATGTCCGGAAATCTACTTGTTCTTCAGCCATTTGGCGTTCCTTCCCGTTTTGATTTTCTTCTTTCATAACTCTTTCTTTTTATTTCAAGATGTTAAACAACAAGCTGGCAATAGAAACAAGGATAGAAGTAGCAGAGAACCATAAGCTTGTACTATTTCCCACGTCTGAATTTCGTGCTTTCGCCTTATTCGGAGTAACGTATATGATATCATTCTGCTGCAGATAATAATAAGGGGAAAGGATTGTCTCAGCTTTATTCAGATCCAATGGAATTATTTCCTGCTTGCCATTAGCATTCTCCCGTATTAGTTTTACATCATCACGCAGACCATAGACAGTCATATCACCTGCCATAGCCAAAGCTTCCAGAATGTTCACTTTTTCATTGGAAATCGTGAATGTACCGGGACGGGCAACTTCTCCGATCACAGAAATCTTATAATTTACCATACGTACTGTTACAATAGGAGTTTCAGTAATATAAGGTTTCAGTTTTTCAACGATCATTTGTTCGGTTGCTTTCTTGGTTAGGCCACCAACATGAAGTTCACCCAATACGGGGAAATTGATATTACCGTCGTTATCAACTAGGTACTGTTGAAGGACAGGCTGGCTAGTTGTATAGTTCAAAGCGGCATTGTTCTGTGTGGCCACTGTTAAGTTGAAAGGTGCCGCCAATTCAGGACTGGTACATGACACTACAATAGTCAATAAGTCTTTTGGCATAATTTTTGCATCATACAACTGTTCGTTCTGAGTACTATACAGTACGACTTCCGCATCCTGCAGGTAAGGTACTTTTTTGTAGGACTGACAAGCTGTCAACAAAAATGCTGCCAATACGTAATATCCTAGTTGTTTCATTCTCTTCATATATTTCTTTCTATTGTTTTTTATTCTATCTTCATTAAAACTCAATCATTTTTATCAATCATCTCTCCTATATGCCCCATCTTTTGCTTCAAATATAACAGAAGGTTCTATAACATTTATTGTATGCCATGCCCCTGCAGGTATTTGGATACCAAATTTACCTTCTGCAGGAGATAGTATTTGACGTGAAACTTCTCTAAAACTTTTTTGTCTTATCATATCATCACAACAGGAAGTTACCTCATGAACGTATCCATTCACTTCTTCATAGATGATTTCTTCTAATTTACCAACAAGACATATTACAGTTTCTGCCGTCTTTTCATGTCGATGAATAGGCACCTCTGTTCCTGGCTGCAAAGCGTTGAGCATACGTTGGCTGGTATCGGCAGATGAAGTACGCAAGTCGAAGTTTTGACGTAAACGTGGATTCTCCATAGCCTGTTCTAATAATTTTCCCAAAAATTCTTTATCAAAATCCATAACTATTATTTTTTCAATGATGCGAGATATTCCTCATGTAAATGGTAGCATTTTTTCATAAACAAGATGTAAGTAATAGCCAATACAACCAATATAGTAACCATATACAGCCAATGAGCAAGCACTGTATTGGGACAGAGATAGATAAATCCAAGAGAAATCAATAACTGCATAATCATATACAGAGATGTCACCTTTACATGTCCAATCTTTAATTCATTAGCCATAATCTGATAAGCATGCTTACGATGGGCCTCACCCAAGTTCTCGTGCAACATAATACGATGTACGATAGTCATACAGCCATCCACACCATATACTAACAAGAATACCAGCCAAGTAATATCCGTTGTCCTGATCATCACATTACCTAACAGAAACAGTATGATAAAAGCGATGCTGATAGAGCCGACATCCCCTGCAAAACATTTCGCTTTACCCTTCGGACGAAAATTGAAAATACAAAACACCAATGAAGCTAGAATCGTTGATATGATCAAACTCTGTTCTACAAAAATATCATTCATATTCACTAGAGCCAACGAAACCAATACAACCAAAGAGTATCCTGCTGTGATACCATTGATTCCATCCATGAAGTTTATTACATTCGTGGCACCTACATATACTATTAGCGCCAACAGTATTATCCACCACATTGACCAATGCAATATGCCGAGTTGATAGAATACCATTACGGCGGCTGCAAACTGAGTTATTAATCTTACAGAGTCCGGCAATGAATGGATATCATCAACAAAGCTAATACCTGCTACAAGTGTCAGACCTGCCAAAAACCAGGGATATTGAAATCCAAAGAAGGCAGTCCAAATCCATATACCAATTAAGAAAATTATACCTCCGCCACGCAATACAATCGTAGAGTGTGATGAGCGTTCGTTGGGCTTGTCGATAATGTTGCATTTATCCGCAATACGGAAATAGAGAAGTTCTGCAATGAGAAGCAGAATAAAAATAAAAATGTATGTGTTCATTTCTAATTATTACTATTATAATCCCATTATCTTGTCTAGTTTTTTCAGACATTCTTCTTTTGTGAAAAATTTATCGTAATACTCCCGGCCTTTTCGTCCTTTCTCTTGAAGTTCTGACCTACTCATCTTCGACAACGTAATTACAAGTTTTGCTAATTCTTCAGAATCACCTGCAGAAACACTCCAACCACAATCTGCGTTCTTTATAACTTCACCACCTTCTCCATTTAGTACAGCAACAATCGGTCGTTCAGCTGCCATATATGAAGCTATCTTAGCAGGAGAATACAGATTAAATAATGGTGAATCGGTCAAAGACACAAGCATAACATTCGCCCTTTCAAAAAACATCGGCATAGTTTCAGATGGGAAACGTCCAAGAGTAAGCACTGTATCGTTAAGCTCGTATTCTCTCACAAATGAACGAACCCATTCTAATTTACGTCCATCACCAACAATCACCCATTTGATATTTCCATACTCTTTAGTTTTCAATGCAGCTTTCATATTACACTCCATACCATGAGCCTCACCTACAGCACCTGCAAACATGATAATAAAATCATGTTCGCTTGAAAGCTCCTGTAATTCTTTTGGAAGAGAAAAAGCTGAATCTAGTATATTGACTGTTCCGTCACTCCACTGTGGAAAGTAAATTATCTTATCTCGATAATCACCATATTGCAAGATGCTTTGATCGAAATTTCGTGAAGAAGTAAGTATTTTATCTGAGTTTTTGTATTCACTCTTCACAAACCAATTAAAAAATCCAAGAATAACTTTATTGTTAATACCACCTGCAGCAACCAAACTTTCGGGCCATAAATCAAGAACCCAAGTATAAAGTGGCACATGTCGCATTTTCTTGTACAGTACCGCTGGACTTGACATTGTCACTGGCGATAGCTGCTGACAGAACACTATGTCATACTTAAAAAACAGTGCATGAAAAAACATCCATATCCATCCAACTATCAAATAACTGAAATAGTTAAGCATCAACATGATTTTATTGTCTTCACCACGAGGTATAATTGGCAGGTGTGTCACCCGTACTCCGTTGATTACTTCATGTCGTTTATTTAACATCCCATAACCTGGGAAAAAAGTTCCTTTGGGATAATTTGGTATGCCAGTCACCACATGTACGTCATGCCCTTCTTCCACTAAATGAAAGGCGATATCATTGCCACGGAACGTCTCAGGATAAAAATACTGACACACAAAAAGTATCTTCTTTTTCTTCATTATAACTTTAAATCAAATAATAAGACATACTTAATGCCTTGTTTTTTATCTTCTCAACCATATTAAAAAACATCAAATACTGCATTTTGCGCATCTTCAGGAGCCAATGTTTTTTTATTTCTTGCGAAAGAATGGGCATACATTCCTCTTATATTTTTCAAGATTACCAAAGAAACAAGTTCCTGCGCATTTTGAGGGACATCAATACCTATTGGAGTTAAAAGTTTGCGCATATATTTTACATCAATACCATGGTTATCTTGTATCGCATATTTACTTAACTCACTTTTACGCTCACGCAGTCTCGTAGACAAATAATCATTCAGCTTCGTATTATCCCATTTTTTCTCATCATTAAAGGACAATGGATGCTCATCAAAATGCAAAAAGCAAAATGTCGCAAAAGAAAATTTACGAAGTTTTGAATTAAATTCTCTTTCTATCTTATCAACAGAATACAATGTAACATCTTCTAAAAATTCTTCAAATGCAGCATGGCATAAAATACAGAAAGAATGTACGTCCAAATTATAATCCACGGGGTTCTCTAAAGGATTTGTATGAGGTGCTATATATTTGATTGCAAGTTCAAGTATATGATCCTCCAATTCTTTAAATTTATTTTCTAATTCTTTTTGTGACATATTCAAATGGCGTTATTTTACCTTGAATTCCATAGGCTTCTGACACAATATCTTGAATTCTTGAATATCGAATTTTATAGTTTTCCATATTCTTCGTTGAGCCATCAATAGTAGCTTGAAAATCAAAATCTTCTTCAAAGAGTTTTATATATAGATCTTTGAATTTTGAATTATTATCAATCGTCAGCTTCCCATGTTCTATTTTATCAAAAAAGAAAACTAAAACTTCAAGTAGTACTCTATTAAATTTCGTATTTAATTCCCCATTCTTGTATTTACGCCCCACTTTATTATTATTTCCAAAAACATCAACCAACTTCTTTACTGCTTCAAATACACGATTTTTAAGTGTTTCAATATATTCTTGGTCACTATTCCAACGCTCATTGAATACTTTAGTTTTGTTATCTAGAAATTGGAGCAAATTTCCTTTGTAATCAGAGGCATATTCTAAAAAAGACATACAGCGAAGCAGAACCTCAACATCACGCAACCTCTTATCCGGCTCTTTTATATTCATTACATTACGCAGAATATTATCTTCATCAGTTACTTGAAGCAAAAATTCTGAGAATTTACCTTTATTTAGTGCTTGCCTCAGTTCTTGAGAACTTAATTTAGTTGACCCAGCATTAAGTCTGTAAAAAATATCATATAGAGAATTTTCACTATGATAATTTGATATAACAGTGCATCTGAGAGCTGAATTCTCAAAAATCCTTAACAATTCGGTATCAGAAGATAAGTCATCATAGGAAAGAGCGTTATATTTACTTTTTAGATCCGCCGTCTTTGGATTTCTTCTATCCCAATATTTGTACTTCTCATTATCCTTATATCCTGCAATAGTCAACAATCGTTGTTTGCCATCTATAACAATAAACGAATTCCTCTTTCCTTTACTTTCAGCAAGCACAATTTCAGGAATGGGATAACCTATTAATATAGATTCTATTAGCCTGCTTCTCTTTGTGTCATTCCAAGCATTACGTCGCTGAAAACCAGGATTAAGGTCAATATTTCCCTATTCTATTTGATTTAAAATTGTTGCTACTGTCCAATCTCGTGAATAAACTATTAGATCAGCATTGTCTTCAACAGAATTAATATCATCAGCATCTTGATATCCATCTTCAAATTCATCTTCACTCATACTTATATTTTTTAGAATTTCATATTTATTATCATTCAGTTTGCTCTGCTATATGATAGTTCAATTTTGATGTATCGTATAAGAGAAAGTCTTCTTAGTTTTTTCTATTAAATAAATCTAAAAATATTACAAAATATTCTACAACAAACTTAGTTATAGATACAAAATAATTAGAGAAATTCTCCATGAAGTAGAGTCTCAGTTTGGTACTTGAAATAAAATCTTTCGAGATCGTCACTACTATACATAAATTTTAGTTTGCAACAAAAGTCTTGATTTTAAAAGAGAGTTCTAATTTGAGTGCTTACTTCTGAGGAATGGCTTCCGCTTTATAACGGATAAATAAGGTTTCAAAATTAAAGCAACTTGTTGACTAAATAAAAAAGTCTTTTATTTATAAAATACGAATATGATAATAGTTTAACTATGAAAGACGGATATGACTTAAGAGTTTCACAATGCTTATCAGCCTCAAAGGTGGCAAGAATCGATTTATATTCCTTGTATGTAACAATCTTGGCTGACGAGTGTAAAATACCTCTTACCCAAAATGATAATAAATACAATTTAACAAATGGAGTGGTATTGTCCGACCTTAGATAAATCTCTTGCAAATTTTGAAAAAAAGGATATGCCTTCACTATTTTCGACACATTCGATGCAGTCATTATTGACCCTGGACGATGAAGATAGTTATAAAGCGGCTTCTTGATATGCACGACTTCATCTACATTCAGAAGGGCTTTCCAGATAAACAGCTGGTCCTCACCATATGGATTATTTTCAAAAGTCAATTTGTGGTCTTTATACCACTCAATGTTCAGTAATGATCCAGGAGCTAATATTCTAATTTGACGTTTCAAAAATAATTCTTGTATTTGGGAACGAGAATAAACTTCAATACCATTATCATAACTGGTAGACTTAAATACATCATTTTCTATTACATCCTGAAAATCAGAGATTACAAATTTTACATTTGGAACTTTTACAATTACCCTTTCGAAATACTCTAACGTGTCTGGCTGAATAATGTCATCACTATCCGGAAAATAAACATACTCTCCTTTAGCAACAGCAAAACCTGTATTTCGGGCACCTGAAAGACCTGTATTCTCTTGATGAACCACTCTTACTTGGGAATATTGTGCTGCAAATTCATCGCATATTTTTGGACAACCATCTAAAGAGCCATCATCTACTAATATCAACTCATAATCCGATATTGTCTGGTTGAGAACAGATTGAACTGAATTTCGTAAATACTTCTCAACATTATAGACAGGCATTACTATTGAAAACTTAGGCTGCATATCTCATATATTTTAAAGTTACACAATCCGAGATGCATAACACTACTTTTTTCCTACTATTGATATTCCATATAAAATGGAGTATTACATTACTATTCATTATATCACACCTATTTATTATTTTTATCTTTCGAAGTATGCTTGAAAAGACATCTTACACGCATCCTTTCTAGCGCGTATGGTATAGCCTAACAGCATTTGATAAAAAAGCCCTTTACAATATTGATTTCTTTCCGAAGAACTTTACATAGAGAATATAGAATTCATAAATCACGAATCATCAAGTTCAGCCGTTCTCTTAATATCTTATCGCCATACTTCTGCTAGAATTCTATTATATTCTCCTTCGCACCATCATTCACTATAATGCTTTTATGTTTGGGATAGGATTGAGGCAATATACTCTCAATAGCCTCATAGAGTTAGTCGATATGACTATAGAATGGTATGATTACACTTACATTCTTCATTTTAACATATTTAGAAATTTCACATCGACATTAATCCTTGGCAAATAGTACTTTTTCAGGAATGCTGGCTTAGTAATCGGACAGGCCACTGTACCAAAGGCATATTTATACACCTTTCCTGCCAAATGCTTATTGGTATAACCGCAGGCATAATAAGAGCCGTAAGGATAAGCAAACATCTCTACAGATTTACCAATGATCTGCTCCAACTCACGTCTAGAATCCTGAAGATCTTGCAATGCTTGGTCCTTGTTGAGTAAAATGAACTCCCCATGACTTACACCATGAGAAGCGATAGTGCAAAGTCCGTTTTGAGACATCTCCACAAGTTGTTTTCGAGTGATAAATTCCTCTTTATCCAAAAGTGACACATTCACAAAGAGAGTGAACGGAATACCTGCTTCCTTCAGCAAAGGATAAGCATTATGGTAGAAATTCTCAGGAACATCATCTATTGTAAGTGCAAAAAAATCCTGTTCTTTCTCCCAATTCTCCAAACGGATAGTTTTCTTATTCTTTAACCACTGAAGGAACTCCCTGCATTGCTCCGTAGAGATACGAAAAGGCTCTGTCTCCTCATCCTGTACCTCATCTCCCACCCAATGTAACATCAATACTCTTCCTCTTTCAGGAAAGAATTTAGCTACATTTGTGTGAAATATGTGGCAACACTTTCCTATAATACGTCTAACAAGTTTCATTTAATCTCAAGTACTTTTTTTATGAGATTCAACTGATAATGAGGATTCCAACAATCATCAATCTCTTTATAGCAAGCTTTACGGACTTCTTCTCGACAACCGCTCTTTGATATAAACCACTGAGAGATACTACGAGCAAGATCTTCCACATTGTCGTACTCGAAAAAAGCACCTGTATGACCTGGGATAATAGATTCAAATTCAGGCATCTGACACTTGAAGTTATTGTGGGAAATAGCAGGACAACCAAACATAAGTACATGCATAGCAGTAAGTCCGATATTTCCAGGAGCCACACAGAGATCGGCATTATAAATAAGTTCCGCATTGATCTTCTCATCAAAGCAGGGACCATAAAACCACACATTATCTTGAAGCTGATATTTAGCTACCTCCACTTCCAATGACTGACGAATCTCACCATCACCCACAAAGGCAATGTTGTAATTCTCACCTTTTTGTTTGAGAATGCCAACCGCCTCCACAATCTGATCCAGTTTCTTCACAGGAGTTAAACGACCGATAAAAATAATAGTCGGATTGTTATTTTTGAAATGCTCTTTATAAACATTAGAAGCAACAATATTATTACGAATTTCCAGCTGTTTATCATAGTCCAGAGAGTTCTTGATGACATGCAGTTTGCTGGCATCAAAGCCCTCCTTTATCATTTCATTTCTGGCATAGTCTCCATACAAGAAAAATCCGTCCACCTTTCTAAAAAAAAACTTTTTGATACTTTTCTGCCAACAGGACTCCTTACCATACCACCCGTGAGTCCAAAGGTAAAGTTTTGAGTCTTTCATACCCTTGCCCAATTTTTGCAAAAGCCACCATTCTGAGAAAGAACGGATAACACCGGGACAGATAATGGCATCATACTGCTGAATATTCAGTTTCTTGATACCCTTGTAATACATCATAGGACCCAAAACCTTCTTCTCTTCCATTGACAAATCACAATGCTTAAGCAAAGAGTAGTCAAACATCTTCAGATTACGCTTCGCATTGCCACAAAAGAACCAATCCACATCAAGTTCTTTGTCCAACAGTTTATATATCGCTTCCCTATATAATGGTGCATAAGGGAAAAGCATAGCGATTTTCTTTGCCATAATATTCTTTTTATCCTTTACTACATCCTCAGCATCCTCTCAATCGCCCATCTATGGCTTTCGCATTGAAAATTATTAAGCATCATCGGAATGTCTGGACCTTTCAAAAGGCCATAAACCGCATGAGAAAGAATATGCATATTAGTTGTGGGAGATACAGCACCCAATCCCCTCAGTAAGTAAAGTTTATACTCAATCCACAGAGATTTGAGGGTGGTATTGAGATACTTCCAATACTTATCTTCTTCATTTAGAAGCTCACACAAATAACCATTGTATAACTTACATTCTGCACTCTCATCTAGTTCAAGACTAGTTTCTGAGAACCTCGTGTTGTGTACTTCAAAGGATAGCTGCATATCCTCATTAATGTCCATTTCTACAATAAGTCCCTTGTACCAGTTTTCACCATGTTGGTTAGAGAATAACTGAAAAAAGAAATTGCCAAGGCTATAAAAAATCTTTTTGCCATTGTATTCTTCCCATCCCTGTGGAGTATGAGGATGTGAAGCGATAACGGTATCAGCTCCCATATCAATAAACTCTTTATAGCGAGCACGCCATTCTGGAAGGGGTACAACGACATCCTCTACTCCTGCATGCGGCAGGACAATTAGCAGATCACATTCCTTCTTGGCATTCAGAATAGTCTTATTGACAAGAGGATGATTGATCCAAGCAGTACCATAATCTGAAGGCTTTGAATCAAGTCCTAAAGCCCCAAACTCCTTATGCACCAAACACAAAAGACCAACCTTGATTCCATCCTTCTCGACCACACGAAGGTTATAGGCATCCTTAAAATCTCCAGCACCTATAATAAGGGTATCCTCTTTGAATGCTCTGATAGAAGTCTCACATCCTTCCTTATCTTGGTCCATCATATGGTTATTAGCCAGCATAATGATGTTAGCTCCAAGGTTCTCGATAAACGCAGGAGAATCCAAAGACTGAGTCAACGCAGGACCACTCTTATATATAGTTCTTCCCACCCCTCTAACTGGAGCTTCAAAATTGACAGCTACATAATCTGCACACTTGAGTAAATTCAGCAGACGTTGATCAACTTGTATTCTCTTTGGGTCTTGGCTTACAAAATCGCCACAGATAACAAACTTCATATCAAGTATTATTCGTCAAATTTTCTACCAAGGATTTCTACACCCTCATTAGAATATGAGTTCATGATACCACCCCAAGGGCTGAAAGTTAACTCACCAAAATAGATTTTGCCGTTGAAATCATAGAGATCAACTCTGACAAATTCAAAATCACTGGAAAGCTTCTCTGCTAGAATTACCATTTCCTTTAGATGCTCTGGCTTAGGAGGAATACTTGCAGGCATAAACTCTGGTTTGGTGTAAGGAAGTTGTTGCCAATTGGTATCTAGTGTACAATACTTTGCTCCAGACTCACGTTCGCAAACAACAAAAACATCTGCCACCTTACCCTTGATACAATGAAACTTATAATCAGTAGGAAGAACAGAGCCATCACCCATCAATTCCTCTGCTAAAATCATTGGCTTAATAGCACAATAATGAGGTTCGGTATTGCGAAGATGTGATGCTCCCTCAAGAGTTGCATTCATTTCCTTAATGACAACAGGAATGTTCATCTTTAATTTGTCGGTACAGATGTAGTGTCCTCCACTACCGTTATTAGCCTTCAAGATAAAGTGGTCAGGAAGCTGATCAAACGGGATCTGATTGGCATTCTCCCAAACACCATATTGTTTGAGAAGAATATCTTCAAGCCCCTTAGCCTTAACATACTCACGCACCTTTACCTTGTCAGCATAGTCTGCATATTTCAAAAAATCCTTAGAAAGCATTGCAGAGAGTATTCTTTCTGACAGATCTTTCGGGTGTTTGAAATTTGGTAAATGATGACGATGGCTATAATAACGCATTGTATAGTTCACACGCTGACCTAACACATTAGCGACAAAATCACCTAACCAAGAATTAAACCGGCTTCTCCGATTACCTTTATCTTCTACTACTGGCATAATTATTTATTTTTGTAATACTTGTAAAATTTAATTGCACATGGCAAAACCTCTATCATATAATTCTCTATAAGATTATATTTATCTAGTAATTTAAACCGACTCACAACAACCTTATAGGTATACTTTTTCATTATTCGTCTTTGTTTATGATATACAGCACCTCCTGAAATGATAGAATAGATATGTTTTCTCCATACAGGGAAACTTAGCTCTTTAACAAAAGTCTTATATGACTCCTCATAAACATTCTTATAATTTGCATGATTCTTAATAATATCCGACAGCCTACCAACAAAGCTTTTAATATCTTTGTGTGAAATAATGAAACCATTAGTTCCATCTCGAATAATCTCTTGATTAGCTATCCTGAAATCAGACACAATTGGAATACATCCTATCCTCATTGCCTCTAATAAAGCCATTGGAAATCCCTCCCTACGAGAAGGGGCAAGGAATACATTACAAGAAGCTATAATTTCAGCAGCCTGCTGTTGAGGAATAAGTCCAGTGACTATTACTCTTTCATCATTCGGTAATATCAAACGAATATCTTTGAAAGGCTGGAACTTCTTAAGCGGAGGAGTTGTAATGCCCAACCAATAAAATTCGAAAGGTAAATTAGATTTGCATAACTCATTAACAATTGGTACAACTACATCTGGGGACTTACTAGCAGCAGATCCACCGGCAAAAACAATCTTGATCTTCTCTGCTGTCATTTTCGCTTGTCTCTTAGTGGCCGAATCTGGATTATCAGTCACAGAGTTAAACACAACCTTAATTTTATCACTATTTTTTATTCCAAAACGATGACTTATGTAATTCTTACAACTACTGGATAAAGCGATAATATTGTCAATATACTCACTATTAAATGCAGCATTATCACAATCCATTGTACCTAAAGAGTGTGATACTGTTATCAATCGTGTTTTATTATCTATAAATGCAGCCAATAAAGACATAATATGAGAATTACTATTAATTATTACATCGTAATTTTCAATCAATAATTTACTTAAGATATTTGAAGCATCACCGAATTTATAAATGTTAATTCCATATGTGGAATATGTCTTCACATACCCCTGATACGATTTAATATTCTCATCAACCAATAGATGGACCTCATTCTCTTTATTCAAAAGACTACACAATTCTCTATTGAAAGATGGTATTCCCGCATTCGGAGTCACAGATGAGGTTGCTAATAGTATTTTCATAAATCTTCAAATATTGCTTCTATTCTATATACAAATATCTATCATAGAATTTTATTTATAGTTTCCCACGAAAAGTGTTGGAAACTAAGCCATAATCCAATTCCCCTAATACTATCATAAAAAAAATCAAGCACAACATTCTCTTGATATTCATTTCTCATGATATAACTGAATTTTCATTATTTTGCCAAACGATTTCGGATCAACTTAGCAGGAGCCCCTCCAATTATGGAATAAGGCGGATAATCTTTTGTAACAACCGATCCCATTCCAACAATTGTTCCTTTCGATATGTGACGTCCAGGAGTTATCAGTGTATTCATTCCTATCCAACAATCATCTTCGATAATAGTCTTTTTCGGAGGATAACAACCTTGATCATTTAATGGAACATCAGTCCTTTCAAAAATATGATTCTTATCAAGGATAAAACAATTTCGACTCAGAATAACATGGCTTCCAATAACAGTATTTCCTGGAATAGAAGTATTTGCTCCTATTCCAGATTCATCACCCATTTCAATATTACGGCCCGATGCAAAGTGAACTTTTCGGTTAATAGTCCTAATATGCCCGCATTTCTTAAAAATACGTTTAACACAAAATATTCGTACCCAATTACTTCCTCTCCCCAATGGTCTAACAACACAATAGGAATCTGGTAAATACTGAGCAAAACCATAGTAGACAGCCAAAAAGAATAATTGGCTCAATCGAATTGTTTTTCCGTATATTTTCATAATTAATTATTATGCTAATTCTACAAACAGACGAGCGACATTTTCGATTCTATAATCATCCAAAAAATCAATATTATGCTGTCCTGAATAATCTCCTTCATAGAAACTCAAGAAGAGTGAAGGATCAGAGAATTCATTAGGCACATCAAGGATAGGACGGCCTGCGATTCCATAATCGATTAGTTTACTAGGTGTCTGTACGTTAGATGGGTTAGTAATATTGATAAGGAAGTCTGCTTTGCTACACTCCCATACTACATCCTTACGCCCCTTACCTATAATATACTCTATCTGACCATTAGATTCCTTCACATATTTCATTTCAAGGGGTGTACGCATCATCATGATAAACTTATATGGCTTATCAAACTTCAGTAGATAGTCCATAAATGCATGAGGATCACGAACTCCCGGATAAATTGAACCCATAAAAAGGAAAGTTGGAATGTCATTTTTCTTATATTCTTTAATAGGAGTCTTTGAAAAATCAAAGCCTTGAGGTATCACTCGAATCTTATCCCAATACTGCTCATAATATCCTTTATAACTCTCTTTTGTAGGAACAACAATATAGTCACACATCGAACACCACATATCTTCAAAATATTTCATAAACTTTGGGGCCTTAATAAATGGATTAAGCATAAAAGGATCACCACAGTCACAAATCCATATTTTCGGGAAAATCTCTGAATAATGTTTCTTAGCTCGTGCCGCACCACTATGAATAGAATGAGGATAGGCAATAGTAATCAACATATCCATATCCGGATTCTCCTTAATAATTTTATCTACAGCATAATGAAATTCACACTGCGGCCACATGAGTAGACGGTGAAAAAAATGGTACATGAATTTGTCAAAGAGATTGTATCTATGCGTCTCATCATCTGCGGAAGTTGCAAACCTAGGGTTAATGTCCCTCCTCTTCACACCAGTCTCTTTCTCATACTGTGTATAGTCATATTTTCCTTGAACTGTATAGAGAACAACCTCATGTCCCATTTTTACAAGTTGCTCAGACAATTCCGTAGTGCGAAATGCACGAGGTCCCTGTGCAGGATATGCATGATTTGATATTATTAAGATTTTCATAAGAAAAGATATTTGATTACAGTTAATGGAGCTGGAAAAATATACAAATATAATTCAGAAATTGCACTCATTCGTCTACACCAATAAAGAAGAGAATAGGCATAAAGGAAAGGTACTACATTAAAGTATTTATCGTATTTTTTTAAGCTTCCATAGTTGTAAGCCCACACTATCACCAACATAGGAGTTACTAATGCTTTAAATCTCCCCATTGAAGGAATGCCGGAAAGAAAGTTGGTTATAGCAGCCAATGCAAGCATAATAGTCAAAGCATGTCCTGCACACTTATCCCGATTAATTTCCTTGCGATTGAGGATGAGCAAATAAGACAACAGTATCTGAAAATACCCAGGTAATGCTATTAAAAAGTCTGCATAAGCCTTTCCATATTCACTTATGCCACTTAATCTTTCCTGTGCCATCTCTGACTCAGTATATGACCATATTTGATTCTGCAAAAATTGAGGCAGCAAATAGGAATAATCGTTCAGAATATCAAGATAGGATACAGCTGAGACAAATGAAGAAACAATGAAAAGTCCAATCGTAATAGTCTGAAACCGATTAAGTAACAAGGCAATCGCCATTATCGCCACCCAAATAACAGAAGTTCCATGAACCAAAGGCAGCAATATTAACAGGGGTAATTTTTTATAGTTCTTGTCTACAAATACACTGAGTGCCACATAAACTCCTATCCAAGCAGCTGTCCAAAAGCGAACACCATTAATATTATAGATTGGATTACTATAACAAAACATGAATAGCAACACATAGAAAACAATGTTGTTACTAACATTATTGTAACGCAAAAAAATCTTCAGCGACTTAATATAAAAGAATCCAAATACCGCAGCATATATAAAATACGTCCAATGGTAATTATTTGTAAATCGTCCGACAAAAAAATTCACCGTCAATGTATATATATCCTTGATATTCGACTCAAAAGTGAAGTACTCGTTGATTTCCCTCATGTATTGGGACCATGTATAATTATGCTCAATCATGAATTCTTCAACATATCTAAACGAATCGGCAGCTTCGCTTATGGCACAAAAGCCAATCCCAAATATAAGAAACCAAGCATATAGGAACTTATGCGAAACTCCATCCCTTATATCTTTCAGCGAAGTAATCGCCAAAATAAATGGATTGAGAATAAATAATAGGAGTTTGTTCCTTATTATTTTATCATTTCTTATCATCTCTACTTATGAATTATTAAGAAACTAAGGGAGAACTTTTATTACAGACCCTAATCTTGAACCTTTTTTCAGAAACCCACTAACAATATCCCTATAAGTAACTTTACTAATCCAGCACAAGATATAGTAATCAATCAAAAATAACCCAAAGCTGAGGAAAAGTGTTGTAAATTTATTCATTTCTACAAAATGAATAAAAAGAAACGGGGGAACACAAGCCAACACTGAAATAATAGTTAATATTAGCATCGGTTTTGGTGGAATCAAATCTGTAATCTTCTTATGTGCATAGCTTACAATAACTTTCATCAAAAGCCATATTTTAAATAATAGGCACAATTCTGAAGTAATCGCAACATATACAGCAGAATCACATATTGTACAAACGATGTATTCAGCAATCACAATAACAAATGCTGCAACCATATGTACATTCGCATATGCACTAGTCTTACCGATAGCAAGAATAATCGGATAAAATGGAATAATATAAAAAAGTCCGCTCAAATTCTTAATAACAAAGTAAATCGATGATTGAGCATACATATCTCCATACATACAGGTCATTATCGGTCTTGCGAAGAATACACTAAATATCAATATCGGGAAAATAAGCTTTGCTGATTTCAAAAGAGCAGAATTCCAAATATTAAGAGTTTCATTCCCCATACCTTCTCCCTTGTCCATGCCTGAAAATACAGGTAAAAGAACGGTAGAAATCGACCCCAAGATCATTCCGACAAATGGAAGTTCCATAAATCCGTTTGAAAATTCTGCAAAGGTTTCGTTTCCAAAATATCTACTAATAAAGAATTGGTTTGCAGAAGAAGGTATTACTCCCCATAATGACGCATATAAAAGCGGAAGTGCAAACTTAAAGACTTGTTTATAGGTCAAAGATGACTTCAAATGTTCTACCTCTTTTACAGGCCATGACTTCAGATAAAGTGCAAAAAAGAATGTAATCAGAGAAGCAACATCAAATCCAATAATCGCATGTATATAGTTTCCAGAGAATATTATCACTGGCAAAACAATACAAATGATAATAAGTATTCTTGTAGCAATTGTATAATATGTTAAATATTTAGTTTTGCGAAATGATGCATAAATTGCATCTAGTCCCATAGTAGGCAATAAAAGGAATGGTGTTGGAGAAAACACTATCAAAGCCATCTTCAGATCCGGATTATTCATTACTAATGCAATAGGTCCTGCAAAGCACAGAAGAAAAAGAGAAAATACTGCTCCCAGAATAAAGAAGATTTTCGTCACCTTGGAAATAATATCTTTTGAATACTCTATTGCAAATTTTGGCAAAAAATATGCATATGCCTTAGGCAGACCAAGTGTAAAAACAGCAAGAAGGGTATTATACACATACATCACTTGCTTATATGTTCCGTAATCTCCTTTATCGAAGAATCGACTCAAAATCATCGGACTAACGATACCTACAATAAACGAAAAGAAACCACCTATGGCTACCCAAACTGCTTGTTTGGAATTTGATGTCTGCTCTTGTGACATTTATATATCTAAGTATTTCTTTCTAACAGATTCGAATTCTTCCTTCGGTATATATCCATAATATTCATTTTCTAAATGCCAAGGTCGAAAACTATCCTTATCAAGATATTTCACTATTTTAGCAGGTACTCCAGCCAATATGCAAAAACCTTCAGGAAAACTTTTGGTTACTACTGCACCAGCTGCCACAATCGTCCTCGGTCCCAGGATGACACCCGCTGTAACAACACTATTCATACCGATCCAAGAGTAATCTCCTATTGTTATCGGTGCCGCATTATATTTCCTTTGATCATAAATATCATGGTTTGCGCTAAGGATTCCCACATTCGGCCCGAATTGAACATAGTCTCCAATATAAACTGTGCCTGCTCCCTGAATGTAACACCCAGGTCGTGCTATTGTTGCATTACAGCCTACATAGACTTTTCTTGCATTTGCAATTGTACATGTCGGATGTACTGGATAATATCCCGCTTTGCTACAATTACCTGTTAGTCTAAATCTTACATAGTTCCAATAAGACTGATTATGTACTCCCGAACTTACAGACTTAACATATGAAGAGTAGAAAGGAATTAACACTTTAATAATTCTCTTTACAAAATTCATTTCTATTACAAAATACAGATTAAAAATATTCTAACTATTTCATTTGTTAAGACATTATCTTACCTTATTTATTCTAACCGACCTATTCATATCTAAAAGAAACTAATTGAACAATATGAATAATATTATCCAATTAGTATCCTTTTTTAATTAGATATGGTATCTTCCCTCCAACGGACAAATATTACAACAATCAAGAACTACTTTCCCTTTAAGTTTGTCCCAGTTAAGTTTGATGTGGTCATGCTTAACAAGAATAACAACCATCTCTATATCATCCAAAAACTCATCAAAATTGCTGTATTGGTTATCAGCAATCTTATGGTTCTCAAGGAACGGATCATAACAACGAAGTGGACGTGCAAGATGACGTTCCTGAGCCTCTAACATTTGAAGAGCCGGTGACTCACGATAATCATCAACATTCTCTTTATAAGTGAGACCATAAAGACCTACTTTACGATTATCAGTGATACCATTCTCTTTCATAATCTCATAGATACGATTTAAGACAAAAGCAGGCTGTGAGTCGTTAGTCTTCATAGACTCGTCAATAACTTTAGCAAGCTGCGGATAATCCCCAACAAGGAACCAAGGATCAACAGAGATACAATGACCACCTACACCAGGGCCTGGTTGAAGAATGTTTACACGAGGATGCATATTACAAATACGAATAATCTCGTAAACGTCCATATTATCATGACGACATATCCGTGCAAGTTCATTAGCAAAAGCGATGTTTACAGCACGAAAAGTATTCTCAACGACCTTAGTCATCTCCGCTGTACGAATATCAGTAACAACAATATCACCTTGACAGAAGCTCGCATAATACTTTTTTACTTTCTCACCAATTTCGCGAGAATCTGCACCAACAGTGCGATTATTATGAAGAAGTTCGTAAACCATATTACCAGGAATAATACGTTCAGGAGCATGTACAAGATTAATATCTTCACCTATATTAAACCCATTTTCTTCAATAACTGGACGTACATAGCGATCAATGGTACCAGGACTAACAGTTGATTCAATAACTACAGTTGCCCCCTTGGGACAAACTTTCATTACTTCCTTAACGGCAGCCACTACATAGCAAGCATCAACTTTCTTTGAAAATTTGTCATATGGAGTAGGAACCGACACAATGTACATGTCTGTTTTCTGATACTCTGTAGTAAACTTAATGCCAGCTTTGAGAGCACTTTGAAAAAGTTCATCAAGACCATTCTCTTTAAAAGTAGTACGACCTGCATTGAGTGTTTCAACAAGTTGCTTATTATAGTCAGTACCAATGACCTCAACTCCATGAGAAGCCATCATGAGGGCAGTCGGAAGCCCGATATACCCCAATCCTATTACATTAATCATAAGTTTGATTTTAATATTTTTTATTTGTTTTCTCTATTATTAGAATAAGATTAGCAGACTTCATAACGTTCAATCTCCTTGCCTGCTAGTACGTCTGCAATTCTGCGACAAGCCTGTCCGTCACCATAAGGATTGACAGCTTTACTCATTGCTTCATATGCCACCGCATCATCGAGAAGAGTGCTAACCTCATTCATAATCTTGTCGTAATCTGTACCAACAAGATGAACGGTACCAGAAGCTAGAGCTTCAGGACGTTCAGTGGTATCGCGCATAACGAGTACCGGTTTACCAAGTCCTGGAGCCTCTTCCTGAATTCCGCCTGAATCAGTGAGAACAATAGTAGCCTTGCTCATGAGATATACAAACTCGAGATACTGTAGCGGTTCGATGAAAAAGAAATTTGACCGAGTGAGTTCCTCACCAAATACTTCGTATATAGGCTTACGTACGTTAGGATTAAGATGCATAGGATATACGAAATCAATCCCAGAATACTTTTCAGAGAGATCTTTCATAGCAGTAACCATACGAATGAATCCGTCACCAAAATTTTCTCTTCTGTGCCCAGTGATAAGTACAAGTTTACGGCAATCGGTAAGACGAGTTACATTATAACCGGCACGCATAAGTATATCGTCTTGCTTCTTTGCAAGAATCTCATCTTTTTTGAGCCTATTTACTACCATGTGAAGGGCATCAATAACAGTATTACCTGTTACATAAATGTTACCGTGAGCCTTTTCTTCAAGAAGATTTTTCTCAGAGAGAGGAGTTGGAGAGAAATTGTAGGTAGCGATACGCCCAGTAATCTGACGGTTCATCTCTTCCGGCCATGGACTGTAAATATTATGAGTACGAAGGCCTGCCTCTACATGCCCTACAGGAATCTGTGCATAAAACGCAGCAAGTGCACTCGCGGTAGAAGTAGTGGTGTCACCATGTACAAGTACTACATCAGGATGACATTCTTTGAACACATCACGAAGACCTGTAAGAACACGTGCAGTCACATCAGTCAGATCTTGGCCCTGCTTCATGATATTCAAGTCATAATCAGGCTTCACGTCAAAAAGATTAAGAACTTGATCAAGCATTTCACGATGCTGGCCTGTAACACAAACGATTGTTTCAAATTCATTATTTCTCTTCTGAAACTCTTTAACAAGAGGACACATTTTAATTGCCTCTGGTCGTGTTCCGAAGATTAACATAATTTTTTTTCTCATATTATTTGTTTATTCAAACTTTGTCAAAACGTAAAACGTAATGTATAAAAGAAAAGTGATTCAATTAAAATTTCCGCCAAACCATTTTATTCACTACTCCTACATAACTCTGAATGATCTTCACCACCTTCGTTGAAACATTTTCGTCAATGTAATTCGGTACCGGAATACCATGTTGGCCGTCCTTAGTGAGTTCAACAGCCAAATCTACACTCTGAAGCAGCCCCTCAGTATCAATACCAGAAAGTATAAAACATGCCTTATCCAAGGCTTCAGGACGTTCTGTTGAAGTTCGAATACAGATAGCAGGAAAAGGATAACCAACTGAAGTGAAAAAGCTACTTTCTTCAGGAAGAGTACCAGAATCCGATACAACAGCAAAGGCATTCATTTGGAGACAATTATAATCATGAAAACCAAGAGGTTCTTGCTGAATAACACGCTTATCAAGTTGGAAACCTGATGCCACCAGTCTGTTACGAGAACGTGGGTGACAAGAATAGAGAATAGGCATATCATATTTCTCTGCCATTCTATTAATAGCAGTAAAAAGAGAAGTAAAGTTCTTCTCCGTGTCAATATTTTCCTCGCGATGGGCTGAAAGCAGGATGTATTTTCCTTTCTCAAGTCCAAGACGTTGGTGCACATCTGACGCCTCAATCTCAGCCAAATTCTCATGAAGTACTTCCGCCATCGGTGAACCGGTAACATAGGTACGCTCACGAGGAAGCCCACACTCTGCAAGATAACGACGAGCGTGCTCGGAATAAGCCATATTGACATCAGAAATGATATCCACGATACGGCGATTTGTCTCTTCAGGAAGACATTCATCCTTGCAACGATTACCTGCTTCCATATGGAAAATTGGAATATGTAAACGCTTAGCACCTATTACACTCAAACAAGAGTTAGTGTCACCAAGTACCAAGACAGCATCGGGCTTAGTTTGATTAAACAGTTTGTAGCTGCAATTGATAATATTACCGCAGGTGGCACCAAGATCATCGCCAACAGCATCCATGTAGACTTCGGGATCTTTCAGTTTAAGATCCTTAAAAAAAATGCCATTAAGGTTGTAATCGTAGTTCTGTCCGGTGTGAGCCAAAATTACATCAAAGTACTTGCGGCACTTGTTGATAACAGCAGCAAGACGGATAATCTCAGGACGAGTACCAACAACTATGATAAGTTTCAATTTACCATTCCCCTGCCACTTTATATCGCTATAATCAAATTTAGGAAATTTGTTCTCCATTATGTTATTTCTTTTCAACTGGATCAAAGTAGGTATCTGCGCTATCGGGATTGAAAACTTCATTGCAGTACATTACGGTCACCAAGTCTTCGGTTTCACTTAAGTTTATAATATTGTGGGTGTATCCAGGAAGTATATGAACTGCCTGAATCCTGTTACCATTCACTTCATAGTTCCATATTTCGTCTGTTCCTTCCTTACGGAGTCGGATAAGGCCATGCCCTGCTACAACAATAAAAGTTTCCCACTTGCTGTGATGCCAATGTTCACCTTTGATGATTCCCGGTTTGCTGATATTGATGCTGACCTGACCGTTGTTAAGGGTATGGATAAGTTCAGTAAAGGAACCTCGTCGATCTACATTCATCTTAAGATCAATAACAGCTTTCTCTTTTGGAAGGTAACTAAGATAGGTAGTCATAAGTTTGTATTCAAGGCTACCTTGCGGTAAAACCAATGCAGTCTGGGGCTTGCCTCCTGCCGGACTGACAGATGCCGCACACTCACTAATGATATCTACAATCTCTCCGAGAGTTGTCTTGTGAGTAACAGGGCAGTAACAATAGTGGCCTTCGACAGCTGGAATAACCTCAAGTCCCTCAAACTCACAACGATGTTCCTTACCTACGAGGGCGGAAATCATTTCATCAACAAGATCATCAATATAAAGAAGTTCCATTTCAACATTACGGTCATTAACCTGAATAGGGAGGTCGTTGGCAATATTGTTGCAAAAAGTGGCGATAGCACTATTATAGTTAGGACGACACCATTTGCCAAAAAGGTTCGGAAAACGATAGATAAGCATCCTTGCTCCCACTTCATGACCATACTGAAAGAAAAGTTCTTCACCAGCTTTTTTACTACGACCATACTCTGAGTTGCCAAAACGCCCAGTAAGAGAAGCCTGAACTGAAGATGAGAGCATTACAGGACAAGTATTCTTATGTGCTTTCAACGTATTAAGAAGAGTGGTGGCAAAGCCAAAATTGCCTTTCATAAACTCTTCCTGATTCTGTGGACGATTGACACCTGCGAGATTGAAAACGAAATCAGCTTCTGCGCAGTAGTGGTCGAGTTCTTCCTTAGTGTCTCCGAGATCATACTCAAAAACATTATCTATCTGTACATCTTTATACAAGCTAGCCTTACCTTCCTTTATGTTATTAAGTTGGGAGCAAAGGTTTCGTCCCACAAAACCTTTAGCCCCTGTTACCAGTATCTTCATAAATCTTTGATATTTTCTTACTGAACAAAGTTACCTTCACCGGAGAGTTCCTTCTGGATATACTCAAGAGCAGCTATTTTTGTCTTGGTTTCCTCAACTGTAAGTATACGTGTATTGTTGGAGTTGAACTCAGAGATGATGTTGCGTTCTATCTCTCCTTCTTTAAAGAACTTATCATAATTCAAACCACGATTGTCAGCTGGTACACGGTAGAAATTACCCATATCCTCTGCCTTAGCACATTCCTCATTTGTCAAAAGTGTTTCATACATCTTCTCACCATGACGAATACCAATTACTTTAATATCATCTTTCTTGCCACCGAAAAGTTCACATACAGCCTCAGCCTGAGTCTGAATAGTACAAGCAGGAGCCTTCTGTACGAGAATATCACCATTTTGACCATGTTCAAAAGCAAAAAGTACAAGATCAACAGCTTCTTCCAATGACATAATAAAACGTGTCATCTTAGGTTCAGTCAAAGTAATAGGATTACCACTACGGATTTGCTCTATCCAAAGTGGTATTACGGAACCACGAGAACACATTACATTACCATAACGTGTACAACAAATCTTTGTCTTACCGGAATAACGGCTTTTTGCCACTGCTATTTTTTCCTCGATTGCTTTAGTAATCCCCATCGCATTGATTGGGTACGCCGCTTTATCTGTTGACAAACAGATGACTGCACCAACTTTTGCCTCAATAGCTGCAGTCAACACATTGTCAGTACCAATAACATTGGTCTTTACTGCCTCCATTGGGAAGAACTCACAAGACGGAACTTGCTTGAGGGCAGCTGCATGAAAAATATAATCTACTCCAGGCATTGCATTGCGACAAGACTGAAGATTGCGCACATCACCAATAAAGAACTTTATCTTGTGGGCAACATCAGGATATTTTGACTGATATTCATGACGCATATCGTCCTGTTTCTTCTCGTCGCGACTGAAGATGCGAATCTCACCAATATCAGTACGAAGAAAACGATTCAATACTGCATTACCGAACGAACCTGTTCCACCGGTTATCATAAGGGTTTTATCTGTAAAAATACTCATAGCCGTATATTTTTCATTTATTTAATCTTTTCCAAAAATATCTCGTGTATAAACCTTGTTTTTCACATTATCGAGACAAGCGTCATAGCGATTGGCAATAATTGCACGACTACTTTCCTTGAATTCCTCTAAATTATTCACAACCCTACTACCAAAGAACAATGTGCCATTTTCAAGCGTAGGTTCGTAAATAATAACCTCTGCACCTTTCGCCTTAATACGCTTCATAATCCCCTGAATGGCACTTTGACGGAAATTATCTGAATTTGACTTCATGGTCAGACGATATACACCGATCACTATATTTTGTTCTTTGTGAACATCCCATTGACTGGATGCAGTGTAATAACCAGCTTTAGACAAAACCTGATCAGCTATGAAGTCTTTTCTTGTACGATTACTCTCTACAATAGCGCTCATCATGTTTTGAGGTACATCCTGATAGTTAGCCAATAGTTGTTTCGTGTCTTTCGGCAGACAATAACCACCATAACCAAAACTAGGATTATTATAGTGTGTGCCAATGCGAGGATCCAAACCAACACCCTGTATTATAGACTGAGAATCTAGCCCCTTCATCTCCGCATAAGTATCAAGTTCATTAAAATAGCTGACACGTAAAGCAAGATAGGTATTAGCAAACAGTTTAACAGCTTCCGCCTCCTTCAAACCCATAAAAAGGGTAGGAATACCTTCCTTAATAGCTCCTTCCTGAAGCAATGCGGCAAAAGTACGTGCAGCCTTCTCTAGGGCAGGAATATCCGCAACAGCCTTGATTGCTTCATTTTCCTCTTTAAATTGTTCGCTCTCTATAAATTTTGGATAACCAACAATAATACGACTTGGATATAAATTATCATAAAGAGCCATACTCTCACGAAGAAATTCCGGAGAAAAAAGCAAATTAAACTTCTTTACTCCTTTACGGGCATATTTCAAATAAAGTCCCCGACAATATCCTACAGGAATAGTAGACTTGATTACCATCACAGCATCAGGATTGACACTTAAAACAATATCTATGACATCTTCTATATGATGAGTATCAAAATAATTCTTCACCGGATCATAATTAGTAGGAGCTGCTATGACTACAAAATCCGCATCACTGTATGCTTTAGCACCGTCAAGCGTAGCAGTTAGATTCAATGCCTTTTCGGACAAATATTTCTCTATATACTCATCCTGAATAGGTGATTGTTTACGATTAAGCATATCTACTTTCTCGGGAATCACATCGACTGCCGTCACCTGGTGATGCTGCGACAAAAGTGTTGCTATACTAAGACCAACATATCCGGTACCTGCAACAGCAATCTTTAAATCTTTCATATCCATTGTTGATTTATGTTAGTGTTATAGATTATTCTAATTATTTATCCAGAACCTCAAACCGCGGTGAGTTCTTCGATTTAAACTCCGGTACCACTTTCTTCATCAACCTCACCGTATCCATGATTTTTACTGTACGCGATAACTTCTCAAACTCCGCATAAGTGTCAAGAATATCAGCATATTCATAATGACGTACCTTAGCTATCATAATTTTCTTATTTTCAGTAGGAATCGTATTCTCCTTATCACTCAGGACTTCCTCATAAAGTTTCTCACCCGGACGTAATCCCGTAAACTCTATTTCAATATCTTCACCCGGACGATAACCGGCAAGTTCGATCATACGGGTAGCCAAGTCAACAATCTTCACAGCCTTGCCCATCTCAAAGACAAAAATCTCATTGCCCTCACCCATAGTAGCGGCCTCCATTACCAGGCGACAAGCTTCGGGAATAGTCATAAAGAAACGGATGATATCGGGATGAGTCACTGTGACAGGACCACCATTCTCGATCTGTTCCTTAAAACGGGGAATTACAGAGCCGTTACTACCCAAGACATTTCCAAAGCGGGTAGTGATAAATTTGGTATGACCTTTCACTTTTCCCTCACGAATAGCACATCCCAGACTCTGTACATAGATTTCTGCCAAACGTTTCGAGCAGCCCATTACATTGGTCGGATTCACCGCCTTATCGGTAGAAACCATGATCATTTTCTCAGCTCCGTATTCTACAGCCATATCAGCAACCTGACGCGAACCGACCACATTGACCAGCACAGCTTCACAGGGATTTTCCTCCATTAACGGAACATGCTTATAAGCAGCAGCATGGAAGATTACCTGAGGGTGATAGATATCGAACACCATACGAAGACGCTCTTTCACGCGGACATCTCCAATGACAGGAACAAAATCAAGACCGGGATAATTCTTCTCAAATTCCAGACGGACATTATGCAGAGGTGACTCGGCAGAGTCAAACATGATCAGTTTCTTGATATTCATCTGAGCCAATTGCCGGCAAAGCTCGCTACCAATACTACCGGCAGCTCCTGTCACCAACACAACCTTGCCACAAAACTCAGTCATCACCTCCTCCATATTAATATGAATTTCTGAGCGACCCAGCAAATCCTCAATCTTGATAGGACGTACCCACTGGTGGAAACTTCCATTTTCGTCAGCCTCACTAATACTCGGAGCTATCAGTGTTTTCAACCCGTTTCTTTTACAATACTGAAGCAAACGTCCTTCCTCTTCACGGGTATTCTCATAGCGGGCAAACAAGATGCCTCCGATACATTTCTTATGAATCAGTTTATTGAAGCACTCTTCATCTTTAAAAGAATAAACAGGAAGATCAGCCACACGCCGAATAGAATTACCTGTTCCATAAATACAAAAGCCTACAACTTTATAATGAGAACTGTTCAGTAACCGGACTTTCAATGCCACACTCTTATCATCAATACCATAAATCAGAATACGCATATTCTTTTTATTCAGTACATTCAGCAAGAATTCATAAACAATAATCAACTGTATACGAAACCCAACCATAACAATAAAAGTAAGCATAGCGTCAAACAGTACAAAAATTATTTTCTGACTGTTATGTAATCCCGTCTGTGGCAGGAGAAACCAAATGACAATGGCTATGCAGACAGCTTTTATAAGCACACTTCCCGCCAACCTCCATAATTCCTTCAACTGAGAAAAACGAATCGTATTACGATAAGTATGAAATAGAGTAGCCCCCAAAACACTCGATATAACTGAAACCGCCAAGATATGGAAAAGTGAAACTATTTCTTTGGAAGTTTCCGTAATATAATGAATGCCAATAAATGACACCCAAGTACACAGTAAAGCTATGAATGTATCGATTCCCAATACAACCCAATAGCTAAAGTAGTTTTTCTGTAAATAATGAATAAAACGGTCAAATGCGTGTTTCATAATTTAAATCCCCCAATTAATTATCATATATTCTTACAACGCTGATTATAAACAACTAGAATAATAGTATATAATCGTACATAATTATATTATTTCTATCAAATCAGGATTTACTTCTACACCCACCGAAAAGAAATTAGGCAGTTCGACAAGAAGACGTTTGACCTTAGAGCCACGGGTAGTAAGCAGACGGCCTTCATAACCTTCAAAAGGACCTCCAATAATACGGATCATACGACCATACATTGTATCGCTTATCTCTTCAGGTAAATAATATTTAGGATTTTCCGAACCTCGGACAGCACGTATAAAACGCTCCATATCCAAATCGGCAACCATCATAGGCTGACAATAACCGCCACCTTTCTGGTAACGATATTGAAGGGTCGGTATTTTACGAACAAACAGATCTAGAACTTCTCTTGTATCGTGGATAAAAAGCAGGTCCTGCATAAACGGTACTTCTTCACGGATTCGTTTGCCATTTTTCAACTTTAACCGCCATTGCATAGGAGTAAATACTTCTAGATGTTCATCACTGAGCTGTTTATAAGCAGGCAATTTAGCATTGGGACGTTTGAGGTCACGCATTACATACCAATGCATCCGTTGTTCATTCTTCAGAAGCGCCATAAAACCTCAAGACAATTATCCTAGTCCTGCCCGATCATATATAGAACTATATATCAAGCAGTTACAATCAAATTCTACAAAAATAAGAGATTCCTCCCCGTTATTATCAGACTGTTTCATCTTCACCATACAAGATGCATTCAAGGTCTATTTACAACCTTACTTCTTATTTCTCTCTATAAGATAAATAACAGGGTGTAAGTTTTAATTTAACAACTTAGATATCAGATAATTACAATCATTATATAATTAATGATAATTAAACATTTGTTAAGTAAATCCTTCTCTAGAAGAAG